>Ga0208938_1000007_pt1 | contig 319596 bp, 276 predicted proteins | sample AD_UKC125_MetaG_FD_184434 | JGI IMG/M metagenome (GOLD analysis project Ga0208938, IMG submission 184434) | Active sludge microbial communities of municipal wastewater-treating anaerobic digesters from USA - AD_UKC125_MetaG (SPAdes) (version 2) | ecosystem: Engineered > Bioreactor > Anaerobic...
ACAGACGTATGTATACGGACACCAGCGCGGCGTTGTTAGCCTACCTATGAGGGATGGAAACCTTCAATAGATTTATCTGGCAGGTTTATTAGCCGCTGTTGTTAGCCTACCTATGAGGGATGGAAACCCTATGCGTTCCTCGAGTTCTTCCAGCCTGCAGTTGTTGTTAGCCTACCTATGAGGGATGGAAACTCCAGCCACAGGGTGTCGAAGTCGAACTCATCGGCGTTGTTAGCCTACCTATGAGGGATGGAAACATGCATTAGCCCTCATTAACGAATACGAAGAAGCATGTTGTTAGCCTACCTATGAGGGATGGAAACCCGCTCGACCTCACACTTGCAGGTGCCGCGTATGTAGTTGTTAGCCTACCTATGAGGGATGGAAACGATAAGTGCCTGGATGCACACGGCCCAAGCAATAGGGTTGTTAGCCTACCTATGAGGGATGGAAACCATAAGCGTGTCCGAATGGACACCGCTTATGCAAAAGTTGTTAGCCTACCTATGAGGGATGGAAACCTGCTTCAAGTGATTCGTGAACCTTTTCACAAAGTGTTGTTAGCCTACCTATGAGGGATGGAAACCCCATATGTAATGCTGGCCCATCACAGGGGTATAACCGTTGTTAGCCTACCTATGAGGGATGGAAACTGCACAGGAGAGAGGATTGCCGTTCGCCTGTTCAAAGTTGTTAGCCTACCTATGAGGGATGGAAACACTGGAAGCGGTCGCTTAGCCGGCACTTCCGCAACGTTGTTAGCCTACCTATGAGGGATGGAAACTAATACCAACCTTCCTTCTTCGCCAGGCCGATGGGTTGTTAGCCTACCTATGAGGGATGGAAACCTATACAAAGGCAGTACCCATATGCCAGACAAGGAGTTGTTAGCCTACCTATGAGGGATGGAAACTAGGTGTTTAGGAGAGAACTGGCAACAGAACGGCAGGTTGTTAGCCTACCTATGAGGGATGGAAACCCGCCAGGACGTAAGCAGCATAAAGCCGATCATTTCGTTGTTAGCCTACCTATGAGGGATGGAAACCATATACACCATCGTATTCCTCAATAGGGGTATCTCGTTGTTAGCCTACCTATGAGGGATGGAAACGTGAGAGGGCAAGCGAAGGTTCCAACCACCTCCATCGTTGTTAGCCTACCTATGAGGGATGGAAACTATGACGCCCTTGCATAGAATCTCGCCGGGAAATGGGGTTGTTAGCCTACCTATGAGGGATGGAAACCCGGAATTGGAGGCTCCTAGCGGACTGTGGTGATTATGTTGTTAGCCTACCTATGAGGGATGGAAACACGGGGAGGCGGTCATTCACGGCCATTCAGCCTCCTCGTTGTTAGCCTACCTATGAGGGATGGAAACATTCTACCTCCTCCATGAATCTGTCCCAGTCATCATCCGTTGTTAGCCTACCTATGAGGGATGGAAACCCGAAGCTTGTGCCTGCGAGACTAGAGGGGTGTGTTGTTGTTAGCCTACCTATGAGGGATGGAAACCTGCGTTCACCTGAAAGAGCGGGGGGGCGAGGGCAGTTGTTAGCCTACCTATGAGGGATGGAAACAATTCCGCCAGCCGGGAGCCTCCAATCCCGGCAACAGTTGTTAGCCTACCTATGAGGGATGGAAACAACGACATGCGGAGGCCATAGAGAACCTCGAAAAATGGTTGTTAGCCTACCTATGAGGGATGGAAACCAGCCAATGGGTCACGAAAGATTGGGCACGGGCCTGTTGTTAGCCTACCTATGAGGGATGGAAACGCCGTCTGGGTCTATCACCCGGACGGGCCACTCCCGTTGTTAGCCTACCTATGAGGGATGGAAACCTTCGACCTGGTCGAGCCACCGCGCCTCCTTCGGGAGTTGTTAGCCTACCTATGAGGGATGGAAACCCTCTTGCGTGTTGACCTTGGGTGTGCTATTATTGGTTGTTAGCCTACCTATGAGGGATGGAAACCTCGTCCCGGACGACATCATCTACGATGAATACGTCGTTGTTAGCCTACCTATGAGGGATGGAAACTGCCGTCCTTCGTAGCCAACATCACCGGCCACCGCGGTTGTTAGCCTACCTATGAGGGATGGAAACGACTTCTACGAACCGGCGGCCTCTGTACGGCTCACGGTTGTTAGCCTACCTATGAGGGATGGAAACTCCAAGTCGAACGTCTCGGCTGGAAAAATATGGAAGGGTTGTTAGCCTACCTATGAGGGATGGAAACTATTTCTTCACAGTAATTTGCAAAAACCTAAAATGGTTGTTAGCCTACCTATGAGGGATGGAAACCCCGTATGCACAGGTTCGCCAAAGGTAAATACGCCCTGTTGTTAGCCTACCTATGAGGGATGGAAACTTCTTTTCTGTGTCCTGGTCAATCGTTGAAACTCTGTTGTTAGCCTACCTATGAGGGATGGAAACATTTCTCACCTAACCACGGGGTAACAATCCAATATTGTTGTTAGCCTACCTATGAGGGATGGAAACTTGACCCCGAAGCGGCTAGAAAAAGAGCGGAAAAGTTGTTAGCCTACCTATGAGGGATGGAAACAAATACCAGTCCGGTCTGGGCGGATGATAATGTGTGTTGTTAGCCTACCTATGAGGGATGGAAACTAATACAAGTAGCAAAGAGAGGAGGTGGCGCTGTGTTGTTAGCCTACCTATGAGGGATGGAAACTACCATTCCAGAATATTCTTTACAGATTGCCAACTAGTTGTTAGCCTACCTATGAGGGATGGAAACACCGGACACTTCAGGAGTTTCACCACACCGGATCTGGTTGTTAGCCTACCTATGAGGGATGGAAACCATCCTCGTAGATTTCATATCGCCTGAGCACTATCAGTTGTTAGCCTACCTATGAGGGATGGAAACTTCGTTTTTTCTGCCGGCCAATTTTTGCAAATTACGGTTGTTAGCCTACCTATGAGGGATGGAAACCACGCTGGAGGTCAAACTTGAAGCCCTCGAAAGTGAGTTGTTAGCCTACCTATGAGGGATGGAAACACCGTCTTGCCTGCATTCTTACCGAACTGCCTGTTTTGTTGTTAGCCTACCTATGAGGGATGGAAACGACGTTAGAGTAGGCCGTCCCACACTTTGGATCGAGTTGTTAGCCTACCTATGAGGGATGGAAACCCAAAAACTTCCAATTCGGAACCCATTCCCAGTCTAGTTTTAGCCTACCTATGAGGGATGGAAACGTAATTCTTGGTATTTAAGTCTCATTCTGGTAAATGTTGTTAGCCTACCTATGAGGGATGGAAACAAATCTCCTCCTTTTTGATTTGTTTTTACTCCTAGTGTTGTTAGCCTACCTATGAGGGATGGAAACCTCGGCCGTCTGTAACCTGCCGGCGGACGGCTATAAAGTTGTTAGCCTACCTATGAGGGATGGAAACTGAAAAGATGGAATGTTCCCTCTTCTGTATCCTCAGTTGTTAGCCTACCTATGAGGGATGGAAACGCTATTCCGGTTTGATTGAATTCCTTAAGCTCTTGGTTGTTAGCCTACCTATGAGGGATGGAAACGCAACATGCTCTGGATTGCTGAAATCGGTATAAATGTTGTTAGCCTACCTATGAGGGATGGAAACACACGTCGGAATAAGTTCCAATGTGTTCTTTAAACCGTTGTTAGCCTACCTATGAGGGATGGAAACCTTATTCTAACATCGAGATATGCCGCCCGCCGTTTGTTGTTAGCCTACCTATGAGGGATGGAAACCATTTTTCCTTCATATATTCGATACCGTTTCTTTTCGTTGTTAGCCTACCTATGAGGGATGGAAACATATCCTAATCCCTCTTTTAGATGCGCTATATAGCGTTGTTAGCCTACCTATGAGGGATGGAAACTTATAAAGGAAAAGAAAGAGAAAGTCAAGACTTTTTGTTGTTAGCCTACCTATGAGGGATGGAAACAGCTTTTTCAATTGCTCCAGGGCGTGTGGCATCCCAGGTTGTTAGCCTACCTATGAGGGATGGAAACTATTAACACGGGTAGTAAAGCAATGATATAAAAGGTTGTTAGCCTACCTATGAGGGATGGAAACCCGTTCGCCGCTGGCAATCAGACGATCGTATCCTCGTTGTTAGCCTACCTATGAGGGATGGAAACTAAGCTGGTCCCTTATTTTCATCACTGGCTCAATCTGGTTGTTAGCCTACCTATGAGGGATGGAAACATGAAACTCCTTGAGCTGACGTTGTAGCTCTGCCCGGTTGTTAGCCTACCTATGAGGGATGGAAACAGCAAAAACAAGAAGCTGCTTTTTGCCGCCAGCTTGGTTGTTAGCCTACCTATGAGGGATGGAAACTCCTTACTGCGATGAGTGCTTTTATACACTCTTTGAGTTGTTAGCCTACCTATGAGGGATGGAAACTCCCAAATAAACCACGCATAATCCGTTGCGTCAGTGTTGTTAGCCTACCTATGAGGGATGGAAACATAGTAGCCACGATTACTCACCGCTTCCCTTTTTCGTTGTTAGCCTACCTATGAGGGATGGAAACCATGTCCTGGTATATTTCATAATGTCTTGGGAGCACTGTTGTTAGCCTACCTATGAGGGATGGAAACTTCCGGTACTGTGGAAAAATCTCAGAGTCCAATGCAGTTGTTAGCCTACCTATGAGGGATGGAAACAGGGAAGAGGAGGAAGGATAAAACCATATATAACATGTTGTTAGCCTACCTATGAGGGATGGAAACCTTTTCCCCTGTTTTAGCATCTCGGAAGCATCCCTGTTGTTAGCCTACCTATGAGGGATGGAAACTTCTTTTCTGTGTCTTGGTCAATGGTGCTAACCCGGTTGTTAGCCTACCTATGAGGGATGGAAACATCTTCTCGACGAAGGCGACTTTATAGCTGTCCGCGTTGTTAGCCTACCTATGAGGGATGGAAACCCTCGATGTGCTCATCGAGGGGAACAATCCTAACCGTTGTTAGCCTACCTATGAGGGATGGAAACCTGTGAAGAAATACAACTAAATGCAAACTCCAAACTGTTGTTAGCCTACCTATGAGGGATGGAAACCTGGGATGCCGCCACAGAAAAGAGAAAAGCGGCATAGTTGTTAGCCTACCTATGAGGGATGGAAACGACGGAATCTTCCAACAGGGAATCGGAGGAATCCGTTGTTGTTAGCCTACCTATGAGGGATGGAAACTAGCATTGCAAGCCTGTATGTAACCAAACTGTCTATCCGTTGTTAGCCTACCTATGAGGGATGGAAACTTCATTCTGCACTTTCGCAGCTGCTTCCATATTTCTGTTGTTAGCCTACCTATGAGGGATGGAAACGAATGTCAGAATGGTACAAAGGTGTAGACGGATGGGAAGGTTGTTAGCCTACCTATGAGGGATGGAAACTTTTTCTTCTACACGAATTTTCTTGCCGGCAAATTCGTTGTTAGCCTACCTATGAGGGATGGAAACCGATGACCACGCATATCTTGAATTCTACGCCTCATGTTGTTAGCCTACCTATGAGGGATGGAAACAAATGTCACCGTATTTGTGGGTTTAGCAGGCTTTTTGGTTGTTAGCCTACCTATGAGGGATGGAAACCTCTTGAGGGTGTGCATGTTCGGGCGACCTGGCTGGTTGTTAGCCTACCTATGAGGGATGGAAACAGGACCGGTATCCGTGTCCTTACGTATTTACCGGCGTTGTTAGCCTACCTATGAGGGATGGAAACTAGGTATTATCTCCGCATGGATCCAATGGCCGTTCCGTTGTTAGCCTACCTATGAGGGATGGAAACTACGAGAAGACTATGGTTCCTGAAGAGGAAGATAAGTTGTTAGCCTACCTATGAGGGATGGAAACCCTCTTCAGCAGCCTCCCAGGCACCGATGCCTCCCGTTGTTAGCCTACCTATGAGGGATGGAAACAGATTTCGAAAGAATACTGCGAAATTGCAGAACAGGTTGTTAGCCTACCTATGAGGGATGGAAACATGGAAGCGAAACAGGGACAAGTTTCCGACAGGCGTTGTTAGCCTACCTATGAGGGATGGAAACCTCCAATCGCGACCAACCGGCCGCAGAAAGTCTCTCGTTGTTAGCCTACCTATGAGGGATGGAAACATCCCGTCCACGGTGACGGTATCCACCTGTACCCGGTTGTTAGCCTACCTATGAGGGATGGAAACGAGGTTGGTAGGGGTGTCCTTACTGACCATCCAAATAGTTGTTAGCCTACCTATGAGGGATGGAAACCAGGAATGCATAACGTTCCCGCAGGTAGGTCCTCCGTTGTTAGCCTACCTATGAGGGATGGAAACTCAATCGCTTCACTAGGGACACCTCCCTCAATTCTTGTTGTTAGCCTACCTATGAGGGATGGAAACGTAGTTTATACAGCTACCCATCCTGATGACAAAAAGGGTTGTTAGCCTACCTATGAGGGATGGAAACCCTTGGTCAGGTCAGAGGGGTAACGAGATTACCTGGGTTGTTAGCCTACCTATGAGGGATGGAAACCCCGAATGCACAGGTTCGCCAAGGGTAAATACGCCCGTTGTTAGCCTACCTATGAGGGATGGAAACGAGTTTCACAGCACTGGAACCGTTGTAGACTGGAAGGTTGTTAGCCTACCTATGAGGGATGGAAACTGTCAAGTGAGACTTGTGTCGTAACTCCTTCAGCCAGTTGTTAGCCTACCTATGAGGGATGGAAACAGCTTTTGGGAATCATTACGATTTTTTTCATTTTCCGTTGTTAGCCTACCTATGAGGGATGGAAACATCCTTCCTTTGTATTTCCGTTTGTTCCTAAGCATGTTGTTAGCCTACCTATGAGGGATGGAAACCCATCTTCCGCACCGTCTCCTGCGGAATGTGCCCCGTTGTTAGCCTACCTATGAGGGATGGAAACTAAAGACCAGATAACAGAAAGGAGAAGCGAACAATGGTTGTTAGCCTACCTATGAGGGATGGAAACCTGCTTCAGGCGCCGGCAGGCGGCGATCTCACCGGAGTTGTTAGCCTACCTATGAGGGATGGAAACTCGACGTGAGTCAGGACTTTCCTCCAGCATTTGTGTGTTGTTAGCCTACCTATGAGGGATGGAAACTTCCGTTGGAGTGCGCCACTCGATTGGCAAGCACGGTTGTTAGCCTACCTATGAGGGATGGAAACAGTGGATTTCCCGCCGAGGTGGCTCTGGCGTATAATTGTTGTTAGCCTACCTATGAGGGATGGAAACTACAAAGTGCAGGTGATAGTATGAGGTTCTTGGATGTTGTTAGCCTACCTATGAGGGATGGAAACTTCGAGTCGCACGTCCCGAAACGATCACACTCACTGGTTGTTAGCCTACCTATGAGGGATGGAAACTGTATTTCCGCTTGTAGTATCCTTCTCAGCCTCACACGTTGTTAGCCTACCTATGAGGGATGGAAACCCTGGTGCCGGCAAAACCGGTCACGCCCAGATGAGGTTGTTAGCCTACCTATGAGGGATGGAAACCGGATGTGCCGGGAAGAAACGGGAAGATTCTGTCTTGTTGTTAGCCTACCTATGAGGGATGGAAACGCCGATCCATCCACTTTGCCCACTTACGATGGTCGGTTGTTAGCCTACCTATGAGGGATGGAAACGAAAAATATGGGAACAGGGGAGTGATACCAAAAGGGGTTGTTAGCCTACCTATGAGGGATGGAAACAATCACGCAGGAACCGCTCACACATTTGCTTCGTTTCTGTTGTTATTAAATCACCAAGCAAACCACAAGTTGTTAGCCTACCTATGAGGGATGGAAACACATTTGGCACAATATAAGATATGATAAAAGTACAAGTTGTTAGCCTACCTATGAGGGATGGAAACCGGGATGGCCGATATGTCCTCATCCATGGTACCGACGTTGTTAGCCTACCTATGAGGGATGGAAACCCAGGTCGTCATAATTCTTGATTGTTCCCAGCCCCGTTGTTAGCCTACCTATGAGGGATGGAAACTGAAATCACCCTCATAGCCCAGGTCGATCACTTCGGTTGTTAGCCTACCTATGAGGGATGGAAACTGTCAAACTCCCCAGTGTCCAACTCCTGCAATAAGTGTTGTTAGCCTACCTATGAGGGATGGAAACGCCGGTGGCGGCCCGAAGCCCCTCCCTAAAGGTTCCGTTGTTAGCCTACCTATGAGGGATGGAAACAATAATCCTCACCTCATACGCGGCGGAATTGGCCTGTTGTTAGCCTACCTATGAGGGATGGAAACATCCACTCCTTGCCGCCACTGGGTTGATGTCTTATCGTTGTTAGCCTACCTATGAGGGATGGAAACCGCACCGCCACAAAGGCCCCCTCCCCGAGGAGGTCGTTGTTAGCCTACCTATGAGGGATGGAAACATCCAAACCTCGCGCAAAAATCTCAAAAAAGTCGCGGTTGTTAGCCTACACATAAGGGTGCAATAGAATCGAAGAGTAACGTACATACCTCTGGGTTCGGCGGAGGTCGAAACAGATGTTGGGGATACACCGCCAGGTGTAAATCTACCGAGGCTAACCATAGAAGGGCAGGTGAAACAGGCGCCCGTAAATTGAGCACTGGAGGAATTGGCCAATGAGGTCAGTCAGAGGCGGAAGGCAGCTGAGGAATTGCAGAATCTGCTGCATCTAAGCGATGAAGCGACAATACGGTTGATTCTGCGCTGGGATTCACGTACATTAAGAAAACTGCTAGAAAGCACAAAGCAAGTCTTGACCGAAAACTGAGAGAACTGCGTAGAGATTATTCAATGAGTAGCATCTAAACCCCTCCTCGGTGTGAAATCGAAACTTTATTGGGAACAACTCTTTGCTGAGAAGCTAAGTCCATCTAGATAGTTGTAGCAAGGATTGTTGAGACCCTGATAGTTATGCACATAAGTTGAGACAATATTGGAGCAGCGTGTATATCAACCATGTCTTTCAAGACATGCTCCGATTTGGGTAGCATCCTGAAATTTGGCAGGATTTTCCCGAAATACATCGAATTTCATCGATAGAGTAAAGGCCATCGTATAACCAGCCATTGCATAGATTCTGCAGACCGCAGGGTAGACGTTCCAACAGCCGTTTTGCTGGCCTCTGTAAACTTCGTAGGCGCTGTCAAGACATTACAGTCCGGGAAGGAGGAAGCTCGCAATGGAGGAAGTCCATCTTATGATTTTTCATATAGGTCCGGTTCAGGAGTTTATCGCCTCGGCACGACGCAGCCGTGATTTGTGGTTTGGTTCATGGCTTCTTAGCGAGCTATCTAAGGCTGCTGCATTGGAGATTGTGCAGCAAAATGGTGATGACCTTGAGCGGAGTCTCATTTTCCCTGCACCCGATTCTCTGTCTGCTCTACGTTCGGACAAATTGAACGTGGCAAACAGGATAGTAGCCATAACAAGAAAAAATCCTCAAATTGTGGGTGAAGCAGTACAGGCCAGGGTTCAAGGCAGATTGCGTGAACTGAGTGAAGATGTGTTCAGCAGGATAGGGAATTATCCGTTGGACCGGGAGGCGGCGATGAGACAAATTGACGACTTGGTCGAACTGTTTTGGGTATCTTGCCCCTTAGACAGTGATTATTCTAAAGCACGTTCGAGAGCTGAAGCCCTAATGGCTGCCAGAAAGGTAACCCGTGACTTCAGACCATCAACCTGGGCTGCACCTGTGGACAAGTCCTCTCTCGATGGTCAACGTGAAGCAGTAATACCTCAAAGCATCTACAGAGAACTGGATGACAACAAGCTTCGAAGTATCTACGGGGTTCGCCGTGGCGAAAAGCTTTGTGGCGTAGGTCTTCTAAAGAGGTTGGGGAGACGCGGACAAGAAGACGACTTTCTCAGCACCTCTCATGTTGCTGCGCAACCCCTCTTGGGAAGGCTCACAGAAAAGGACCGGATCCATGTAGAACAGTACAAAAATAGGTTAAGGCAACTTGGAATAAGCGAAAGAGACCTAAACACCGTATCCCAGGCGCATCCGGTATTCGGGCATACAGACGGACACTTGTTATACATCGAGCGATTGAGAGAGTTTTTCGATGGGGATAACCTGATGCAAGCTCAACAAGCCTTGGAAGCATTTCTTAATTCGGTCTATGGTCACGACCGTCCTACCCCGTACTATGCCTTGCTCCGTGCAGACGGCGATAATATGGGTAAAACCATCAGCGTTCTAGCAAGTATAGAAGCACATAAGGCGCTATCCCGTGCACTCAGTGGATTTGCAGGTCAAGTTGAAGACATTGTAGAAAGACATCAGGGTTCATTGATTTACGCTGGCGGCGATGACGTCCTGGCGATGCTGCCGCTACATACGGTGCTTGACTGTGCTCGAATTCTAGCATCTACCTTCCGTGACGAAATGTCACCATTCGGCTTCGTAGACGAGACAAACAATCGGGTTCAGCCTACACTGTCTGTAGGAATTGCCGTTGTTCACCATTTGGAGCCCCTGTCGCAAGCACTGGACCTGGTGCGCAATGCAGAGAAAACTGCTAAGAGTATACCTGGTAAGAATGCTCTTGCTGTCACTTTACGCAAACGTGCCGGGTCTGACAATACAGTAGCGGGTACCTGGGGTCATATTGACAAGAGACTAGAATGGTTCGTCAACCTTTATCGGGAGAATGACATTCCTACCGAGTTAGCCTATGACCTTCGATCTATGGCCATAACCTTGCCCCAACTCCAAGACATTCCAAATGGCCAAGACATACTGTTAGCCGAATTGCGACGCATCTTAGATAGGAGGAAAGTACCTGATGGCTCTAGAGAAATCAAACAGGAGATAAAGGAAAGACTGGTTGCTTTGTGGATTGATCACGGACTGTCCGTAGAACAGCTGGTGAATGAGCTTATTATTTCCCGTGAATTCGCCGCAGTGTATGAGTTGGCTGAAGGTAAAACTTCCAGCGCCCATCGTAAAGGAGGGGAATCACAATGACCCTGTGGGTCCTGGAGCCCAAAGACCCTTTGATTTTCCGGGATGGACGAGCTTTTGATCCTGTTCCAGGAGCTAAGGCTCTTTCGCTTTCATTCCCGTTTCCCTCAACTATTGCGGGTGCTGTGCGCACGCGTGAAGGACAAGATGCTGAGGGCCGATTTCAGGAAGACAAAGTATCCTACGTGAACACAATAGGTGTTCGAGGTCCTCTGTTGGTGCTATTAGATAAGAGGACCGGGGAAATCGAAAGACTTCTTGTGCCTGCACCCAGAGACGCAGTGGTCCTTGAAGTAGAACCGGCTAGTGACGCAAAAGGGAGAGTAAAACCTCTAGTTCCCCTAGAAGCGGGTTCCGGTAGTTGTAGTAATCTGCCAAGTGACTTGTACCTAGTTGGGATGGCGAGTCCTGAACTAGTCAAACCTCACAAGAAATCACCCGGTTTCTGGTACTGGGACGTTTTCGAACAATGGCTGCTGGAGCCCAGAGAAAGGTGTATCGATTTAGCTGAACTAGGCCACAGTGGACCACTCATGGAGAGCAGGTTCCATGTTGGGATCGATCCCGGGACGAAGGCTGCAGACGTGAAAAAGGGAGCCCTCTTTCAGACAACGGGCTTAGATTTTGTTTCGAGAGACGATGGGTCAGAGCCCAATAGGATCAAGAGATTCGGCCTGGCAGCGGATACCGATGCCCCCAACTTACGGGATGGACTAGGCTTTTTGGGTGGTGAACGCAGGCTTGTTGGATGGCGCAAGAGCAAGAATAATCTGCCGAGCTGTCCACCTTCCTTGATAAGTCAAGTTGTTAAAGATCGCCATTGCCGGTTAGTACTCTTGACGCCGGCTTGTTTTGTTGAAGGATGGCATCCTGGTTGGCTGGTGACTCCTAGGGGAGGGGTACATGCTACATTGCGTGCCGCAGCTATTGGGAGACCTCAGGTTGTTTCTGGATGGAATATGGTTCTTCGGCAGCCCAAACCTGCTCGGCGTCTGGCACCTGCCGGGACCGTCTTCTTCCTTGAACTGTCAGGCAGTGATGAAGCTATCTCCAAGTGGGTTCAGACCACATGGATGTCATGCGTGAGCGATGAGGAACAAGACCGTCTAGATGGTTTTGGACTTGCAGTGATTGGCACGTGGGATGGCAAACCGCGACCTATGGAGGTGTAGATAAGACCATGCAAAGAATTCCCAGAGACCAGAGCGGCCAACCTATATCGCCACCGCCGGTAAAGCCTCTCGAGGATTTCAGAATGTTTGTAGACGGCGAAGAGGTTCGTGTGGTCACCGAAACCCGGAGTTATCGGGTCATAACCCCTTTGTTTGGCGGTGGCCCAATACCGGGGCAGGCTGACGAAGATTTGCCCGTCCGTGGATCTAGCATCAGGGGGCAATTGCGTTTTTGGTGGCGAGCTACCCAGGGCGGGCGGTTTGATGGCGATTTGCACGGTATGCGAGAAGCTGAGTGTTCTCTCTGGGGTGCTGCAAGTACGCCCAAGAAACCGAGACCTTCGCTGGTAGACGTGGTGGTCAAGGTCAAGGATAGAGGCCAGCAAATCGATTGGTCCGATCTCCCAAGACACATAGGTCACTACGCTATGTTAGGGCAGCGGCTGCCAGTGTTGGATGGGATTGAGTTTGAGTTATCTCTTACTTATCCCGAAACCAAACAAGAAGAGATAGAGGCTGCATTGTGGGCTTGGGAAACATTTGGTGGTATTGGTGGCCGTACTCGGCGTGGTTTCGGGGCTTTGAGCCTTACAGCTATAGACGGTAAACCTGTCCCGCTCGCTAAAATGAACGAGATTCATTCCATTATATTAGAGGGGTTGCGCAAGCATGTAACAAAAGGGGTTTGGCCCAAGGGTGTCCCACACCTTTCCCACGGGATCAAGATGGTACTGTGTGAGCACTTTCCAGACCCTCAGACGGCCTGGGACCACATGATAGGGCATCTTATGAGCTTCCGTCAGTCACGTTTTTCCAGAAGAGGGGGAAGTAGATGGCCTGAACCGGATGCGATCCGGCGCCTCACTGGCCAAGGGAGCCGTAGATTTGTCCAAACAGACTCGGAGATAAGCAAGTTTCCCCGGGCTGCTTTCGGACTCCCGATTGTTTTTCAGTTCAGGGACGGTCGGGATCAGGTGACCCTGGAGGGGATTCCCAAGGAGGAACGCAAGGCGGAAGGACAAGCTGGTTTACGCCTTGCAAGTCCTCTAGTATTGCGCCCTCTCGTTTGTGAAAACGGAGCGGTTGGGTTGGCTTTGATCCTTGAGGGGACCGGTGTAAGGCATCTTCCGAAAGGCTTGAGGTTAAGAACTGGGAGAAAAGAGCACAAAGTCGATTTCGAGCTGACTCTGGAAGAGGCGAGACAAGTTGAACCTCTAGGTGGCAATCCGGACGTGTTGGAAGCTTTTCTTGAATACATCAAGAAGGAGGAGAAAGTCCGATGAAAGCCCGTCTTGCATTTGTCCATGCACTTTCACCGCTACATGCTGGCACAGGACAGGGTGTCGGTGTAATCGATCTTCCAATTGCTCGTGAAAAAGCTACAGGTATCCCCTATTTGCCCGGTTCGTCATTTAAGGGTGTGCTGCGGGACGCATGTAGCGACAGGAGTACACGCGAGGAAGTGTTTGGGCCCGATACTGCGAGCCCCCAGTCTCATGCTTCGTCTGTGGCCTTTTGTGATCTGAGGTTGCTCCTGCTGCCGGTTCGAAGCGTGGCTGGGACATTTGCTTGGGTCACTTCGCCTTATATACTGCTCAGGCTAGTGCGGGACTTAGACAGCATAGGAGCAGCAGTTCCTACTTCTGAAGTACCGCAGGTAGCAATGGCAGAAGCGGCCGTGGCGTCAAGTGAATCGGTGATAGTTCATGGAGATCAAGTGTTGATAGAAGATCTTGACTTGGCAGCCAAAAGGTGTCCAGAAGTGGAGAAGTGGGCCGAATGGATTGGTAAGCAGGTATTTCCCCATGCTGAAACTTGGCAGGAATTCCTAAAGCAGCGTATCTGTGTAGTCAACGACGATGTGCTTAGGTTCTTGCTTAACACAGCCACTGAAGTGTTTGCACGGATAAGGCTGAAAAGTGACGTAAAGACCGTGCAAAAGGGTGGTTTATGGTATGAGGAAGCCCTGCCTGCTGAGACGATCTTGTGCGGGATAGTAGCTGCTTCACCTGTTAAGGTAACCCCGGAACGGGTGTTTGCGGTTCTCGATGAGTTGGTAAAGGAACCCCTGCAATTAGGCGGCAAAGCCACTGTAGGTGCGGGCTTTTGCCGTGTATTGCTGACGGGAGGGGTTTGATTATGCAGACTAGAGATCAGAAGTATGCGGTTGAAGTCTTCAAACAAGTGAGTGAACTGGCTGATTCTCCAGAAGTAGCAAAACGTAGAAAATATGGTTCAATGGCTCACAGACTGCCCATCTTGATCCGCACCGCAGGACTTGCCCAGGCAGTAAGTTTCGTTGAAAGCAGGGGGGATGAGGCGCAGAAACTGCTACTCAGACACTTAGGCGCACTTGTGGGAGTGGAAAACCTGGGCGAAAAGAGCCGTACAGCTTCCCTTCAAGAATACATCAAGCTTACCCAGGACGTAATGGACGCTTTGGTCTGGTATAAGCGATTTGCTGAGTCCGTGCTTGGGGTGGATGCATCTTTAGATGGGGAAGAAAGTGTAGGTGAGTGAGATGGCCAGGCGAGCTTGTTTGGAAAAAGTGAGCAAAAAGGATACGACCAATGCAGGTCTTTGGCTCGATAAGTTCCTGAGAAGACATGACTCAGAAGGAAGGGAACGCTGGAAGCTCATAGATGAAGTGATTAGCATCGGTGAACCTACTTGGTACCCGGCCTGGTTTCAACGCTGGAAGGACTGCCTTGAGCGATATGGTGCCCGATTTAGAGAAGCCAAAGTGGAAGGGCGCATGGTGGTGGGTTTGGGCCGGGACAGTGTGCTGGAAACTTCCATTTTACTGCATCATACACTTGGAGTCCCTTATATTCCAGGCACAGCTCTCAAAGGTTTGGCATCGTCCTTTGCTGAGCAAAGGCTCGGTCCTGAATGGTCTTCCGACTTAGAGGACTGTGCTCATTCAATAATGTTTGGTACTACCGATAGCGCTGGCTATGTGACCTTTTTCGATGCTATGCCTATTCCTTTCACCAGCAAGCTATTCGCTGATGTTATTACGGTGCACCATGGTGACTACTATCAAGAACCAAATGTTTCAGGGAAAAGAGTGCCGCCGGCAGATTGGGACGATCCGACCCCCGTTCCCTTTATTTCAGCCAGCGGCAAGTATTTGATTGCCCTGGTTGGCCCTGAACAGTGGGTTGATGCGGCATTTGCCATTCTAGCCCATGCGCTCGAATCAATGGGGGTTGGCGCCAAGACCAGCAGTGGTTACGGGCGCTTAAGCATGGATGTTAGCCCTGCAACTCCTCCTTGGCAAGCAGAGGTTGATAGTTATATTAGCCAGATAAATGCACTATCTAAGAGGAAAGTGGCTGGCTCAATCCATGCGTATTACGAGGTGTGGCGGGACTTGGAAGTTCCTCCTGAAGGTAAACGTGAGCTTGCACGGGCGATCGTCAAGAAAGTGCAGGAGGCCGGTCGCGAAAGTCAGAGCAGAAAGAAATCTTGGTACCAAGAACTACTAGACTCGCTTCAATAGGGAAGAGTCTGGTGTCAAATCGGGCGACATCACGAGGGGAGGTCTGTTAATGCTTGTACTGTTAACAACCGGCGGCACCGGCAACCGCAAGGAGGTAGTGTACCGGTGGGCTCCGAAAGGGCAGAAACCTCAAGAATGCCGTACAGCACATTTCCCAATCGCAGCCTATAAGTTTTTCCGACCTGACAAAGTCATCTTTGCTGCTACCCAAGAGGCGGCACAACACGAAAACTGCTTGAAGGTGAAGGAAGCCCTCAAGGATAAAGTTGAGATTGTTATCATCCCTGACGGAAGTTCCGAGGACGAATTGTGGGAGATTTTTGACGTTGTTTCAAACGCCGTACCAAAAGGAGCTCGTATTATTCTGGATATTACCCATGGATACAGATCACAACCTCTTCTTCTCTTTGGTGTGGTAGCTTATTCGGGTCGAACCAAACACACAATTCTTGAAAGGATTGTCTATGGGGCTTTGGAAGCTGGAAAGGAGAGGCCTGACGGGTTAATCCATGCTCCGGTATTTGACCTTACAGTGTTGGCTGACTTACTCGAATGGCTTCATGCTGTAGATACTTTCGCGATCAGAAGTGACGCGAGTAAGCTGGCTGATTTGCTGATTACGGCCCAAGACCGTCAATGGGCTGTGTCTAGGGCAGAGGGGGAAGGTTTGCCCAAGAAGCTGAAGACCATGGCCCGGAGACTTGAGGAATTTTCGGATTCGGTGAGGTTGTTGAGACCTCTCGATGCGATTAAGGCAGCCGCAAAGGTTACGGATTGTTCGAAAGAGGTTGAACAGGAATCGGCTCAATGGGCACGACCTTTTGCCCACATTCTTGGCAATATCGCAAGAGAAACCGCAGAATTAGGAATGGAGCGTCCTGAAGAGCTACGCTACGAGTCATTACAACGGCAACTGCTACTTATCAAGCATTATATACACAAAGACCTTCTGATTCAGGCGGTGTTATTGGCGAGAGAATGGGTTGTTAGCTGGGTTGCATGGTGTAGGAGAAAAGATAACGTCGACTGGCTCTGTCTGCCTTACCGCGAACAGATTAGTAATGCGCTTAACGGGGCTGCCAAGCATCTCGCGGCTGGTGGCGAAGGCACAGAATTCGGAGTACCGTCGTGGTTCACTGAGCTTCCGCAGTCAGGCGAGGTTGTAAAATTATGGGTTTGGCTCCGTGGGTTGCGAAATGATGTTGCGCATTGTGCCATGAACCCGAGAGCAGCAGGTGCTGACAGTGTGAAACAACGCGCTATGAAATTGCCCTGCCGGCTAGCGACCTTACTGGAGCTAGATCAGTCTAGAGACACAACAGTGTAGAAGCTGTATAGTCTTTGCTAAGTGCTGTTCACTGACGTGAGTGCTAGAACTTGTACAATCTTCGACTTGAAAACCATCGTGACAAGACCGAGTTCACAGGGCAAAGGTTGCATAGTGACAATGAGCTAGGTTTACCTCTACAGCGGCGGCTAGTCGCGTACTTCTTCGGCCAAGAAGTAGTTTGGGTTGCATTGTCGTTGGGTTTCAGTAGTTCAAAAAACCCCGGGAACCGACGACATAGCTGAAACAAGAAAACTTGGGCGAGTTCTTGCTAATTCCGCAGGTGATATAGCGATGTTGAGTTCAAGCCGCCCTGATAGCACAATGAGGGTGACCGTTTGCTAAATAGCAGTTCAAACGGTTCTTAGCCTACCTATGAGGGATGGAAACCCAGGATACTGAAGGAAGCTGGAATACCAGCCAAAGTTCTTAGTTGAAAACCTTTACATTCCCTCGCTTGCATGATGGGACTACCACTGAGATTGACTTGCTGATGATATCAGAAACTGGGTTTTATGCCCCGCAGCAGGCAGACAGTCTCTTTGTAAGTCTGCTGCGATATTCCCGTGTTGATGACAGGACCAAGCAGGCACATATTACTGCTACGCAGGCGAAAAGGCCAAAGCAAACCGCAGTCGGAACAAGAATGCACGGCAGTGATATGTAGGACAATCTGACGTAATAGTACAGCGGTATCAGGTCCAAGAGTCATCCCCTGAACACAGGACCAGCTTGTTTCCCGAGCCCTATCGATCATCACACCAATCATTTGACCTCTGTGCCCAATCTTATATACTTGAAGACGTGCGCCAAAGCACGGACCATACCAGGTAATTAATGGAGACGACAGATGGCCAAAGACACATACGATCTAACCCAAGGAGATATCCTGAGAAAACTGCTGATAGTGGCGTTTCCTATCATGGGAACCCAACTAATGCAGATGACATACAACCTTACTGACATGTTCTGGCTGGGCCGCACCGAGAATTCTGTGACAGCAGTGGCTGCAAGCGGGCTGGCCGGAATGTTCATGTGGCTCGGGGCGGCGCTCCTTATGATCGGGCGCATGGGTGCCGAAATCGGAACTTCCCAGAACCTAGGGCGGGGTGACATAGGTACTGCCCGGGAATATGCCGAAAACTCCGTTAGACTGGCGCTGGGCCTGGGCATAGCGTACGGACTCATCCTAATCGTGTTCGCTGAACAGATTATTTCCCTCTTGCAGGCAAGAGAACCGGCTGTGTTAGCAAGCGCCAGCGGTTACTTGCGCATTGTGGCACTGGGTATTCCGCTCACCTATATGTCGGCATCTATTACCGGATCGTTCAACGGCGCCGGCAACTCGCGCCTGACATTTTTCGCTAACTCGATTGGGCTGGTAGTTAACATGATTCTCGATCCCCTGATGATCCTGAAATTCGGCTGGGGTGTTCAAGGTGCAGCTGTAGCCACCGTGATTGCCCAGGGAGTGGTATTTGGGCTGTTCGTATGGTTTGCAAAGCGGCACCCCAACAGGCCCTTTTCCCAATTTCACCTGTTCGGCCGGGTTGACTGGGAAAAAGTCCGCCGGATTCTCAAGTGGAGCGTACCTATTGCGGTTGAGAGCGCAGCATTCACTGCACTTGCTATGGTAGTTACCGGGATGGTATCGGCCTGGTACGGAGAAACCGCTGTGGCTGTACAACGGGTGGGAAGCCAGATTGAGTCCCTGTCATGGCTTATCGGCGGAGGTTTTGCTTCGGCCATTACAGCCTTCGTAGGCCAAAATTACGGTGCTCGCCAGTGGGCGCGCATCCGCCGGGGATATCGGATTTCCTTGGCTGTGCTGCTGGGCTGGGAAGTGTTCGTCACGGTTGTCTTGGTGCTAGGAGGGCGCTTCCTGTTTTCTTTGTTCCTCAGCGATCCGCCGGAGATTCTGGATATGGGAGCCACTTACTTGCGCATCTTGGCGATATCCCAGGTGTTTATGGCCTTGGAAGGTGCATGCTCCGGAGTTTTCCGGGGAATGGGAGAGACCCTGCCTCCAAGCATATGCAGTATAGCTTCTAACCTGTTGCGCCCGTTGTTTTGCTGGACTCTTGGAAGATGGTTGGGCCTCAACGGCTTGTGGCTGGGGATAACCTTCACAGCAATGTTCCGCGGCACAACTATGTTCATTTGGTACACCTTGTACGAAAGGCGGATTCCCGTGGAGAACGAGGCCAGGGTTGTGTCTACGTAGGCGGCTTAGGCACAGTATCCAGGCTTAACCTGGCTGATGGGCTTTTGCCAATGGAGGCCCTCGGAGCCTGCGCGAGAGAGTCAAGCCGCAAGCACGCTTACCGCGCAAGCATAAGGTAAGATATCCAGGGTTTTTCTATCGGCGGTTTACTCCTTTTTGCGAACATTGCGAGTCCTTGCTATTTGCTGTGTAAGGCACTGGTCCGCTGATAACGGCATGAGGCGCCTATGCTATTGTAATCGGGCATGGCAAGGCTTGGATACATCTGTTCCTAGCGGGTCGGGCCCGTGCTTGCTTTGAGACTGAACAGCCGGAGCTCATAAGTCTTACGAGCTCCGGCTGTGTTGTTTCCTGGTTTACCTGCTACTCTGTTTCTCTACTGTGTTGCACCTTCCAGCAGACAGACTTCCTTCTTATCTGCATCCAGTCTGGCATATACTCCGAGAGGTATAGACATAACCGGCTTGCAGTGGCCAATACGGAGGTTGTAGATCGCTGGCACACCGAGATCCTTCAGGTGGTCGTTGAACACTTCCTCCATGGGCTGGCTGTCGTGATAGCTGCTCTTGATGGTGGCATCCTCAAATGTCCCTAGTATGATACCGTTGGCTTCTTGCAGTTTGCCGGCCAGCCTCAGCTGGTTGAGCATCCTGTCAACCTTGTAGGGCTCTTCGCCCAGGTCCTCCAGGACCAGGATCTTACCCTTGGTGTCTATTTCATACGGAGTCCCCAGGGTGCTGCAAACCAGCGCCAGGCATCCACCCACCAGCTGCCCGATACCTATGCCGCCGTTTATAGTCACGATTTCTTCTCCTTCGGGATTCTCAAGTTTGCCGTAGGCATCGGGTTCCATGATCAGCTTGAACAAGCTTTCTTTGGAGTAGTCGTCGAAGTCATCGATCATATTGGAGGATACCATGGGCCCGTGGAAGGTTACTAAGTTGCATATCTGGTTGAACGCGATATGCAGCACTGTTATATCGCTGTATCCTATGAACACCTTGGGATTCTGCTTGATGATTTCATAATCGATCTTGTCCAGTATCCTGGGCGCGCCTGTGCCGCCCCTTATGCAGATGATGCCGTCCACCTCGGGATCTGCGAACATCTCGTTGATGTCCTGTGCCCTGGTTTGGTCGTCTCCCGCTAAGAAGCCGTGCCTCTTGTAGATGCTCTTGCCTTCCTTTACCTTGAAGCCGAGATCCTGCAGTTTCTTGATGGACCTTTGCACGTTCTCCTCGGTTGTGTTGCTGGCCGGAGCTATCAACCCTAGAGTATCACCAAACTTCAGGGCTTTGGGCTTAATCATGTGTTTTCCCTCCTGTTGTATGAGAACCGGGTTATCCGGGTTACAGAACAGCCATTAGTTTATTTGAAGAACAACCTTGTTACCCATGCGGCGGCCAATATGCCTGCCAGGTCAGCCAGGAGTCCTGCGGGTAGTGCATGCCTGGTTTTCTTTATCTGTACTGAACCGAAGTACACTGCCAACACGTAGAAAGTGGTGTCAGTTGAACCGTTCATCACCGCTGCCATTCTACCTATGAGTGATTGCGGGCCGTGGGTGGTTACCAGCTCCGTCATGATACCGCGGGCTCCGCTTCCTGACAACGGACGCATGAACGCCATGGGTAGTACTTCGCCGGGCATACCTATCAGGTTGGTTATGGGGCTCAAAGCTTTCGTAAGGAGGTCCATAGCGCCTGAAGCCCTGAACACACCGATGGCGCACAGAATAGCCACTAGAAACGGGATGATCCTGACTCCAGTCTGGAAACCTTCTTTGGCTCCTTCAGTGAAGCACTCGTATACTTTAACCTTCTTTATCAGTCCGTAACCTACAAAACCTACGATCATGATAGGGATTGCCCATACGGACATTGCATTGACTATTTTGACGAACATAAATATACCCCCTTACCCTTCCTGTTGTTCGCCGGGATTTGCTTGCATCCTGAACCTGGGCAATTTCGAAAGGAGCTTCGCGGCAATTATGCCTACGGTAGTTGAACATGCAGTGGCTATTATGGTAGGCCCTATGATTTCCGTGGGGTTAGCTGACCCTGCTGCCGCAAGCACTGCGACCGTGGTGGCGCTGATGAGGGTCACCGACGAAGTGTTGATGGCCAGGAACATGCACATGGCGTCGGTTGCCGTGTCCTTGACTGGATTGAGTTTTTGCAGCTCCTGCATAGCTTTGAGCCCAAGCGGAGTAGCAGCGTCGCCGAGGCCCAATACATTAGCTGCCAGGTTCATAATCATAGCGCCCATAGCGGGATGTTCCGGGGGCACATCGGGGAACAACCTTACGGTGACAGGTTTGAGAGCTCGGGCTAGCTTCTCTACAATGCCTGATTCCTCTGCAATTCTCATCAAGCCTAGCCACAAGCTCATCACACCGACAAGGCCTAACGACAACTCAAAAGCCGATTGGGCGTTGTCAATGGCGGCCTTCGTGACTGCTTCGAGATTGCCTGTAGCTGCTCCTACGACGAAGCCGATGATAAGCATACCGGCCCAGATGTAGTTTATCATATGCACTCCTCCCAACTAAACTTACTCAGACCTGAGTAGAACCAAATCGACGTAGTATTCTATGTGATATGGAAAATTCCTCCTTGGGATCTGCAACCTGTTTGAGTTTCTTTTCACGCACCTAGGCCGGTTAAATGCCCAGCACAACGGCGTTATCTACGACCCTGAGGGGGCTTTCCGCTCTACCAATACTTAATCCCTTTTTCGGCTTGGATTCGAAGTACGCTTTCGAGTGTACGGTAGGTCTCCGGAAGGCGTTCGGTGAGCGCCTAACGCTCGTTCAGTCACCGCCCTGGGCTCCATTATTTCGTCTTCCGTGGTATATTAGGAGTGCATTGGTAATGTGCCACAGCTTATGCTGGCCGGCTTTTTGGCAGTTTTCCGGCAGCGATGAATAGCTGTTAAGGCAGGGAGGGCTGTATTAGTGAGCGCTGCATCAACCAAAGAAAACAAACTGGGGATCATGCCCATAAACAGACTGCTTATCGATGTGTCGCTGCCCATCATGATATCCATGTTCGTGCAAGCCCTTTACAACATTGTGGACAGCATATTTGTGGCCCGGATCAATGAAAACGCCCTCACCGCGGTCTCCCTGGCTTATCCTGTTCAAAGCCTTATGATTTCGATTGCAGTGGGAACCGGGGTGGGGACCAACGCCCTTCTGTCCAGATCCCTCGGGGAGAAGGATTTTGATAAGGCCAACCGCGTCGCCACCAATAGCATATTTCTCGGGGTCCTGAGTTTCCTGACATTTATGACAATTGGCCTGCTGTTTTCACGGACATATTTTGTGTCTCAGACTACCGATGCGGAAATCGTTGGATATGGCGTGACCTATCTGAGCATTGTCTGCATAGGTTCCATTGGCAAGTTCATGCAGATTGTGTTTGAGCGGTTGCTTCAAGCTACGGGAAAGACTGTGTACTCAATGATTGCCCAGGCTACCGGAGCCCTGCTCAACATCATCCTCGATCCCATTTTGATTTTCGGGTACTTCGGCATGCCCAAAATGGGTGTGGCAGGCGCTGCCATAGCCACGGTCATCGGCCAGACGGTATCGGCCGTCTTGGCAATTATCTTTAACCTTAGAGTGAATAAGGAGCTTGACTTAAGCCTTACGGGTTTTAGGCCGGATGCAGGGATTATCAAAGGCATCTACGCAGTAGGTGTCCCGTCAATTGTCATGAGATCTGTTTCATCTGTCACTACGTATGGGCTGAACAACATCGTGCTCAAGTTCTCTTCCACAGCCGCTGCTGTCTTGGGTGTATACTACAAGCTGCAAAGTTTCGTGTTCATGCCGGTATTTGGGCTAAACAACGGGATGGTTCCCATCATCGCGTACAACTACGGCGCCAGAAAGCGGGGCCGGGTGCTTGAAACCATCAGGCTGAGCATCACCTACGCTATCGTCATCATGGTGGTGGGTTTGACTGTGCTCCAGGTATTTCCCGGAAAACTCCTGGGCCTGTTTAACGCGTCAGAAGATATGCTGAGCATCGGCATCCCCGCTTTACGTATCATCAGCCTGAGCTATATTTTTGCAGGGATTTGTGTGGTGGCAAGCTCGGTGTATCAAGCGTTCGGCAACGGGGTGCTGAGCCTTATCTCCTCAGTGGTAAGGCAGTTGGCGGTTTTGCTGCCTGCGGCCTACTGGCTGTCTTTGTTCGGCCAGGTCAACCTGGTATGGTGGGCGTATCCTATTGCCGAAATAGCAGCCATATTGCTGAATATCGTGTTCCTTAAGAAGATCTACGAGAAAACCATGGCTTTGGAAGAGCCGGTGGGGGCTGCCGCCAACAACTGATTTGTTCCCTGGCTCGTGTTGGCATATTTGTACAGGATCGTACAGGCGGTTGTAACCCAGATCGCATTAATTAGAAAAGTCGTATAATTAAGAAGTACCAGTGGTCATCACACAGCTTGGAGATACCGGGATCCTGGTTGACCCTCCGGGGCTACGATATGTGGGGAAAGAAAGGGCCCGGGATGGCAATGATGGTCTTGGAAACAGGGACAACGGCAGTTGCATGGATGGGAGGACCGACTCACAATGGATCAGAAGCGTTGTTGCAAAGGAAATGGAAGCAGCGGGCACATGTGCGGACATGATGAATACCTCAAACAGATCAGAGGCCGGCCTATCAGCGAAATCGAAACCCCTGCGCTCATGGTCGACCTGGACATCATGGAAGCCAATATGGACAAGATGATGCAATTCCTCGAACACAGCGGTGCGGGCGTCGGTATCAGGCCTCACGCAAAGACCCACAAGACTCCTGAAATCGCCATGACTCAGATGGAGAGAGGCGCTTTGGGCATCTGCTGCGCCAAACTGGGTGAAGCAGAGGCACTGGCAGAAGGAGGGGTGCCGGATATCCTCATCGCCAACCAGATTGTAGGTGAGAGGAAAATCCGGAGGCTGGTTGCCTTATCCAAGAAGCCCGGCCTCGATCTCAAAGTTGCCGTGGATACCCGGGAGAACCTGGAGGATATCTCCAGCGAAGCTGCCAGGCAGGGCGGCAGGGTAGGTATCGTTGTAGAGGTAGAAGTGGGCCTCAGAAGAGGCGGGGTGAGGACCGTTGAGGAGGCAGTGGAGCTGGCTAAACTGGCGGCGACCCTGCCCGGAGTATGGTATGCAGGGATAATGGGCTATGAAGGCCATGCGGTGTTCATGCCCGATTATGAAGCCAGAGAAGCTGCTGCCAACAGGTCCTATGACATCCTGCTGGGCGTCCGGGACGCCATAAAAGAGCAGGCAGGGCTGGATTCGGGAATCGTGAGTGCCGCCGGCACCGGTACCTTTGCATTTGCAGCCAAGAGGCGGGGGCTTACCGATATCCAAGCAGGTTCATATATCTTCATGGATCTTAGGTACGGCCAGACCGCAGGTGTGGATTTTGCCAACTCACTGGCTGTGGTGGCTACTATAACAGGCCACCCTGAACCGGATCTATATATTTGTGATGCGGGACTTAAGTCCATGACCAAGGAATTCGGTACGGTGGCTCCCTTGCCGTCGTACGGCCTCAAGGTTATCGATATGTCAGAGGAACATATTACTCTGGGGCCAGATAAGGCTCCCCTCCAGTTGCCCAGCTTAACTGAACTCGACCAGAAGTACGCCAAGCCCGCCAAGAGGCCCTTGGGAGTTGGCGACAAGATCCTGCTTATTCCCAGCCATTGCTGCACCACCGTCAACCTCCATGACCTTCTGTATGCTGTGCGGGATGGCAAAGTGGAAGTCGGCTGGGAAATTACAGGAAGAGGCAGGTTTGTGTAGTCCAGTGGTGGGCATAGCGATAAGCCGCAGTATGTGCGGAGAGGAGTCCTGAAGGCGATTCTCCCTGGTTGTAACTATGTCACCGACGGTTCCTTAGATGAAAGTGATTCGGTAGGTGACGGGCTTCTGCGGAATGGGTTTGTTCCAATCTTGCAGAAGCCTGTTTGAGCTTTGTACACCTTCTACGAAGGGCCGTCTGAAAAACAGGTAGAACCTGCCCGGAGATGTAGGTAATCCCTGCGGCCGTCTGAAAATCATACATCCTCCAGCTCGCTCTGCAGGAAATGCAGACAGCTTTCCGGAAACCTGTAGAAACATCAGACGGGCCATAAAAGACTCTGCTGTCTTTTCCCATGGACAACTGGCAGGCGGCCGGATGACTACTCCACAGTTCAACCCATTTTGTAAGAAAATCTTAAGAAATAGATCAATCCTTTCGAAAGAACTGCCCTTTAGATTATTTGCCAGGCTCATTGGGTTGTTTGTACGGTAGACCTGTAGGGTAGAGCTGCTATGGTGGAGTTGGTATGGCGGAGTTAGTATGACGAAGTTAGAATCGGAGCAGAGGAATCAAGGCCGGAGGGAGGTGACGAGGGCTGTGGAGAAACTCAAGGTGCTGGTGGTCGATGACGACAAGGAAATCGTCAACGCCATCGCCATAAATCTCAGAAACGAAGGCTACGAGCTGCTCAAGGCGTACGACGGCTTGCAGGCCTTGGATATCCTCAACACCCACGAAGTGCACCTGATTATCCTCGACGTGATGATGCCCAAGATGGATGGGCTTTCGGCCACCCTCAAAATCCGCGAAGAGAGGAATATCCCAATTATCATCCTGTCCGCCAAATCCGAAGACAGCGACAAGATCCTGGGGTTGTCCATGGGTGCAGACGATTACGTCACTAAACCCTTCAGCAGCCGGGAACTCATGGCCAGGGTGAAGTCCCAACTCAGGCGCTACCTCACGCTGGGAGATGTCAACACCAAGAAGCGGAACGTGCTTGAGACTGGTGGGCTGTGCTTCGATTTGGACAGCCGTACCTTGACGGTCGACGGCGAGCCCGTCAAACTCACACCTACAGAAACCAAGATAGTGGAGCTGCTCATGCGTCACCCAGGGCGGGTTTTTCCTGCTGAGGAGATCTACGAACGGGTTTGGGAGCAGCCTGCCTACAAGGTGGAAAATACCGTTATGGTCCACATACGCCGCATCCGCGAGAAAATCGAGATCAACCCGAGGGAGCCAAAATACCTAAAGGTGGTATGGGGCATTGGATACAAAATGGAGAAAATCTGAAGAGGCGAGACCGGAGGAAGAGATGGACACGTTGGGAATTTACAACGGCATCGCAGAAGACGGCCACACAGGCGAGCACACAAATGAGCACACCGACGAAGCTTTGCCCGAATCTGCGGCGGAACCCGGCACTGAGGCTCTGGAGACAGACCAAGGGCAGGAAAACACTCAGCTTGGATTAGCGGCTAAGCTGCATGATGACGTAACCCCTCCTTCTGAAGATACAGGCGAGACACAACGACTTGGTGAGCGGAAATACCTGCACGATGTGTCGGTAACGGCCTCTCCAAAACCCAGGAAATCCAGGCCTTTTGCGGCCTGGCTCTGCTTCGTCCTGGGAATGACTCTAATCAGCCTGTGCACTGTAGGCGCCTTTGTCGGACTTGTGTGGTCTCAAGGGAACTGGGAATCGATGAAATCGCTGGTTACTGACTACAAGAGCAGCCTGCCGTTCAAAGCACGGACCAGCAGGTATTTTAGCGCGCTGTTTTATTACATCACATCTCTGACATCAGATATCGAGCCGGGGTCTCAATCCGATCCCGCATCTGATGCCGAAAACCATGTGCTGAGGCATAGCCTGCTGGACAACGAAGGAGAGAACCTCAAGTATTTTGCCATTGAAATTGGAAGTGGCTTGACCATAGCCAACATAGACGGCAACCTGTCCTCTGTGATAGGCGAGGATAATATGCCAATTCTGCCTCCAGGCTACGACTACTGCTGGTATTTTGACGGCAAGGAAGTCTGGGTGTTTGACCATGGCAAGCCGGTTGACATCAGGCGGTTGGACAGCGGGTACAGGGGGCTTGTGCCTGACCCGGTGACAGACTGGGTCAGAAGATCGGGCAATCCTGATGATTTGGCAAGTATCAGAGTGTTGCTCGCCGTCAAGAATGTATTGGTGCCCAACCCTTACGGATACTCAGATTATTACTACGAACAGCGATCCCTTGCCATTGCCGGCCGGCTCTACTTCGGTGTCTTGGCTGCAGGGGTGCTCATGTTTGCCTACGGAGTGATCAAGCGCCGGGATAAACATATCTTTGACAGGAAACTTGCTGCTTGGTCAGGAAGGCTCTGGTTTGAGGTCAAGGTGTTCTTGTCGTTGTTGGTCGCATTGGTGGCTTATGGCGTACCTTATGCAAGCTGGGACTGGTATCCGTATGTGCATTGGTGGTCGTGGCTGCCGATTCCGGTGCTTATCAGTGCAGGAATCTTGTTGTTTGCGTTGTTCTGGTTCTACATGATGCTTGCAGACCTTATCATAAACCGCAAGCGGTTCTTCAGCCATAACTCGGTTAACTCGCTTCTGACCTTGTACCGCAATTACGAGAAGAAGTATCCGTGGCAGAAGATGATGCTAAGCAGGGTTTATGCACTGATTATCGCAGAAGCAGTGCTGTGTTTACTTGCCGTCATTTTTATACTCGGCTCTTTTGGAGGCAGTGCCCTCCTGGCCCTATTATCCTTGCTCCTAGTGGCGCTGGGTGTGTTCTTGCTCTACCGTTACCTGCGCAGGTACAGCGAGACCGTAAACGATCTGGGGCGGCTCGTGGATCACATCCGAAGAATCAAAGACGGCGACATGGAGACCAAACTGCTTGTGGCAGCAGACTCGGATATTCATGAAGCAGCACAGAATCTTAATACCATCCAGGAGGGCATGAGCCGTGCCGTAAGAGAGAAGCTCAAGTCGGAGCGGATGAAAGTAGATCTTATCACCAACGTGTCCCATGATCTAAAGACACCCCTTACTTCCATAGTGAGTTATGTGGAACTGCTTGCCAAAGAAGAAGGGCTGCCGCCTAACGCAAGGGATTATGTTGCCATCCTGGCCCAGAAGACAGAGCGGCTCAGGCACCTGATTCAAGACTTGTTTGACCTGGCCAAGGCAACCAGCGACAACATTGTGCTCGACTTGAACAAGCTTGACCTAGCCCGGCTGATAAACCAGGCTCTTGCGGATATGCAGGAATCTATAGAAGACTCAGGGCTGGCTTTTAGGGTCAAGCTGCCGGATGAGCCCGTGTACATCGTATCAGATGGCGCAAAACTATCGCGGGTGCTGCAGAACCTCATTTCCAATACCCTCAAGTACTCACTTTTGGGCTCAAGGGTATTCATCGACCTGGAGGTACAGGGTAAAGAAGCCCTGGTGACCATAAAGAACACCGCTAACTACGAAATGGACTTCGATGAGGAAGAGATACTCGAGCGTTTCGTGCGGGGCGACCGCTCCAGGAGTACCGAAGGCTCAGGACTTGGGCTTTCCATAGCCAAGAGCTTTACCGAGGCATGCGGAGGGCGGTTCGCTATCAAGATCGACGGAGACCAATTCAAGGTGGAGTTGCGTTTCCAGCTGGCCGGTTGAGCCGGCACTGCTTTTGGGGACATCATCTTGTGAGGCTGCCGTGATATTATTGTTAATAATACTCCAAGCTAAGCAGTGAAAGGGGTCGGACGGCAGATGGATGATACACCCCGTGTCATATCGTCGTTGTTTTGGCTCTTCTTCTTAGGTAGCACCATCTTTGCGCCGTTTTTCAGGCAAAAGCGGCTGGAAGCCATGAGGCTGGCTTTGATGAGAAAGATGCAGAAAGACAGGGGTTCCCGGGTAATTACCCTGATCCACAGGCAAGAGTCAGTGAGTTTCCTCGGGATCCCCTTAAGCAGGTATATCAATATAGAAGACTCGGAGCAGGTGCTGCGGGCGATCCGCCAGACCGATGAAAACGTGCCGATTGACCTTATCGTTCATACCCCGGGTGGGCTGGTACTGGCTGCCGAACAGATAGCCCTTGCCCTTATGCGCCACAAGGCCAAGGTGACCGTGTTCGTCCCCCACTACGCCATGTCGGGGGGCACTTTGCTGGCGCTGGCCGCCGACGAGATAGTAATGGATGAAAACGCGGTGCTGGGGCCGGTTGATCCTCAAATTGGCTCTTATCCCGCCGCGTCTATCCTCAGCGTGCTCAAGCGCAAACCCATTGAGCATATAGACGACAACACTTTGATCCTTGCCGATATAGCCCGGAAAGCAATGACCCAGGTGCGGGACACTGTATTGCATATACTCAAGCAAAACCTCCCGGACGACCGGGCAGAAGAATTAGCAGACGTGTTTACAAAGGGCTATTTCACCCATGACTATCCCCTGACCGCCACCAGGGTCAAGGCCTTGGGGCTCCCTGTGTCGTTCGATATGCCTGCCGAAGTCTACAAACTCATGGAGCTGTGTCCCCAGGCAGCGGCGCAGAGGCCGTCGGTCGGGTATGTGCCCATGCCTCACAGGACCGCTCCTGAGCGGGAAAAACCCTCAGGAGGTAACAGGAGATAAATCCCTCTTGTGTTCTGTATGAGGATTACGCCGGCCGAGCGTGCGCCGGCGTTTTAGCTCCGAACCAATCCGGCAAATCCAGCAGTACTTCTGAAGCGATCTTGGCCTTTTCTTGAGGAAACTCTGCTTTTTCAGTCCGGAGCCTGTCTGGCATCTATCTTCCTCCTAATATGCCGAAGCAGATTTTGCAAAGCACAAAGTCCAGTCCAAACCGGTCCTGGCCACATGTAGCATCAGGCATCCATGCCTCCTGTGGAACAGATACCCAATAGGGCGTGTATAGGCTCACCAAAGTCAAACCAGGGGCCCGCCCACACATGTAAATACTTGCCGCACCTCTTAGTACTCTGCAGCTAGGGTGCAGATTAGGGGTGTGAGATTGGCGGGGTGCAGCTTGACAGGATGCAGATCCACGTAATTTTTTCTACAATACGAGAATATACGAAAATTTTCATTGGGTTCACTTGACTACGCCGGCGGTAGTCCTGTATAGTAGCAACAATATACGTTAACCCACCTGCATATTCAAACAATGGATGTTGATGCTTCGGACCAGGAAACGCGGAAAGGGGTGGTATCTTCGCTGTAAACTCAGTATGTCCCGCGTATTGTTATCATCTCTAACTACTGCAAGACCTTTCAACTTGGAGCAAAGTCATGCAAGTGACTACAGGAGGGAATGCAACACATGAACCGGCTAAAGAATGCAGTCGTATTGCTCCTGCTTGCCGCGCTCGCAATCACCATGGTCGGGTGTGGCGGCAATGGTGAGCAAACCGGCGAAACGTCAGGCGACTTCAAGATCGGGATTGTAACAGGTACCGTGTCCCAAGGAGAAGATGAGTACCGCGCTGCCGAAATCATGGTCGAGCGATACGGTGACCGCGTGGTTCACGTTACATATCCAGACAACTTCATGCAAGAGCAGGAAACCTTTATCGGCCGTATCACCGAATTGGCTGCTGATCCTGACATGAAGGCCATCGTGATCTGCCAGGGTGTACCCGGAACTGCAGCCGCTTTGGACAAGGTCCGGGAAATGAGAGACGACATTCTGCTCCTGGTGGGCGTGATCCACGAAGACCCCCAGGTAATTGCCGAGAAAGCTGATATCGTAGTAGACCGCGATGAACTGGAACGTGGCAGGACTATCCCTGAGCTCGCCAAACAAATGGGCGCAACCAAGTTTATCCACTATTCTTTCCCAAGGCACATGTCAATTCCATTGATTTCACAGCGCCGCGACAGGTTCAAGGAAGAGTGCGAGAGACTAGGGATGGAATTTATCGAAGTCTCGTCGCCCGACCCAACGGGTCCCGACGGAATCCCTGGAACCCAGAAGTTCATCCTTGAAGACGTGCCTCTGCAGGTGCAGACCCACGGCAAAGACATTGCAGTGTTCGGCACCAACCTTGCCATGCAAGAACCTATGATTAGGGCAGCATTGGAAGCAGGCTGCATATTCCCTGAACCGTGCAGCCCTGGCCCCACCATGGGTTATCCGGGCGCTCTCGGAATCGACGTCAAAGGTATGTCCGGGGACATGCAGGCCATCATGGACGCTATCGAAGAGGAAATCATCGCAAGGGGCGGAGCAGGACGCTTTGCAACCTGGCCTGTTGCCCTCAACATGGCCATCATCCAGTCCTTGGCCGAGCTGGCCTTCCAGGCGGTAGAGGGCAAAGTGGACCTTGGCGATGTTGATGCGCTCAAGGCTGCCATGGAGAAGGAAGCCGGAAGCGAGATGATGGTGAGGCGGCTTATTGATGGCACAAACTATTACGTGGCGATTGCAGGGTCATACATTTTCGGTGCTGAAAACTAAGCTTCTTTGTCAGGCTTAACACGGTCAAGCAAAGCAGGCAGCAGAGCTCGATGTTCTGCTGCCTGATTCTAAGTAGAAAGGTGTTAACGGACCTAGACCGGAGCCGCCACGCTCCGATACGGAAACAGAGGTGGTAGCGAATGGCTGCTGAGAGGGTGCTTGAAATAAAGAATGTGTCGAAGTGCTACGGGGATAATCCTGTGCTGAACCAAGTAAGCCTTTCTGTGAACCGTGGCGAAATACACGCCTTGGTCGGGGAGAATGGAGCAGGCAAGAGCACCCTTATGAATATCCTGTTTGGTATGCCGGTCATCCATGAGACAGGCGGGTTCACAGGGGAGATCTGGGTCAACGGAAACAAGGCTGAGTTCAAGAGCCCCAGAGACGCCATGAAGGCCGGCATCGGGATGGTCCATCAGGAATTCATGCTGCTGCCAGGCTTTTCCGTGGCTGAGAACGTAAAGCTCAACCGCGAGCCCACCAAACCCAACCTTATCTCAAGAGTTGCAGGGCAGAAGCTTGAGTCCCTGGACCGTCGCCAGATGGGCTTAGATACCAGGCAGGCTTTAGACAGGATCGACATGGACGTGGACGAGTGGCTGCCTTTGGTGGGTATGCCTGTAGGCCACCGGCAGTTCATCGAGATCGCCAGGGAAATCGACAAGACAGACTTGTCTTTGCTGGTTCTCGACGAACCCACTGCCGTGCTCACGGAGACCGAAGCGTCCAGTTTGCTCGCTATATTGAAGCACTTGGCTGAATCAGGCGTAAGCGCGCTTTTCATCAGCCACAGGCTCGACGAGGTGTTTGAAGTAGCCGATACCATCACGGTGCTGAGGGACGGGGAAGTGGTGTGTACTGTCCCCAAGAAGGAGGCCCGCATGGAAACCATCGCCGAGCTCATGGTAGGGAGGAAGCTTGGGAAACTCAAGTCTGCCGGTCCCGGAAGGGCCGGCGGTAACCAGGCGATTTTGGAGGTCAAGAATCTGAGTGTAGACATGCCTGGGGAGTACGTTAACAACGTCAGCTTTTCCGTCAGGAAAGGGGAAATCTTTGGGATCGGCGGGCTTGCGGGCCACGGCAAACTGGGGGTCGCCAACGGCCTCATGGGACTCTACCGCGCTTCAGGCACGGTGATCTGCGACGGCAAGGAGATACCTCTCAATGACCCCAATGCTGCTTTAGAAGCAGGGCTGGTGCTCTTGTCTGAAGACCGCCGTGGCGTAGGGCTCTTGTTGGATGAGTCCATCGAGAACAACATCGCCATGCCGAGCATTGTGGGCCGGAATAAATTTGTCAGAAGGTTAGGGCCTTTGCCCGTTTCTATTGAAGACAGGAAAGCTATCAGGAAACATGCCGAGAACATGATATCCCTGCTGGATATCAAGTGCACAGGGCCTGAGCAGGCTGTCCGCAGGCTGAGCGGGGGTAACCAGCAAAAAGTGTGCGTGGCAAAGGCAATTACCATGGAGCCAAAAGTGCTGCTGGTATCCGAGCCTACAAGGGGCATAGACATTGGGGCAAAAGAACGGGTGCTCAACGTGATAAGGCAGCTCAATGAGGAAAAGGGTATCACCGTCGTGATGACCTCTTCTGAGCTTGCCGAGCTGAGGTCTATGTGCGACCGGATCGCCATCATGTACAACGGCAAGATCCAGGGGATCCTGAGCCCTGACGCACCTGATGCTGAATTTGGCCTGTGTATGGCCGGGGGAGGAGGGGAGGCAAATGATTGACTCTTTGAAGCAACTGGTGAAAGCTGTCGGCCTCCCAAGGCTTACGATAGTACTGTTTCTCGTGGTCTTGCTGGTGATTGGTGCAGTTAACCGGCTGCCCATCTCGATGCTCTTGGGCAACTCCCTGGTCAGGATCGGTATGAACGGAATCATGGTACTGGCTATGGTCCCCAGCGTGCAATCGGGGGCAGGTCTTAACTTCGGCTTGTCCATTGGCATCATTGCAGGGCTGCTGGGTATGTTGGTTGTGATGGAGTTCAAAATCGGAGGCCTGCTCGGGCTCGCGCTTGCGCTGCTTATAGCAGCTGTCTTGGGTGTGGCATCAGGATATGTTTACGGCTTGATACTTAACCGAGTGCGCGGGCAGGAAATGATGATCGGTACTTATGTGGGATTTTCCATCGTATCGGCCATGTGCATGTTCTGGATCATGGCGCCCTTTAAGAACCCTGAGATGATCTGGGTGATTTCAGGCAAAGGGCTGCGTACGACCCTGCCTGTAAGTGACTCCATGGCTCAGATCCTGGATAAGCTGTGGGGGTTCTCAATTTTCGGTATGAAGGTGCCCACAGGGCTGCTGCTTGCGTTTGCCTTGGCTTGCCTGCTGCTAGGGCTGTTTAACCGCACCAGACTGGGCATATCAATGAGGATCGCAGGTGCAAATCCCACATTTGCCATGTCGTGCGGCATAGACGTGGACAAGATGAGGATACTTGGCACTGTGCTGTCTACCGCCCTGGGTGCCATGGGGATGGTAGTTTACTGCCAGAGCCTGGGGCTGGTGCAGCTGTACACGGCTCCCTTGATGATGGCATTCCCAGCGGTGGCGGCGGTGTTGCTAGGTGGCGCCAGCGCCAGGAAAGCCACGGTTTGGAACGCCGTACTGGGTACGATGTTGTTCCAGACGCTCCTCACCATTGCCTTGCCTGTGACCCGTAGCGTGATCGAAGGGGATATTTCTGAGGTTGCCAAGACAATCATTTCAAACGGAATGATCCTTTACGCCTTGACACGGAAGGAAGGTGATGGCTAATGCGGGAGCGGTTTCAAACCGAAGGCAGGTTCCGCCCAGGTGACCTGCTGAGACGCAATGCAGTCCCGATCTTGTTCTTGTTCATGTGTGTGCTCGGGGTGCTCGTAAGCGGCCAGAACATAAGGTATATTGCCCACGAGCTGGTGTCGCGGCTTGCCCGCAACTGGTTCTTGGTGTTGTCCTTGATAATCCCGGTTACCGCAGGGCTCGGGCTCAACTTCGCCATAGTGCTGGGTGCCATGGCTGGGCAGGTGGGGCTCATTGTAGCCACCCATTACAAGATCCCCGGATTGCTGGGGCTGGCTGTGGCGGTAATCCTTTCGCTTCCCATCGCGGTGCTCCTGGGGATGTCTGCCGGCCACGTGCTCAACCAAGCCCGGGGTAGGGAAATGATCACCAGCATGATGCTGGGGTTTTTCGCAAACGGCTTGTACCAGCTGGTGTTCCTGTTCATGGTGGGCACGGTGATCCCCTTTAACAACCCTGAGATTATGCTGGATTCAGGTGTAGGATTGCGCGGTACGGTTGAGCTCAAGTACTGCAAGTATGCCTTGGACAACCTGCTAAAGGTGAGGGTGCTCGGGGTAAATATCCCCGTGGCTACCTTTGCCGTGGTGGCTGCGCTGTGCCTGGGTATCAGGTGGTTGTATAAGACCAAGTTGGGGCAGGAACTCAGGGCAGTGGGCCAGGATATGGTCGTGGCATCTGTTGCAGGCATCAACGTGGCCCGTACCAGGATTATAGCCATGGTGATGTCTACGGTTTTGGCTGCCATAGGCCAGGTGATATTCCTGCAGAACATGGGCGTTATCAACACGTTTAACAGCCATGAGCAGATTGGTACGGCGGCTATTGCATCGATCCTGGTGGGAGGGGCGAGTGTCACCAGTGCCACCGTCGGCCATGCACTTATAGGCACCTTGCTGTTCCAGCTGCTTTTCATAGTGTCTCCTTCCGCAGGCCAGCGGCTCATGGGCAACGCGCAGGTTGGTGAGTTTTTCCGGGTGTTCATAGGCTACGGGATTATCGCCGTGGCACTCCTCATCCACTCCTGGGAAAGGAAGGCTTCTTTAGAAAGGGCATCCCGGCAGCCTGCGGTGAAAGGGGAGGCAAAAGTCGCAGGAAGCCCGTAACCGGGCACGAAACCTAACATGGAGCAAATGAGCAAGCCATGCAACAGGGCATGGAGGAGAAAATGCAGTAAGCACATGTTCTAGAGCATGTAACAGAGTTACATAAAGGTTACATAAGGCAAGGAGGGCTACAAGTGAGTTCATTGGACAAGGTTATTAGCTGGATCGATGAGACCAGGGAGCAAAGCATTGAGAAACTGGCAAGGCTCATCAGCCAGCCCAGCGTGAGCTCAACCGGCGAAGGCGTGGATGAATGTGCCCAATTGCTGGTTGAGATGCTCACGGAAGTGGGCCTGGACGCCAAGGTTATGCCTACCAAGGGCTTGCCTGCGGTGTACGCCGAAAGGATAGCACCCGGGACTCCCACGGTGATCTTCTACGGACACTACGACGTCCAGCCGGTAGGTGACCTTTCCCTCTGGGAGACGCCCCCGTTTGAGCCCGACATCAGGAACGGACGCATGTACGGGCGGGGGACAGGCGACAACAAGGGCCAGCTGCTCACCCACATCATTGCCGTTGACGCTTTCCTGAAGACCTACGGTGAACTGCCCTGCAGCGTAAAGTTCCTGCTAGACGGAGAAGAAGAAAGCGGCAGCCCCAACCTTGGAGACTTTGTCGAGGAAAACAAGGAACTGCTTAAGGCGGACGTGTGCTATTTTGCCGACGGCCCTATCCATTATTCAGGCCGCCCGCAGGTTGTGTTTGGATGCAGGGGAATCATCGACGTTGAAATCGTGCTCGACGAAAACATAAGGGACTGCCACTCAGGCCACTATGGTGCGCTCATCCCCAATCCTGCATGGCGCCTGGTCCACCTGCTCAAGACCATGAAAGATGCTGGCGGCAAGGTACTTGTGGAAGGGTTCTATGACAAGGTCAGGCCCATCACACCCGCCGAAGAGGAAGTCCTGAAGCACATCCCGTTTGATGTGGAAAGCTATTTCGAAGGTGTAAGATATCCCGGCACCGGGCCTGAATGGGACCGCATAGAGGCGCTCAAGGCCCATATGTTCCAGCCCACTATGACCATTACCGGGCTGGGAAGCGGCTACACAGGAGAAGGCGTGGCCACAATAGTCCCGGCTAAAGCCGTGTGCAAGATCGACATGCGCTTGGTTGCCGACCAGGATCCCGACGAGATCTTTGAACTCATAGAGAAGCATGTCAAGAAGCATTTGCCTGAAGCTAAGGTCTCTGGGCACGGCAAGATGTATCCGTCACGCACCGAGCTGGAGCTGCCCATTTCCCAGGCAATTATCGGTGCGGTCAAGCGGGCATGGGGCGTGGACCCGGTTGTGGTGCCGTCTTCGGGAGCCAGCTGTCCCGAGTATGTGTTCACACAGATCCTCGAGATGCCGACGATTTCAGTGCCTTATGCCAATCCTGACGAGAACAACCACGCACCTAACGAAAACTTTGATCTGGATCTGTTCATCCAGGGTATAAAGACCACTGCCCACGTCATCGATACCATCGCGAAGCACGAGGAGTGGTAATCAGCCTACTGAGACGACTATGAAGAAGACAGCGGAGTGCCGCTTAGGGCTGATCATAATCCGCTGCGTGATGGGTTGCTGACAGGTGTAGGATGCAAACAGCCAGGGGGCGGCTGTGGACGTTTCACCCCGGGATTCAAGCGGAATTCAAGATTGGAAGGGGAGCAAACGTCTGCGGCTGCTCCCGTAGACTGCCAGCCTCAACTTCCGCCGTCTTGGATCTGGCTGCTCCTGTTGCCGAGATCACCGGTTCGTGTAGCTTAGCGTGTGTTCGCCCCGCTGTGAACACCTTGAAGTTGTGTCATCCGCAGCCTTTTGCTTCATGAGGCACGCCATCAAAACATAATGTTCTAGTGAATCCCGTCAAGCTTGCGTATTGAAATAACTCTTTCATATGCTCGGGTTAGACCGGAGGAAAATGCTGAACCCGGGAACTATTTGTGTTATGTTGACATCTTAACTTATAGATATTCGTCATATATCGGCAAAATTTTCATTCTCCCACAATATTGCAAAGAGAGTTTACAGAAGAGGGTCTGCAACTATGAGGCGTTCTGAGGTTTTCGATTCATCTCCGCATGGGGTATCACGTGGCTTTCTGCGGCTGCCTAAGGCCGGCATGGTGCTCCTCGTATTCCTTATATTAAGCGGCCTGGCTGGGTGCAGTGTTGCAGGCTTTGTGGTACCTGTTTCCCTTGAAGGGGTGAGCACAAACCCAGGACAAGACCTTCCTGCAGACGATGGGGGCAGGTACAAATACCTGGAGCAGTCCAACACCCACAACCATCAGGCAGGCAGGGTGGAATCGGTAATCGAGTACGGCGAGGATTTTGTAATGGGTGTCCACTACCCGGTGTTTGGGAAACACCAAATCGACGCTGCTGTAGGCGAGTTTATCGATAACATCATATCCGGCTTTATGTCTGAAGTTGAAGATTTCACCGCCGGCCATCCCGACCATCGGGCGGAACTCAATGTGGATTACGAAAGCTGGCTGGTAGAAGACAAACTGCTTAGCATAAAGTTTATCAGCTTGGTATACATACCTGGTTACGCCCATCCCGACGTGACTATCCAGACCTTCGTTTACGACTGGGCAACAGAGCAGCCTGTTTTGCTCGAAGATATCTTGGTTGAAGCTGGCTTGCCCAAACTGGCCCAGCTAGCCAGGGACGGGTTGGCGGCTAATCCTGACTACGCTGACTATACCGGCTTGGACCTGTTTAACGCCGGGACGGAGCCCGTGCCTGAGAACTACTCCCTTTTCGTGCTTACCCAGGACCATTTCGTATTGTTCTTTCACAGATATCAGGTATTGCCGGGTGTTGCGGGGATTCCCAGCGTCGAACTGTCCTATGAAGATTTGGAAGACATAATCGATTTCGAAGCACTTAACCTTAACCCGGCTAGGCAGAGCGTAAGCAAGCCAGGTGAAACCGGACTAGGTTGCGTGGCACATCCGCCCTACCTGGTTCCCCACAGGGCGCGTGACTACAAAGGCTGCGACGCTGCTTACGGCGGACAACACAAGGGTGAAGCAGCTGGACCCGGTACTCCAGGCGGTCAGGATCCCAGGGGACAGGTGGTCAGGAAAATTGACCCTGATAAGCCCATGGTGGCGCTTACCTTTGACGATGGGCCGGATCCCAGCACCACATCTTCAATACTCGATACTCTAAAGCAACATGATGCGGTTGCAACCTTCTTTGTCATCGGAAATCGTGTCCATGACAACGCGGACCTGCTCAAGCGGATGATTGCAGAAGGTAACGAGATTGGCAACCATAGCTTGAGCCATAAGCGGTTGACCACTTTGTCCGGGCAAGAACTGCAGTATCAAATCGAAAAAACTCAGGCAGCGGTAAAGGCCGTCACCGGTGTTGAACCTGTCTTTGTGAGGCCCACCTACGGGTCTTACAACGATGAACTAAAGCAGCACATAGGCATGCCCATGATCCTGTGGTCGTTGGATACCAGGGATTGGGAAACCCGTGATGCGCAATCGATCATCCGGCATGTGCTTGATAACGTGCAAGACGGCGATATCATCCTCATGCACGACATCTATATGTCTACCGCGGAAGCAGTCAAGGTGATCGTGCCTGAGCTTAAGAGCCGGGGATTCCAGCTTGTCACCGTCAGCGAACTGCTTACGGCCCGGGGGATAAGTTTGGAGGCAGGCAAGGTATACCGCAACGGCGGCAGCTCGTAAGCCGCTTCCCATGAACCGGCCTTCTGCCTTCACAAAGGGCCATTCACACACCTCTCCCTAGATGCTCCGGCGCGATTCAGGCCGGGACCAAATGTTTTAGCCAAGGAACATTCCACGTGATTAGACGTCAAACACAATGACTTCTGCCTCCACTTAGACACACCGGTGTGGCGAAAGCTTTATGGCCATATGGAGGTCTTGCTTCTCCTGGATGGCCGGCAATCTCAAGGGTAAGAAAGGATGGTGTTCATGGCAAAGAATCGCTATGTGGTTTATGTTTGTGTGCTGCTTCTCCTGGCAGCAGGAGCCAGCGTGTTTGCAAGCGGTTTGGCTCAAGGCAGCAACTTTGTGCGCATATTTGTCGGTGGAGAAGAAATCGTCGAACCAGGCGATGCATATGTAGTTGACGGAAAGACATTTGCACCTGTAAGGGCTATTGTGGAGGCCCTAGGCTTTTCCGTAGCTTGGGAAGGTGAGTCACGGACGGTCAGGATCTCGGCTGAACCAAGCCACGAGAACCAGGCCATGAGGATCGATTTGCTCGAACAAGCACTTAGGCCAATAAGCCCTGAGGAGGCGATCGGGAAGTGGGCTGAGGGCGTCAAGACCAGAAACGGTGCACTTCAATACGCCGTGATGTCTCCTGGGCTCCGGGAGCAGAACTATGAGTATTTTGTATCTTCAAATTGGGTGACGGCTACTTCCAGCCCTTGGGTTGAGAGTTACGAGATAACCGAGGAGTCGGAAGCTTTAGATGGAGCCGTGCTGTATAAGGTAAAATTCGCGCTTGCTACCTCTACCGGGGATGCAGGCACTATCGTGAGCGACGTTGTGGTAAAGCAATACGATGAAACCTGGCTGGTGGATCAGATAACCGAAGAGTTCGAATTCCCCGGTTTTGAGCCTTCCTATACAGATGGTATTGTAAAGCAGATCGACCAAAGCGGTGAGCGGCCCCGCTTCTTGCTCGAGGGTGGGCCCATATCTAACGGAGAGCCCTTCCTCATCTGGCTCTCTGTGAGCGAAGACACCGAGTTCTGCTTCGCCGAAGTGTCTGAGGACGGTGAGATCGATCCTGAATCATTCACTCAGGCCAGCTTTGACGATCTGGAGATAGGCCAGCAGGTGAAAGTGCTGATACCTGGCCCGATTCTCGAATCCTACCCGGCACGGGGAGGAGCATCCGAGGTACTGATTCTAAAGTAATCAGGTAGTTGGGACGGCCAGGGCATGCTTTGACAGTTTGCCCACGGGTAAGTAAAGGTGTAAGTGTGCTGACGGGTGAAGATGATTCCTGCCGCAAGCGGCTTGTTAAGCCCGCTTACGGCAGGATTTTTACTTTCTTGTTGATCTCTTGGCGGACTTCTGCTTCCGTAGGGTGGTAGTATTACCTGCCGGGAGCCACTGTCTACCACCCTGAGCCACAAGTCCTCCGGCTGTATACGTGGCAGTCTTACCTGCCGGGAGCCACTGTCCTGTGAAGTGCCTATTGCACTCCATACCGCCGTCACATATACTAACCGTATAATGGAATCGTTCGTTAGAGAACGATCTGCCATGGGAGCTAGTATAGTGTTCATCAGGTGTGGCGGAGGGGGCAAACCCGTGGTTGAGAAGAAGTACGATCCAATGAGGTGTGCCGGAGCGGCCGAAGCCCAGATCCCGGCGGAAGGCACGGTTCGGCGCAGCTGTGGTGCATCCAAGGCAGGCAAGGCTGCCGGTGGCACCGGCAACTGCGACTTCAACGTGGAAATGTTCGTAGACCTTCTTAGAACTGCCAACCACGGGCTGCTTAACATAGTCCGGGAAGCATGGCATAAGTATCCGTTTCCGCCTTCCGGCATGGTAATAATGGCTGAGGTTATGAGAAATCCTGGTTCCTCTGTGAGCCAGGTTGCCCGGGACACGGGATTTGCCAAGTCCCATGTGTCCAAGACGGTTGACATTTTGGCTAGTCAAGGGTTTGTAGAAAAGCGGCAAGACCCTTCTGATCAGAGGGTCATCCGGCTTTACGCTACAGAGCAGCTCAGACTGCGGTTTCAAGAGGTGAAGGGGTCCATAGAAAACCGCTTGGCGGAAGTGTTGACCGGAATACCTAAATCAAAGCTGGACGACCTGGTAGAAGGGCTTGAGCTGCTGAACAAGGCCCTGGAAGAGTCCGGGTATACGAGGGCGGACTGTTCCCGGGTGTGATTGGAGCCTGCGCAAGATTACAGGCGCCCGCCGGGAGTGAACACGGGACACCAAGCAGTATGATTGGGGCCTATGATTACAGGTGATGAACAGGAGATGATCCAGTGAGACGGTTCTATCAATACCTGAAACCCTTTGCCCTGCAGGTATTTATAATCTTAGTGCTTGTTTTGCTACAATCCCTTGCTGAACTGGCTCTCCCCAGCTTTATGGCAGACATAGTCGACAAAGGAATTGCCCTGGGCGACACGGCGCTTATCTGGAGAATAGGCGGGCGCATGCTGCTGGTGGCCTTCTTGGGCACCATTTGCGCCGTAGTATCCAGCTATATGTCTGCCCGGGTGTCGGCGGCCTATGGGAAGCAGCTCCGCAGCGTCGTGTTTTCACATGCGACATCGTTGTCTGTATACGAATTCGACAAGATCGGTACCGCATCGCTTATCACCAGAACCACCAACGATGTGTCTCAGGTGCAGATGGTAGTGCTCATGTCGATGCGCATATTCATGTTTGCGCCAATGATGCTTATCGGAGGCATCATGCTGGCGTATTCAAAAGAACCTAAGCTCTCGCTTTTACTCCTGGCCATCTTGCCCATACTTGCGGTCTTGATTCTGGTCGGGTCCAAGAAAGTGCTTCCTATGTTCAAAGTGCTTCAGCAGAAACTGGACAGGCTCAACCTTGTGCTTAGGGAGAACCTGACCGGGGTACGTGTGATAAGGGCGTTTGACCGGATTGACTATGAGGCGGGACGGTTTGACGATGCAAGCAGGGACCACATGCAGACCGCGCTCAAGGTTTACCGGCTGTTGGCAGCTTTGATGCCCCTGATGAACCTGATCATCAACCTAGTAATCATCGGGATCATATGGATCGGAAGCCAGAGGATCGATGCCGGTTACTTGGAAGTGGGCGGGCTTATGGCTTTCATCCAATACGGTTTACATATACTCATGTCCCTTATCATGGTTTCCATGATTTTTGTGATGATCCCCCGTGCATCAGCATCGGCCGCGAGGATAAACGAGGTGCTGGATTCAGCTCCTGAGGTAACCGCGGAAGCGGCAGTGACAGCGGGCAAGGCACCTCTTGACATCAAAGGCACCGTTGAGTTCCGGAATGTCACTTTCAGCTATCCAGGCGCAGAGCAGCCGGCCATTACAGACATATCGTTTGTCGCCAAGCCGGGAGAGGTTACGGCTATCATCGGGGGAACAGGCTCGGGCAAATCAACCCTGGTGAACCTCATCCCCAGATATTTTGATGCAGACCAAGGCCAAATCCTCATAGACGGGGTGGATATCCGCGACATCCCAAGGGAGGAATTGCGGAAGCACATCGGGCTGGTCCCTCAGCAATCAGTGTTGTTTTCGGGGACAGTTGCCGAAAACATCCAGTGGGGCAAGCAAGATGCAACTGACGAGGAAATACGGTGGGCAGCAGCGATTGCCCAGGCCCTGGAGTTCGTAGAACAAATGCCTGATGGGTTCGGCTCCCACATTGCCCGGGGAGGCACTAACCTTTCAGGTGGACAGAAGCAGCGACTGTGCATCGCCCGAGCCATTGTAAGGCGTCCCAGGATCTATATTTTCGATGACAGTTTCAGCGCCCTCGACTTTAGGACCGATGCCAGAGTGCGTGCTGCGTTGCGGCGGGAGGTCAAAGATGCCACTGTGATTGTAGTAGCCCAGCGCGTGAGCACTGTGATGGATGCGGACAAGATCATCGTGCTTGACAACGGGAAGATAGTGGGGGATGGAACGCACGCTGAACTCCTGCAGACTTGTCCGGTTTACCGGGAGATTGTCCAGTCCCAGCTGTCGGAGGAGGAAATCGCATGAGCGATAGGCATGTGCGCCAGGGTGCAGCCAGAGATTTCAACAAGTCACGCCGTTTTGGCCCCAAGCCGGACGAGTCCGGCGGCAAGTCTTCAGGTTCAGGCATGACAGCCGGAGGCTCGGCGAGCAGGTCCGGCAGGCCGGTTGGCATGCATAGGATAAAAGATTTCAGGGGGACCTTGGCAAGGCTTTCAAGCTACCTCGGCCCTCGGAAACCTGCTCTGGTCGTAGTCATAATGCTTTCTGTGATAAGCACCTTGTTCTCCATAGTCAGCCCCAAGATCATGGGCAAAGCCACTACAAGATTGTTTGAGGGGATTATGCAGAAAGCCCAAGGGGTACCCGGCGCCGGCATTGACTTCGAGTACATAGGCAGGATCCTGGCTATCTTAGCCGTGCTCTATGTGGCTAGTGCAGCGTTCAGCTTCTTGCAGGGGTTCATCATGGCCGGGATTGCCCAGTCCACAGTATATGAAATGCGCAAGCAGGTCCAGGCAAAGCTAAACCGCCTGCCCCTCAAGTATTTCGACAGCCGGCCTCACGGGGAGATCCTGAGCCGGGTGATAAACGATGTGGATGCCGTAAGCTCTACTTTACAGGAAAGCTTGGTGCAGGTAATATCGGCGGCTGTAACCCTTGTGGGCGCATTTGTGATGATGCTGACCATTAGCCCGTGGCTCACCCTGGTGACCCTGGTAACCTTGCCTCTCACTGCTGTGGCTACGTGGTATGTGACCCGGCGTTCCCAGGGCTACTTCGTGGGATACCGCAAGGTGCTTGGCGAACTCAACGGATACGTAGAAGAGATGTACGCCGGCCACAAGGTAGTGAAAGCCTTCGGGCTTGAAGATGAATCTATAAACCGGTTTGACCAAGTCAACCAAGAATTGTACGAGCAGGGCTGGAAGTCCCAGTTCTTGTCAGGTTTGCTCATGCCGGTCATTGGGCTCATAAACAACATAGGATACGTGATTGTGGCGGTGGCCGGTGGCCTGATGGTGTGGAAGCGGACCATAGAGATCGGTGATATTCAAGCATTTATCAATTATTCACGCAGGTTTACCCAGCCAATCCGGCAGACCGCCAGCATAGCCAACGTGATCCAGTCTACAGTGGCTGCCGCAGAGAGGATATTTGAGATCTTGGATGAGGAGGAAGAAACCCCCGACCCCGAGGATGCCGTACCGGTGCCGGTAGACCTCAAGGGAGAGGTTAGGTTCGAGCACGTGCGGTTTGGGTACGAAGAGGATAAGGTGCTAATAGAAGATCTCAACTTCCACGCCAAACCAGGGCAGACAATTGCCATCGTCGGGCCTACAGGTGCAGGTAAGACCACCCTGGTCAACTTGCTCATGCGGTTTTACGACATAGACGGCGGCAGGATTACGATCGACGGGATCGATATAAGGGATTTCAAGCGGAGCGACCTGCGCAGGCTATTCGGGATGGTCCTGCAGGATGTATGGCTGTTTAGCGGCACTATTAGGGATAATATAGCCTACGGTAGGGAAAACGCCACCGAAGAGGAGATGGTCAGGGCAGCCAAGGCGGCCAGGGCGGATCACTTCATACGCACGCTGCCTGACGGGTACGATACCGTGCTTACTGAAGATGCTTCCAACCTGTCTCAGGGACAGAAGCAGCTCTTGACAATTGCCAGAGGGATTCTTGCTGATCCGACGATGATGATACTAGACGAAGCCACCAGCAACGTGGATACCCGGACCGAGATCCTGGTGCAAGAAGCCATGGAGACTTTGATGAAAGGCCGTACCAGTTTTGTAATCGCCCACAGGCTGTCTACAATCCGTAACGCCGATCTCATCCTGGTAATGGATGATGGCAAAATCGTTGAGCAGGGGACCCATAGTGAACTCCTTGCCAGGAACGGGTTTTACGCAGAACTTTACTACAGCCAATTTACTGGGAGGAATTCGGAAACTGGTTCTTAGCGACCTGGACCATCATAATGGAACATCTGGTGCACCAGTCTTTAAGGCACCAACCTGGCTTTCACACAGGATGGTGCACCACCTGCACCAATATTTCCGCTTCTTGGTCCCCTCACAGCCGAAATGGTGCATTGTGTGTACCGATTCTGACCGTTTCCTGCACCAGTGGAGTGGAAATGGTGCACTACGCGCACCATTAAGTTCTATCTCCTAGGGGATTCCGGTGAAAACGGTGCACTAGATGCACCAAGCGCTCGGGCTTCGAGGCTGTTTTAGGCAAAAACGGTGCATCACGTGCACCAATCTTGCGGGTCTTGGGCATTTTTGCAGCTGAAATGGTGCACCAGATGCACCAATTTCCGGGTCTTCAAGCTTTATATTGCCCAAAATGGCTCACCACGTGCACCAATCCTAGGGTCCTTGGCTCTTCCAACGGTGAAAATGGTGCACATAGTGCACCATTTTTCCTGTTTTCAGCTGTGACTTGAGCAAGAATGGTACACCAGGTGCACCAATCTTCCCGGTTTCTGCCTGAGCTGCCGTCAGAATGGCACACCGAGTGTACCAATCACCCGCGTTTCCAAGATCCCCAATCCCCCGCTGCTATGGGACGGTTGCCTCAATGATGGTCCATTACGTGTACCAGCTCTAGGTGTGCGGTCTCACAGCAGGGAAAATGGTGTATCCTATGCTATCTGTGTTGTTCTATCCTTAGAAGAACTAAGTGTCCAGGCTTCTTAACGCGGCAACACCTTACGTTAAAGGCACCTGGGCTCCCAGCGCCAACAGCAGCCGCCGTTCAACGTCTTCCCAGTTTATGAGGTTCCACCATGCCTCGAGATATCTGCGCCGTTCGTTCCTGTAGTCCACATAATAGGCGTGTTCCCACACATCTGCCACTAATACCGGGATGATTCCCCACTGGGTGAGGTTTTCGTGCTTCTCAGCCTGGAGGATCTCCAGGCGTCCCCACGCAGGGTTCCATCCGAGGATACCCCAGCCCGATCCCTGGACAGCGTTGGATGCGGCCAGGAACTGGTCCTTAAACGCGTCAAAACTTCCAAAGGCAAGGTCTATCTGTCGTGAAATGAACGGGCCGGGTGTTTCCCCACCGGGTGCCATGTTTGTCCAGTAGATACTGTGGAGTATGTGGCCTGACCCGTTAAAAGCTATCTCGGTCTCCCAAAACCTTATTAGTGAAAAATCACCTGCCTCCCTGGCAGCTGCCAGCTCCCTTTCCGCCCGGTTGAGGTTGTTGACGTAAGCTAAGTGATGTTTGTCGTGGTGGAGCTTAAGCGTTTCCTGGCTGATACAAGGCTCAAGAGCATCGTAAGGGTAGGGAAGGGGTGGTAGCTTATGGCCGCCGATGGGAACAGCTTCTCTCAACAGTTTCTCTACATCGCCATGAGGGCCGTTGGTTGTGAACCCGTTGCCGGAGCCTAAGGTATTCATAGGATCCCTCCTTAAGAAGTGAGACATGTTGGGATGGCTGAAGACTACAGATACAGGTGTGTAACTAGTAGGAATGTCTCGACTATATCTTATCCAAATCTTACTGCCTGCTGCGGGCCTTGGCAACAGGCAAATGGCTGACGAATCACGGGGTGGATGCTGAATTGGCCGGTCTGAAGGGTGTCTACGGCAGCAGATGGACGGCTAGAAGAGAGGTTTGGCTTGCAAGCGCGGTAGAAATGGCAGGTACAGAGGAAGGCAAATGAGCTGCTTGAGGCTGGTTTGGACGCTGAGCATCGGACAGCCACGGCAAACATGCTTAAATTCTACTTCACAAAGTTAATTTTGTGGTTGCATTCCGTTGAGGCCTGTGCTACACTATTTGTGAAAGTGAGAACTATCACTAAACGCGAACGATTCTGCTTCTCTCGACGCGTAGGTCTAGTTGGCATCAGGCAAAGGTTTCAAGAGTCAGTCAGGTCGGCAAGGTAAAAAAACACAAAGCAAGCAAGGAGGTATAACAATGATGAAAGGGTTTGCAATGCTAGGTATCGGAAAAGTGGGTTGGATCGAGAAGGAAAAGCCCGTAGCTGGCCCTTACGATGCCATTGTAAGACCTATCGCAGTTGCTCCTTGCACCTCAGACATACACACGGTGTTTGAAGGTGCACTGGGAGAAAGACAAGACTTATTGCTGGGCCATGAGGCAGTGGGAGAAGTAGTTGAGGTAGGTAGCGAAGTTAAGGATTTCAAGCCCGGAGACAGGGTAGTCGTACCGGCGATTACTCCGGACTGGCGTACTTCGGAAAGTGTGAGGGGTTTCCCGATGCACTCTGACGGAATGCTTGCAGGATGGAAGTTCTCAAACGTGAAAGACGGAGTGTTTGCAGAATACTTCCACGTCAATGATGCCGACATGAACCTAGCTCTGCTTCCCGACGATGTCCCTCCTGAAGTGGCAGTTATGATAACCGACATGATGACGACTGGATTCCACGGCGCTGAGCTGGCCGACATCCAATTCGGCGATTCGGTCCTGGTGATTGGGATAGGCCCGGTAGGTCTCATGTCAATCGCAGGAGCCAAACTACAGGGAGCCGGCAGGATCATCGGAGTAGGCAGCAGGCCCGCGCTAATAGAAGCAGCAAAGTACTACGGAGCCACAGACATAGTCAACTACAAGAACGGGCCTATCGAACAGCAAGTGATGGAACTTACCGATGGCGAAGGAGTCGACAAGGTCATTATAGCAGGTGCCGGCTCCGACATCATGAAGATTGCCGTAGAGGTGACCAAGCCTGGTGGTATCATCGCCAACGTCAACTACTTCGGTGAAGGCGACACCATCCCCATCCCCAGGCTAGAGTGGGGTTGTGGAATGGCTCACAAGACCATCAAGGGCGGGCTGACCCCTGGCGGAAGGGAACGGATGGAGCGGTTCCTGGAACTAGTCCGCAACGACAGGGTCAACCCCGGCAAACTTATCACGCACAAGTTCCACGGGTTTGAAAACATCGAAAAAGCTCTGCTGATGATGAAGGATAAGCAGCCAGACTTGATTAAGCCCGTGGTAATCATCGACTGGTAACTAAGGTAATGCCTGCCTAGACCCTACTGGGCTTAAGAACCGGCTTGATGGGCTTCATCAAGCCGGTTCTTTTGTTTGCGGCACCCTTGAGTCCTTGTCCATAAACAAGCCTGTGAACATGAAGCCCGGGCGCACCTTGAGCCAACCTACAACCAATGTATGTTTGCCAGGGCCGTGGCGTCTGATAACCTAAAGGTAGGTCTCAAATAGGCACTCAGTCCGGTGCCAGGGGTTTGAAAACAGCCGGACAGATCGCATCGTTAAGGGGTGCCGTCACGGAAGCTTAGAATGAAGAAACGGAGGGGTCGTCGGTGAAACACATAAATTGGGGGCCGCTTGAGGGCTACATCGAGCAGATGATGGAAAAGCATCACATAGTGGGCGCCGCGGTGGCCGTTGCAGACAGGCAACGCGTGATTTATGCAAAAGGTTTTGGAGTGAGGGACTTAGAGACCCGGGATCTGGTCACGCCTGAGACGATTTTCGGATGTGCATCAGTGTCCAAATCGTTTACCGCCATGGCCATAATGCAGCTGGCAGGCCAGGGAATGCTGTCTGTTGACGACCCGGTGATCCGGCATCTGCCGGAGTTTCGTTTGGCCGGGATGGAAGATATGTCGGCAGTGACCATCCGTCATCTTCTGTCCCATACCACAGGCCTTCCACCCATGAAACGCCGGGAGGAGATCATCGATTTAGAGGAGCACCTTGAGTACATTGCTTCTGCCGAGTATGAATTGCTGGGGCCTCCAGGCGAATATTTCAGTTACTGCAATGATACGTTCCTGCTCAACGGCCTTATCATCCAGCGAAAGTCAGGCCAGCTTTACAGGCGCTACATGACCCAGCATATCCTGGATGCGGCGGGTATGCACCGTTCCACCTATAACCTTGAAGAATTGCCCAAGATGGGAAACGTGTCCACTCCGTATTCGTACAACAGGAAGACACACACCCACGACAAGCAAGCTTGGCCTACTCTTGGCACATACGAGGTAGGTGGCGGCGTAAGGTCATGTGTGTTGGACCTTATGAAGTATGGCCAGATATATCTGAACGAAGGCAAGACCCATGACGGTAAGCAAATCGCCCCTGCTCATGGCCTCCGGGAGATGTGGAATTCGCCCATGTACGCCATCGATAGGAGCACTTACTACCATCTTGGGCTTAAGGTAACTCCCAACTACGCAGGTACAGGGGTCACATTGGTTGAACATAGCGGGGGCCAGCCAGGCGTGTCCTCAAATTTTGGATTTGTCCCGGAAAAGGGCATCACCGCAGCGGTGCTTACAAACGTCGACGGAGTTCCCGCCGGCGCCATCTGGCTTGCGGCAGTCAACACCGTGCTTGGGCTGCCATTGGATACCCAGAGAAGTGTTGAGGTGGATTGCGGGGCTTCACCCGAAGAGCTGGCCAAGTTCGCCGGATTCTACGAGTGTGATGAGGGCGGCAAGGTGGACCTGTATATGGACGGCGATATACTCAAACTCAGGATGGAAGACCTGGAGTTTGAAGTTAAGGCAAGCGATCACCGGACCCTGTTCTACGATGATATGGGTCAGCAGAGAGTGCTCCGCTTCTATTTCCGTGAGGAGGCTTCCAAGCCTTGGGCTGTATTGGCAGGCTCCAGGATGCTTCGCAGGAAGCAATGAGGCATGCAAACTGTTAACTTGCAGGGGCTAACTGTACTAAATTAGACCGGAAGGAGACCCGGAAAGCTTGGGCCAGGCTAGCCCAAGACCTCCGGGTTTACTACATGTTCAGGCCTCTTGCCTGACAGGGCCTGGATTAAGTTCTGTGCTGCCATGACCGCCATCTTGGTGCGGGTAGCTATGCTCGCGCTGCCTATGTGGGGGAGAAGCACTACATTATCGAGATCCCTTAGCGGGCTGTCTGCCGGCAGAGGCTCCTCGTGGAATACGTCCAGGCCTGCTGCGAAAATTCGTCGCTCTTTGAGTGCCTGGCAGAGGGCTTCTTCATCCACTACTTGTCCTCTGGCCGTGTTTACCAGCACCGCAGTTGGTTTCATGAGGCTTAGTTCACGCTCGCCTATCATGCCCCGGGTTTCTTCAGTGAGTGGCACGTGGATGGATACGAAATCGGATGTGCTCAGCAGCTCTTCGAGGGTAGCCCTTCGGACGCCCATACTTGCCTCAAGGTCTGGCCTGGCGGTTCTGTTATAATACAGCACTTTCATCCCAAATCCTTTAGCCCTGCGGGCAACTGCCTGGCCGATCCTCCCGAAGCCTATTATGCCTAAGGTGGCGCCGTAGATGTCCATGCCGGTAAGCAGCATCGGCGACCAGGTGGTCCATTTGTTTTCCCTCAGGAAGCGTTCAGCCTCGGTTATCCGCCTGGCTGCCGCCATGAGCAGCGCCCACGCCAGGTCGGCGGTGGTCTCAGTCAACACCCCTGGGGTGTTGCAAACCAAAATCCCTCGCTTAGTGCATTCCGCTACATCTATGTTGTCAAAACCCACGGCCATGTTGGAGACCACCTTCAGCCGGGGCGCCATGTCCAGCAGGTCCTTGTCGATTTTCTCTGTGAGCAAAGTAAACAGCCCATCGGCATCTTGAACATTTTGTTCAAGCACTGATCTAGGCACTGCTTGGGTCTCACTTTCCCAGATTTTATACTCACAGCATCTGGCTATGATATTCAACGCGTCTTCAGGGATGATCCTGGTAATATAGGCCTTTGGTTTCATACATCTCCGCCCCTGTTCTGCTGGTTTTGGATGAACTGCACTGGGCTTGTTATCGCCTGACGCCTTAGGCCACGGAGTTTGAAAGTAGGGCTGTCCGGGCCATGCTCAATCTAACATATATCCTCTCCATGGGACAGCTTCAAGGGCAGCAAGGAAATTCATTCAAGAATGAGAATATTGTGAAAGAAGGGTGATGTCTAACTAAGAAGCGTGGGAGGAGGATCGTCATGTATGATTACATTCTTAAGGGCGGGATTGTAGTTGACGGGACCGGTGTTCCGGCGATTGAGGCCGACGTTGCTGTCAAAGACGGAAAGATAATAAAGATTGAGCCGGGCATCAAAGAGCCAGCTAGAGAGGTCCTGAATGTCACAGGTTTGGCGGTGGCGCCAGGGTTTATCGATTTCCACTCCCATTCTGATACCGGTTTCCTGCTTGATGACCGGTGTGAAAGCAAGATTTATCAAGGTGTAACCACAGAACTGGCGGGACAGTGCGGTTCCACCATCTATCCGTGTCCTGAAGACCGATTGGAAATCCTTCGGGAGTACGCCGGGGAGCCTTTCAAGGAGTTTGCCTCGTGTTCTTTCCAGGAGTTTATGGACAAGGTGAAGGCACACAACAAGAAAATGGCCACTAACCTGGTATCTCTCATCGGCCACGGGGCAATCCGTGTCGGGGTAATGGGCTTTGAGGATCGCAAGGCCACTCCTGAGGAACTGGCCCAGATGCAAGCCTTACTGGACAGGGATATGAAGGCAGGCGCATGGGGGCTATCCTTGGGGCTGGGGTATTCACCTGGGGTGTCTTCTGACCAGGAAGAACTCAATGCGTTAGGTGAAGTGGTAGCCAATTATGACGGCATAATTACTTCCCATATGCGCAGGCAAGACGAAAAGACCCCTGAGTCGCTGGAAGAGATGTACGAGATTTACCGCAAGACCGGTGCCCACGTGCATATTGCCCACTTCAAAGCCAGCGGCAGGCAAAACTGGGGGCGCGCGCCAGAGTTTGTAAAGCACGTTGCAGATGCAAGAGCGGCAGGGATTAACGTTACGGTAGATGTTTATCCTTATACTGCAGCATCTTCAGGCATCACCAACTCTTTCCCCAAGTGGTCGATCCAGGGCGGGGTGCATAAGGCAATTGAACGCCTCAAACCAGGGGCTGGTGAGCGGCCAAGGCTCATGGCCGAACTGGAAAAGGCTTTTAGGACCCAATCCGACGGCGAAAGCCTGTACATAGTTACAACCAACGGCCGTTACCCTGTGGCCGATGGCAAGACCATCTGGGAGTTGAGCCAGGAACTAGGGCTTAGCATGGCGGAGACCGTTGCCAAGGTGGCGGTGGAAACCGGCGGCATGTGCACGTGCATTTCGTTTGCAATGAGCGAAGAAGATGTGGATTACATGCTATCTCAGAAAGACTATGTTATCGGCAGCGACGGCCGGGGGCTGCCTCTTGCGCCCGAGGAGAACAGGGGCAAGCCTCATCCGCGCAACTTCGGAACCTTCCCACGGTTCCTGCGTTGGGCCAGGGAAAAGGACATACCCTTAGAAGAGGCAGTGCATAGGATTACCGGGCTTTCATCCAAGTACCTGGGACTCCCCAGGCGCGGCGTACTCAAGGAAGGTTTTGTGGCCGACATTACCGTGTTCGACCCGGTAAAGGTTACAGACAAAGCCACTTACGACAATCCATTCCAGAAGCCTGTGGGCATCGTGCATGTGTTCATAAGTGGCCAGCCTGCACTGCTCCATGGCGAGCAGACCGAGCTTAGGTTAGGGCAGTTTATACTAAAGAAGTAGAAGTCTTGGGAAACGCCGCCTAAGAGGCGGCAGCTTGCAGGTTAGGGTCTTGATCTCTCGATAGTCTTGGGAGAGGGCGGCCTGTCCGCCCTCTTCACCCTGCCCTCTCTGCCGTCTTCACCCTCTTCTCCATCTTCTCCCTCTTCTCCGTCTTTTCCCTTCCAGCAGCGTAAGTTAGCAAAATCCTGATAGTTTTCGACAAGATCCAGACAGCGCGCAGCATTGCTTTGGTCATCCTTCCTGATATACTAACCGAAACCTCCTCCCCATGGTGGTAAATGGGCCCAACTTAGGCCCTTTTCCTTGCTCGGTGGTTGTCTTCAAAAGGAGGTGAGGGAGGCTGCAACATACCCGCAAAGCCAAGGTTGTCCCCGGTGATGTGACAGTATGTTTGGTAAGTTATGGAGGTGAATTTCCTGGTGATTAAAGAAGGAATGGTTCTTACTTTCATTCTTGAACTGATCATGGGCATTGCATTGCTTGTCGTGGTCAAAAGGGCAAGGGCTGGAAAAAAGATTCCGGTAATCCACGAAATACCGGGGCTTAAGGCCCTTGAAGAAGCTGTGGGACGGGCAACTGAAATGGGTGCCCCCATCATGTTTGTTCCAGGGAAAGGTGACTTGGCAGATGCCCAGACATATGCAGCCCTGCCTGTTCTGGAGTATGTGGCTAAGTCATGTGCTGAATACGATACACGCATTATAGTCCCGCTTGGTGTGGCAGTTGTATATCCCGTTGCTGAGGCGGTAACCCGCCAGGCCTTCCAGGTGAGCGGAAAAGGCGACGCCTACCGGGAAACCGACGTGCGCTTTATCAACGAACAAAACTGGGCGTGGGCAGCAGGAATCAACGGCATCATGGAGCGGGAAAAAGTGTCTGCCCAAATACTGTTTGGAGCGTTTTGGGCTGAATCGCTTTTCTTGGCCGAAGCCGGCAACAGAGCAGGCGCCATGCAGATTGCAGGCACTGCTTCTACCAGCCAGATCCCCTTCTTTGTAGCAGCATGTGACTATACCCTCATAGGTCAGGAGATATTTGCTGCGTCAGCTTACCTCAATCCGGAACCTTCCACCACAGGCGGCCTTGTGGTTCAGGACTGGGGGAAAATGCTGGGACTGGTCCTGGTGCTTCTCGGATCGATCCTTGTCACACTTGGAAGTAACGCGATAGCAGAATTGATGCTGAAGTAGGGGGGAAGAAAGTGAAACGAGAAGGACCCGTAGCCCTGCTTATGATTTCGGGCTTTCTATACATAATCAGCGTGATAGTAGCAAGTCCGGCTATGGAGCCTGTAGCCGCGACTCTGGACGATTGGTACAAGGTGGTAGTAGGTTTCATCAATTTAGTAGGGGTTATCAGCCTTACTCAAGTCAACGGCCGTGCGGTACTCAGAAGGAGCGAAGGATGGTTTTACAATGCCATTTTGCTGGTAGTGCTCTACGGATATATCATCCTGGGCCTGGTTGGCGGCCTGCATAACGTTGCCTTCAACCTCATATACGATAACATCCTTACGCCAATACTTATGACCATCTTCTCGACACTTACCTTTTGGATTGGTTCTGCCGCATACAGGGCTTTCCGCGCCAAGAACGCGGATGCTGCTATTTTGCTGGTAGCCGCAGTCGTCGTAATGATCGGCCGCGTGACTCTAGGCTCTGCGATTTCGCCTGCAATCCCCAAAGCGGCTGAATGGATCCTCAATTTCCCGACTGTTGCGGGTATGAGAGCCATTGAAATGAGCGCTGCCATAGGCGGTATTGTGCTTGCCCTGAGAATGATAACCGGGCTCGAGCGCAGTTTCATGGGCTTTGATTGATTGCCGAACACGGAGGTGAGTTCATTGACCATATTTGAGAAGCTTGATTCTCTGGACAGGCGATGGGTTTTTGCTTTCCAAGCGCTGGTTTTCTGTATCGTTATCCTAAAGCCTGTAGGCTTGGCACTTACTGTCGGGGACCAGGTAAGGACGGCATACGAAACCATCGATAGCCTGCCTGCAGGGTCCATAGTGTGGTTTGGCACCGACTATCAGGCGGCAAACGCTGCAGAGTTGGAGCCGGCCGCCCTGGCCATCTTGAAACATTGCTTTCAGAAGAATTTGCGTGTGATTGGCGCCAGCACATGGCCGGAGGGCGGCGCCATGATGGCAAGGCTGCTCAATCAGGTAACGCCGGATTTTCCTGATAAGGAATATGGAGTAGACTTTTTGAACTTGGGCTATCGTCCGGGAGGCCAGGTGTGGCTGCAGCAGCTTACCGATGATCTCCCTGCTGCAGTAGGCGGAGTTGACCACTTTGGGGATCCCATCTCAGAATATCCCATCATGGACGGTCTCAACAAAATCCAGGACGTTGCCCTGATTGTAGGTATCCATGTGGGAACACCTGGAACCCCGGAGTACATCAGGGTTATAACTGATCCTCACAATGTACCTATGATCACAGTACTCCCTGCCGTGTCAGTAGCGGTTACCATGCCCTATTTGGCGTCAGGACAACTGGTGTCCATTGTGGCCTCTCTCAGGGGCGGCGCTGAATACGAATTGATTTCAGGATTCTCCGGTACCGCAATGACCGGGATGGACTCCCAGTCTTTCATGAACCTCACAATCGTGATCTTTGTGATCCTGGGTAACATCGGCTTCTTCTATAACAAGTACAAGAAGGGTGCAAGCGGAGGAGGTGGAGCTAATGTCTAATGACATCTGGGTTTGGATTGGCGCTTTTCTGACCCTGGGAACTTACAGCATTCTGTTCAAAGACAACCCTGTATACAGGGTGCTTGAGGCCTTGTTTGTGGCGATCTTGGCAGGACACTCTGTGGTCATCAACTGGTACAACTTCCAAAAGCCGACCCTTACCGGCCGGCTGGGTGAAGGCAAAGAGTGGACTCTGATAATACCCTTGTTTCTGGCAGCTCTCATGTACTTCCGGTATTCCCGGAAATATGCCTGGCTAGCCAGGTATCCTATGGCCTTTCTCATGGGTATCGGTGCTGCCTACGTGCTCACTAAGAACCTCAAGCCTATGTTCTTGGCTCAAGCCCGGGCTACAATGCTCCCTCTGTGGGTGCCCGGCAATATTGGTGCGACCATCAACAACTGGATTGTAGTCATAGGCGTAGCATCGGTGCTTACGTACTTCTTCTTTACCATTAGGAAACAAGGCCCCGTAAACGCTTTCAGCAGGGTCGGAAGGATTTACCTGATGATAGCGTTTGGCGCACTGTTTGCCGACACTGTGTTGGGGCGGGTCAGCGTTACCCTGGTTCGTTTCCAATTCCTCCTCCAAGATTGGCTAGGCTTAGGGATGTAAATGGATCAAGCGAGTGCCGTCCTGCCGTCGCTGCGTCTTAGGACGGCCGGGACGGGCTCGCACCTATAAGGGGATGAAACAACATGCAGACAATGGAACAGATTAGCAAGGAACTACTAGAAGCCCTGTGGCAGCTTGACCCTGTCCAAGCCACCAATTTGGGCGTATCCGGATTTGAAGGAATGCTACCTCCTGTGAACCCTGATCTGCGCCAAGAACTTTGTGCGCGGATTTCGCGGCTTGCAGGGCAATTAAAGGAACTGCTTGAAAGTGGGGTCTTGAGCGCATCTGAGATTTTGGATGCCGAAGTAGCTATTGCTAACATAGAAGCCAAAATGGCCCAGGAACCCCGCAAGGAAGACTGGAGAGCAAACCCCAATTGGTATGTTTCTCAGGTAAACAATGGGCTAAACGGGCTGCTCACAAAGGACTGGGAATCTACAGAACACCAAGTTGAGGCAATCCGACGCATGGTGGAAGCGGTGCCTGGGTTCGTCGAAGACGCCAGGCGGAATCTGATTGTGTCAAGCATCCCGAAAGAATGGATCGATGTTGCACTTCAAGCTATCTCAGGACACCAGCGTCTTCTCAAGAACTCAATACAACCCTTTGTCCAGGATGCAGTTGGCTACAACAGGGCTTTTGATCAGTTGTGCCAAGCATCCATAAGGGCTATGGGTGAATTTGGACGGTATCTCGAGGATATCCGGCCCAGGGCTACAGGTAGTTTTGCTTGCGGGCGTAGCTATTTCGAAAGGGTACTCCAGCAAGTACATATGGTGGACATGGATGCCGAAGAGCTCCGGGAATTCGGCTTGCAAAAGATCCAAGAGTATGAATCGGCACTGGAGGCAGCTGCCAAGTCCATAGATGCGGACAAACATTGGACACAGCTTATCGCTGAGTTCAAGGAGGATCATCCTACCCCTGACACCCTGCTGGATTCATATTTCAATGAAGGGCGGTTGGCAGAGGAATTCGTAAGGGAAAAGGACCTTATCACTATACCCGAAGGGCAGACGTGGGCAGTGGAACCGGTGCCTGAGTACTCCAGGGCGACCCATCCCCTGGGTTACATGCGTACCAGCCCGCCTTTTGCCCCAGGGTATCACAGCGTACTGCACATCACGCCTATCGACCCTAACGCAAGCCCCGAACGCCAAAAACAGCATTTGCGGGACAACTGTTACGCGTTTCAGCGCACTATTGCGTTCCACGAACTAATTCCGGGTCATCACCTTCAGGCTTGCCTAGCTAAGATAGGTGTATCTGACCTAAGGAAAAACTTCCGGTCCACTGTTTTTGTGGAGGGATGGGGGCTTTACACCGAGGTATTAATGGCTGAACAAGGATACTTGGATGAACCTGCGACAACCTTGATAAACCTCCGGAATGCCCTATGGCGCGCTGTCCGGGTTGTAGTTGATGTAGGCCTCCACGCGGGCGGTATGAGTCTGGAAGAGGCTACCAGGTTGCTTCAGGAAAAAGTGCGGATGGAACACCACATGGCTTCCGGAGAAGCTACAAGATATACTTTCAGCCCTACTTATCAATCCAGCTACCTGCTGGGTAAAGAGCAAATCCTTAAGCTTCGCAGTGAGTATCAGCAGAAACTGGGCGAGAAGTTTACACTTAAGGCATTTCACGACAAGCTCACAAGTTATGGCTCTATCCCAGTGGCGCTGGTCCGCAGGGAGATGCTGGCCGGGCGATAAGGGAAGGTACTTAGTTTTGTGGAGGGGTTAACATGCAGACAAATGCATGGTCACAGCAGGAACTTGAGGTTATCAAGTCGCTGGACCTACGAGTTGCCCGCCTGGTTTCAGATTACTTAGGCGGGCCATTGGAGACTGAGGCGCTTTTTGTGCCCACCAAAGACAATTTGAGCGAGATGGACTCGAAGGTAAGCCAACTCTTGTCGGAGATAAACCGGCTTGAAGACCCATTTTGGAAGAGCCACTTTACTGCTGCGTTAGAATCCCTGAGTTTCCAAATACAATGCAACACCAAGATGCCTTATGAATACATAACCAGGATCTCATCAAGTCTCGACAAGCTTATGATGGAGACAGGTGCCACGGGATCTGGACAAGAGGTTGAAACAGCCCTCAAGCGGTTAAGAGACACTGTGGCGGTAATCCAGGCTATAGACCAAGAGGTCCATACCCGCACTGATCTGGCAAAAAGCCAGCTGGCAGACGTTTTACCCTCTTTGTCCAAGAATGTTCAGCGATGCATTGATTTTGTTCAAGCACATGCAGCCACCCAAGGTGCTAAGGATGATGCCCAGGCCTTCGGCAACCAGGCGTTAGAAGCAATAAGAGGGTTGCAATCCAAGGTAAAGCCCGTGTATGTAGGCGAATTGGAGCCGGTGGACATACCCTTTGCAATCTCAGTGGAGAAGGGCATGCAAGTCCCCTTGGATTACCTCTTGTCCTGGTATGAAGAAGATGCAGTAAACAGGCGTAAAGAGTACTTCGAAATTGCTGAAGCAGATTTTCCTGGTCAAGATCCCAATCAGGTACTGATGTCCGGCCAAGGTTACGCTACAGTAGAGGAACTGTTTGCAGACATGAGGCAGATCCTGGACCTGCTTCAGGAGGAGTGCACCCGGTTTGTGGATTTACCTGAGGATGAATACTGCGACATTGGGCTTATTCCTGAAACCTGGCGGATGATGGTGCCGGGATTCATGTATCTGGGCGGATTAGTGGCTATCAATCCCGACAATCTAGCCTCATACCGCAGGGTGGGGCTTGAAACCACAGCCGTCCACGAAGTATATCCCGGACACCATGTACACAGCGTAAAGTCAGCCCAGCACGCTTTGCCCCACACTTTCAAGCTGGGCCTTTTCTGGTCCCGTTGTCTCCAAGAAGGAATGTGTGACCGTTCCATGGTCCTGATGACACCCTACCTTACAGATCCTGCAGCAAAGCTTTCTGTGGCCAAGCGGCTCTGGTTTACTGCCAGCAGGGCAAAGGCTGAAGTGGACATATATTACAACAAGAAGCCTGTTCAGGAAATCATCGACAACTATCTGAACAACCTAGGCCTTCCCAGTTACAACGCCCACGCTCAAACCCGGGCTCACCTGATGCGTCCTGCCGACGCTATTTCATACTACACGGGTATGAAATATCTGGATGACCTGTACAACGAGGCAGGTCTAGGACTTAAAGAGTTCACCAACGAGATTTTCAGCTATGGCAGCATCCCGCTGGCTACCATGAAGCACATATTGGCGTTGCCTGAGGAGAAAAAGCAGCAGATAAGGACCCTGACTGCCCAATAGAGAGTATCTCAGCAATGGGGGCTTGTGAAAACAAGCCTCTCTTGCGTATCGCCGAGCAACCTGCAAATAGAAATCGATAGGAGGGATAGAGGTGCCGGCCACACAACACAGGCTGTTCTTGCAAAACTGCCGCCTTATAGATGGAACCGGAAGCCCTGCCGTAGAGAGCGCTTCAGTGGTGATAGATTTGCCCTCCGGGCAAATAATCTATGCAGGAAAGCAGGGTAATCCAGGCGCCCCTTTGCCTAAGCAGAATGACCAGGTGATAAACCTTGAGGGGCACACTGTTTTGCCGGGCCTGTTTAACGTCCACACCCACCTAGGGCTCAAACTGCCCTTTACCCCTTACAAGCTTGACCCCTATACACAGCCGTACTGGGCTCTTATATGTTACAGGCGGACCGTGGAAGCTTTGCTCTGCGGTGCTACCACCCTAAGATGCCCCGGCGACCCCCACGGCGCAGACATTGCCGTACGTAATGCCATTGACAAGCAGATGATTTGGGGTCCCCGTCTGGTGGTGGCAGGTGGGATCCTTTTGGCCCATGGAGGCCACGGACATAACAGCGTTGGCACCATTGAGTGCAGCGGAGTTGCCCAGTTTAGGGAAGCAGCCCGCATTCAACTGAGGGAAGGGGCAGATTTCACAAAAATCTGCCTTACAGGTGGCTTGGGTACTCCTGGTGAGAAGTTTACCGATAAGCAAATGACTGACGATGAGGTAGCTGCAGTTGTGGAAGTGGCCCATATGTCCGGCAAGAGGGTGGCGGCCCACGCCGGCGGAGACAAGCCCGTCCAAGAATGTGTACGCTTGGGAGTAGACTGCATTGAACACGGGTATGTGCTCAGCCAAGCTACAGTGGAACTCATGGCAGAAGCAGGTACGTATTTGGTGCCTACACTGGCTGTAACCCACGCCTTCGATTACTTGGAAGCCCATGGCAGTCCCGCATTTCAGGTAGAGAAAGCAAGGGAAGCTGCTCGTTTCCACAAAGACAGCATTACAAGGGCAATAAAGGCAGGAGTCAAGATTGCCGTGGGTACCGATTTGCTTCCCTCGGATCCTTTGGATGGAACCAATGCTACTGTGAGGGAAGTTGAACTGCTGGTAGAAGCGGGTATGACGCCCTTGGAAGCCATCAAAGCGGCAACCCTCAATTCTGCCGAACTTTGCCAGGTAGACCATATCACCGGTTCCTTGGTTGCCGGAAAACAGGCAGATCTGATAGCGGTCAAAGGAGCCCCGGATAGAGAGATATCAGACCTCAGAAACCTGGCGTTAGTCGTAAAAGACGGACATATCGCACGGAGCGAAGTTCCCGGACATGAGACACAGCCTTTTGGGATTTTGCCGCCCGGCGTACCCGTGGAAGGCGGAACCTTTAAGGTGTGGTAAACACAGAAGACAGTACTTCGGAGGTGTAAGCGCGTGGCAGATAAATGGACGGAGCAAATACTTGAAACGGTCCGCAAGCTGGACCTTGATATCGCCAAATTAGTGTCGAGATACACAGGTGGCCCTTGGCACAAGGATGAGCTGTTCATGCCCACAGAGGGCAACCTTAAGGCTATGAAGTCTTCCATCAGCGATTTGAAGGCCAAGGTTAACGCTTTGGCAGACGATTTTTGGCGGGCCCATTTTACCTCGGTGCTTGAGTCCCTGGAGTTCTCAATTGAATGCAACACCAAGATGCCCTACGAGTTTATTACGCGGATCTCTGCCGGGTTTGACAGCCTCGTAGGGGAAGCCAATCCGGCTACTGCACAGGAGCGTGCCAATGTGCTTAGCGCAAGGTTAGCGCAGCTGCCCGATTTGCTAGCCGCAGTAAACACGCTGCTTACGAGGTGCAGCGACCTTGGGCGGAGCCAGGTGGCAGACTTGCTACCACCCTTGTTTGGCAACATATCAAAAGGGGTAGCCTTCGTCCAAGCCTACGCTCAAGGTTCTTCCCTGGCAGCACAGGCCAAGAAACACGGGGATCACGCTCTTGCCGCTGCCGGGAAAATACAAGAAAGTGTAAAGTCGCTGCTCCTTAGTGAGTTGGAAGTGGTGGATATTCCTTTTGAATTCTCGGTTGAAAAAGGGATGCAAGCGCCCCTTGACTATGTGCTTTCTTGGTACGAAGAGGATGTGGAGTACAGGCGTCAGCAGTTTTTCGAAATGGCCCGGGAGATAGATCCTGACAAAGACGCCTACGACCTGCTCAATCACGGCACCCCTGGGTACTCATCTGTTGAAAGCCTGCTTGAGGACATGAAAAACATGATGGGCCAACTCAAGCGTGAAGCCCTTAGATTCATCGATCTGCCTCAGGAACACGAGCCATGTGGAGTAGGACTTATCCCACCCACATGGAGAATGGTTTGCCCTACGTTTATGCAAATCGGCGGCGCAGTGTGTATAAATCCTGACAACCTGGCTGCGTTTACCAGGGGGATGGTGGAAGAAACCCTGGCCCATGAAGTGTACCCCGGCCATTATACTTCCAAGATAAAATCGGGCCTAAATGATCTTCCCAACACCTTCAAGTTGGGATTGTTTATGTCCCGGTGCCATCAAGAGGGTATTGCCCACAGATCCGAATACCTTATGCTCCCATACTACAAGGACCCCATCGCCAGGCTGGAGGCTGCCAAGCGAGGCTGGTACTGTGCATACAGGGTCAAAGCCGAGGTAGATCTTTACTACAACAAGAAGCCGGTGCAAGAAGTGATTGATAATTACATGAACCACCTCAACTGCACCGAGTACAGCGCCCAAGCTCAAACCAGGGCCCATATGATGCGTCCTGCTGACGGCATTTCTTACTACACGGGCATGCGTTACATCGAGGAGCTGTATCGCAAGTCCAACATGGATATGAAGGAGTTTACCAATCAGACCTTTGAGTTCGGAAACGTAGCTCTTAAGACACTTGAGCACATTTTGAGCCTTAGCCCTGAGAAAAAAGCACAGCTTAGGGCGTTTAGACCCTTGTCGTAGAGATAAGTTAGCGAGCCGGAGCAACGGACGGCACAATTCAGACGTCCGGCACGCAGGTATGAAGAAGTAGACATCGTGAAGGGAGAGGAACGAGTGAGTATCCGGAACAAGATGTCGCCCCAGTTTGCCAAGCTGGAAGGAGGGCTTTTCAGCAAAGTAACCAAAGCCGATGTGGGAGACTCGTACCTTGAGCTTATACGCAAAGGCATAGCCCCCATGGGCTGGGCAGACCCTTTCTATCCAGACGGAAAGATGCCTGAACATGTCCTACGGGCGACAATTGAATGTTTGCAGACGGGAGCTGCTTCCCACTACACAGTACCTATTGGTAACCCGGAACTGAGGCGGGTAATAGCCAAGAGGCTCAAAGAGTTTAACGGCATAGACTCGGACCCCAGCCGGAATATCCTTGTTACCCCCGGCTCCGACTCAGGGCTGTTTTACGCCATGCTGCCGTTTATCGAGCCAGGGGATGAAGTGATGGTACTTGACCCCAGCTACCCAAACAATTTTCTCAACGTTGAGCTTATGGGCGGGAAGATTGTAAGGATACCTTTGCGGGAGTCAAACCAATACCAGTTCGATATCGAAGACTTTGAGAAGCGGCTCTCAGACAAGACCAAGATGATCCTGATCACCCACCCGAACAACCCGACTACCACCGTGTTCCGCAGGAGCAAGCTTGAAGCGCTTGCCCAGTTTGCGGTGGAAAACGACCTGGTTGTTGTGGTGGACCAAGCTTTTGAAGATACAGTGTTTGACGGCATAGAGTTCGTCAACCTGGCTACCCTTCCTGGGATGTGGGAGAGGACCCTGTCAGTGTTTTCTGTATCCAAAGGCTTGGGACTAAGCGGCTTCAGAGTGGGCTATGTAGTGGCTGATGACGAAGTGATGGACGTGCTATACGGTGCGTGCGTCAACGTGCTTGGCGCAACTAATACCGCAGCCCAATTAGGCGCCATCGCTGCCTTGTCAGACTACAGTTTTGTAAATAAGTACAAGGAGATTTACGACAGGCGGCGCAAGTTGGCTTACGATATCTTCAACTCCATCCCAGGTGTGAGCATGCTTATGCCTGAATCAGGCTTCTATTCATGGATCAACGTATCCAAGCTGGGTGATTCCTCTGAGATCTGCGAGTTTCTCATAGAGGATGCCCAAGTAGCCGTCAATGACGGCAAGACCTATGGCCACGAAGGCAGCGGTTACATCCGGGTGATCCACGGGGCTCTTACCAATGAAGAGCACGCGATAGACGCACTCTTGAGAATAAAGGAATCCCTTGAGCGGCTGGCGAAGATAAAGGGGATAGCAGACTGATATCTGCAGGTTAGGTGGAGTTTTGCGGCGGCAGGCGGGCGCATGCCTCCAGGCGCGAGCTGCTAACGCACGATGTCCAGGGCATGAACCGGACCCGCCTGCCGATGGCTCTTTGCAATACTGAACATATTCTGAAAGAGCGTGGCATTTTAGCATGGCAGCAAACAAACCAACACACAGACCAGACCTAGCTGAATTGCAGAGCCAGATAGTGTTAGATGGGGATTCAAAACTAGGATTACAAGAGTTTGCTTACGGCCGCTTCGAATGGATTAGGCTTCCTGATGAGCAGACTCCCGATGGGATCACCATTGGAAGAGGTACCATTGAACCTGGAAAAGAATGGCCCGAACACTACCACAGCGGTTATGAACAAATGCTGTATGTGGTGTCGGGTACAGGTATCCATTGTGTCAATGGGGAACTAAGGCAGCTCCGTCCAGGTGTTGTGGAATACCTTCCTGCAGGTGCCCGTCACTACGTGCGCAACACAGGCGATGAGCCTCTGGTGCATCTGTCTGTGTACCATCCGATTATGCCCAAGGAAATCAAAGATCTTGCTCATTCCTTAGAGGACGGGCAGGATGACCTTAACCAGGTCAGCGCTGCTGAGCTCTTGCCTGCCTCTACTATGCAAAACATCCAGGACAAGTTTGCCGAGGCAGTGGATTTGGGCGTGATAATGGTCGACGTGGAAGGTAATTTGGTAACAAGGCCCACACGGCTGCCTCAGCTTTGCATTTATCTGCGCTCCCTGGGCAAATCCAGGCTAAACTGTCCCGCGTTTGACCCAGCCTCTGGTGCAAGAGCTTCTGAGGAAGGACATCCTACTATCTTGGAGTGCTGCCCGGGCATAGTGTGCGTGGTAATGCCCTTAAGGGGATGTGGCAAGCTGGTTGGACATATGGCTTGCGGTTTTGTGAAGATCCAAGAGCCCGCCAAGGAGCACCTAGACCGGCTAAAAAGCATTGGGGAGTCGTTGGGGCTGCCCGTAGACACCCTTCTTGCGTACTATCACGGGATCGAGGTGGTGCTAAAAGCCCAGATTGTAGCTGCGGCTTCATCTCTTGAATCAATAGCCAATGCAATCACTTCTTACCATGTGCGCGAGGCTCAGAGACGGTTGGAAAGCCAATACCATGCAGAGATGGTAAAGAAACTCCAGCTGGTAAGGACATTGGAACGAGAAGTTCAGGAAGCAGAGTTCCGTGCCCTTGAGGCCCGGATAAATCCACATTTCCTGTTTAATGCCCTCAACACTATTGCAGAGGCAGCTTCAGAAGGTGGATCAGACGTCGAGGAAATAGTGTATTGTCTTTCTGATTTCCTGAGATTTAGCCTTAGGAACACCAAGTCAACTACTACGCTGCGGGAAGAACTCCGTTGCCTCAGAAACTACCTACGTATTCAGCATGCCCGGTTTGGTGAGGGGCTTAAGACCAGGATTGCGGCACATTCTTCAGAATCTGAGCTGGCGGATCTGGTCGTACCGTCTATGATACTCCAACCCCTTGTTGAAAACGCGATATCCCACGGGTTGGCAGAGCTTAATTATACAGGTTTGATAGAGGTACACATCAGGGAGGCCGGTGGCCGACTTCGTATAACTGTGTCTGATAACGGGGTGGGCTTTGAGGATCAGATTGCCATGGGTTTTTCCTTGCTTGATGAGGAGAGAAAGCCCCAGGGTATAGGAATCAAATATGTGATTACAAAACTAAGGCATACCTTTGGTGATGATTGCTCCTTTTCCATAAGGAGTGTGCCTGGGCAGGGGACCAAGGTAATATTGGACATGCCTGCAGTGTGGTCAAGGGGGTAAAACATTTGTCTGAAAACATTAGGATTGCCCCGGATTTCAAACTAAGGGTCATCTTAGCTGATGATGAGCCTGTCGCCCGCCGCCTCCTTAGGCGAAATCTATGCCGTTCGGCGCCTAATGTTGAAGTGGTGGGGGAGGCTTCAAACGGATATGAACTCCTGTCGCTCCTGGAAAGCGTAACCGCGGACATGGTATTGCTGGACATCATGATGCCGGGCCTAAATGGCCTTGAAGCCTTCAAACGATTGGGGCGCAAAGCAGAGGAGTTGAAAGTAATAATAGTGTCTGCCTATGACAGGTTTGAGTTTGCTCAAGAAGCCCTCAATCTAGGCGCTTTCGCCTATCTGCTGAAGCCGGTCAGGCCCAGTGAACTCAAGCAGTCGATCAGGAAATGTGCTTCTAAGATCATGGAGGAACGCGCTGCGGTATCGTCCAGGGTTGGTCTCCCTGGTTCTGTAATGGACGGACGAGCGGCCGATGAACTTCAACCCCTGGTTGATGCTGATGAGTCTTCAACAAGGCGCCTACTTATGACGGCCAAATCAATAATAGAGCAAAGAGCTCACGAAAAACTCACTTTGTCTGATGTGGCGGCTGAAGTGTTCATAAGTCCGTGGTATCTAAGCAGGTTGTTCAAACATATATGCGGAATCAATTTCCACGATTATCTCACAAAGATAAGAATCGATAGGGCCAAGGCTTTGCTCCGTGATACCCAGATGTCCTGCATGGCCGTAGGGCAACGGGTCGGGTATGATAGCCCCAGCTACTTCAGCCAGGTGTTCAAGCAAATCACCGGGATGTCCCCTACTGAGTTCAGGCAACGGTCCTGTCATAGCCCACGACAGATCTAGTTGTGCGATGTGGCAAAGTCTGGCTTGCACAAGGCGGAAATCCAGGCAAGACCGGGCGTTCCTTATTGGTTTTGTCCTCCTAGCACATCCTAGTCGGTGGGCCACTCTTCCGGTGAAAAGTCAGCCTGATGCTCTTGACCGTGATGGTTCCAGATATGTCTATCTTCCATCTGCCGCAAAGCTAGAGACATTTGGTCTACTTGTTGCTGGTTTTGTTTGAACTCGTCCTTAAGTTCCAGAGCCAGTGCTGACACGAGGATATTGGCCAAGGCAATGGGGGCGGTAATCGAATTGTAAAACACAGGTGAGTAGGTTGGACAGGCAAATGTCACTGTTGCATGCTTGGCAACGGGGGATGTTAGCTTGTCTGTGATGCAAATCATTTTATTGCCACGTTGCCTCAAGTATTCAACAAGGGTGATGATGCGCCTCGAATACTGTGGAAACGACACTATGATGAACACATCGTTGTTGTTTACCCGCAGAAGTTGGCTTGCAATGTCATAAAAAGTGCCCAATTCGAAATGGACTACATCCAAACCGAGGTTGGTTAACCGTAGCTTGATGAAATCGCTTACCATCTTGGAAATATTCCCGCTGACGGTATGAACGCGCCTGGATTCTTTCAATAGAGCAACTGCCGATTTTATGTCACCTGTCTCGAGCAATGTGAGCATTTGATCTAGCGTTTGCTGCTCTTGTTCGATGATTTCGCTTAGTCCATCCTGCTGTAGGCTGCTTATGGCTGTGGCTATCTTTTGACTCGGGGACAGCTTCTCGCTGATGTAGTGCTGCAGCTTGGTCTTGAGTTGTGTGTAGTTCTCATATCCGATTGCACGGGCGAAGTTAATAATGGTTACTTCCGACACCTGAACTCTGTCGCTTAGTTCCTTTAGCGATAGAAAACAGGCTTTATCCGAATTTTGCAGCAGGTAATCTGCGATCCGCTTCTGTGTGCGCGTCAAAGAAGAGTAGGCGCCTTGAATTCTGTGGATTACGTCCATATGATCAACCACCCTTTTCCAGCATAACACAAACCGGATTGTCAAAGGTATAGTACCTCAGTCACTTTTTAAAGTTAAAAATATACTGACAACAGTTTTTTAAATCAAATACTTAAACATCAGGCAGGATATTTCAATTCCCTGTAGAAAAAACTACTCGGTTAAAACTCTACAGCATCGGGGTTTATCCTTGTCAAGTCGGCCTAGCGATTCAAAAGCAACTTCACAAAATGAGGACGGGCCTTTGGTGGCACGCAGAGTCTTGACCGATGCATGAGTATGCGGTAGAAGTGGCCAATCAGTCCTGGCGTGTCAAGGGTTTGCGCTAATGGCTAGACTAAACGTGGTCAATCTGAAAGGGGGTGTGTAGTACTACAAGTTGGAGTGAGTAGATATGCAGGAATTTGGATTTGCCCACATGAACAACCTAGCACCGGTTGCGGCACCTTAGCCACAGGTATCAAGCAGCAGTCATCCCAGTGTTTGCAGTATCCTTTACAATACCTTATCCCGTTACAAGCCACCTTGAACGTCAAGACCACAACAGGGCCATGAAAATGGGGCAGACAAGTGGCTACCTTCATATTAGAACTGCGTTTCCTCGTGTAGGTTGCATCTTCTGAGAATGGCCTGAGTGACAAACAGCAAGCAACTTTCAATTATGAGTAGGGGGGAAACCATGATATTCGAAGGACGAGCAGCGATAGGAGTCGCTGGAATCGTATTTGCCCTTGTTTTTGCGGTGAGGATTTATACTGCCAAGAAGGGGTATTATGTTCCGAAACTAAGGCGGTTGCCGGCAGTAGATGCCATCGACGAAGCTATCGGCAGGGCAACCGAAATGGGACGGCCTGTGCATCAGGCGTTAAGTTACCAGAGTATTACCCAATCCGCTGCCAACGCAATGCTGCTTGCTGCTATTTCCGTATCCCGGTACATAGCACGCAAGACGGCAGAACTAGGTACTGACCTAATAGTAACGGTAGGTGCGTCTGAGACTTACACCGTGGCTGAAGAAGTTGTGAGGACTGCCTACCTTGAGGCCGGGAAACCTGAAGCTTATGATCCCACGTCTATGGTTCGATTCCTTTCTCCGGCCCAGTTTGCTTATACCACTGCCACAATGGGAATCATGAACAGGGAAAAAATAGCGGCTAACATCATGATCGGCTACTTTGCAGCAGAATCCTTAATCCTTGCAGAAACAGGCCACAGCATAGGTGCTATCCAGATTGCAGGCACATCGGTGATGCCGCAGATTCCATTCTTCGTTGTAACTTGCGACTACAGTCTGATCGGCGAAGAGGTCTACGCTGTATCTGCCTATCTTGATGATGATCTTGAGATAAAGAGCACCATTGCGGCGCAAGACCTTGCCAAAGCCATTGCCGGATTGTTGATCTTGCTAGGCTCTCTAAGCTTGACTTTCGGTTCTAGCTGGCTTGTAGACCTTCTGGGCAAGTAGAATTCGAAAGGCTGGTGATGTGTAGTGAAACGAAATCTTCCTGTCGCAATTGCCACCATCTCAGGATTACTGATGATATGTGACTTCCTGATAAAGAACCCGGGATTGCAGAGTCTTGGGAAAGAAGTTCAAGATTGGACGGTAGTAGTATCAGCTTTTACATTGGGACTGGGTGCAGTATCGCTACTGGTCCTTCATGGGCGCAAGATTTCCAGGAAGGAAAGCGGATGGTATAACAGCATCGTGTTGATTGTGGCGATGTTGGTTATAGCTTTCAGAGGCGTTGTATACGGCTTAAGTGATGATGTCTACCTGTTCTTATTTGACAACATGCTTGAACCTCTCAGCGCTGCCGTCTACGCTTCGTTGGCTTTTTACGTTACCTCAGCCTCGTACAGGGCATTTAGGGTAAAGAATCTGGAAGCAGGTGTTTTGTTGGCAGCCGGGCTCATAGTCCTCTTAGCTAAGGCGCCTATAGGGGACAACATATCTCCGTACTTGCCGCAGATATCTGACTGGATTCTTAACGTTCCGAACGTAGCAGCCCAAAGAGGCATCATCATTAGCGCAGCTGTAGGAGTAATGTCTACTGCGCTGCGTACCATTGCCGGGCTAGAACGAAGATACCTGGGCAATTAAGGAGGGAGTAAGGTGGAGAAGCTGATTAACATCGACCGTAGGATAATCTATATCCTGTTGACTATCTCTGTAGCTTTGCCACTTCTCAAGCCTATGGGCCTTCCGTTCGGCTTGTCGAAGGAGACCCAAAGGGCATTTGATGCAGTGGAGGCGCTAAAGCCTGGCGATGCGGTTGTGATCGACTTTGGTTACAATGCAGGAGGCGCTGCTGAAGTTCATCCTATGGCTGCTGCATTTGTTGCCCACTGCATGATCAAGGATGTCCGTGTGATTGGTTTTTCCCTTGATCCACAAGGTTCAAGGTTTGCAGACCTTATCTGGCAACAGTGGGCCGAGCAAGGCAAAACATACGGTGAGGATTTTGTGAGCCTTGGATATTTCGCAGGCGGGGAAGCTGCCCTGGCGTCCTTTGCCAAAGACATACCGGGATTTGTGTCCACGGATTATTACGGCAACAGCACCAGCGGTATGCCCATCTTCCAAGGTATCAAGACAGCTGATGATATAGACCTTTTTATCAGCATTAGCACTTCCTCTATCTTGCCCTTTATCCAGTACTTTCACGGACCTTACGGGAAGCCTGTAACCGGAGGAGCCATCGGTACACAGATCTCCCGTTACCAGTCCTACGCTGATGCCGGACAGCTCCAAGGTTACTTGGCCAGCTTGAGGGGTGCGGCAGAGTACGAAAAACTCTTGGAGATGCCGGGCGAAGCCACATCCGCCATGGATGCTCAATCGGCTGCCCATATCCTGCTTGCAGTACTCATCGTGTTGGGCAATATCGGTGAATACGTCGTGAGAAAAACTCAACAAGCATCGTCGGAAGAGTCCGAGAGGAGGGCTTGAGCATGGGCAACCTGGGAATTTGGATTGGCGCTTTTCTGACTCTTGCGTTTTGGAGCATCTTGTTCAAAGAAAACCCCGTGTTTAGTTTCGCTGAACACTTGTATGTAGGGCTTGCTGCCGGACAAGCCATAGCTATGGGATGGTCCAATATCAATAGTTTGGCCGTAAAGCCCTTGACTCAGGAAGGAAAAATATCTGCTTTGATTCCTCTGGTATTGGGATTGTTGCTGTATACCAGGTTCTTTAGCGGTGAAATCAAATGGCTACGGAGAATTCCCACTGCCTTGATGGTTGGAGTGGGGTCAGGCCTGGCTTTTACACGGTTTGCCCAGTCTGACTTGGTAGGCCAAATCCGCGGGACCATGCTACCCCTAAACGACATCAACAACATCATTATCGTACTCGGGGCGCTTTGCACCATCGCATATTTCTTCTTTACCAGCGAAAATAAGGCGGTAGTGGGAATGAGCAGGGTAGGCAGGCTCCTTATGATGATCGCTTTCGGCTCCGCTTTTGGTAACACCCTCATGGGCAGGTTGTCCCTGTTCATAGGCAGGTTGAAATACCTGTTAGGTGACTGGTTGGGCATTTTGTAGTCCTGTAGACATACCGGTAATGTGAACCGACCGGTGTCATAAGGTGGACTGAGGCAAAAGCATATGGGGAGGCGGAAGTCTTGAAGAAGACATATACACGTACAATAGAAGATCTTATGCCCATGAACTTGGAATTCCATCTGTTTGGCGAAGGTTCACCGAGAGTGTTCTTCTCAGGGGGTATCCACGGAGGCGAAGCCACAGGCATACATGTGGCTCAGCGGGTGGTAGAGTTTCTTGAGAAAACCCCCCTCAAAAAGGGTTCTGTAAAAGTACTGCCTGTTGCCAATGTGGCAGCATTCCGCCGTTTGCAGCGCACTTCTCCTTACGATGAACTAGATCTTAACCGCATCTTTCCGGGGGACCCTGAAGGTACGCCGTCCCAGGCCCTTGCCAACCTAATTTGGGAGGAAGCCAAGGATGCGGATTACATAGTCGACTTGCATTGTTGCGGTATCTGGGGCTCCAGCTATACTCTGTCCCTGCACGAAGATTTTGACCATGCCCGGCAGCTCTCTTCTATGCTTGCTATACCCAGGGTAATTCAAAGCGGCGGCACCGAGGGGCAGCTCTTTATTGAAGCCACCAAGACAGGTATTCCCGCTGTCATCATTGAACTGCCAGGTGGACAACCCTTTGGGATCATAGACCTTGAAGCGGCAGAGGAATGCTATCAAGCGCTTATAAACCTGCTCAGGCAACTTGACATGCTTGAGGGTGAAGCCAAAACGCCGGAGCCGGTGTTTTACGGGAAACTTGAAGAAGTGAGGGCCAAGTCAAACGGGGTATTCCTGCCTAAGGTTGAGCCTGGGGCGCCTATTAAGAAAGACGAAGTCATTGGAACGCTTGGCGATGAATCCGTCTTGGCACCTTTCGATGGAGTGGCTATTATGGTCCGCCCGGCCAGCTACGTGTTCAGGGGTTCGGGCTTAGCAAGGGTTGCTCCGTATAGCTCCGGTAAACAATGAAACGGTCTGACCGTTTAACTACGAGGCACCCGTCCTTCAGAGGAAGGGTGCCTCATTTTGGCGGACCTAGAAGCTCTTGCATATATAGGGCTTCAAACCTTGCTCTAAACTTTGCTTCAATCTTTGTTTGAACCTTTGCCCCGGTGTTTGTTTCAATCCTTGTCCTTGATAATGAACTCGCGAATGTATTCTGTTAGTCTGTCCAGGGCAGTTTCCACGGCTATCTTGCCAAATTCGTAACTGGCTTTGGTTGCATCACCCAAAGCGCCGTTTTGAGTGATTTCATCCCAGTACCTGCCGTGTTCTACAGGGAGCCTTCTCCATGTTTCGTACACATGGGGGTAGATGGTGCCCTTCTCCAGAGCGTCTTGCTTGACACACTGGGGCCACAGGTAGAGGCATTGGGACATTTCACTTTCACACGCATGGCCGATGATGGGCGATTCTACATGCTGTTCGATGATGTCTTGAACCACGGAGGTTGGAGATACCCATGCTGCATCAATTCCCAGTTCGTATTTGATCCTGTTGACCACGATACTCAGAGATGGCCGGTTACCTCCATGTCCGTTTATGAACACAAGCTTCCTTATTCCGTGTTGGCTTAGTGACCAGGCTATGTCCATGAGCACCTCAATGAAAGTATTTGGCCTCAGAGTTATTGTTCCCGGGAAACGTATGTGGTGCCCAGATACACCAAACTGGACCGGGGGCGTTACCAGTGCATGAGGATATAGTCGCTTGCCAAGCCTTATAGCAATTTCCCTGGCTCTCGCGGTATCCACCTCAAAGGTGCCATTTGGTCCGTGTTGTTCAGTGGAGCCGGTTGGTACCAAGGCTACTTTAACGGTCTTCAGGGCTTCCTGGACTTCGGGCCATGACATGTCGAACAAGTAGAATCCTCTGTCATTGGTTTGACTCATTAGGGTTCCTCCTTCTGGTTCAAGTGGCGTGGTTATGTAACTGCTAGATTTATTATTCGGCCCTGCGTAGGCAGTTCCTTCTGTCCTCGAAGTAATTAGAAACCCACCCACCTTCTACGGGAACCAAGTATAATTGTTGCAGAAAAGAGGTGATACCAAAATGCTACAGGATCTATGGATGATTATTCTAGGCAGCGCAGAAGCAGCTTTTATTGACGTTACCGTTTTCGTAGGAGCTGTGCTTTTATTCTTCGGTTACATAGATTACAAACAGCAGGGTGCCTTTATAGAGACTGTAGAGAAGGCGAAAAAATACCAGCCGTTCATCGGCGCCCTGTTAGGTATCCTTCCGGGATGCGGAGGTTCAATTCTGCTTATGCCCCTCTACATTAAAGGCAGTGTCAGTTTCGGCACAATAGTAGCTACTTTGCTTGCGACAGCAGGGGATGCGGCGTTTGTAATAATGACCCAGGCTCCGCGTGAGTTTGTGCTGATTACCATAATCGGATTGGTTGTAGGGACAATCACGGGTTACATCGTTGATTACTACAACATCGGGGCATGGGTACGGAAACGCTCGGCGAAAACGCAGATACCTGATGTAGAGCGTGAGCACGACAAGGCCGAAGCCCTGTTAGATGAGCTGTATTGTGAGGAACCCTTGACGTGCCGGTCAAGCAAGCTGAGGCACATCGGCCACGAAGAAGGTGACGAAATAGACCTTATCTTGCATCATGCCGAGCCGTTAGACCCCACGAGGCTGGGCTACAAGATCACCCATAACTGCTACATTATCTTCTGGGCGGTACTTGCTGTCGGACTGGTATTCGGTGTACTAAGCCTGTTCCAGCTGGACCTTGAGCAGATTGTCGGACTGCCTAATATCGTCACTTGGGTTGGGGTGCTTGGGACTGTCGTTTCAATCGCCTACATGACACGTTGTGGCAACCTGGCCCAAGCCCAGAGCCACGAGGATGTGGAGCACAAGCTGTTCTCGCTCAAAGAGACGCTTATCCATAACGCTCAGGAGACAGCTTTTGTCGGCACCTGGGTATTTATCGCGTACCTGGTTTACGAGCTTGCGGTGTATTTTGTAGGCGGGGAGCAGGTTGTGGCTGCCGTCATGACTTCAGCTGGCCTGGCTTCGGTCGTCGCAGGAGTCTTGGTAGGGCTGATTCCTGGCTGCGGGCCCCAGGTAATCTTCGTGTCCCTGTATCTGAGGGGGATGTTCCCCTTTGCAGCTCTTTTGGCTAACTCACTGTCCCAAGACGGCGACGCGCTTTTCCCTCTGCTAGCCATGGACCGCAACAGCGCGTTTTGGGCCACAGTCGTAAATACTATACCTGCATTCGTAGTGGGGGTTATTGTATACTTCATAGAACTAGGGCTTGGTTGATTCATGCAGGCTGCAAATTTCAACTCAAATTAGCAGAAGGGCGGTGTCAGATATGAACGCTAATCGGGAAAACACCGGACTCAAACTCCTTAAGACCACCAAGTGGCATGACTGGCAGAAGGATGCTATCCGGGAAGTTGTGGAAAATCCGGTATTCTTGGAGCCCGAAACCCACGGTAAACTGGAAGACCTTGTGTTTGAGGCTGACATCCTTTTTGGTTCACCCAGTTTTTCTCCTGAGTTGCTGGCCAAGTCAAACACGCTGAAGCTGGTGCACGTGGGTTCCACCGGGGTGGACAGATACATGATCCCCGAGTTCCAGCAGTCTAATATTATCCTGGTCAACAGCAGAGGGGTACACGGGACTACGGTTGCCGACCATGCCATGGCCATGCTATTGGCATTGAGCAGGGGCTTCCATGATGCCTGGGAGCACCGGCGCCAAAAGAAATGGGATCCCCACGCTCAGTCAATAGTGAACCTTCCAGGCAAGACCGCAGGGCTTTTGGGCCTGGGCGCTATCGGAATTGAAGTTGCCCGCAGGTGCAAGGCTTTCGGCATGAGAGTAATTGGGATCAGGCGCAATCCTCAACCCACCGAGTCTGTGGACTTGGTGCTCCCTCCGTCAGGCCTTGACCAGGTACTCACAGAATCTGACTTTGTGGTGTGCTCACTACCTTTGACCAGAGAAACGCGTCACCTGATTACGCTGAGGGAGTTTTCCCTGATGAAGCCCACTGCATTTTTCATCAACGTGGGCCGGGGTGCGGTGGTCAAAGAAGCGGACCTTATTACCGCTTTGTCTCAAGGGCTCATCAAGGGCGTAGGGCTTGACGTGTTCGAGCAGGAACCTTTGCCTGAAGACAGCCCTCTGTGGGAGATGCCAAACGTGATCATCACCCCTCACTCTGCAGGGTTTGATGAGGAACACGCCAAGAAGACATTCGCCATCTTCGTGCAGAACTTGGTTCGTTTCCAGCAGGGGCTGCCTTTGATAAACCAGGTGGACAAAGAGCTAGGCTACTAAAAGACTAGCAGCCCGCGATTGTCATGGCGGCATAACAGCTTGAACCGTTGGGACGTGGGTTGAGATCCCGTATCAACCCTCAAAGTGCCTGGCGTCCTCCGGCCTTTCAAAGCGCTGGATCTCTACTGTATAACCTTGGGGGTCTTGGGCGAAGAAGTGGTATATGCCGTAGTTTTCGTTGAATTTGGGTTCGGATGAGACCTTTGTGCCTGCTTGTATCAGTGTTTCATAAACTCCGTCCACATCATCCGTGACCAAGGTGATGATAGGCGCCCGGCCGGCCTGGCATACCTCCAGATGTTCGCAGAAACCGATAAAGCCTCCTCCGGGTGCCCTGTAAATCCTGCATGTCCCCTGATCTATAACAAGCGGCAAACCCAGCAAGTTGCTATAGAATCCATGGGTAGCCTCAAGATCCTTTGTGCCGAAAAACGCGATGAAACCTGCTTGCATGGTCATAGCCCCTTAATCTCTGACCGGTTTGTCGGGCAACCGCTGAACAACCCCTGGCGACACATGGCAATTCCTCCAACACAGATAAGGCATGCCTGTAAATTCACAGGCGATGCCTTCTGGATACAGGGATATGGCCGCAGTGATACAATCGGCATAAACATACCTTAACTGGTACATAGCTCAAACGTGCTTGCAACTTAGCTTGGGATGGGACGTTCCATGAACTCCTTCATATATGGCAATATGCGCTCCAAGGCAGTTTCCACCGCTTTCTTGCCCCACTCTGCGCTGGCCTTGGTTGCATCACCCAAAGCGCCGTTTTCGGTCACTTCATCAAAGAACCGGGCTTCGCTTACTGCCAGTTTTCTGCCGGCTGATTCCAGGGCTTCTTTGCGGATCTTGCCGGGGGTGAGCGCTTCTTTTCTTACGCCTTCAGGCCAGAGATGCAGCATAATGCTGATTTCCCGTTCGCATGAATGCCCGGTCATAGGTGACTGGACGATCTCTTTGGACAGGTCCCCTATTAGATTCCAAGGAAGGGTACTCCAAGCCGCCGGGCATCCCATTTCATGCTTGATCCGGTTAGTGACTATGGTAAGCCCAGGCTCGTTGCCGCCGTGGCCGTTTACGAAGAAAAACCGCTTGATCCCGTGCTTCTTAAGAGACACGGCGATGTCCAAGAGGACGTCAACAAAAGTGGAAGCCCTGAGTGACAACGTACCCGGGAAACGGATGTGGTGTTCGGATATGCCTACCGGCACAGGTGTGGTGACCAGGGCATTGGGGTAGAGCGCTTGACCTAGCAGTAACGAAAACTCCCTGGCTGCAGCGAAGTCGGTCTGGAATGTACCGTGGGGCCCGTGCTGCTCGGTGGAGCCCACCGGAATGATAGCTACTTTGATATCAGGCAGGGCCTCTTTGACTTCAGGCCAGGTAAGTTCGGGTAGATACAGGACCTTTGCTTTGTCGGAAGACATTTGATCACTCCTTCGGTTGGATTAGCCCGGCATGACCGGTATCCCGACAGCTGGCTGAAGCTGAGGCTGTCGGGTACTGGGTATTTTCGATTTTGGAGTGTGTATTTCCTTTGTGGGAGGTTGATTCTCCTGCCATGGTCTTTACCTTGGGGGACATCGGTGAATCGGTGAAGGTTACCAGGAACACGGACAATCTGCGGTCATGGGCAATTTGCGGCTTCTGCCTGGACCGGAAGGGGAAACATCTGGTCCATGGTGACAAAGGTATATCCTTGCTGCCGGAGGTAGTCGATTATCTCGGGCAAAGCCTGGACTGAACCTGATAGATCTTCTCCGGGGCCTCCTGCACTGTGCTGGAGGATCACCCGTCCTGGAGCGATGTGGGGTATCACGTTGTTGAGCACTTCTTCCTTTGAGAGCCCCCGCCAATCCAGTGAGTCGATGGACCATAAAGCCAGGCGGTAACCCATGTTGGCTACTTCGACGGCTGCCGGCGCCGTGAGCGCGCCGTAGGGAGGCCGGAACAGGTACGATGGGCTCACGCCAAATGCTGCAAGGGCTTTTTCTGTCCGTTCAAGCTCGTTCCTGAGTTGCTCTCCAAGCGGTTTGCCTGTATTAGGATGGGTAAAAGTATGATTGCCTATTAGGTGCCCTTCCTCGATAATTCTCCTTGTGACTTCCGGGTACTGTTCCACGCGGTTGCCGATCAGAAAAAAGGTAGCCCGGACCTGCTTTTCTTTCAGTACATCGAGCACGGCAGGGGTGTATACATCATCAGGACCGTCGTCAAAGGTCAGTGCGATTATCTTCTCGTTTCCTTTGGCTGCTCTGAGCACTATGTCGGGAAACAGCCGTTCCAGGTCGGCTTCGCCTAGCATCCTGTTGTCCCGTTCAAGCCCTCCTGCCAGATCCGGAGGCGTCCCCTGCCGCCCAGCCCTAAAACCGGGGCTGGCCAAGTAAGCTACAGAAATAACGGCTAAAGCAAGGATGACAAAGGCAATGGTCCTTCTTGCAGTTGTTTGTGTGTTTTCCACCGCACCCACCTCGGGATTATGGTGTGAAATATTACGGGGTTCTATGTAAGCCAGGTGAGTAACCTGGCCATAGTGTGGCTTGCTGGTTTAGTCTCCCAAAGAGATGTATACTATTCTAAATCAGGACTAATCCGTTACTGCAAGGAGACCGGTTTGATGAAGGATTCCGGTGACAGACAACCATTGTCAGAACCGCTACGGGAAGCAAGCCACGCACAGTCATGGAAAGATGTGGTGTTGCGGTTAGGTGTTTCAGTGCAGCAGGGCCTTTCAATGTCTGAAGTCGAGGCCAGGCAGGCACAATACGGCCCCAACGCTCTCAAAGAAGCTCCAAGGCCTGGCCCTTTGAGAAGGTTTTTTGCCCAGTTTGCCGATTTCCTGGTGCTCATACTGATCGGTGCAGCAGCCATATCTGCCTTCTTGGGAGAGATGGTGGACGCAACCGTGATAGCCACGATAGTGGTGCTAAACGCCATCGTCAGCATGATACAAGAGGGCAAGGCCGAAGAAGCCCTCAAGTCTTTGGAGAAGCTTTCAGCACCTATGGCCAAAGTGATAAGAGAAGGCACTCTGGCTGTGATAGAGGCCAAGGATATCGTTCCCGGCGACCTGGTGGTGCTGGAAGCCGGGGATAAGGTGCCCGCCGACATCAGGCTTGTTGAAACCCACAGCCTGTCGTGCAATGAATCCTCCCTCACCGGAGAATCGGTTCCCGTGAACAAGGATGCAGACGCGGTGCTCCCTCTCGACGCTGTGTTGGCTGAGAGGGTGAATATGGCATATTCAGGCACTGTGGTCACTGCGGGACGCGGGCGGGGCGTTGTCGTCTGCACGGGGATGAATACCGAAATCGGCAAGATCGCCGGGGCGATCCACAGCATCGCCCGGGAGAAGACCCCCCTCCAGAGGAACCTTGAGCGACTGGGTAAGACCCTTGGGATAGCGGTGCTTCTAATATGTGCAGGAATCTTCTTGTTGGGGGTTCTCAGGAATGAGCCTCCCATGGAGATGTTTATGGTCGCCGTGAGCTTGGCGGTTGCCGCCATCCCCGAAGGGCTGCCTGCTGTGGTTACAGTAGTGCTGGCCATGGGGGTAGAGCGCATGGCGGCGCAGAATGCCATCATCAGGCGGCTTCCTGCAGTGGAGACCCTCGGCTCAACCACGGTGATATGTACTGATAAGACTGGGACCATAACCCAGAACAACATGGTGGTTGTGGCTGCTTTTGCCGGTAACCGGCTTATGGCCACCGCCGATGTTGCCCTCGGCGATACTGATGGTCCCGGTCTAGATGGCATCGCGGTGAGCCAGTGGGATTCGGATGTGGTACAACTCACGATTTCCTTGGCCGGTGCAGCTATGGCCAACGATGCCATGACCTCAGGTGATGAAGGGGACCAGGGTTTCACAGGGGATCCTACCGAGGTAGCCCTGGTGGAAGCTGCAGAGAGAGCCGGTATACACAAAGCGGTCCTGGACAACGGCCTCCCAAGGGTATTTGAGGTTCCTTTTGATTCAAGCAGAAAGCGGATGACCACCCTACATGAGATGCCCGACGGACGGTATCTGGTGTGGGTAAAGGGAGCACCTGAGGTCGTGATCCCCCGGTGCGGCTTTGCCCTAGTGGACGAGGGAGGGGCGGAGCCGTATCTCCGGGGTAGGACCGTGGATGCACAGACAATTGCATCCCTGGTGGCGGGCTTGGAAAATACCAGGCTGGCTGCTACGGACCAAGTCATGGCGCGTTTTAGGTCTGCAGATGCTTTCCTGGCTGCCCGCGGCATCAGGGTTATAGCAGTGGCTTGTAAGCTTATCGACCGCTTGGTTCAGGATAAGCAGGAACTGGAGTCCGGCCTCACCCTTACCGGCCTTTTGGGGATGATAGATCCTCCAAGGCCAGAGGCTGCGGAAGCCGTGGCCAAAGCCAAGCAAGCGGGAGTCAGGCCTGTGCTCATAACCGGCGACAACCCCGTCACAGCCTTGTCTATCGCAAGGATGGTCGGCATAGCCGATGAAAACACAAAAGCCATGTCAGGCTCAGAGATTTCCAAGATCTCCCCGGACGACCTTGACAGAGTCCTGGATGAAGTCGGGGTTTACGGCCGGGTGGCTCCCGAGCATAAGGTAGCCATCGTGGGGGCATTCCGCAGGCGAGGCGAAATAGTGGCCATGACCGGCGATGGGGTAAACGATGCCCCGGCGCTAAAGCGGGCCGATATTGGAGTGGCCATGGGGCGTGTAGGCACGGAAGTGGCTAAAGAAGCGTCTGACATGGTGCTGGCCGATGACAACTTTGCCACAATTGTGGAAGCGATTGAAGAAGGGCGCACCATCTACTCCAACATCGCCAAGTTTGTGGTGTATCTGCTTTCATGTAACGTAGGTGAACTGGTTACCATCACCGCTGCAATGCTTATGCGTCTGCCTGTGATCCTAAGGCCGGTGCACATCCTGTGGCTTAACCTCGTCACCGACAGCTTTCCGGCACTGGCTCTTGGATTTGAACCTGGTGAACCTGATGCCATGAGACGGCCCCCGAGGCCGCCGGATGAGCCTTTGCTTACCCGGAACAGATGGGTCACTGTGATTGTGCAAGCACTACTTATTGCCCTCTCGACTTTAGGCATATTTGTGTATGGGCTCAGCGCTTCTGGGGACGCTGCATATGCCCGCACCTTGGCATTTGCCACCTTGGCCTCTGCTGAAGTGCTCAGGGCTTACACTGCAAGATCGGAGACCCAGACTCTGAGCAAGATCGGCGTATTCAGTAACTCTGCCATGACCCTTGGTACGTCGGTTTCGTTCTTGCTCATAATAGCCGTCGTGCAGATTCCTGGTTTGAACCGGGTGTTTTCCACTGTAGGCCTTTCCCTACGTGATTGGCTTATGGTGCTGGGATTTGGCCTTATTCCGGCGATCGGTAATGAGTTGCGGAAGGTGGTGACAGGCTAGAGCGGTTGCCGCCGTCATCGTCCACCTACATAGCGGGGCACGGCAGGCAACAGTAGGTGAGTAGCAAATCTCCCTATGTAAAGGGAGGTTTTTTCAATATGGTCTCGTGAACCAAGCCTGGTGATGGCCATGTGACGGCCAGGTTGTTGTTCCATAAAATAGTTATCCGGAACGTATGGAGAGGTGTTGAATTATGGAGGTCTTGAACAAATGAAAGTTCTCGACAGCGTGCTTGATGCCATTGGGAATACTCCGATAGTCAGGCTGAACCGTCTGCCCGGGGCTCAAAGTGCCGAAGTGTTGGTCAAACTTGAATACCTTAACCCCAGCGGAAGCGTAAAGGACCGTGCTGCCTGGGGCATAATCCGTGACGCTGAGCAGAAAGGGTTGCTAGGGCCCGGCTCGGTGATTGTGGAAGCCAGCAGCGGCAACCAGGGCATCTCCTTAGCCATGATAGGGGCGGTGAGGGGGCACAAGGTCGTAGTGTTTATGCCTGAGACCATGAGCATCGAACGCCAGAAGGTACTCAAGGCTTATGGCGCTGAAGTGGTGTTGACTCCTGCAGGCAAAGATATGAAAGAGACCTTCGAAACTGCTAGAAGAATGGCTGAAGAGTTTGCAGCTTCAAACCCCAATGCGTTCCTTGCAAGGCAATTCGACAATAAAGCCAACTCCCAAGCCCATGCCGAGACCACTGCGCGGGAGATCCTCCGGCAGACAGGGGAAAACTTAGATGCCTTTGTCTCGGGGATCGGTACAGGCGGTACCATTACCGGCATTGGAAGGGAACTCAAGAAGGCGGTGCCCGGCATAAAGGTGGTGGCGGTGGAACCTTATCACGGCTCACTGTTTCATGACACCTGCCAGGGAGTGCATGTTCAAGAGGGAATCGGCGATGGGCTGTTTCCGGGGATACTAGATGCTTCTGTGATTGACCGATCGATCTTGGTTACCGACGATGAGGCCATCGGATGCGCTCGCCGCCTCGCCAGGGACGAAGGTATCTTTTGCGGCATATCCAGCGGAACCAACGTATTTGGGGCCTTGAAGATAGCCCGTGAGCTTGGGCCAGGCCATACAGTAGTTACCTTAATCGCCGACGGCGGTTTGAAATATCTGAGTACTTGTCTGTGCAGGGAATAAGGTGAGGAATAGGCTGAGGGGAGGGGACCTGAGGGGAGAACCTGAGGGGACCAGCTTGTGTTATGTATACAGCTTCCGTCTGAACCTGTAGGAAAATCAGGCAGGTTTTCCAGGGACTTGCCGTTTTTTCAAGTGCCGGTCTGATTTTCCGACTGTTGGGCCAAGAGCTTCCTGGACACCTGGAGCCCGCTCCAAGTGGCCATTACCCCGCCTAGGCCGGTAGTGCCGAGCCTGCCGCCGATTCCGCCGATGCAGGAGCAACCCCAGATGAGTATAAGCCCAGCAATCGCCCCGGCAACTGCCACATACCCTTCGTTGGGGATCCGGCCACGGCTAGACATACCTGCATATGAGCCGCATGCACATGCGGCCGCCAAAGAACCTCCGATATCGGGGAACAGAGCAGGCAGGATCAGCCCTCCTACAACGCTGATGAGTCCGCTGCCCATTACGCCTCCATGGTTGAGCCTGTTGCCTATCAAATACGCCGCCACTGCAGAAACCACAGTTACCAATACGATGTATCTGCCGGTGTTCCAGTCTGGCACCGGCGGTTCAAGCATCTTGTTGCCAGTCAGCAAGGCTGCTATGGTGCAGCCTGTTGCTGCTGTGGCACCAAGTTTTCCCCCGAAACCGTTCATGGTTTCCTTAGCCAGCACAAATACTATTCCGGCTATGGCTGAACTCAGTATCAAATGCCCTATACCCGGCAGGACTTCTGTCGAAGCCATGCCGCAAAACGAACCGCAATAGATGGGGGCGCTCAACTCCGGCAAAATCACCGCCGCCACAACCCCCACAAGCCCCGAGCCTAACACTGCTCCCAGCCCAAGCGCCACGTTAAGCCAGTGGCTGACCAGGGCACCCGCGATTACCGCGATGAATGTTTTGAAGTCTGAGACTTCCAGGGGCGGGTTTCCGGCGTTCCAGGCTGAGGGCCATTCCAGGATGTACCCTGCTCCCAAGAGAAGTACGGCAACTGCAATGGGTGCTGCCGCAGGTGAACCCAGGGATATGCTTTGTATGAGGCCGGTTATGTACAAGTAAGCGCTTATCGAAGCTAGGGCGAAGAAACCCAGCACTGACCGTTTGATCACGGAAATGCCTCCCAGATGTATCTTTAGCACGATGGTTCAATGCCTTGGGGCTATGTCTCGCTACGGCGTTCATGTACTGGTCAGTTGCTGCAAAACCGGCAAACATCATGCCTTAATATCATGCCTGGCAGTACCGCGTCAGAAAGTCCAAGCCCGCGGCATCTGCCCGGTATCTGCCCGTATTGGCATCATCAGTTATGACGCCGGATATATAATACCGGATTTGTGGCACAGCCGTAAACCAACGCAAACACGGGCCGGGGACTTCCGATGGCTCATTGGCTCCGTCCGGCCCGTGCACTGCTTTTCAGTCTTCAGGCTTTATCATGTTGTATACGGCCAAACGGCCCGTCTCAGGATACGGCCAATATTCAGCGGGAGCACCGCTTCCCGTTACTCCCCGGTACAAGATGAGTTTGTCTCCGGTGTGGGCTATGATCCACGTCCAGAAACTGCCTGCCTCTCCGAATTTGGTGGCATTTCCGCCATCAAACAGGTAGAACTCACACTGGTTTTCTCCCACGTCGATGAGCGCCACTATTGAATCGCCGTATACAAGGGGTGTCTGGGCTTCCATGCCGGGCCATAGTCCGCCGACTAACCTGACAGGTTCCGCGTCTTCGCTGAAGTACCATATGCCGTCGCGGACCAGATGGCAATATATGCCTTCGGACTTGGCGTCAAAGGTGACAGGCGCGATGTGGGGAGGCAGTTCATCGTCGCCGATCTTGGGGATGCCGCCTAGATGAACAGGGGGCTTATCCTCTGAGCCATTCCCGACCCGGGCTATCCACACGCTTTCGCAAACCGTTGGCCGGTAAAACCCCTCATCGGCGCCTGCCCCAGTTTCTGGTTCCGGCTCAATGGATGCCACGAAACCCAAGGCATGGTCATTATGGGACCATATAAAGTCTTGAACGTACTTGCCTTCTATCTCGATATTGGCTACCAGGTTTCCTTGGGTATCGACTACCGTAATCGATGTGCCTATGCTTAGGGCTGTGTCTTCACCTACGAACAGCCGGTAATCATGCCAGGCAGTGCCCGTTGCACCTTCCTTGCGGCGCACTGTGTATGCTGCGATGTACTTGCCGTCATATGACCACGCCGGATAGAAGCTCATCGTGTCTCCGTTGAGCATAAGGGGCCTCTCCTCAAGGGTGGTTGTGTCGAAAATGAAGAGCCCGTGCTTGCCTTGTTCGTTGAGCTCATACACGTAGTAGTTCCCATCCGGCGAAGGGATTGGCTGCCTGTAAATGTAGTCGGGGAGGCCGCTTTTTAGTACGGTGAGCTCTCTTTGGGCGATATCGAACCGCCATATGGTGGTGTTGTTATTAAGGTACACTTGATTCCGTTCAGGGAGGAACAGTGTCCGCACTACCGAGTCCATGTAGGGAAGCTCGAAGAAGGCGGATTCTTCTGCCGATACAGTACCTGAGTCCCTGTCAAGCCGGGCTACTACCAGAACCACGCCCCTTTCATTCTTGTGTCCACCTGAGGGCTGCCATCCCAGCTTGGCGTAAACGAATTCTGTGTCAGAAATCCAACCCAATGGTTCGTAGCTGAACCATGAGGTCAATAGCCATTCTCTGTCTACTGACTCGACGGGGATTTCCTGCAAAGTCTCCTGGTCTGGTAGGTCGGAGGGGAAAACTCCAAGGTAGCTCCCATACCCGTCATTGCGGACTGCCAAAAAGTACGACCCGTCTGGGGAAACCAGATGGGTTGAGAGATTCGAGTTTAAAATAAAACCTTCAACTGCGGTTTCGCCGGTTAGTGCCGGTTCGACGATGACAACCGGCGTGGCTGCCTTAGGAGAACAGCCTGCTATCATCAGCAAGGCTCCCAGCAACAAAGCAGCTGCCATCCGGGTAGTGAACCGTTTAGGTCTCGTGGTTTGCATTGGTAGCAGACCCCCTTCTTTTTGCCTGGAACTCACGGGGCAAACACTGATCCGTCCTTAATTTGCACTATTTGCTATTACATACGTTAATTGTTGACGGAAGGCAGGGGATGTGGTTCCAGGAGTCAAGTGCCCTGCACCGGGCCAGATAGTGGGCTTAGTGCCGAGTCCGGGGTACGCGGTTTGGGTGGTTCGGTGTTATACTCTAGCTAGACAGACCATTACTAACCTGTGATGTAGGTAAGAGGGGCATCAGGAGATGAAGAAGGGGTTTCAGCAACTTACGGGAGTCTTTCCGAAACCGTACCGGATGGCGCCTGCATTGCTAATATACCTGATTATTATGGTGCTTGGGATGTCAGGGTGCTCAGGCGATAGTCAACCTGCTTCGTCGATAACCGTGGCAGGTTCCACATCGGTCCAGCCTTTTATGGATCTTCTGGCAGAAGAATATGCCCGGCTCTATCCGGATAAGCCTGCAGTCAACGTCCAGGGGGGAGGTTCAAGCGCCGGGGTTCGCTCGGTGCTCACAGGTGCCGCATCTGTAGGCATGTTATCCAGAAGGCTGACCTCCGATGAAGCAGCCGAAAACCTCAATGTGATAGTTATGGCTCAGGATGCGATTGCAGTGATAGTAAATCCCCAAAACCCCATTACTGACATAAGCCTTGAGGACCTTTGCAAGATATACACAGGTGAAATCACCGACTGGGGCCAGCTGTCTCAAGTAACTCAGGGAACTCAAGTATCCACAGCGGACAGCCCGGGCAACCAGGACAGCCAGGCTACCCAGGAACCGGCCGGCCAAGGCTCGTCTGAAGCCGAGGAGCCTGACAACGCGGAAGCCCCGTTCCAAGGGAGAATCCATGTGATTAGCAGAGAAGAAGGGTCAGGCACCAGGGGAGCTTTTGATGAACTGGTGATGGGCGGGCAGGAAGTTACCCCCAGATCCATCTTCCAGGACTCTAACGGTGCCATCAGGCAGACGGTGGCACAGGATCCCATGGCCATAGGGTACATATCCTTAGGCTTGGTTGATGATTCGGTCAAACCTTTGGCGATAAGCGGGGTGGCTCCCACCGTGGAAAACTGCAGGTCAGGCAAATACATGCTGGTCCGCCCGTTTATCCTGGTGTTTCAACACGATGTTGGACCGGAAGTCCAGGATTACCTGGATTTTGTCACAGGGTCGCACAGCCGGGAAATCCTTTCCGGCGAAGGCTTGATTACCGACGGGGAGGAGGCAGCAAGGTGAGCCACAGCCGGGATGAGCGCAGGGCTGAGCTTGTGTTGGCGCTTGTGGCCCTGGTTTCCGTAAGCGTGCTCGGACTTATCACGGTGTTTGTGTTCAAGGAAGGGCTCCCGGCGTTCAGAGAGATGGGGCTATGGCAGTTTATCACCGGGCACCGGTGGTCTCCTTCCCAGAACGCTTTCGGGATCTTCCCGATGCTTGTAGGCACGTTCATGGTTACCTTGGGCGCGTTGGCCATAGGGATGCCTCTGGGACTAGGCTGTGCGGTGTACATGTCTGAGTTTTCAGGGCCGAGGTCAGCCGCATTGCTAAAACACATGGTTGAACTTATGGCGGGAATTCCTTCCGTAGTGTTCGGGTTTGTAGGGCTTACGGTAATAGTGCCATTTATCAGGACTTATCTTGGCGGGCCCGGGTTTTCAGTGCTAGCATCTTCAATTGTACTTGGCTTCATGATCCTTCCCACGATGGTGAGCGTCTCTTATGATGCCTTAAGAGCCGTGCCCCAGGCCTACCGGGACAACATGTTGGCCTTGGGGGCTACTACATGGCAGACAGTGAGGATGGTTGTGCTCCCGTCGGCAAAATCAGGCATACTGGCGGCGGCCATTTTGGCAACAGGCAGGGCCATAGGGGAGACCATGGCGGTGATCATGGTGGCGGGAAACGCCACTGCGGTGCCCGAGAGCGTCCTCGATCCTGTGCGGACGCTAACCTCCAACATCGCACTTGAGATGGGATATTCAGCGGGGCTCCACCGTCAAGCCCTATTTGCCACGGGGATAGTGCTCTTTGTAATTGTAACTTTGCTTAACCTCATTGCCCGTGCAGCTATCAGAGGAGGAAGTGCTAAATGATGGCGGGTGACAACAAGGCTAATACCTTGGAAGCAACTTCTGTGGCCGGACCCAGGAAAGATCCGGGTGGCGGGCCAGGATACCAGGGGCTCGGCAACTCACCTAAGCAACATCTTGCAGCAGCGCGGAGCGCTAACCTGCGGAGGGAGAAGATTGCCGTTTCATTTTTGCGGCTAACTGCGCTTGTAACAGGTGCAGTAGTGGTATTTGTGTTCGGGTATATCCTGGTCCGGGGGCTTGGTGTGATTAACCCAAGTTTTCTGCTTAGCCCGCCCCTTGAGATGGGCAGGGCGGGAGGAATTTTTCCTGCGATTGTGGGTACTCTGGTGCTCACGGCGCTGAGCCTCCTGATAGCTACTCCTCTGGGTGTGGGTGCGGCTGTGTTCCTCACAGAGTACACCAAGGAAACCAGGCTGTCCCGGTTCATAAGGACCGGTACCGAGACCCTGGCGGGAATCCCTTCGATTATTTTCGGGCTGTTCGGCTTCGCGTTTTTCGTTATCTATCTCAAAATGGGCTGGTCTATCCTTGCCGGCGCGCTTACCCTGGCGTGTATGATGTTGCCTACCATAGTGAGGACTTCGGAAGAGGCTATACGGGCGGTGCCTGCGGCTTACCGGGAAGTGAGTTTCGCCTTGGGCGCCAGCAGGTGGCAGACGGTGGTGAGCGTGGTGCTGCCCCAGGCAGCACAGGGCATCGCTACAGGGATTGTGCTGGCAACAGGCAGGGCTATAGGCGAGACGGCGGCGGTGATTTTCACTGCAGGGTCTTCATTGAGACTGCCCAAGTCCCTTATGGATCCTGTGCGGACTTTGCCGGTACACTTCTACATCCTGGCCAGGGAAGGGATTTCCCCTGAAAACGCTTACGGAACCGCGGCGGTGTTGCTGGTTGCAGTGCTTCTTATCAATTTCACGGCCCATTACGCCGTCAAGAAGATGTTCGGCAAGGGAAATGGCTGAGATGCACATTTACCGGAGAGGTGCTAGTAGAGGTGCAAACAGATGAAGCGGTCCGGGTATAAGGTTGAGGCAGTGGAGTTTTCATATTCCTACGGCGGCGTTCCTGCCCTGAAGCAGGTGAGTTTCGGTGTAAAGCAAAACTCGCTGTTTACCATAATGGGCCCAACAGGCAGCGGCAAGACTACCTTTCTCAAGGCTCTGAACAGGCTAAATGACCTTGTAGACCAAACAAGCCGTTCGGGCCGGCTCTTGCTCGACGGCAAGGACGTATATGCCAAGGACGTGGATGTGGCCGATCTAAGGCGTAGGGTAGGCATGGTGTTTGCCATGCCGACTTCCCTTCCTATGTCCATATTCGAAAACGTAGCTTACGGGCCGAGGAAACGAGGGGTAAAATCCAAAGCGGTGCTTGAGGAAACTGTGGAAAAAGCCCTAAGTGCTGCAGCGCTTTGGGATGAGGTCAAAGACAGGCTGGATATGCCGGCGCAGCGGCTTTCAGGCGGCCAGCAGCAGCGTTTGGCGATTGCAAGGGCGTTGGCGGTACAACCGGAAGTGCTGCTGTTAGATGAGCCCACCTCAGGGCTGGATCCTGTGTCTACTTTGAGAGTAGAGGAACTCATGAGACAGCTGGCGGGCTCGTACACCATAATTTTCGTCACCCACGATCCGCAGCAAGCAGCCAGGTTAGACGGGGAAGTGGCGTTCCTGTTCATGGGGGAGCTAATCGAGCTTGGCACTGCCAGGGAGATGTTTACAAGGCCGAGGGATAAACGCACTGAGGACTACATTACCGGAAAAGTCGGCTAGGTGATGCGGGATTTGCGGTTCTCACCCGCTAGGTTGTAACTGCGAAGGTAGGTAACCACACAAGACGTATTGACATACCGAAGGGAGTTTTCAGGGACTTGGAGACATACCGGAGCCAAGACTTTGGAGACAAAGCTGAAAAGATCCGGGTGGAGAAGTTCAACCTCTATTACGGGAACTTCCACGCCCTGAAGGATATCGATGCTGTGATTGTTGAAAATGCCATCACTGCGGTGATAGGCCCTTCAGGCTGCGGCAAGTCAACCTTTTTGAGGAGCATCAACCGGATGAACGATACCGTGGAAGGAGTGTCCACCACGGGCCGGATCCTTCTGGATGGGGAAGATATCTACAGGCCGGACGTAGACGTGACTTGGCTGAGGTCAAAGGTAGGCATGGTGTTTCAGCGGCCGGTGGTGTTTCCCTTGAGTGTCTTCGACAATGTGGCTTGCGCGCCTAGGGTACAAGGTACCACAGACAGGGCTGAGCTTGTGGATATCGTAGAGAGGAGCCTTGATGCTGTCGGCCTGTGGGACCAGCTTAAACACAAACTGAAAGAGCCGGCACTTTCCCTGTCCTTGGGCGACCAGCAAAAACTGTGTATAGCTAGAGCCATATCGGTGGAGCCCGAAGTGATTCTGTTTGATGAACCGTGCTCTGCCCTCGACCCGGTTAATACTTTGAAGATAGAGGAACTCATGTGGGGGTTGAGGGAGCATTATACAATCGTGATTGTCACCCACAATATGCAGCAGGCGGCCAGGGTTTCGGATTACACCATGTTCATGCTGGATGGGCGGTTGATAGAATACGGCCCGACAAGTAGTATTTTCACCAAGCCCCAAGATCCCAGGACTGAGAAGTATATCACAGGTAAATTGGTCTGATTTTGCCCGGAAGCATCCGGGGCCGAAGGGAAGAGGGATATGTACAACCCAAGAGCCAGCTTTGAAAAGCATTTAGAAGGACTTGAGAGCCTTCTATTGGAGATGGGACGTGCTGCTGAAACCATGCTCGAGCAGGCGCTAGCGGCGCTTGCCCGCCGAGACGTGGACCTTGCCGAAGAGACCATTTTGCTCGACGACAGGGTGGATTATCTCAAACATGTGATCGAATCCAAGTCCATGGAACTTATCGCCACTCAGCAACCTGCGGCCAAGGACCTGCGCAGGATACTGGCGGCCATTCTCATCGCTAGCGATATAGAGCGTGTGGCGGATTATTCGGTGAACATATGCGAGTCGGCGGTAAGGCTTGCCGATAAGCCGCTGTTTAAGCCGCTAATTGACATCCCGAAGATGGAGCAGCTGGTTGTGAAAATGCTCAAGCAAAGCCTGGAGGCATTTGTCTGCAGGAGCCTTAAGCTCATAGAGCAGATGTGCGCCCTTGATGAAGAAGTGGATGATCTATACGACGCGCTATACGAAGAACTGAAGCAGTTCATGAAGCAGGATCCCACCTTGGTGGACCAAGCCGTAGAACTCGTACTGATCTCCAGGCACCTTGAAAGGATCGCCGACCACATAACCAACATCGGTGAGAGGGTGTATTACGTGGAGACCGGCGTATTCGGGGAACTGCAGTAACACCTTATAGCAGCGGACTATGTCTGCTACCGGCAATCAGCACTGGTGCATATGGCTATCCTGTGGAGCAGGCGGTACCTGTGGCCGTGGGAGCGGTAATTGGGTATTTTGAAGAGGCTGCGGCCAAACAAGGTGACGTATCAGGTGCCGATCAGATGCCGATTGAGAAAGTCCGGTTTGTGTGTTTCGACGAACACACTTATTCGCTCTACAAGCAAGAAGTAGATAGACGCTCCCGGACTAGCTAGGGTTTCCTAGGGCTAGATATTGCAGTGAAGTAGGGCATGGGAAGTTTTTCGCATAATTACTATGACGACCAAGGGCTTATAAGTTGGTTGCCAACGGTATTTGCCCCTGAAACCCAAGAACGGTTCTCCCTCCTTGTAAGAACCCCTAGGATTATGGAAGATATGGATAAGGTAAGACCTGATTCTTGAGGTAAGGTGTCTTAGATGAAGATAAGCGCTGCTTTGTCCAGAGAACTGTCTAATCTTCCTAAACAAGCCACGGTCATGGTCATCGGCGAGGTTGACACCGGCAAGAGCACCTTGTTGGCGCTCCTGGCGCGCTGGTTCCGGAGCCAGTCTCAGCATGTGGCTATCGTTGACGCTGACATGGGACAGGCTGATATAGGGCCTCCCGGATTTGTGTCATACGGATTTGTGGAACACGACATCGAGTCCTTGCAGTCGGTGCGCAGGCAAGATTCGTATCTGGTTGGCAGCACTTCCCCGTACAACAGGGGGTTAAATGTTGTGGCCGGGGTACAAGCCTGCGTCAGGGATGCCAGGTGCCAGGGCTCTGACGTCACTCTGGTGGATACTACCGGGCTCGTTAAGGGTATTTCAGGCATCCAGCTTAAGTGCGCCAAAGCCGAAGCCATCAAGCCAGACCTTATCATCGCGCTCAACACCCCGGGGATTGAACCTCTTACAAGCTGCCTCAAACAGCTGGGGTTCCGGGTCAGCCGCTTCTTGCCGATTCCAGGCACACGGATCAGAACTGCTCAAGAGCGCAAACACTTAAGAGTATCCCGTTGGAATAGTTACCTTGGGGGCAATCCCCATAAGATGGAGATTGACCCTGCCGAGGTTAAGGTGCTCCGGTGGTGGGGCGAAAGCCGGCCTGTGGATACGGAGCAAGTGCCCAACGGAACCGTTGTTGCAATACCAAATCCTAACCGGCCTGGCTTTCACATCCCGTGTGTGTGGACGGTTACAGAGGGAGGGGAAGCAGGTTCACGCCTTTCCCTCTTGGTCCCAGAGCCCCCGGAAGTACAACCCGGGGTTGTGTGGGTGTCCGGATACAAGCTAGGCCTTGAAGGAAACACGGTGGTTTCAGCATAGACTCTCGAAACAGTGTGGCATGACATAGGTATGGCTAGCGTAGCATGGGAAAGGAGATGCCAGTGTCCAAGAAGAAACTTGGCCTTATCATAAACCCCATCGCAGGAATGGGAGGCAGAGTGGGACTCAAAGGCACTGACGGGGCAGATATCCTCAGACGTGCCGTGGAACTAGGTGCCCGTCCCGAGGCGCCGAAGAGAGCTATGGCTGCGCTTGAGGTGCTGTCTTCCATAAAGCACGAGATAGATCTGCTGACATATCCCGGAGACATGGGAGAAAACCAGGCTAGAGCCGTGGGATTTAGCACCGTGGTCTTAGATGCCAGAGCCGACGACGCTGGAAATGGAAACCGGGTTTGGGAGCCTGGATATACTACCCCTCAAGATACGGAACGAGCTGCCCGCGAAATGCTTCAGGCTGGAGTAGATCTCATACTTTTTGCAGGCGGGGACGGCACTGCCCGTAACATATACAATGCCGTGGGCGACAAGGTACCCGTGCTAGGTATTCCTGCAGGAGTGAAGATCCATTCGTCTGTATTTGCTACCAGTCCGAAGGATGCAGGGCAATTGGCAGCCAGATTTCTCACAGGTGAAGTTCAAGTCATAAAGGATGCTGAGGTCATGGACTTAGATGAACACGCCTTCCGCGAGGGAAGGGTCACTGCCAGGCTCTACGGCTACGTGAGGGTGCCTTACGAGGAACAATTGGTCCAGAACCTCAAGTCAGGCAGTACTGAGAGCGAGCTGGCAGCTCTCGACGGCATCGCCGACAGGATAATAGAAGATATGGAACCGGATGTGGCATACATCATAGGTCCCGGCACCACCACCCGTCCCATTATGGAAAAACTGGGTTTAGAGGCAACCCTGCTTGGGGTTGACGTGGTCCTAAACAAGCAGCTCCTGGTGGCAGATGCCAATGAAGAACAGTTGCTCCGGATTCTCCATGGGGAAGATGGCGTCAAAGGAGCCAAGATTATCGTGACCATCATCGGCGGGCAAGGCTACGTGTTTGGCAGGGGCAACCAGCAGCTCAGCCCGGAGGTCATACGCAAGGTGGGGAAAGACAACATACGGATAGTAGCCACAAGAGCCAAGCTCAACGCTCTGAACAGGCGTCCCCTGCTTGTAGACACCGGTGATGATGAGCTTAACCAGATGCTCAAGGGGTATTACCATATATTAGTGAGTTATGACCGGGAAGTAATGTACAAGATAGGCTAGGCGGCAGCTTCAGCGCGGGAAAAGGAGTTGGACTTGGAGGGAGTTAGCCCTCTGGATAGCCTGTTGTGGCTTAAGTGTAAAGGCAGGAAAAATAGCAAGAGTTGTAATAGGGCCCCGCCCCCGGAATCACTCAGATCGCAGGTTCCGGATGCCGGGGCCTGTTGGTTCATGTCCAGCCTGCCCTAAGGGGACCGCCATGGCCCGTTTGGCCGGATTCTTGTTTACAAAAGGGCGGTTGTTTCTTCCATCGTCAGTGGATGCTTCGGTGTGAAAGCCACGTACCAGCAGACGATTTGAAATCCGCACAAGATAATCACTGCAAGCCAAGCCCAGGTCGGACTCAGGGCATAAAGCATCCCTGAGGCTGCACTGCCCAAAGCCAGTCCTGCAGAAGTTGCACCCTGGACGAGCCCATCCCAGCTAGCTCTGTAAGCTTCATCTACCGCTTCCATCTTTGCAGCCACTATTCCCGGGGATGCCAGGTTGCCCACCATTGAGACCAGCATCAACAAGGCGTAGAGCTGCCACAGCTTGTTGACCCAGAATATCAACAATATTAGTAGAGGAGTAATGATTCCCGTGACGAGAATAATTCCCCGCCTGCCTCTTAGGTCGGCGATCCTGCCACCCACAAGCATTACCAAGGCTGTGCCCAAGCTGGAAATCACGCTGAGTCCTGCGACAGCAGTAAACTCTGTAGAGAATCTATCCATGACCGTAAACGGCAGCAGGATGTTGATACCGCCGTTAACAAGCCCATTTATGGTAAATGCCATAAGCATGGCGGTGAGTATCCGTTTGTCAGATTGCTCGAACAGCTCCCGGCCTGCTGCGATAAGCGTCTCAAGGATGACCTTGCCGCGTTTGGGCTGCGGCCTGGATTGCTGTGAAGCTGGTTGTGCAGAAGTCGATCCTGGTTGGTGTCCAGGGAGCCCGGAATCTTGTGCCGGGCTTTCATGGCCTCTCTGGAGAAACCGCGACGAATCGTCTGTTTGGCCAATGGGAATTGACAGGATTATCGCCAACACCGCAAGGGCCAGGGCTAGCAAGAGGGGCGGGCTTATTCCATACAGGTCAGCCATAATTCCAGCGGCCAGCGGTGCCGCGATGTTGGCTACAAGCACAACGGTTTGGTATACCCCCAGGACGGTTGCACGGCTTTCCTTGGCTGTGTAACCGGCTATCAAAGCAGTGCGCGCAGGGAATTGCATCACATTAAGCCCTCTGAACACCGACACTATTACCAGTCCGGCAAAACTCCTGGCACAAAGCAGCATAATTATGGCGGCGCACCGCATAAGCTGCCCTATAGTGTACACAACCTTACGCCCATACCTGTCAGCCAAAATACCACCTGTTATGCCGGCAATCATACCTGCAATTTCAAGGATGGAGTTGAGCAACCCCTGCTCCGAGGCTTCGTACCCCAGGGATTTGTACCAAGGCGAAATCAGTGAGACGTATAGCCCTAGCGCTAGCATTTCAACCAGACCGATGGCTATGAGCCTGCGCATTGCTGGGTGCATCTGCTGCCAGAACTCTCGAATCCCCTGTCTGCGTGCAGGCTTGGCTGGATTAACCATGTGAATGCCTCCTCAACTTGGCGGATTTCCAGTGCTCAGGCACATACTACTAGAAGTAGCTGAATAGATGCTGCATCGATTAGAACGTCGACCGTCAGCACTGAGTTGAATCATGTTATCGGTATATTACTACAGGACATTAAAAAAGTAAATAGAAAACTTAAAAAAATTAATAACGGGATTAATTCTGCCGAGGGATGGCTCGTCAGGGCAGAAGGGGGAGCCAAAAATATGACACAGCGCTTTTCCCAGATCCATGCTGTGTCAACCTTGAGCCATATAAGCCTTGGATAATAGAATCAAGCCGGGAGGGGATTCAGATGAGTACTAAATCACAGAACTCTTTTGCCCCAGTTGTCCGTACTATGGCGTTACTGCTGATTCTTGCTCTCTCGTCGTCAGTGTTGTCCGCATGCGCGAAGAAGCCTCAAGAGCTCCAAAAGACCCAGGAGGAACTTGAAGCTATGGCTAGGGACCTGGTGCTGTCCATGGCGGGAGGGGAGTTCGAGGAAGCCCGCAAGCACTTTGACAAGAAAATGAGTGCGGCCGTGTCCGGTGCCCAACTCCAAGAGATTTGGGAAGCCACCTCAGGGCAGGCAGGTAAGTGGATAAACGTAAGCGGAACCACTTTCGCAGAGGAGCAAGGTTACCGGGTGGTCTACGTAAAGAACCTGTTTGAGAGAGGTACCCTGGATATTAAAGTAGTTTTCAACAACCAGGGACAGGTTTCAGGCCTATGGGTGGGGGCGCTTGAATCTGATGCGTACACCCAGCCTGGATATGCAAATCCTGATCTGTTTGAAGAGAGGGAGCTTGTGGTAGGCCAGGGTAAGTGGGAACTTCCGGCGACGCTCACAATGCCAAGGAATGCCGCAGCCGGTGAACCGGTTCCCGCAGTGGTGCTGGTTCACGGTTCAGGCCCCAGTAACAGGGATGAGACTATCGGGCCAAACAAGCCCTTCAAGGACCTGGCCTGGGGGTTGGCTTCAAGGGGTATCGCCGTGCTCCGGTACGACAAACGCACCAAAGTGCATGGAGCCGCTTTCACCTCGGAAGAAGCAGCGTCTTTTACTGTAAAGGAAGAAACCATCGACGACGCCGTGTTGGCGGTCAAACTGCTTAAGACCATAGATGGAGTTGATCCTGACAGGGTTTTTGTGGTTGGACACAGCTTGGGCGCCACAGTGGGTCCTAGGATAGCACAAGCATGCAACCCTGCTGAGGGCAGTAGCAGTCCGGATGAAGACTCAAATGCAGACGCCGATACCTCGATAGCAGGGCTTGTGATGATGGCTCCTACGGCACGGAACCTGGCGGACCTAATGGTAGAGCAAATGGAGTACTTAGCCAACCTGGACGGTCAAATAGATGAGAAAGAAGCAGCCCAAATCCAGGAGGCAAGGGCGGCTGCAGACAAGATCAAATCAGGCAGCCTGAAGGAAGGAGAGGTAGCTCTCGGGGCACCTAAGGCTTATTGGGACGACCTGTCTGCCCATGATCCGGTGGAGATTGCCAAGCACCTCAACCTGCCTATCCTTATCCTCCAAGGCGAGAGGGACTACCAGGTCACCATGGTGGACCTGGAGATCTGGAAACAGGCCCTGTCTGGCAAGCCCAATGTCACCATAAAGACTTATCCCGATCTCAACCACTTGTTTATGAGCGGCTCAGGTAAGAGTACCCCCGATGAGTATTTCGTCCCCTCAAACCTGGCAGAAGAAGTGGTGGCAGATATCGTTGACTGGGTAAACTCATTGAATTTGCATCGCAAGTAGTATATTGTAAAGCTGTAGCATATTGTCACATTGCGCTGAATGGTTTTCGGACAACCAATAACCGGGAGCACAAGATAGACAAAACGTGCTAGTGTTGCAGAAAGGATGACAGATGTGGGAGAGGATATTCGTAACGTCAGGCAGGAAAAGGACCTGCTGGGCACAAGGACTTTGCCCGCCAACGCCTACTACGGAATCCACAGTGTCAGAGCAGCAGAAAACTACAACTTCTGCGGCTACCCCATCCACCCCGAACTTATTAGAGCCCTAGCCATAGTAAAAAAAGCTGCCGCATTAGCCAACCTGGAAGCCGGCGTGCTTGAGGAAAAGAAGGCCAAGGCTATAGTCCAGGCTGCAGATGAGATCATCGAAGGTAAGTGGCTCAATCAATTTATCGGAGAAGCAATTCAGGGTGGGGCTGGCACCGGCATCAACATGAATGCCAACGAAGTGATAGCCAACCGGGCCCTGGATATCCTGGGGCATAAACCGGGCAACTACTCAGAACTCCATCCCCTAGATGACGTAAACAAAGGACAATCCACCAACGACGTTATACCCACCGCCATACGCATCGCCGCCATAAGACTCATGGGCAGCTACCTGGAAGCCGCAGAGCTGCTTGCGGAGACCCTGGAGAAGAAAGCCGAGCAATGCAAGGACCTCATCAAACTGGGTCGCACCCACTTGCAGGATGCAGTGCCCATTACCGTCGGACAAGAACTCAACGCTTGGGCTTCAGCCATCCGCAGAGATGTAGCGCGGGGCCATAAGATCATTGAGCTTCTGTCAGTGGTCAACCTCGGCGGCACTGCCGTTGGGACAGGCATTAACGCCCATCCGGATTACATGAAAGCAGTAGGTGCCAAGTTGCGTGAAGCCAGCGGCATTGAAAGCTTGAGGGTTTCAGATGACCTTGTCGACGCCACCCAGAACCTTGATGCGTGGGTTGAAGCATCTGGCTTGATGAAGGCTACTGCAACCACCCTTACCAAGATTGCAAACGACCTGCGGCTTATGGCATCCGGCCCCATGGTAGGGCTCGCAGAGGTCAAGCTGCCTCCAGTAGCAGCCGGTTCAAGCATCATGCCTGGTAAGGTCAACCCCGTAATACCGGAACTTGTCAACCAGATATGCTTCAAGGTTTATGGCAACGACTTGACCATAAGTCTGGGCGCTTCTGCCGGCCAGTTCGAGCTCAACGTGATGCAGCCGGTGATGTCTCATTGCCTGTTTGAAAGCATAAGCATGCTGACCAATGCAATGAAGGCCTTGGCCGAGAAGGTCATCAAGGGCATGGAGTTCAACAAGGAGCGTCTTGAAAGGTATGCAGGTAGTGCCATGACCTTGGTAACAGCTTTGAACCCGATAATCGGACAAGATGCTGCGTCGGATGTAGCTAAGAAGGCATTAGAGCAAGGCAAGGACATCGTCAGCGTGGTCATTGAAGAAGGTCTGCTGGATGAGGAAACTGCCAGGAAGGTCCTGGATCCCCGTACTATGGTCGGTAAGAAATAAGCACCTGGTGGTGGAGTCTATGAAACAGATACATGTAAATGACATAATTGAAACTGTTGAACGGTTGTGTATTCAGGCATGCACTACCCTGGGAGATGACTGGTGGCAAGCTATGGAGAAAGCGGTGGATCTCGAGGAATCTCCCTTGGGGAAGAGCTTGCTTGGGATTCTCCGGGAAAATGCCGAACTTGCGGCATCAACCGGTGAGCCCATCTGCCAGGATACCGGACTTGCTGTGGTGTTCTTGGAAATCGGGCAGGAGGTAAGCATTACCGGAGGAAATCTCTACGACGCCATAAACGAAGGTGTGCGGTGCGGGTACGTCAACGGATACCTCAGAAAATCCGTGGTGTCTGACCCCTTAATCCGCGAGAATACAGGAGACAACACGCCTGCCATAATCCACACTGAGATTGTTCCCGGCTCGGATCTGAAAATCACCGTAGCACCCAAAGGCGCAGGTTCTGAAAACTCATCAGGGCTTAAGATGCTCAAACCTGCCGATGGGCAAGAAGGAGTCATCAAGTTTGTACTGGAAGTAGTCGAGGCTGCAGGCCCCAATGCCTGTCCCCCCATTGTGGTAGGGGTGGGAATAGGCGGGAACCTGGAGAAATCAGCCCTCTTGGCGAAGAAGGCCCTGCTGAGGCCCTTGGGCGAGCGGCATCCGAAGCCCCACATAGCCAAACTCGAGGAAGAACTGCTCCGACGGGTAAACAGCACAGGTATAGGGCCCCAGGGGCTGGGAGGCCGTATCACTGCCTTGGACGTTCACGTAGAGGTCTACCCGACTCACATAGCCAGTTTGCCGGTGGCAGTGAACATCCAGTGTCATGCTTCCCGCCATGCGGAAGCTGTATTGTGAAGAAGGGGTGAGCCAGATGAAGCGGATCAGAACGCCACTTGATGATGAGACCATCAGGACGCTCAAAGCCGGCGACCAGGTAGTCTTGAGCGGTGTGATACTCACCGGCAGGGATGCTGCCCACAAGAGGCTCGTGGAAGCTTACAAGGCGGGGCAAGAGTTGCCGGTAGATCTCAGGGGCCAGATCATCTATTATGTCGGGCCTTGTCCGGCCAAACCAGGGAAGGTGATTGGTTCTGCCGGGCCTACCACCAGCAGCCGCATGGATCCCTATACCCCTCTGCTCGTACGTGAACTGGGCCTTAAGGGAATGATAGGCAAGGGATACAGGAGCCAGGAAGTGATTGACGTTATCAAAGAACAAGGTGCCATATATTTCCTGGCCGTAGGCGGAGCCGGGGCTCTTCTGGCTCAGCGCATTAAGCAGGCCGAAGTTGTGGCGTACCCTGATCTCGGTGCGGAAGCCATCTACCGTTTGGAAGTAGAAGATTTCCCGCTGATAGTGGGTATCGACAGTGAGGGGCGCAACGCCTACGATGAACAGGCCAAGTACCGCTTGGCTAGAGCCTGAGTTACCGGTGGCTGAGCCTTTAAGATGATTGTTGTGATTTAGCATTGAGGCGAGGATAGGCTTAAGGCCTTTCATAATGGAATAAGATATGAGACCTGGCAGGCTGTGTCGCTTGGCCTGTAAAGCAGGGGGAAGGTCTTTGGCCCTGCAGGCGCAGCCTTAGACAGGCAAAGACGCTAAAGAGGGAGGTAAATCTATGGATCTCCGTACCAGGGCACTAGCGTTACATAGGGAGAACAGAGGCAAGGTCGGCATCGTAAGCAAGATCGAGCTCAGAGGCAAAGACGATTTGGGCTTGGCATATACTCCCGGGGTAGCCGAGCCATGCAAGGAAATCCACCGGGACAAGGATCTGGTTTGGGAGTACACTTTTAGAGGCAACGTCATTGCCGTTGTAACCGACGGAAGCGCTGTATTGGGACTCGGCAACATCGGGCCTGAGGCAGCGCTCCCTGTAATGGAAGGCAAGTGCGTGCTGTTTAAGACCTTTGCAAATGTGGATGCGTTTCCTTTGTGTCTCGCCACTCAAGATACAGATGAAATCGTAGAGACGATAAAGCGGATTTCTCCGACCATAGGCGGTGTCAACCTCGAGGATATAGCCGCACCCAGGTGCTTCGAGATTGAAGCGCGCCTTAAGAAGGAAACCGACATACCCATTTTCCACGACGACCAGCACGGTACGGCCATCGTGGTTGCAGGCGCTATGATCAACGCCCTCAAGGTAGTGGACAAAGAATTGTCCGACATCAGGGTCGTGGTAAATGGTGCAGGCGCCGCTGGAATGGCCATAACCAACTTGCTGTTGAACATGGGTGCAGGCGACGTAATCCTTTGCGACAGCAGGGGTGCTATCTACGAGGGCCGCACCGAGGGCATGAACCCCTACAAGGAAGAGATATCCAAGCGCAGCAATAAGGACAAGGCCAAGACGCTGGAAGACGCACTCAAGGGTGCCGATGCATTCCTGGGAGTCTCAGTTGGCGGGGTACTCACCCAGGATATGGTCAGAACCATGGCTAAGGATGCCATAGTCCTGGCAATGGCCAACCCTGTACCTGAGATTTATCCGGACGAAGCCAAAGCTGCCGGCGCCAAGGTAGTAGGCACCGGGCGTTCTGACTTCCCCAACCAGATCAACAACGTGTTGGCTTTCCCTGGAGTGTTCAGGGGCGCCCTGGATGTACGTGCCAGGGATATCAACGAGGAAATGAAGATCGCAGCCGCTCATGCACTGGCAGGCTTGGTCGATGAGAGCCAGCTGTCACCTGATTTCATCATCACAGATGTGTTTGATGAGAGGGTAGCGCCTGCCGTCGCCAAGGCTGTTGCCCAAGCTGCCAGGGACACCGGAGTAGCCAGGATTTGACCTAACCGGCAACCCCGGTAGAACCCGGCAGGGTTGGTACAACCTGGGACCCACATGTCCGTAGGAACCCAGGGGTCCATAGGGTACACTGGGCTGGGTTCTGGCTGGTTAGCGGGGTTAGGGGATTGTAGGAAAACCATACAGCTTTTCGGATAACCTGTAGGAATACCAGTCAGGTTTCTGAAAAGCTGTATATTTTTCATACGGCAGTCCAAGTTTTATGCAGCCTTTTTGGGGACATGCCTCATTCTTAAACGGCCTTTTCAGAAACTGCATGAAAATCGGAACCGATACTATGGGCTGCTACCGCTTCCAGAACGCGGGCGTAAGGATGGCCAATACGCTGAAAATCTCGAGCCTGCCGATGAGCATCATGAAAGTAAGGAGCAGTTTTCCTGCTGTCGGCAGGTGGGCGTAGCTGGCCATGGGTCCCACAGAACCAAGTCCCGGTCCTACATTGCCCAAGATGGCTGCTACAGATGACGCAGCACTTAGCAAGTCGAGCCCCATGCCTAGCATGCACAGGGTTCCAAGAACGAATAACCCCATGTAGAGCCCGGTGAACGCAAACACCTGGTTTATGACATTCTCAGGAACTATTTCCCCGTCATGCCGGATGGGCAAGACCGCTTTGGGATGGAGGAACTTATTGACTTCCCTGTAAGCATGCTTAGCAATGAGCTGCCACCTCAAGATCTTGACCGAGCCTGCTGTCGACCCGGTGCAAGCTCCGACAAACATCAGCAGAAGCAGAATGGTTCTTGAGATGTCAGGCCACGTGTTAAAGTCTGCAGTGGAGTAGCCTGTGGTTGTCACAATGGTTACCACTTGGAACGAGCCGTGCCTCAGTGCTTGACCGGGAGAATACGTACCCAACAAGGTTACGGTCAGCAAAAGGGTCGCAGTGATTACGATGCCTACATAAGTCTTAAACTCTTGGTTCCGGATGAGGCTTTGATAGCCCCGGCGTGAGAATATCCCGTGGTACAGGGCAAAATTTACCCCTGACAAGAAGGTGAAAACCATGACTATGACTTCTATGAGGGTTGAACTGTAACCTCCAATGCTCTCAGCCCTGCTGGAAAAACCTCCTGTGGCGATAGTGGCCAGTGAGTGGCTCAAGGCTTCGAAAAAACTCATGCCTGCAAGCCAAAGCAGGATTGCTTCGGCGAGGGTGAGTGACAAGTAGATGATCAAGAGAACCTTGGCAGTTTCCCGGAGCTTGGGTTTAATGCGTTCTATCTGAACACCCGGTACTTCAGCCTTAAACAGCTGGAAACCACCTGTGCCGAGGCGGGGGATTAGTACTACCGAGAACACGATGATTCCCAAGCCGCCCAGCCAGTGAAGTAAGCTCCTCCAGAACAAGATCCCTGCAGGCTGTGATTCTACATCAGCAATCACCGTAGCGCCCGTTGTGGTAAATCCCGACATGGCTTCAAACAGCGCGTCCGGCAAATTTGTAAACGTTCCGGCGATTAAGAAGGGGATTGCTCCCGCCAAGGCGCAGAGCAGCCAGCCCCCTGACACAATCACAAAGGACTCTCGGAGCCGGATGTCCCCTTGGACAGGGATCCGGGCCAATAGGATACCCGGTATGCCTGCCACGAACATGGATACGAAAAAAGCCAGGGAGTCGCCTGACTGGTAGTAAAGGGACCACCCCAAGGGCAAAGCCATTGCAGCAGCGATAACGCATAGCAGCAATCCCATTGCCCGGGCTATAAGCTTGGTATTTAGCTCAGTCAATTGTTTTCCACCGGCCTTAGGTTCATCTTGGATTCACCAGCATCTAGGGTCTCCTGCCTGGCCCTCCTGCAATTTGTGCTACAAGCCCAGCGCTTTCCGTACTTTTGGCACGGCTTCTTCCAAAGAGAACACCACCACTCGGTCGCCAGGCATAACCTGGTCCTTACCCTTAGGGATAATCGTCTCATTTTCACGTATGATCATGCCTATAAGGGCATTCTTAGGAAAGCCTACTGATTTCAGCGGCTTACGGCTAACAGGCGCTCCTTGAAATACCATTGCTTCAAGCACCGTGGCCTTTCCTCGCTTGAGGAAGGTTATGTCCAGCAGGCGGTCGCCTTGGAGCAGTTTCAGGATGGTACTGGCCATGATAAGCCGGGGAACCACGGTAGCGTGGATCCCAGCAGCTTCTGCTACAGGCGCGTATTCCTCCCTTTCCAGCCGGATGATCACTTCTCCTACGCCCAACCGGTTTGCCAAGAGGGCTGCCATTATGTTGGTTTCATCGTGGCCTGTGGTTGCTATGAACGCATCGGTGCCGCCTATGTTTTCGTGATCTAACAGGTCGACGTTGGTACCGTCCCCGTGGATAACCAGCGTGTACGGGAGGTTTTCCGCTAGCCACCTGGCGCGTCCGGCGTCTTTTTCAATGAGCTTGAGAGTGAGGCCGTTCCTGCGCAACTTCTCCAGGGCCTGGCATGTGTAAAACCCGATTTCGCCACCGCCTACAACGGTAATGCTTTTTATTTGAGAATGGATGCGGCCTGCCCTCATTCCGGGGAACATGCAACTTCTGCCGAAGTAGCCCACCTTGCCCAGGACGTATATATGGTCGCCTGATTCAAGGCGGGTTTGTCCGTCAGGGATGAGCAGGGTGTCGTCTCGGTCAACCGCTACCACAAGGCAGTCTTCTAACTTGAGTTCCGCCAGGGTCTTGCCTGTGAGCGACGAGTGAGACGGCCCCAGCTTAAACCCGAGGAGTTCCACGGTGCCGCCGGCGAAATGCCTGAATTCTGTGGCGGCCGGCATCCGAAGAAGGTCCACCATTTCTCTGGCAGCCAGGCGTTCGGGGTGGATCATAAAATCCACGCCTAGCTCGTTCTTGACCAGCGCTTCAGAACCTGTGCTGTATTCAGGGTTGCGGACCCTGGCTACTGTGATATTTACGCCGTAGTGCTTTGCAGTCAGACAAGCAAGTATGTTCACCTCGTCCTGTCCTGTCACTGCAATCACCATATCTGCTCGCTGTACGCCTGCTCTTTCCAATACCTTTGGAGCCGCGCCGTTGCCATGGATGGTCATGGCGTCGAGAATCTCTCTGGCAGGTTCCAGCCGTTCCTTGTCTATATCAATAAGCACCACATCGTGGGATTCTTGCACCAATTGCCGTGCAACCCTGAATCCCACTTTGCCTGCTCCAATCACGATTATCAGCATGGAGCTTCTCCTTTCCGCAGGCCCGTATTTATCTACAGTGCCGGCAGTAAAGTGTAGTATAGCACTTCTATGCTACCAGTGAAACCATCTACAAAACAACCCGGTGACACCCTAACGGTACATGCCGGGACGGGATGATATGAGTTTCCTCTCATGACACCCTGGCAATGCAAGCACAATGCAAGAATGATGCAAGGATGATGCAAGGATGATGCAAGGATGATGCAGGCCCGGGTGGCATATTGGAATGGCTCTGAGGGCGTCTATGGCCTGTGTGGTGGAGCAAGGGGGACGGCCTGATTGTGACTTATTTTGGTTGCTAAGCTCATGCTACAACCAGGACCGTCCCGGGGTTCAGCAGCTGCTGAAACGAGACTACAGCCGGCCTGTTAACTAGGTTCCAAATCCTTGCTCAAACGGCACTAAGCCGTGGTATGTCATTTGGTCAGAATAGCCAGCCTGTAGTCTTCATTCCATTCCACGTCCATACCCAGGAATTCGCCTACAAACCGCAATGGCACCATGGTGCGGTCGCCTTTGATTACCGGCTGGGTATCCATTACGTGTTTTTCCCCGTTAACCTCGATCACCTGGTTGCCTATCCAGAGCCTTATCACAGTATTACCGTGGGTGATGGTCACCAGGCGTTGGCCTTCATCCCAGTCAACTTGTGCGCCGATAGCTTCGCTGATCGCCCTCACAGGCACCATGGTCCGGTGGTTGTTGTCGATGTATGCTGCCGCGTCAAGGTACAGGGGCACGTTGTTTACGACAACTCCTACCTGCCCGGGTTTGCCTGCGTATCTGTCAATGTAGCCGTAAATCAGGTACTTTTGACGTTCCCGCTTGAACTCTTCCAGTTCGTCCTTGTAGCGCCGTTCCATCTCCTGGGGAGACAGCTTCTGTTCGAGCCACTGCCCGACCCGGTCAGTGCCCATTATCTTGTCGAACATCACAATGGTGGACCCGCTCTTGGGTACGGTGAAATTAGTAAGTTGCCTGGCGTAAGCCAGTGCGTACAATCCTGACTTGGCAGGGTTAAACGAATGGTAGTCGGTGATTTGCAGCCGCACCCCGCCTAGGCTGCCTCTGTCTTCAGGGATGAACCTGACTCCAGGCAGGCCGGCGCTGTTAAGCAGCTGGGCGAACCGTACCGAGTCGATGCCCGGGCCGCCGATCCACTTGAACTTGTCAGCCTGGCGGATGCCGGTGCCTTCCCCGAGGCCCGTGGCCATGTAGCCAAACACTGAGTCAATATCCGGTATGTTAGGAGAAGTCTGCACCCACTCAAGCCCGGTGTCTTGGAATATCATGTCTCGGGTGTAGCCTTCCATGGGTACCACTACGAGGTCGGCTCCGATTTCCCGGTTGAAGAAGCGGGCAAGTTCGCCCACGGTCATCCCGTGGGCCATGGGGAGGTTGTCAATCCCCACAAAGCTCTCGAAGCGATCCTCAAGCACGGGGGCTTCTACGATTTCGCCTCCCACCGGGTTGGGCCTGTCCAACACGACCACAGTCTTTCCGCATTCTTTGGCTGCCTCCATGGCAAGCCGCAAGGTAGAGATGTACGTGTACGTACGGGAACCTATGTCCTGTACGTCATACAGCAATACATCCAAGCCCTCGAGCATGTTTGGTGTGGGTTTCCTCGTGGGGCCGTACAGGCTGTACACGGGAACACCCAGGGTGGGGTGGGTGTAAGACTCGACGTATTCCCCGGCCGCAGCTTTGCCGTCTATGCCGTGTTCCGGGCCGAACAGGGCGACCAGTTCCACCGCCGGGTCATTGGCGAGCACGTCTATGGTGCTTTCTCCCTTGGTGTTGACCCCGCTCTGGTTGGTAATCAGTCCTACCCGCTTGCCTGCTATTAGGTGGTGGTAGCGGCTGTACAATACTTCGTTGCCTAGCTTAAACGGGAAGAGCCTAGGTTCGACGTTGTGATTGTTTTGCGCATAAACCCTGCCCAAAGGTACAAGCAAGATTGATGCTAGGATCAATACTACAAGTGTTTTCCGCATACTCTGTCTCCTTTTGTAGGATTTTAGGATGATTTGACGCCCCCAGGGGGCCACGAGTTCCTGGAAGAGCTCCCCGGAGCCAGTGATTCCTCATGGAACACTGCTGTTTGGCACACTGCCATGACTGTTCCCATGGCGCCGGTTCCGGCCGGCTGGTGAGTGACACCTACTTAGTTAGCTTGACCGCCTGAAACGGATACAGCCACCGCTATTTCAAGTGCCTGCACGATCATTTCCTCTGACATGCTAGGCACATGGGGCTTGCGGACTACTTGTTCGGGAAGGTACGGTACATGGATGAACCCGACCTTGATTGGCAGCTTGTTTGCCGCTACGAAGTGGCTGGTTGCATAGAACACGTGATTGCAGACGTAGGTGCCGGCAGAGTAGGAAATGTATGCAGGTATCATGTTGCCGGTAAGTGTTTCGACGATGGCACGCACCGGAAGGGTGGACCAGTACGCTACGGGGCCGTCAGGGACTATGGCCGAGTCCCTGGGCTGATTGCCTTCATTGTCAGGGATGCTCCCGTCGTCGAGATTTAGTGCCAGACGTTCCACACGGATAGAATGGGTGCCACCTGCTTGACCTACGCTTATCACGACCTCGGGTTCAAATTCACGTATAGCGTCCTGCACTGCTTGTGCCGACTTCCCAAATACGGTGGGAATCACCCGGGCTATAATTTCGTAGCCGTCTATTGACTTGCCGGCAAGCTTGGATACAGCCCGTGCTGCAGGGTTGACCGCTTCTCCGCCAAAGGGTTCAAACCCTGTGAGTAAGACCCTTCCCACATATAACACCTCCTTTTACGGCTCAACAATGCGGGCCGGGCGTTCGTCCGGTTAAGCAGTTTTCAAAACTGTCTAGGCACAAACTCCAGAGGCCGCCCGTCCACTTGCCGTAATTATATTATCGTGAATGGGAGGGATGTTACGAGCTGCAGTGCTATACCACCACGGTACTGAAATCGAACCTGTGTTGAACCTGCACGCTTTTCACTACTTTGGGGCAAACTACCACCGACTGCTTGCTATTAAGCATCTCGAGGAGGGTGAACATGCAGGTACATTATCCCAATCTGTTTCAGGAAGGCAAGATCGGCAAGCTCACGCTTAGAAACAGGCTGGTTATGCCGCCAATGGGCACTAACCTGGCCCAGGAAGACGGCCACGTAACCGATACGCAGATCCGGTATTACGAAGAACGCGCCCAGGGCGGTGTCGGGATGGTCATAGTAGAAATCGCAGGCGTAGACCCTGGCGGCAGGGCGATCCCCAGGCAAATCGGTTTATGGGACGACAAGTTCATCCCGGGCCTTTCCAAGCTGGCGTCCGCCATCAAGAAGGCAGGTGCAGTTGCCGCCATCCAGCTCCATCATGCCGGCCGGCAGACTAACAGCACAATCACAGGGTCCCAGCCTGTGGCCCCGTCACCTATCCCTTGTCCTGTAAACCAGGAAACCCCAAGGGAACTTACCATCGAGGAGATCAACAAGCTGGTGAACGCTTTCGGCGAGGCTGCAAGACGGGCATATGTGGCAGGGTTTGATCTGGTTGAGCTCCACGGTACCCATGGATATCTGATTAACCAGTTTCTGTCTCCCTACAGCAACCACAGGCAGGACGAGTACGGTGGCCCCTTTGAGAACCGCCTCCGCTTCGCGTTGGAAGTTATACAGGCAGTCAAGGAAAACACGGCTCTCGATTTTCCGGTTTCCTTCCGGATGAACGGAGATGAATATGTAGAAGGCGGCATAAAACTTGAAGAAGCCAAGGAGATGGCCAAGCGCTTCATAGACGCCGGGGTCCACGTACTCCACGTATCGGCGGGTGTGTACGGTTCGCCGGCTCCCAACGTACCGGTAATGGGAACTCCTCCTGCACCCTTGTTGCATCTGGCAGAAGGGATAAAGAGTGTATCTTCTGTCCCGGTAATCGCCGTAGCCAAGATTCACCAGCCTGACCTGGCTGACAGCATAATCAAGGAAGGCAAGGCGGATTTTGTCTCCATAGGACGAGGGCTTATCTGTGATCCTGAGTGGACCAAGAAAGCTCAAGAAGGCAAGGTCGATGACATACGGGGCTGCATCACTTGCAACCAGGGTTGTATCGACAGGCTCCTGGCAGAGGCAGGCAGCGTGTCTTGTATCTACAACGCCAGGGCAGGGCGGGAGCTGCAGTTCCCAATGACCGAGGTAGAGGCAAAGAAGAAGGTGGTCATTATAGGCGGCGGACCGGCAGGTATGGAAGCTGCGCGTACTGCGGTGTTGAGAGGCCATACGGTTCACCTGTTTGAAGAAGCGGGTGAGCTCGGCGGCCAGACTCTCCTGGCATCTGCAACCCCGCATAAGGATGAATTTGGCGAAGTGGTCCGGTTCTACAGGCATGAGATGGGCAGGCTCAAGGTGAACCTCCACCTGGGCACCCGGGCCGATGCTGTAAAGGTAAAGCAACTTAACCCCGATACGGTGATTATCGCAACCGGTGCCCAGCCCTTGGTTCCCGATATCCCGGGCGCCGACAGGCCTAACGTGGTGCAGGCATGGGATGTAATTTCAGGCAAAGTAACTCCCAGCGGCAAGGTAGCGGTAATCGGCGGAGGGCTGGTAGGGTGCGAGACCGCAGAGCTCCTGGCGGAGAAGGGCTGCGAAATTGTGATGTTCGAAATGCTCGAGGACATAGCCACCGATATCGGGCCGTCCTTGCGCACTGTGTTGCTTGAACGGCTTATGAACAATCCAAAGATTAAGATCATCACCGGCGCTGAGGTCAAAGAGATAAGTGAAAACTCAATCGCGCTTGTGAAGGAAGAAGGGCGTCAGGCCGTCCAGGGCATAGATACAGTGGTGCTGGCAGTGGGATCTACACCTAGGGATGAAGTAGTCGAGGAGATAAGGGCTACAGGGATCCCTGTGCATGTGATAGGAGACGTGAAAGCGCCGAGAAAGGCCATAGATGCCATCCACGAGGCGTTTGAGACGGCATATGCACTGTAAAATCCCGGGACTTGGCAAGTTGTGGTTTGCCTGCGCGGCTGACCGATAACTTGCGTGTATTGCTAGGTTTGCTCTGGTCCGCCCTGAAGCATGGCTTGTTCAGCGCGGGTGCGCTAAGTATGGCAAATACTGTCGGACATTTTGCCGGACACTTCAGGGGAAGGAGTGGCCTGGCATAGGGTTGAGGCCACTCCTTCTTGTCTTTGCCTTGCTGTGGTGTGGTACCCAGGTGGAGCGATGATTAGCCGGCCGGAGGACCGGACGGCGCTACATAGAATCCCTCCTGGATTTTGAGCTTAGAGCCCCAACAGCCTAAAGGGCAGGACTATAAGCCAACGCAGTAGGTGAAACACGCCGCTAACTGCAAACCCAAGCAGTTTGAGAGGCAGCACAACCAGCCATATAATCGGATAAAGCACCAAGAACAAGAGGGCCACAGGCCAGCTTAGCACGAAAAGTATCGCCCACAGGAGACAACCCATTTACATTCACCTCTGTTTTCAAGGTTTGATTCAAAGCAATCTCATTCCATGTTTCAATCTCTGTCCTGCATCTATCTTTGACTGCCATCCCTATGGCTATTGGGTTGAATGCTGCGTCTAAGCCGATACGGGATCCTGCTGCATTAGAGTTTTCCATGGATGCACCACTGGTTCAATACGTACAGACGCCAGGATGGTTTCAAAGCTGTCGTTGTAAGCAGGAATATACTGCTGGATCAAAGAAACCAAGTAGAACTTACCGGGCCTGCCGGATTAGCTCCGGACAGGAGTTGATGATGTTAGCAAGGGGGCGGCGGAGCATGGAGACTAACCTTTACCCGATACAGCGGGATATTGAAAACCTCGCCCGGTTTACGGCAACGCCGGGGCAGGGCGTGACAAGGTTTTCGTTTACCCCTGAAGACCGGGGTGCCAGAGAATATATCAAGAAGGCTATGGCAGAGGCAGGTTTGTCGGTGAGGGAGGACGCGGCGGGTACCGTTATCGGCCGGAGGCAGGGCAAGGTGGAAGGGCCCGTGGTAATGTTAGGTTCGCATTTTGACTCTGTCAGACACGGCGGCGCGTTCGATGGTACAGCAGGAGTGGTAGTGGCGATTGAAATCGCCCGGGTGCTGGAAGAGCATGGAGTGTCTACGGTGTATCCGGTTGAAATAATTGCCATGGTCGAGGAAGAGGGTGGACGCTTCGGAGCGGGTTTGTTCGGCAGCCGCGCCATGGCAGGATTGGTGACCTACGGGCAAATGGAGCTCAGGGATGACAGTGGCATATCCCTGGCTGAGGCTATGCGCGAATTCGGGTTTAACCCGTCGGAAATCGGGACTGCCCGCCGCAAGCCAGAGGAGCTCAAAGCCTTCTTTGAACTCCACATCGAGCAGGGCCCAATCTTGGAGAAGGAAGGGGTATCCCTGGGCCTGGTCGAGGCCATAGTGGGTATGAGGAACTACCAGGTTGCGATAACCGGACGCCCGGACCACGCGGGCACCACGCCCATGGACATGCGGGCCGATGCGCTGGTTGCCGCCAGCGAAGTGGTGCAACAAGTGCGCAAGATCGCCTTGGACGTAGGAGGCGGGGCCGTGGGTACTGTGGGCAAGATGGAAGTGCTCCCTGGTGCGGCCAATATCGTGCCGGGCGAGGTCCGGTTTACGGTGGACTTAAGGTCCCACATGGAGTCGGCTTTGGATGAGCTGCACTCCAGACTCCACTCTGCCGTAGAACAGGCATGTGCCCGAGAAGGGGTGACGTACACCCTGGAGCAGGTCTCCGACGCGAAACCTGCGCACCTGTCGGTGGTTTTGCGGGAGGTATTGGAGAAGGAGGCCCGGGCACGGGGCATCAGCACTATGACAATGATCAGCAGGGCAGGCCACGACACCCAGATCATGGCCACTCTCACGGATGCAGCCCTCATCTTTGTGCCAAGCAAGGACGGCCGGAGCCATTGTCCCGAAGAGTGGACTGACTACGCCGACCTCAAGCAAGGTGCAGACGTGCTGCTTGGGGCGGTGTTGGCAGTGGCTGAGGCGGAACGGTGATATTACCGCGTGGCCGCCTGTCAACCTCCGGTTTCTTCGGCGGCTTAGATTTAGTATCTCCGCCAGGTCCTCCTGGGACAGGCCCCGTGCTTTCCTGAGTGCCTGGGTCCGCTTGCCCAGGGTTACCCGTTGTGCCTTCACAGTTTCATCACCTCAATGCAAGTACGTCAGCCTTAGCTTGCAGCCGAGGCAGCTTCCTGTCTACCAACCGGGTGTCAACTATTGGTTGCGATGGGAGACGCCTTGGCGGCAGCCGGCCTCTAGGAACGAAAGCCTTGCGCACCATGGCAGGAAATACTTGGCTTAAAGAGTATATGAATGCATGGAGGTTATGCAGTATGCCCGCACAAGGGTGGCTGGGCAGATGGCGGAGTCATGGACTGACGAAGTCCGTGGATAGCATGGATAAATCACGGAGTGGGAGTGAGACGCTACGGGTATTGATCGCTGATTACTATTGGAAGCTGGCCACAGGGAAGTATGGAATAAAGGAGCATGGAGCATATGGGCAAATCCAAGCTCAAGACAGCTTCAGGGACAGACACCCAACGAGTTGGACACGCCAAGGGTAGGCAGGGCCTGCAACATGAACCAGCTAAACAATCAAGGCCGTACAAACAGCAGAAACAGCATGAAGGATACGAAGAATATGCACAATATGAACGATATGAACAAGATAAACAACGTGAACAACAAAAACAACACAAAAGACATAAACAGAACAGACCGAAGGTTACATGTGCTATTTCCGGCAAGAGCATTACGGGATTCTGGCGGCTGTACGAGATAGACAAGCTCATATCACAAGGGCTATACCCCAACTGTTCGTATCTGGCAGATCACCTTGAGGTTCACAAACGGACGGTAGAACGGGACATAGAGAGGCTGCGGGACTTGTTTGCAGCCCCCATCGAGTACGACCGCAAGAAGAAGGGGTACTACTACACGGAGCCCTTCTCCCTTCCACCTGTCAGGCTGAGGGAAGGCGAAGCCATAGCCCTGTTTCTGGGCCAGAAACTTCTAGCTCAGTGCAAAGGCACCCCTCTGGAGGAGTTCGTGGAAAATGCCATGCTCAAGATCAGGATGCTCTTGTCCCAGGAAATAGACGTCAGCCTTGAAAGGGTCGTGGAAGCAGTGTCGTTCCATGTGGACCCGCTGCGAGGGGAAGAAGTGGAAGTTGCACAGAACTACGGGATATTGGTTGACGCCATGGAGCAACGCAGGGTTGTCGAAATGGAGTACTACAGCGCCAGTCGGGATGCCCACACCCGCAGGCGGATCGAACCATACCATCTAAGGCTGGTAGGAGGTGCCTGGTATTGCATAGCGTATTGCCATAATAGGCGGGAAGTGCGCACGTTTGCGCTAGACAGGATGCAATCCCTTACCATAACCGAGGAGCGCTTCGAGATTCCGAAGGACTTTTCAATTAGTGAATACCTTGGGCATAGTTGGATCATAGAACGGGGCACCCCTACGCGGGTGGTCATAGAGTTTGATTCCAGCCAGGTCCCGCATATATGCAACAAACAGTGGCACCACAGCCAGAAACTAGAGACACTTCCTGATGGTAGCCTCAGGATGACGCTTACTACAGGAAGTTTGGGCGAGATCATGCGTTGGGTATTAAGTTTCGGCAGCCATGCCCGGATAATTGAGCCGGAGGCGCTCAGGCGGCAGGTGATTGCAGAACTGGACAAAGCGCGGCGGAATTACGACTGAAAAACCAACGGAGGCTGTAATATGGGAGAGATGAGGTATATAGGACAAACCCACTATCAACTAGAAGTCTGCGGGCTGAAAAGAAACCTTCCTGTGATTCAGGTAGGGGATGATTTATGGATTGCATCGTTTGTGATGCTAGGGGACACACAGCTGGTCAATGTTTGTGCCGGAGCTTTGGCGTCAAAGCTGGCAGGTTACGATTTTGACTTTCTGGTAGGGCCTGAGGCCAAGGCGGTTCCCCTGCTTCACGCGCTGTCTACAATACTGGGGCACCGGCAGTACATCGTATGCAGGAAGAGCGTGAAGTCGTATATGCAAGACCCTCTTGTTGCCGAGGTAGAGTCAATCACTACTCAGGGAGTGCAAAAGCTGGTGCTGGACGGCATAGATGCAGCCAGGATCAGTGGTAAGCGGGTAGCTGTGGTTGACGATGTGGTGTCCACCGGTGGAAGCATAGAGGCTGTTGAAGCCCTCATGAGCAAGGCAGGTGCGGAGATTGTGTGCAAGGCTGCAGTGCTCAAGGAAGGTTCAGGCTATACTGGGGACCTTATTTACCTGCAGGAGTTGGCGGTTTTCAGGAGATGATACGGAAGACCAAGATTGATCACTGGCGGTATGGCCAAAATCAACTATTTGTGGATGTGCTTGCCGGCGGCCGGCTTGTGTGCACAGCAAGCACCAAGTAACCCACTTCCGGCCGCCGCCTATGGGATTAGCTCCTCCACAGCCCTTAGGTGCCTAACGCTTACTTCTTTCACTAACACTCATCTCGCCGACAAGATATCATAAGCCCACTTTGCGGTCTCACTGATCACCTCGATCCCGACGTCGGTATCATCCAAGTTCTGAGACAGGCACACGATTACAAAACTGCATTTGGGCCCCGTGATAATCCCTGCGTCGTGAGTGACGCCGGTCTGCTCGCCCGTCTTGTTGGCGCATATCGCTTCTTTTGGCAGGTACCGGGGCAGCTTCTGCCGGTATTGCTGTCTCCTCATGATGCCTATCATTGAATCGCAGTCGCCCGGGTTTTCGATGGTCCTTTCAGCAAGCCCTCTCAAGAGCATAGCAATGTCCTTTGCGGTAATCGTGTTCCACGGACCCCGGGGCTTGGGCCTCATGAGTTGAGATTCCAGCCAGCTTCCGGTACATCCCTTGGTTTCCATGTAGCGGTTGATGAGATCCTTACCAACCGCATCTATGACCAGGTTTGTCGCCGTGTTATCGCTGACTACTATCATGAGATTGATTGCGTCAAGCAGGGTGATCTCAAGTCCTGAATGGAGTTCCTTTAAGACCCCGCAACCGCCTACTTTGTCTTGGTTTCTCAGGATTATGGTATCGTCCAGGCGGATTCTGCCTTCCCTGGCTTCGTGAAAAGCTGCCATCATGATGGGGATCTTGATTACAGATGCTGCCCGGAAAGGATCTTCAGGGTTTAGGTGGATGCTATCTTCCCCGTCAAGTGCGTCGATTACAATTCCCCATTCTCCGCCTGCTGGTTTTATGATCTCGATGAGCTGGTCCTTGCACTCGGCGAAAGCACCATTGGCGCGAAGCTGTTTGATCATGTGTGAGGCCTCCATTCTTGCCGGCTTGCTGCTGTGCCATCAGCCGGATTTGTGGTTCATGCACTTCTATTTCTTGTTTCTGCATGAAAATCCCTGCTGTTGGAAGGCGGACTTGTACCGGCGAAAGCAGAGCATTGGTGTGTCAAAGGCAAAGACTTTGACCAGGAGGTATGAGGGCCAACTGCTAGTCCACCTCTCTAACTCGTATTACAATGGGTACAAGGAAAATCATTGAAACGAACCTGGGAACGATGTTTGTAGCGCACCACAAGAGAAGCAGGTGAGCAGCAGGGCCCAATAAGGCAGAATCGGGGTTGATGGCCTACCAGAGGCACCATCAGGTTGATTCATTAGCTACTAGAGCTACTAGTCACTCTCTGCGGGGACTTCCGGCATACCGTATGTTCATGAACTCAGCCAGATCCTTGCAGGTGGTCACCAGGTCGTCACGGGACAGTTCGGTGACCGACTTCTTCCCAAGGGCTTGAAGTGCTAGTTTCATCTCTTCCGTACAGGAGCTGAGGAAGTTGGCCAGACTAACTGCGGCCTGCTTTACGTCCAACTTGTCGGCGTACTTGCCATCGTAAAGGACCAATTGGGCGGGCACAGCCTCAGGTATGACTTTGGCTACCTGGGTATGTACAGCAGCCAGCACCGCAATTGTTCCGATGTATACAGCATCTGCTCCAACAGCCAGCGCTTTGAGAAAGTGGCCTGGAGTGCACAGCCCGCCTGCTGCGATAATGCTGAACCGGTCACGGATTCCGTGTTCTTCCAGCCAATCAACGGCGCGCACAAGGCCGTAGAGGGTTGGCAGCCCCAGGTTGTCTTCCAGGGTAGGTGGTGCCACTGCAGTTCCGCCTTCAGCCCCATCGATTACAATGAAATCCGCCTGAGTTTCGGCAATCACCTGGAGTTCTCGTTCGATGAAATCACTGGCTGCTATTTTTACTCCTACAGGCACGTCGTACTCTGTTTTGAGCTTGTTAACCAGGCCTACGATATCCTTGGGGGAGGACACGCCAGGCATGCGGGCCCGCACTGTGGCATCTTCGCCTTCCTTTAGCCGCCAGGTTTCCCGCAGGTGCTCTCCTATCTTTCCGCTTTCCATGGTTGACTCAACCGCTCCCCCAAAGGCGCCCTGGCCCAGTTGGACTTCTATGGCATCCAGCAGGTTGAGTTGTTCCCGCGATGACAGCCATCCGCCCCTGTTGTACTGGCCAATCAGGTATTTAGCCCGGGCACGTGTTTCTGGGGCTACTGCCGATTCGCCTGTGTTTGTAGAGGTACCTGCCATGGCAGAACCCTCCGCCAAGGCCATTTTCATTTTGAGGCTGAGAGATCCTCCGTAAGACATGCCTGTTATCATTATGGGTATATCAAGTTTGAGAGGCCTTCTTGCTGTTTTGCCGATGGTAGTTGCTGTGCTTATCTCATCGAGGGTCTCGGTCGGCAGTTGGAACAGTTGCCTCGGGGTGAGCAAGATCTTATCCCATGGCGAGAGAACTACCGGGCTTCCGAAGGGCCTTTGAAGCGCCTTGCCTGTTTGAGCACGCATACCGGCTTCGATTATGACCCTCGGGCCCAGTTTGTCAGCCACGGTGATGATTTCAGCCGGATTGGTGGGATAGTCCTGGTTGAGTATGGCCCGGGTCAGGTTATCTGCCAATGGGTTCATGAGCTTCATGAGAATCCAGTTCATCATCTGGCATTGCTCCTTCTCGTTGCTTGCTCATGTTTCTCATAATGAGATCATTCCCTGAGAACATCATTCCCCGGATCGGATGTTTTGTTGTGCTGCTTGTAGTTGAGAACGGAAAAAGCCCTTAGGGGCTCTTGGCGCGCAAGAACCCCAGCTAACCGGCCTGCGGGCTTTCCCATCCTTTGGTTTAACACGATAGAACAGCCTGTGAGAATCGGGGCTACGAGAGCCGGGCCTGTGGGCGCTGTAGGCGGCCGCAGGCACAGCCGGCCCTCACTTATCGACAGTCGGCAAGTTCTTGGGATCCCAGCCCTTCATATGGAACACACGCTCCCTGCCGTAATAGTCGTGGAGCAGATTGAGGATTTCCCCGAATCTCTGGAAGTGCACGATCTCTCGTTGCCACAAGAACCTCAAGGTGTCCGTCACGTCAGGATCGTCTGAGAGCTGTATCAGGTACTCGTAGGTGGAGCGGGCTTTTTGTTCGGCAGCCATGTTTTCGTGGATATCGGTGATGGGATCTCCCTTGGATTGGATGTATGAAGCTATCCAGGGCATCCCTTCGGCGTTCACAAAATACAGGGCCTTGTCGTGATCGGCGTAGTACCCGTCTAGCCCCGCCCTTTTTATCTCCGCTATGCTGGCATCTTTGATCAAGTTGTAAACCAAAGTGGCGACGATCTCCATATGGGCAAGTTCTTCGGTACCGATGTCAGTAAGTGCTGCTTTTGCCTCGGGGATAGGCATGGTGTACCTTTGGGTCAGGTATCTTAAAGAGGCAGCGAGCTCGCCGTCAGGGCCTCCGTATTGCGTAATCACTGCTTTTGCCAGCCTAGGGTTGGTAGTTCTAACCCTGGCCGGGTATTGGAGCATCTTTTGGTAAACCCACATGTCCTTTCAACTCCTTCTCCAGTTTACTTCCCATGGCCACGGGTCCTGGATCCACTGCCAGCTGTTACGGCTTGTCATTCCCAGGCCGAAATTTAGCAGCGGCCCGTAGATCCGCTCGTATTCCATCTTGGCACTCATGAGTTCCTGTGACCTCATCCTGAACTCCTGGAGTGCCCTCATATCGTCGGGATGTGTATCCAAATACAGGTTAAGTTCGGTCGCGGCGAATTGAAGTTCCATGAGCCTAAGAAGCATTTCTTTCTGTTGTGCATCCATTGTCAAACCCTCCTTACGTCCCAGGTGGTTTCTGATAAAGCGGTACGTTTCTCACCAACTCCGGGAAAAGCGTTCCGGTCCTGAGGGCTTCCCTGAGGCTCAGGGTCTGGCCGAAGGTTTGCCACGGCACGTATGCTGTGGCTAGTTCACCGAAAAACAGGCTGGAAGGTGTATCCGGCGTGGCCTGGTTGGAAAGCTGGGCCGCCTCAGGTTGCCTGCCCTCAAACGGCCAGTCTGATCCATCTTGAGTGGCTTGTGCAGGAGGCGGGACTTCCTGGCCCTGGTTGTCTTTGAGACCCTCCTCAGGGCCGGAATAGAAGTGAACCAGATCCTCAGGATCCACACGGCAGCAGTTGCTTCCGGACGGGGTTTTATCCAACCGCTCTGCGGCCGTGCTCGCAGCTTGCCCTTGGATTTGCTCTGCCGGCGGAATTAGCTCATGCCCGGCCGAGGCAGCCTCATCAGGCGCCCTGCGTCTTAGCCTCCGTTTGGCCTGCTCCCGTGCGAGTTCCCGTTCTGAGTCGCGAAAAAGCCTGGAAGACTTGTGTCTACCCGGTAATTGTCTTCGCATATGCCGGTCCTCCTTATGTCAAGAGTTGTCATCACTGCAGTTTATGTAAACGGTGGGATGATGGTGTTCACTTCCTGTTCAGTTTGCCATGGTTAGCGAGCCGAAGCTGATTCTGGAGGACTCTGGAGATTTGAGGTACAGGCATAAAACCTGTCCAACAATGCGTACAACCCTTGGTGCAACTTTTGTGGGGCTCTTTGTAGGAAATCCGGCGATGGGAGTATAGGCCTAATCAGTCACATTCAGGGTTTGCAGCTAATTACAGGAATAACTGGACAGGTTTGGTTGAAATGAGAACGGCTAAAGTGTTATCATGATCCCGGACCACATGTTATAATACCCTCATTGCAATGCATAAAAATGCATCAAGTTTCAAGATGATGCATCATAGCTCGCACCGGTGATGCACCAATCTCAAATTCATGCAAGCTAGCCATGTGCAAGCGTATGAAGAGGAGGTGATATGTAGCACGGCCTGTCTGTCCGCAGCAGGCTGTGTATCTCAGCCTGCTGCGGAGTTGGTTAGGTTCGTTGTTACCGGTGTTTGATTCATCCTATTGCAGTCTGAGACCGTTGCGGTTTCGTGGATTTTCTGAGTTCCATTTCAAATTACGAGAAGGAGAGACCGGGATGAAAAAACATTTTTTGATTGTGCCATTAATGCTCATCATGATGGTGGCCCTTATGGCCGGGTGCACTCAAGAAGCTGGGCCAGAGGCCACCGACGGTAATGGAGAACCGAAAACTCCTGCCATGAAACTCATCGCAGTTGGCGAATGCACTTTTGCCCCGTTTGAGTATATAGATGAAACCACCGGCCAACCGGCAGGGTTCGATGTGGATCTTATCCATGCCATAGCCGAAGCAGCCGGGTTTGAAGTTGAGTACAGGAACATGGACTGGAACAGCCTCATTGCAGCTCTTCAAACCGGAGAGGCGGATCTTGTGGTATCCGGAATGACCATTACCGATGAAAGGGCTCTCGAAGTCAAGTTCTCCGACCCGTATTTTGAGTCGGGCCAGGCATGGTGCGTAGAGGAAGGTTCGCCTATCAAGGCCTTGGACGACCTGGCTGGGAAGACAGTGGCAGTCCAAATCAACACCACTGCGGACTATGCCGCGCAAAAACTTGATGAGAAGTTCAAGGAAGAAGGCAAGCCAGGATTGAACATTAAGAGGCTGGAACAGGCCGCAGACGTGTTCAATGAGCTTAAAGTAGGCGGTGCTGACGCAGTCATCTCTGACCTGCCGGTTATCCAGGAGTATCTCAAGAACCACCCTGACTCGAACATCATCATTCCTGAACCTGCCTTTACGGTTGAGTACTACGGTATAGCCATGCGCAAGCAGGACAAAGAGATACACGAGCTGATCAACAAAGGCCTGGCTACGATCAAGGCAAGCGGCAAGTACGACGAACTGTACGAGAAATATTTCGGAACCAAGTAGGTGCCGGGCCGGGAAAATCCAGGACTATAACAGCCGGTGATAGCCGCCACAGTCGGAACAACGGCCAAAGTCAGGCATGGAGCAAGAGCAGAACCGGACACACCAGGCCGGCACAGGCGGACACGCCTGTGAACTCTAGGGGCCCTTAAGGGCAGGAGATTAGCAAGGGAGGGAGCAGCTCTGTTTGACTTAAGTGTAGTGGCAAGGTACTTGCCCTTCTTGGTGAGAGGGGTTGGGATTACCATTGAGTTCACTTTGATATCGTTCTTGCTCGCGATTGTGCTCGGCCTGGTGATTGCCCTTGGCCGTATTAGCAAGAACAAGTTCATCCGGATTCCATGTCAGGTATATATAGACTTCATAAGGGGCACACCCCTGCTTGCCCAGATTTACCTAGTGCACTTTGGCCTGCCCCAGATACTTGGCTACAAACCTGTGGGTTTCATCGACGCCCTCATCGCCCTTACGCTGAATTCTTCAGCCTACATGGCCGAGATTTACAGGGGCGGAATTGAGTCCATCGAAGCCGGACAGATGGAGGCTGCAAGGTCTTTAGGGATGACTTATGGCCAGGCCATGCGGTATGTGATCTTGCCTCAGGCTATCAGGCGGGTGATACCTCCCATGGGCAACGAATTTATCACACTGCTCAAAGAATCATCCCTCGTGTCTGTAATCGGTATGGAAGACCTGATGATGCGGGCAAAGATTATGGCAGGCCGGAGTTTCAGGCCGTTTGAGGCTTACTTCACCTCAGCGCTTATATATCTTGCTATGACCTTTACTTTCAGCAGGCTCTTAGGGCGGGTAGAAGGGAGGCTCAAGGCCAGTGGTCAAAGTTAAGCAGCTCCACAAGCGTTTCGGCGACCTCCACGTGCTCCGGGGCATAGATCTTGAGGTAAAGAAAGGCGAGGTGGTGGTGATAATCGGGCCCAGCGGATCGGGCAAGAGTACCTTCTTGCGCTGCATTAACCACCTGGAGCAGCCCAGCTCAGGGGAGATCCACATCGACGGCGTGAACCTGGACGACGGAAGCGTTGACATAAACCTGATACGGCAGAGTGTAGGGATGGTGTTCCAGCAGTTCAACCTGTTTCCTCACCTTACGGTGCTTCAGAACATATGCCTTGCACCGGTCAAAGTGTTGAAGATGCCTGAAGCACAGGCCGAGGAACTGGCCAGACAACTGCTGAGGAAGGTCGGCCTTGCCGACAAAGAGCCCGCGTATCCCCACCAGCTTTCAGGCGGGCAGCAGCAAAGGGTGGCGATTGCACGGGCACTGGCCATGAAGCCCAAACTGATGTTGTTTGACGAGCCTACATCAGCGCTGGACCCTGAGATGATTGGCGAGGTCCTCATGGTAATGAAAGAACTTGCACTTGATGGCATGACCATGCTTGTCGTAAGCCATGAGATGGGATTTGCCAGAGAAGTGGCTGACAGAATTGTATTTATGGACGCAGGACTTATCATCGAGGAAGGAGAACCTTCCGAGTTTTTCACCAATCCAAAGCATGAGAGGACCAAGACTTTTCTGAGTAAGATTTTGTGAATCGCAGGATCGGGTAGGTTGAAGCTGTCACTTGCCACGGTCCGGAGCCAGGTTCGGACAATCACGGTTCCCTGAAGCCAAGCTTTCTGGGGAACCGTTTTTTGCTACATTCTAGAGACTCTCAGTCACCTACCAGGTATTTGTCCCGCTGTGCCTGTTGTGTCTACCCCTGTAAAGTGGGCCGGGCAGCTATAACCTGCTGCGTGAAGCTGGTAAACTCTAATAAACCTTTAGGAATGCCCGAGGCGATAGGCTAAGCTTGCGCCTTTCGTGCAGACCGGATCATTGATTAGCGGGGAGGGAGCACAGTGGACTCGATTCTCCAGGGTTTGAGTAATCCTTTCCTTGGGCCGGTGTTTGCTGCTGTGGCAGGAATCCTGGCTTCAGCAAGCCCATGTGCCATGTCCGCCGTCCCCCTGATGGTGGCGCATGTCGCCGGTGCCCGTCCTGAGGCGCGTAAGCGCCAAACTACCCTGTTTGTACTGGGGATGGCAATGGCCCTTTCGGTAACAGGGATGGTCGCCGGACTTCTTGGGAAATCTCTGCTGTTTGCAGCTCCCTGGATTAGGTGGATTGCCGGAATTGCCTTTATAATCGCGGGACTGTCGTACCTAGAAGTACTCGGTTCCTCGAGAACTTGCGATGCCAACATCCCTTTGGAGGCTTTGGTTGACGAAGATGATGTATCTCAAGACGCCGCATCAGAGGACATCCGCCGGGAAGGCCGTGCCGGGGCGGCCCTGAAATCCATCGGCCTTGGGATGCTTTACGGGCTGTCGGCATCTCCGTGCTCAACCCCTGCGCTGATAGCTATTCTTACCATAGTCGCGTCAACCGGTTCGGTGATAAGAGGTGGTTTGCTGCTTTTGGCATATTCTTTGGGCCAATCTGTGTTGGTGCTTTTCGCAGGGCTTTTTGCCACCCAATTCACTGAGTTTCTCGAAAGCGAACGGAATGTCCGGCTGCTTGACATACTCCGAAAAGCCGGCGGAGTGATAATTGCGGGGTTCGGAGTTTATGTGATGGTAAGACCTTACTTGTGACTGCAGCTTATCACACCCGGGGAGGAGGAATCACTTATGAACACATGTCCTTTGGCTGTTTTGACAAGCAACCGGTACTTCAGAATCGTGGCTTTGTTCCTGGTGCTGCTGGTGGCAGTGGGGTGGTATTGGAATATGTCACGGGTTCCCGAACCGGAGCAGCAAGTTGAGATAACCATCGAAGACATCGCGCCGGAGGATCTTAGTTCCTACTTCACCGGGAATAAACGCGGTATTCTGGAGTTTTACACAAAATCGTGCCCGTACTGCGTGATGATTGAGCCTGAGCTTCAAGCGCTCAAGGCTGAATACGGGGAGCAGATTTTCATCGTCAAGATAAACGCCGAACGCTATCCTGATGAGGCTTCTAAGTACGGCATCCGCGGGGTCCCCACGCTTATATTCTTGGACGAATCGGGCAATACCAAAGCCAGCCTTGCAGGTTACCGTGACGCCGAAGGGATCCTTCGGATTCTCCAACATCTGGGATTCATCGAGTAGTAGCTTCGGGTAGTTGTGCCGGTAGTTGCTGAGTGCTGGCAGCCGATAGCCTGATGAGATCCTGGCGCACACCTTCGGGTTCATTTGGTTGGCGCGCTTGAAGCTACTAGCTCAAGCAAAGTAACCAGATTCGCGGACTCGAGGATATACCACGGATAGGGCCGGCCATTGAGCAAGTATTCTCGATCGGCCCAGCCTACAAATTCCAGAGCCTTGTCCCGGTCTCCCATCATAAAGGAGGCAACCGCCACGCTGGTCCAAGGGAATTTGTCTTTGTTTACGCCTGCCTGCCACTCAGGGAAGGTTTTCACAAAAGCGTGCCATATGGTATGAGCCACAGGGTCGTCGGGAGCTATCAGGCCGCAGGTAAGCAGGTACAGCTGTGACACCCCGTCGGGGTACCACCTGCCTTCCCTGGGAAACCGCTTCCAAATAGGCGATACTGACCAGGCAAAAGCTCCTGTTTCAGGGTCGTAGAGCACGTCAAAAATACCCTCTTTTATCCTGGCTGCTGCATGCTTCAAGTGATTTGCTTCCTGTATGTAACCTTCTTCAAGCAGTACCTGGGACCAATCCAACAGGCCCCGGTAGTTTTCAGCGTTATCCATGAGGTACTTGGTCCAAGAGCCTGGCTTTACGAACACGAGCCCGTCTTCGTCCTGGAGCTCCAGGACCACGTTTGCCACCAGACTTAGGTCGTCGAGGTGAGAACGTATGAGTTCTTTGTCGCCGGTGATGAAATAGTAGTCTGCTACAAGGGACAGGAAGGTGGCAGCGTAGCTGTCGGCTGAATCGTAGTTGGCCGTAGGTATCATCATGATTTCCATGTATTGACCGTGATTTGCTGGGGAACTGCCGGATGCGTACATCACCCTGTAGTCATATATGGTTCCTGAGAGACCCCACCGGTCAGGCTTGTTGAGGCTGGCCAGATACCACAAGATGTAGTCTCGTACTGCTCCGGGGTACCTAGCGACAAGGGTTCTCGCCGCCAGGTTTGCAAAATAAGGGATTACTGTGTTGCCCTCCGGTGACTGGATAAATGCACCGTTTGGCAGCCGGCAGTCCATAAGCCAGGCTAACTCGTCTTCAATGAGGAAGGCTATCTGCTGGGGGGTCAGGCAATCAGGCACGGAAGCCACCCCTGCGACCGTGGATGTGCCGGCTTCACCGGCCTGATTGTCCTGGTCATCCTGGAAGTTGAGGGATGTGCCGAGACACCGGTGACCTATGTGCCGGCCGATAAATACTATTGCAACCAGCACGGTCAAAGTAAGCACGGCTGCCAACAACGGTCTTCCCTGAAGCAAGAATCTTACCACCGGCTCTCCTCCGAAATCTCCAGTAACCAAAGGGCAGATAAGCCACCGATCAATGGGGCCTCTCTCGTAATAAATTCGATAGCGGTAAGAAAACTCCTGCTAGAGGGCCATTTCTTTGGGCGTTACATAATGGGGTTACGACAACTTTCTGCCATGGATGCCAAGAAACAGGCTTGGAGTTTAGGTGAAAGAAGCAGGCACTAAAGCAGGAAATCGTGCTCAGGCCGGACAATACAACCATGATGGTGCAAACCTAGCGCACCGGCCGGCCCAGGGGTGGGCAAATCGCGATACAGCCATGGTACTAAATGCCGCCTGGGTCATGTGCAGCACGGTTTACATAGGCTAGAATTGGGGTAGTGGCCCCGGAAGTCTGAACAGCCGGTGACCACAAACATATCAGGGAGGATGATACAATGAAGACAATCCCCTTCACAAAAATGCACGGATTAGGCAACGACTACATATACATCGACCGGTTTTCGTACCCCGGAGAACACGATTGGCCGGAACTGGCACGGCGGATGTCAGACCGGCACTTCGGAGTAGGGTCTGACGGCTTGATCCTTATCGAGCCCTCGGAAATAGCCGATTTCAGGATGGTGTTCTTTAACGCAGACGGCTTGGAAGGTGAGATGTGCGGTAATGGGATGCGTTGTTTTGCCAAGTACGTGTATGAGCATGGACTTACTGAGAAGACCTCCCTGGTAGTAGAAACCAAGGCAGGCCTCATAAAGCCTCATCTGACCGTAAAAGACGGGATAGTAGAGACTGTTTCAGTGGACATGGGGAACCCCCGCCTGAAAAGGGCTGAGATTCCCCTGGCAAAGCTGGATGGACCTGAGCCTGCCATCAACGAGCCTATTGAGCTTGAAGGGCAGGTGTTCTATGGAACGGCGGTATCCATGGGCAACCCCCATATGGTGTTTTTTGTTGACGACGTGTGGGAAGTGGAATTGGACAAGATCGGGCCCAAACTCGAGTTCCATCCTATGTTTCCTCAGCGCGCCAACATCGAGTTCGTAGCGGTGAAATCGAGGAACGAAATAGATATGCGCATTTGGGAGAGAGGCTCAGGTATCACCCTAGCTTCGGGCACAGGCTCTTCTGCCTCGGTGGTTGCGTCAATCCTCAACGGAAAGGTCGACAGGGGTGTACCCGTAAAGGTGAATTTGCAAGGCGGTACCCTCATTGTCGAGTGGAAGCACGACGGCCACGTTTGGCAGACAGGGCCGGCAACCATGGTGTTCAAGGGAGAGTACTACCTGTAACCTTTAGCCGCTCGGAAAGGTTTCGGTCTCTTGTAGTGGGACTGAGGTTATAGGGGCTTATGTGTGCTTAGGTCACAAACAGGCCTGCTGTTTGAATATGTTTGGAATGGAGTAGGGTGTATGCAGCAACTGGTCGCAGACTTGCTGTTGCTCCTCATAACGGTTATTTGGGGCACCACGTTCGTCATAGTAAAAGAAGCAACTGAATCCATAAAGCCTTTCACTTTCTTGGCAGTGAGGTTTGCCATCGGCAGCGCAACCTTGTTGTTATGGTTAGTTCTTAGGAGGGTTTGGCGTAGCCGGGCACGGTCTATGGTCCCCGGCGGCGGAGAAGATGATCTTAAGGCCCGCCAGGCCAGCTTCTGTTCACACGCTTCCGAACATGCCCCCGAAGGTGCCGCCACATCCAGTAGAGCGGCCATCAGTAGAAGCGGAGATAGGGCTGCCAACAGGGGCAGCGGTTTAGCTGCCGATGCAACCGAGGGTGTTACAGGTGCCCGGGCTGGGTTCCGGGGTGCGGACCTCTTGAGAGGAGCTGTGATTACAGGAATAACCTTGTTCCTGGCGTATGCTACCCAGACCATCGGACTGATGACTGTAGCTGCGGGCAAAGCCGCATTTATTACGGGCCTGTCGGTGGTCCTGGTTCCTCTGGGGTCAGCCCTGCTGCTTAGGGTAGTCCCTGAGACCAACACAACCTTGGGGGTGATCTTGGCTACCATAGGGTTAGGGCTTATGTCTCTTACCCTTCCTTTCAACGTGGAAACAGGTGATGTGCTGATTTTTTTGTGCGCAATCGGGTTTGCTGCTCACATCCTCCTGGTTGGCATACATTCGAAAAACGGGGACCCGGCAGTGTTTGCAGTGATTCAACTCATAATCGTAGCTCTAGGCTCCTTGGTGGCAGCGTTATTCTTGGAGCGGCCCCTTGTGGTCCCGGAGAACACCTGGGGAGCAATTGTCTACACAGGCATAATGGCCACAGCGTTGACGGTGCTGATACAGTCCACCGTACAGCAATATACTTCTGCTACTCATGCCGCGCTCATATATTCGGCTGAGCCGGTGTTTGCTGCGTTTTTCGGATGGCTCATCCTCGGCGAAGTGCTAAGCCCCCGCGAGACAGTAGGGGCAGTGCTGATCTTAGCAGGTATGCTCGTTTCAGAAATAGGCCCCCGTAAAGCGGGACAGCCAGAGGAAGAGCAAACACGGCCATTCTGATTAGGAGACCAGCGGAAACGGCCAACATGGTGCACCTGATGCACCATTTGCTCGTAAATCATGTAGGGAATGAAGGATAATGGTGCACTCCGTGCACCATTTCCGCTATTCTGATGCCGAAAATCCGGAAGAATGGTGTACGTAATACACCATTTCGGCTAGTAGGATGCCGGAACGCAGGAAACTTGGTGCACGTAGTGCACCATTTTGCCCGGTAGGACACGCAACGGTGGACATTTTGGTGCATGCAGTGCACCATTTCAGCGGAACACGAGACTAGTCCCTAAAGATCCTGCAACATCAGGTGGCCCATGACACTGTTGACAAGCGAAACCTGGATAGGTTGACAAGAATGGGCGCATTATGTAGCTTCATATAGAGTACCCTGACGCAAATATCAGCTACAACAGGCCTTACGGGGCCTGACTTTTTGCCGGAGATCTGGACGAAGCTAAGAATGGAGTAATGCATATGCCACAAATTGTCGCTGACCTGATGCTGCTCCTGGCAACGGCAATCTGGGGCAGTACTTTTCCCATAGTAAAAACAGCCATATCGTCTATTAAGCCTTTTACCTTCTTGGCGGCCAGGTTTCTTGTTGCAGGTGCTACTTTGCTCTTGGTCCTGGCGGTAAGAAGACTGGTACGTTTGAAAAGATCCAGAGATGCGGGACATCAAGCCGGCCATGACCACGAAGGTGTCCGGTTGCCTCGCGGGCTCATCAAGAGTGCTTTGATTGCAGGCAGCATCCTCCTGTTTGCCTATTCAGCACAGACTTTCGGGATGCTCACAGTGCCTGCAGGTAAAGCCGGTTTTATTGTTGGGATGTCAGTGGTCATGGTTCCTGTTGGTTCGGCACTGGTGTTTAAAGTGGCTCCTGCTACAAGTACCAGTGTGGGTGTGGCGCTCGCTACCGTGGGATTGGGGCTCATGTCCCTCACCTTGCCGTTTAAGATTGAGATTGGGGATACCCTGGTGTTCCTGAGTGCCATTGGCTATGCTGTCCACATCCTGCTCTTGGGCGAGTACTCAAAGCATTATGAGCCGGTGGCTTTGGCTACGGTCCAAGTGCTGATTGTAGGTGTGGGTTGTTTGGTTGCAGCACTCTTGTTTGAACAACCGCTATTCATTCCAAGAGAGAGCTGGGGGGCCATGGCATACATCGGTGTGCTGGCTACGGCGCTTACCATGACCATACAGTCTACTGTGCAAAGGTATACTTCTGCTACCCACACTGCCCTTATCTTGTCGGGAGAACCGGTATTTGCAGCGCTGTTTGCATGGCTCCTAATCGGGGAGACGCTCACTCCCCGGGAGACCTTAGGGGCAGCGCTGATTCTCGCAGGTATGCTGGTATCCGAACTTGCTCCAGGAAAGAAACAGCCTGCTGCCCGGGAGCGGATGGCTGTGTCAGACTAGAAGGTTTGATGGAAGGTCTAAGGCCGGGCCCATAGACTCCTGATTGCATCTGCTAATGCTTCTACCAATCTCAGAGGGCTCGGCACGTCTACATTCATCAGCAAGAGTAAAGTCACAGTGAAAACCATAAGGGACAAGGCCGAAAACACCGCCAGGTCCCGCCAGTGCTTTCGTTTGACCATGGCAGGTATTTCATAGAGGGCCAAGACTATCAGTGCCGCTACCAAGAGTGAAAAATATAACAGGTTCAAATCAAACTCTCCTCAACAGACTGATGTATAGATCGCCCATTCCGGCCATGGAAGAGCGGCCATGGAAGCCGTCCACCGACAGACCAACCGGTACGTCTGCCAAACTTACTTGGTCTCGGCGCTCTTGAGAACCACGCCCATCCCTCTCAGGTGTACCGTGACATCTATGTCCACCCCAATTGCAGGGAAGATTTCGTCCCATCGGTGTTTGAGACTTTCCCACTCTTTGGGTTTCCGCCTGAAAATGTACTGACCGAAGCCGACCGCATCAGAACCCAGACGCTGCAGGGCAGCAACCGCTCGTGCAATTTCATCTTCGATTGCCTTTTCCGCCCCTTTTTCGAACTGTGTCCAAACCTCCGGCTGTTTTATGAAATCCACAGGCTCTTGAATGCAACCCAGGTTGCCCACGGCGTTTACCTCGATAAATGCCCGTACATCCTCGTCTTCCACTTGGACCTCAAAACTGCCGGTTGCCCTCAGGATCTCTACACTGACCCGCTTGTCTTCGGCGCCAGGGTGAGGGAATTCAACCACCGTGTTATTGACCTTGCCCAATATCCAGTTGAGGCCCCTGGTTTCGAAATTGTCCAGCCAGCCTACCAGGTAATCGCCTTTGAACACTGCGGTACCGCCCAGGGTTGCCCTGGCTTTTATCTGCTCCCGGGATACTTCGCCCTCTATTTCGATATCCGGCTCGAAGGGGATCACCTCCGCTCCCATGGCAATAGGCTCTATCCCTTCGCTTTCCATCCTGTCCAGGAAGTCTCTGATGGTGGTTTCGTGGATTGTGCCCCAGGCTTTGGTCAGGTGGTTCATTATTCCCCGCAGCGCTACAGCGGACATGGGCATTCCCTCAAATTCAGCCTGAAGCAAATCCTTGGCTGTGGCACCTTTGACCACGCTGATGCGTGCTGTGAGCCGGGGCTCAGGATCCCTGTTGATTAGGTCCAAGAAGGGCTTGATGCCCATTTCCCGGAACAAGTCCTCCCCGAAGATATAGAAATTATTGTGAGGCAAGTATGGCCGTTTGGGCGAAATGTAGCCCAAGTTCCGGAAAGCTTCGAACATAGTATGGCCTTCGGTGGTGGCAACCCAAAACGGTTTTTCCTGCGATTTCGGTCCTTCAGCCGAACCTATGGCTTCCGGCTTGGCGAATTGTGCGGTCATTTGTATGTTGCCAGATGGCGATCTGTCCACCCCTATGGCCATAACGAAGGCCAAGTCTTCGATTTCCCTCCGGCTCCAGCAGCCTGACGCAGCCCACATAAGCGACATGATAGCTATAAGGTATACGGTTAGCCGAAGCGCCTTATTCGATTTCATCCGGACCAGCCTCCAGGATCATAGGTGCTTCAAGGTTCCCTTGTTTAGGAAGTACCAGTTTCCTGATACTGAAACCGGCATAGAGTAATGCATAAACCCCTAGCACCAGTACAGGCACAAATATGGGTTGAACACGTATTAAGTAGTGGATTTGCTCAACGTAGTTCTTGAAAAGCAGCATGCTCAACAGTGTGACCAGGCCTCCAATGGGGTAGGTGAGGGGCTCAAACCGGTTGAGTCCAAACAGCTGGGCGAGGCCCAGAGACGAAGCCCAGATGAACAATCCCATATTCACACCGTTGTTGAGTAGCCATAGGGTTACAGGGAAGATTTCGATTCTTTCGAAGAACTCTCCTATGGTTATCTGCCTCACCAGCTGAAGGGTCGGCACTGCAGAAGAAGTGGCTCTGGCCCCGAATACTGCTACAAGGACGATGGATTGGGCAATGAGCACAGCCCCGCTTATTAGCACTGCAATTCTGGTGTAGCGCAAGATCTCTTTTCTGTTGTGAACGTAGGGCACTATCATCCCCACGACACTGTATCTGAGAAAGATGGCCACGATGATGGCTGCACGCTTGAGGTGGGGGCCAATACCGTACGGTAATATGGGGAGGAGGTTTTGGAAGTTCATCGCCTGGAAAGGCAATGCCAACAAGAGCGCAGACATAACCACACCTACCGCTACCAGTTCGCTCCACCGGGCGGTGATTTCCAGCCCCTGCCTGGCGCCGTTCGCACTTAGGAAAGCAGTCACAATGATAAATACCAATACGGGAGTTTCAGGCATAAACGCATTAACCATGGCGTTGCCCATGGCTCTGCCGGCCACCGCGGCATCAAAAACCCAAAATCCTATGAGAAGCAGTGCTGCAATACTGCCTAAGAACTTGCCAAGCACGGATTGGCTGTACTGGATCACGGTCATGTTGGGGAAATTGAGGGAAAATCTTACTATAAGCTCGAGCAGTACAAGCGAGACAACAATGCCGATTGCCGCACCAATCCACGCATCAGTGGGAGATTCGTGGTCTGTCATGAACGGAAATGTCACGGAGGTGGCGGTTATGCGTACTACCAGCAGCATGCACATGTACTGAAACGACGATATCCGGCCTTTCTCAAGCTGCTTCACGGCTTACATCTTCCTCCTTCGTGGCCTCGTTTTAGCACGCAAATGTCACGTCACTTTCTGAGCCAAGGTTTTGGAGTAGCCTCAGCTTATCTGCCGGGATCCTTTGTTTGTTCAGGCTCAGGTGGTCTAGGAATTTGTCCGGGTGCTACCCTTTTATCAGTCTGTGCCTCTACGAATCTGGGGCGTCGGTTCATTGCCCACCAAGGTGCGCGGAACACTACATCCCGCTGTTCCCCTGCGACAAATGGCGCAATAGGTTCTAGATAGGGCACCCCAAAGGATCTGAGGGTCAGCAGGTGGGTTAGCATGGATGCAAGCCCAGCCAAAATCCCGAAAAGCCCCAGTGCTGATGCCAAGATCATCAAGGGAAACCTGAGCAGGCGGACTGAAATGGCAAGGCTGAAGATAGGCGTAACAAAGGAGGAGATTCCTGTGAGCGCCACCACTACTACCATTGCCGCGGACACAAGCCCTGCCCTGAGGGCTGCTTCTCCTATGACCAAAGCCCCGATAATGCTTACCGCCTGTCCTAAGATCACCGGCAGCCGGATTCCGGCTTCTCTTAGGAGTTCAAACACGATTTCCATAAGGATTGCCTCAACTACCGCAGGGAAGGGAATCTGGTTCCTTTGCGCTGCGATGCTCAAGATCAAAGGCGTAGGTAGCAGTTCCTGGTGAAATGTGGTGATGGCTACGTATAAGGAAGGCAAGGTAAGGGATAAGAGAAACGCCAGGTATCTTAGTAGCCTTATGACGCTGCCTGCAAAAAACCGTTCGAAGTAATCTTCGGGGGCGGTGAGAAACATGGAAAAGGTGGCAGGCGCGATCAGAGCGAAAGGGCTCCCGTCTGTGATTATGGCGAACCTGCCTTCAAGCAAGTTGCCTGTGACCCTGTCAGGCCGCTCTGTACGCAAAAGGGTAGGGAAGGGGGACAGGGGCGCATCTTCAATGAACTCCTCTAGCTGGCCGCTTTCCTGGATTGAATCGACTTTGATCCGCGACAAGCGTTGCCTCGCCTCGGCGACAATGCCCGGATTGGCTATCCCTTCGATATATACCAGCGCTACAGGCGTCTGGGACACTTCTCCGATAGTGAATTGTTCTACCCTCAGATTGGGATTTCTGATCCTCCGCCTTATGAGGCTCAGGTTGACAGCTAAAGATTCAACCAAACCTTCTTTTGAACCCCGGATGGTCGACTCGGTAGTTGGCTGGGAAACTTCCCGTTGGCTGTATCCCTGGGTCTGGCATACGATTGCTTTGGCAACGCCCTGTACGAGGATGCACGTGTTCCCGTTGGCGATCTCGTAAGCCACCTTATGGAGATCATGCGTTTCTGCTACATCAGTAAGGTCCAAGTAGCTGTCCCTGATTTGTGTATACACAGTGTTGGGGTCGGTTAAGTGCTCGGTCTTGTCCACGATTCTTTCAATGATGGCGGTGCTTACAAATTGAGGGTTGACCATTTCGTTGAGGTGAACCACCAGGGCGGCAATGGAGCCATGCTTTCCTATGGCTACCCGCCTGCACACCAAATCGAAGCTATCCCCGAAGGCCTGCCTGATGCGGGCTTCGTTTACTTCAAGCACGTGAGAAAGGGGCGTGTGCTTATAGGTGCCCCGGGTTTCGCCTGGTGCTTTGTTCCTTTCAGACTGCGAGAATCGCTTTATCTTTCTTACAAGATTTCTCAACATTTGTTACCTCAGCTCTCTGCAACAGACACTAAAACCAGCTTATGGCTAGTAATGACACATTTGGGTGTTCTATATTCAAGTGGATGTGAGGGCACTTGTCTCTTTGTTACCTTCGGGCGGATTTGATGCTATTCTGGTTTAGGAGGTGTGTAAACCATGGGAAATGTTTCATATGCAGCCGGCATCCTTGACGCAGACATCCGGCTTAGCATTGGGACTACGATACTCAAGATTGGCGCCGTAATCGTCATAGCTTTGGTGGTGGTAAAAATCGGAACTGCTTTGATCAACAGGCTGATGGCATCAAACGGCAAAGTCCCGGGATTAGCAATCGACGAGCCCAGGGTAAAGACCCTTACAAGCCTGTTGCAAAGCACCCTTAGATACGTAACAAGCATAGTAGCGTTCCTAATGATCCTGGATCTGCTGGGGATCGATACCAAGGCGCTTCTGGGAGGCGCTGCCGTATTGGGCCTTGCAGTTGGTTTCGGTGCCCAGAACCTGGTGCGCGACGTGATCACAGGCTTCTTTCTCATATACGAGAGGCAGTATGACGTGGGTGACTATGTATCTATTGCCGGAGTATCAGGGATTGTGGAGCAAATCGGGCTGCGCACCACTGTCATCAGGGAGTTTTCAGGAGATGTGCATACGATTCCCAATGGGCTTATAGAAAAGACTACAAACAAGAGCAGGAGGGAAGCCCGGGCCCTTATTGAAGTGCCGGTACCATATACAGCAGACTTGCGCCAGGTGATGGCAATACTAGGACAGGTGTGCGAGCAGGCAGCACAAGAACTCACGGAAATCCGTGAAGGCCCAAAGGTGCTAGGTGTATCCCAGCTGAGTGAGTCGGGAGTAGTGCTTACTGTATGGGCGCGTACTGAGCCCATGAAGCAGTGGGGAGTTGAGAGAGAACTGCGCCTGCGCGTGAAAGAGGCGCTTGATGCTGCTGGAATCGAAGTTCCTTATCCGAGGATGGTGGTCTACCAAGGCCAAGAGACCAAGGGGACCAAACAAGGCGCCTAGCCGGCAAGTTTGATCCCCTTGTAATCTGAGCCTACTGGGTGCCCGGCGGCGATTGGCTTACCCTTTGGAGAGCGGGGTTGTGTTTCCGCAGACAGGGACTTCCGGTTCGCAGAAATCCCAATTTGCGCATGAACCGTTGTTGATGGTAGGCAGTTGGTGAAAATGACGTACGTTACGTTGTTGGGGCAGCAGCATTCATCGCGGTGACGACGGATGACAGCTTCGGTGTCTTCCTCTACCAACTCCCGGGCCGCCTTGATCAGTTCCCTGTTTCTTATAGCTTCACCTCCCGCGGGGGTTTAGGAGTTGCTACATAATATGTTGCAGGCCGCAAGAGGTTACAGAATCTGATTATGTTTACTCCATGTTTACTCGAGGTCTTGGCGCTGGTTCCGGGCGTAAACAAAGGGGACACGGTATAAGTGTCCCCTTTGTTGCTCTTAATCAGGAGTTTTACTTTAGCCCGAGGTAGTCTGCTATGTTGGCCCTCTCTACCTTTACCGGCCTTATCTTGCCGGTTAGCGAGGTCATAAGGGATGTCACGCCGGGGCCGTGACCCGATACAAACGAGTCGCCGTGGACCACAATTCCGATGATTACCGCACCGCGCTGGTAGCTCCTGCCGTAGTATGATGAAGAATCCATGATGGCTACGATGTCACCTAGCTTGATCTTGTCAAGTCCAAGCTCCTTGAGCCGCTCCTTTTCCATAGTGGTGATGTCGTAGTCGCCTGACTCAGCCGATGCAGCTCCAAGTCCGCTTCCCATGAATTCCGGAGGTACCATTGCAGTTACCGGGACTTCGAGTACGCCATCCTTTTCGACGATGCCCATCTTGTTCACCAAGTCTGGGTCCATGTTCATGCATTTTACGTCGGGGTAGTCGAGAAGCTCCAGCCCCTGGCCAATTGCCCTCACCTGGACCTTGTCGCCAACCTGGAGTTTCTCGAGCACATCTTGTTCGAAGTGGATGAGCACATGTTCAATGCCGCCGTGCTTGCCGGTTACAATCCCCGGGGCTCCTTTGGCATCTCCTGACACCACGTAAGCCGTGTTGCCCACGCAGGACAGGATGTTGTATCCCCTGTTGGCGTTCTCGTCTTTGTTCTTGGTGCTTACCCCTGGTTCAATGTGGTCACCGGCCCAGCCAAAAGCCGGGTCTCCGACTTTGACGTTGTAAGCAATCCCCCCGGTCCCAGGGATTACACGGATCTTTCCGTCGTAGCACATCCTTGGCCGGACAGAAGGTGCGGATACTTCTCCCATTACTGAGAGCATTACCAAATCGTCTTTATTTGTCCTCAACATATCGTTGCCTCCTCTTGCTATTTAATGCCCAAACCGGGATACCGGAACCCCGCTCCCGGTGCTTGGTTCGCGTCAGCTAGCTCTTGTCTGCCTGAGGCATCGGAAGCGGCGGGTCGTAGTGCTCAGGCTGCTTTTCAAGGTGGGAGTCGAACCACCTCAGGATCTGCTTGAGCCTGTGTACCCGCAACACAGGTTTTCCGCTCCGTGAAAGCTCATGGTTTGAATCAGGGTATCTGACCATCTCCACTTCCTTCTTGAGCCTCTTTAGGGCTACGTAGAGCTGCTCTCCTTGCTCAATGGGACATCTCATGTCTTGTTCGGCGTGGATTATGAGCAGAGGAGTTTTCATATTTTCTACATAGGCAAGGGGCGAATGTTTCCACAGCAGCTCATAGTCCTTCCACGGATTGCCCAAGAGCTGGTTTTCCGTGAAGGTATAGCCTATGTCAGATACTCCGTAGAAGGAAATCCAGTTTGAGATACTTCTCTGGGTTACAGCCGCCTTGAACCTGTCGGTATGGCCAATAATCCAGTTGGTCATGAAACCACCGTAGCTGCCTCCGGTTACTCCCAAATTGTCTTTGTCGATGAAGTCCATGGCAGTTGCGAAGTCGGTCCACGTCATGAGGTCATCGTAATCCATCCCGCCGTAGTCGCCTATCACCGCGTGGAGGAACTCCTGGCCAAACCCCTGGCCGCCCCTGGGATTGGTGTAGATCACTATGTATCCGGCCGCGGCAAGGATCTGGAATTCAAAGAAAAAGTTCCACCCGAACATTGCCGCCGGGCCGCCATGGATCTCCAGGATCGCCGGATACTTGTGGCCTTCCTTGAAGCCTACAGGCTTCATAATCCAGCCGAGCCTGTCTTTGCCGTCGCTGGATTTGAAGGTGAACGCTTCCGGTTGGCTCAGATAAACTTCATCGAGCAGCTGCTTGTTTTCCGAGGTAAGGAGGGTTTCCTTGCCTGAATCCAGCCGGAACACGCCGATTTCCCCTGGTATTGAGGGAGTGCACACGGCTATGGCAAAGGTATTGCCTGCTTTGTCCAGGGTAAAGCCGAAAATCTGCCGCTTGCCCCCCAATACTTTCTCTACGTTGCCCCCTTCGGACGGCACGGAAAACAGCGCCGTCTCACCGCTGTCGTTTGCCAGGAAATACACGGTTTTGCCGTCTGGGCTCACCACAGGGCCTGAAGGTGATGGGCCGAAACGGCAATCCCCGGCCATGCTGTCTCCCACGGCCCTGTCGAAGCCGGTTGTGAGCATGACCGCTTCGCCGCCTTCAACCGGTACCTTCCATATGCGGGACAAGGTTGCAGCGCCAAATTCCCGCTTGTGCCCTGCATATATGATGTGCTTTCCGTCAGGTGTCCACACCGGTGCCATGGAAGGCCCTTTAGTGTCGGTAAGCTTACGCGGTTCGCCCCCTTCGGCGGGCACCACGAAAATATCCACCAGCCATGGGTCGTAATCGGCCTCTTCCTGGCGGTTTGCTGAAAACGCGATAAACTTCCCGTCGGGAGACCAAGCCGGATGATGGTGGTCGAAATCTCCTGAAGTGATCTGCTTTGCAGTTTGCTTACCGTCTACATCCTGGACGAACAAATGGGTCCTGCCGTTGCCTATGAGCCCTTTTGCGGCATCGGCCTTGACCTTGATCCGGCTTAACAGGGTGGGTTCTTCCTGCTTCTTTTTCCTGGCTTCTTCCCTGGCCTTGTCGTCCATGGGTTTTTGGATGTCTTCGGGGTCATCGTCAGGATCCACCAAGGCCGTAAAACAGATTTTGGTGCCGTCGGGGGACCAGACAGGGTTTGATGCACCCCTCCGCATCTTGGTCAATTGATAAGCTTCTCCGCCTGTGGTGGGCATGATCCAAATCTGGCGGTCGCCGCCCCGATCAGACACAAAGGCGAGCTTGGTGCCATCCGGCGACCATCTAGGGCTGTTGTCCATTTTAGGGCCGGATGTGAACGGTCTGGGTTTGGTAGTGCCACAGGTGGAGGTTATCCAGATCTGAGACCGGTACTCTTTGGTCTTTTCGTCTATTGTCGTTCTCACATATGCGATGTGCTTACCATCTGGGGAGACTTGTGGATCTGATACAAACACCAGCTTATACAAATCCTCCGGTGTAAGCCTCCTCTTGGTGGACAAGATAGAGAACCTCCTTTAAAAGAACTAAATTGCCTGAAACCAAACTGATTTGCGGCCAACGTGGATGTGTTTCAATTTCCGCACGGCAGTAGCTTATCCCTTCTTCAAGAGTAAAACCGTCAGGAGATAACAACGACCGGTTCACATTGGAGCGTAACAGGGATCTGTGCCGCCACACGGGCTAATTGCCCTGCAACTGTCTCACCGGGAGATACTTGCCTTGGGAGACGGTTACAACACCCTGGCCGGCTGTGATGTCTTCTATCAAGGATTTTATGGCCTGGGTGAGTTCAGGTAGCACGAAGCATTCAATGGTGACTTTTTCGGCAAAGGATGTATCGTGGATTACCGCCATGGCTGTCTCTAATTCGCGCTGTACTTTTCCGAACCTGTCGTAGTCTACAGTTGCCTTGACAAGGTCGTGGTACCTGTAAACTGCCACTCCGGCTTTATCCAGGGCGCTTGATGCTGCGTTGCTGTAAGCCCTGACCAAGCCGCTTGCACCAAGCTTAATCCCCCCGAAGTACCGGGTTACCACACACACCACGTTTTGGAGGTTTCTCTTCTTGATTACCTCTAACACAGGGTACCCCGCGGTTCCCCTGGGTTCACCATCGTCAGAAGCCTTTTCAGCAAAGCTGCCTACACCTACCGAGTAGGCGTAAACGTTGTGGGTGGCATCGGGATGCTGTTGTTTCACCGACTCAATGTGGTTAATGGCTTCCTCCTCTGAAAAGGCTGGAAATACATGTCCGATGAACCTGGATTTCTTGATTATGAGTTCTGCTTTTGCCTGCTTTGAAGGAGCTATGAATTCCATAGATTCACCCGCCCGGTACCTGTTATTGATTCCATCGGTCAACCGCTAGCTCAAGTCTATCAGATTATAGACAAGATTACCTAACCCGGGGCCAAATATTGTGTGTTTCCAGTCCGATAGTGAGCATAGCCGGCTTGGGGACACAGCAACTTGGCACGAAACGGGTAAATTCTTAGGAACCCAGGAACAATCTTCATGGATGTGCGTCAAACAGCTGGGACGGACAAATGGGGCTAAATCCGCTGGAAACGAGTATGAGGGAGGTTTACTGGTGATGAGATACACGTTCAGTAAGTATGTGTTGTCTGCTTTTCTTGTGCTCGGGCTCGTAGTCTTTTTGACCGCAGATGCCCGGGTCGCCCTGGCTCAGGAAGCGTCCCAAAGGGTGATTTCAGTTACAGGCCAGGCTGAGATTTACGTGAAACCCGATGTTGCAATGATAAGCTTTGGGGTGGAAACCAACGGGGCCACTGCCCGGGAAGCCCAGCAGCTTAATGCAGCAGCCATGAACAAGGTCATAGACGCTCTAGCGGCGCAGGGGATAGCCAAAGAAGATATCCAGACTTCCAACTTCAGCTTGTACCCCGTATACGAAACCCAGCCTGTGCTCGACAGGCTCCCCGGCAGGCAGGTGCTGAGCGGCTACCGCTGCAACAACACAGTTAATGTGAGGATCAAAGACATAGGGAATGTAGGCGGTATCATAGATGTGGCTATTGAGGCAGGGGCTACCAATGTGAGCAACATTACTTTTGGTGTCCTGGATTCAAAGAAATACGAAGATGAAGTGCTGGCCAAAGCGGTGGCCAACGCTAAGCACAAAGCGGAAATTCTCGCCAAGGCCGCAGGTGTCAACATTACCGGAATCCTGAAGATATCCGACGGCCATGTATCTGTGTCCACCATCCGGGGTGCGTACAAGCTGGCCGACCTGGCGGCAGAGTCCTCTCCCATCGAGCCTGGCGAAGTGAGCATTGTAGGCACAGTAAGGATCGATTTTGCCTTCTGATTTCCGATCGGGTCTGGGTAGTTTGAAAAACGCCCTTTCCGGTTGTCAAAGGCCGGGAGGGCGTTGTCATTTTCGGGCGGGGTTCCGGAACGCTGAGCCGATAGTAATGCGTGCCTATTAAGTTGCACTACCATGAGACTTGATGTAGTATATTTAGCATACAGAAATAAATCAAGATGTCCGAGGTTTGCCATAGGTTGGCTTCGGACAAGCACAAATAAAGAAACCGGACGGTGTTTACAAATGGACAGATCGTCTCAGGATGAAACGCTTATCCAAGCATTACCAGATACCAGTGAAAACAAGATGATAGACGATTACGAACCCAAAGGGGAGCCCCCTCCAGCCGAGTCGGAACCTTTCCCAGACACTGCAGATAAAACCGCAGATAATCACCAAATTCAAGATCCAGCAGTTTGCAATGACGGGGCAAAGGCTGCTTCCAAGGCCGAGGCAGATGACTTGCCGGCTTTGCGCAAGCGTATACTTAACCTTGCGTTGCCGGCCTTAGTCGAACAGACCTTGATGACCTTGGTTTCCATGGCTGACATGATAATGGTCGGGCGGCTTGGTCCTTGGGCCATTACTTCCGTGGGGCTGTCCAACCAGCCGACCTTCGTGGCAATGTCTGTGTTCATTGCGCTTAATGTGGGTGCTACCGCACTTGTGGCACGGTTTGTAGGGGCAGGAGAAAAACACCAAGCATCGAAAGTGGCCCGTCAGGCGCTGGTCATAGCGTCGATCATGGGCATCATCCTGGGATTCATCGGATATTATTATGCCACCGAGATTTTACTGTTTATGGGTGCCGAACACGATGTGATAGGCCCAGGTACAGACTATTTCCGGGTAATATGTATGGGTATGCCCGTGTGGGCAGTGACTATCAGCCTTACTGCGGCTCTCAGGGGAACAGGGGACACAAAGACCCCTATGACGGTCAACACTTTGGCCAACTTGGTCAATGTGGTGGGCAACTATCTGCTTATTTACGGGCATTTCGGGTTCCCCAGGCTTGAAGTCAAGGGCGCTGCCGTGGCAACCACCTTTTCCCGGATAGTAGCGTGCTTGTACATGCTGTATCACATAAAGAAAGGTGACAAAAATATCCAGATATTCTTGGGCGAGCGCTTCCGGTTTGACTTAGGGATCATCAAGCGGATTCTCAATATCGGAATTCCAGCTGCCCTTGAGCAGGCTGTCATGCGGAGCGGCCAAATGACGTTTGCCCGGATAGTGTCCAGCTTCGGTACGATTACTTACGCTGCTCACCAGATCGCTCTCAACATAGAAGGGTTTTCGTTTACGCCGGGAATGGCCTTTCAGATTGCCGCTACCACTCTTGTAGGGCAATCCTTGGGTGCCAAAGATCCCGACAGGGCCGAGCGGGTGGGATGGGAAACAGCCAGAATCGGAGCACTTACTGGCATTCTCACGTTTGGAATCTACTTTTTCTTCGGCAAGTATCTGGCATTCCTATACACAGATGACCCGACCGTGATGGATCTTGCGGCAGGCGCCCTTAAGATAATCGCTCTGATCCAACCGCTAATGCTGGCCAACTTTATCCTTATAGGCGGGCTTAGGGGCGCAGGAGACACAAGGTATACCCTCTTCATTACAATGGCTGGGTTCTGGGGGCTGCGTGTGGTAATGGCCTACCTGTTTGCGGTCAAATTGGGCTTGGGGCTTTTCGGAGCCTGGATCGGCATGGCCATGGATATGGCAGGAAGGTGTACCCTTTCTTATCTGCGCTTTAAAGCCGGAGGATGGAAGCATATACGGGTGTAGACTACTGTGTGCCCCAGGACAATACCAGGTGGTACAAGCAGTTGAGAACCCCGGTCCCACGAGACCGGGGTTCTTGATTTTACCTGACCGGCTTGTAGGTATGTCATGCCGGCGTCAGCTGCACACCTGAGCCGCACTGGACCGCATGTGGATTACATGTTTTGCAAGGTGTATATTTGACAGGGGTGATGTTGATTGGGTATCAAGACGGTTCTGTGCGATTTGTTAGGTATCGAATACCCCATTATACAGGGCGGGATGGCTTTGGTAGCTACCGCTGAACTCGCCGCAGCGGTGAGCGAGGCAGGTGCCTTGGGAGTGATAGCCGCAGGCGATGCCGACCCTGAGAGTGTCAGGAAGGAGATACATAAGGTCAGGGCGCTTACCTCCAAGCCATTTGGGATCAACGTGTACCTGCTGTCACCCTTTGCGGCTGAAGTAATGCGAGTGGTCATAGATGAGAAGGTCCCCGTGGTGACTACAGGGGCAGGCAATCCCGGGAAGTATGTGCCATCATTGAAAGACGCGGGGGTGAAAGTGCTTTCCGTGGTGTCAAGCGTGAACATGGCCAGGCGGCTTGAGCGGGCCGGGGTGGATGCGGTCATCGCTGAAGGCATGGAGTGCGGGGGCCATATAGGCCAAATAGCCTCGATGCCCCTTGTGCCACAGATAGCCGATGCGGTGGATATTCCCGTGGTGGCTGCAGGGGGCATCTACGACGGCAGGGGGCTGGTGGCAGCCTTAGCACTAGGAGCGGTGGGAGTGCAGATGGGGACCAGGTTTCTGTGTGCAGCTGAATGCCCTGTGCATCCCGGCTACAAGCAGGCGATTATCGCAGCCAAGGACAGGAGCACGGTGGTCATCGGGCAAAGCACCGGCCATCCTGTAAGGGTGCTCCAAAACAGGTTTGCCAGGGAGGTCCTGCAGGGCGGAGCAGGAGAAGACTCTAAGGCAGCGTTTAGTGACATGGCCGTAGATGCTTTGCGGCGCGCCGTTTTTGACGGAGATATAGAGTATGGTTGTCTCATGGCGGGACAGGTGGCAGCTATGGTAAGCAGGGAGGAGTCGTGCAAGGAGATAATCGGACATGTGATGGCAACGGCATCTGACGCGCTAAGGCGCCTTGGAAGTTACACATTTCCTTTGGGAGGGTAAAGGGTCAGCAGGAATTCAAACAAGCTGCCCCTCCGCCGCAGCGGCCTGAAAATGCCCACGATGCGGTGTCTGTATTTTCTTAAGGGGACCAGATCACTGGGCCTATCTATCAAGACGTGAAGCATATTTTGATCATCCACCATGACCCCCAGATGGGTGTAACCTCCGGGCAGGCGCATCACCACGATGTCATCGGCTTGTGGTACCGCGACCCGCTCAGCTACCCCGTCAAGAGCTTTTAGAAGTCTGCCCATATAGTCCTCTTGGGCTTCACTGTGCATAGGCAGGCCGTCGCCATCCGGGACAAATACTCCCTTTTCCCGAAGATATAGCCATACAAGCCCCAGGCAATCGATACCTTTCTTGTCCCTGCCTTTGAACCTATACGGTATTCCCAAGAACGAGTCTAGGTCCATGATCCCGCCTCCTTGTGCCATACGTTCCATTCTATGTGATATGGCTTGCGATGGTAACATAACCAGTAACAAGGAACTTAAGGCCGGCAAGAAGAATACGAACAAGCGAATTCTAAAGAGGAGAAGACTGTGTTAAGCCTTCTAGGGCCGGAATGAAGACAACATGTTAAGGAGTGATGAAGTGATGTTCCGGCGAAGAGATGAGTATGCCGAGCCCTTCAGGATCAAAGTGGTCGAGATGTTGAGGACTACCGACCGGGCTACCCGGGAGAGGTTAATCAAAGAAGCCGGTTACAACGTGTTTGGTCTGCCGTCTGATGCAGTGTACATAGACTTGCTTTCCGACAGCGGCACTACTGCCATGTCAGACTACCAGTGGGCCGGTATGATGATGGGGGATGAGGCGTATGCCGGGAGCAGGAATTTCTATAACCTGAGAGACACCATCAAAGAGGTGATGGGTTACGGGTATGTGGTGCCTGCGCACCAGGGCAGGGGAGCCGAACACATCCTCATGAACGTGTTTGTAAAGCCCGGTGACCGGGTGCTGGGCAACATGCACTTTGACACCACCGAGGGGCACATCCTGCTCAAGGGGGCAGAGCCCGTGAACTGCCTGGCCGAAGCAGGGTACAAGGTGGGCGAAGAGGCCGATTTCAAAGGCAACTTCGACCTGGACCTGCTTGAGGCTGAGATAAACAAAGATGTGGACAAAGCCGCTTTAATACTGATTACCATCACTTGCAACAACAACGGCGGTCAGCCTGTTTCCATGGAAAACATAAGAGGTGTCAGGAAAATCGCTGACAAGTACGGCATCCCGGTGTTTTTCGATGCAGCCAGGTTTGCCGAAAACGCCTATTTCATAAAACACCTGGAACCGGGGTATAAAGACAAACCGGTGGCGGAGATAGTGAAAGAGATGTTCTCCTACGGCGACGGATGCACAATGAGCGCCAAGAAAGACGCCCTGGTCAACATCGGGGGATTTGTCGCATTTAGGAGCGAGGAGCATTACCGGAAGGCGATAGAGTGGCAAGTTCCCTTTGAGGGTTACGTGACCTACGGCGGGCTCGCCGGACGAGATCTGGAAGCCATGGCAAGGGGCCTCAAGGAAGTACTCAACGAAGACTACCTTGAGGATAGGATTGGCCAGGTAAGATACTTGGCGGACCTGCTCGTAGAAGCGGGCATTCCCATTGTGAGGCCGCCGGGAGGCCATGGAGTATATATTGACGCCAAGTCTATGTTGCCGCATATCCCTCGGCACCAGTTCCCCGCACAAGCGCTTACTGTGGAGCTTTACGTAGAAGGGGGTATCCGCGGGGTTGAGCTAGGCGGATGTGCTTTCGGATACAAAGATCCCGAGACAGGGGAGGATGTATGGCCTGAGCTGGAATTGGTAAGGCTGGCCATCCCCCGGAGGGTGTATACCGACAGGCACATGATGGTAGTGGCCAGGGCTTTGAAGGCAGTCAAACAACGCGCATCGTCGATTAAAGGGCTGAGACTGGTGTACGAGGCGCCCGTAATGAGGCATTTCACAGCGAGGTTTGAGCGGCTGGAGTAGGTCTAAGATGTCAAGGCCTGGGGTGACCCCCAGGCCGCCTTATCGGACCCGGATTAGGTTTTTCTCTGCCAATTGGCAAGAACCGATTGGAACACCGGGGTCAGTACGGAACCGACTATTACGCCCGAGCCGGTCTGGACTATGTTGCCGAGAATTTCTGCTGGGACCGCTTTAGGTGAGTACATGACTGCCGTGCCTGCGGCATATCCTGCGATAATCCACACAGATGCTACCACCATCGCCACCAGCTGGCGGCTTCTGGGTTTTTCGTGGCCCAGTTTCCCGGCAATATAGCCTGCAACCCCTTTTATCACAAAGGTCCACGGAGCCCATGCAGGGTATCCGCCCAATATATCAGCCAAAACGGAACCCAGCGCTCCTGATACGGCACCTGCAAGTGTCCCAAGGGCCATTGAAACGGAATAGATAATGCCGTCTCCTAAATGGATGTAGCCTGTCGCAGTGGGCATCTTAAGAAACATGGTTGCGACCAACACCAGGGCACTTACCAAACTTAATGTCACCAGTGTGACAAGAGGGGATTGTTTTTCCCTCATTCGAAACTGCCTCCTAAGCGTTCAAACCATGTTGTTTCAGCCTAGGTGTGTTTATCGCCCGAAGCCAGCCTGAGCTTCAAGTTTATCTGCAACAGCAGACGGCCTTCTTGGAAGACTTATCCTGTTGAAGAAGCCGCCAAAGGAATTATAGCACGAACTATATCACTAAGCATATGCATGCCGAAGGTTTATGCCCCGGCCGTGACGAACTTAACCGGCAATAAGCCAATATCATCCTAAGTAAGGGGTGTGGGATATGATTTCAGAAGAATTAAGGAGGCACGATCTTGTCAGCCAAGGTTTGGAGTATTTGGAGAATTGCCTGGAGGAGTATATTGACCTGATTACGGAGATAACCCAGGTGCCTGCTCCCAGCAACCAAGAGGAGCAGAGGACCGGGTTTGTAAAATCCAAAATGGAATCCATGGGGTTCCCTGCGGTTCAGGTGGACGAAGTAGGGAATGTGATTGGGTTCTTTCCCGGAACAGACGCGTCGAGAGTGATTGTGAGCATGGCTCACATAGATACTGTGTTCCCAATGGATACTGACCTTACTGTCAGGCGTGAGGGCAACATCCTTGCTGCGCCGGGGGTGAGCGACAATTCGGCCTCAGTTGCATGCATGCTGCTCCTGGGCAAAGTGTTTCTAAGCCACCTTCCCCTGCCTCACCCGGTAGTACTGGTGGCAACAGTAGGCGAGGAAGGTTTGGGGGATCTAAGAGGAGCCAGGTATTTTTGCGATCATGTGGAAGACTATGATTTTGACGGGTTCAGGCTTGAACCGGAAAAGCTAATATTTCTCAACATAGACGGAGACATGCAACAAATCACAAGCCAGGCTGTGGGAAGCCGGCGGCTTAGGATCGAGTTCAAAGGCCAGGGCGGACATAGTTGGGCGGATTTCGGTAATTCCAGCGCTATCCACGGGCTGGGTACTGTCATTGCCGGGATCGCCAAGATCCAGGTACCTGATCGCCCCAAGACGACCTATAACGTAGGTGTGATTGAAGGCGGCCATTCGGTCAATTCAATAGCCCAGACCGCAAGCATGCTCTTGGACATGAGGTCTGTGTCCTCGGATCGGTTGGCACGCTTGGAGAGTCAGGTAATGAAAATCCTGGATAAGGCCGCTGAGGAGACCGGCACAAGCTATGACATCCAGGTGGTGGGAGACAGGCCTGCGGGCAGCCTGCCGGAGGATTCCGGCTATTTGCGAGGGCTTTTGGCCTTGGGCAAAGAATTAGGCCACGAACTCCGGGTGGGTGCTGCCAGCACTGACTCAAATATCCCCCTTTCCAGAGGGTGGCCTGCGGTGACCATGGGGTTCAAACGGTCCGGCGACGGACACAAGACCAGCGAGTTCCTGTATGTCGACTCCCTCATACCTGGGATAAAGTTCGCCCTTATGTGCTTTGCGGCGCTGCTGTACGACAAGTTATAAGTCGGTCCACCAGTTTTCCGGGAGCAACCCAAGACGCCAAATCGCTACGCCGCTTATGCCATATCTCTGTGCCATCCTTATCCGGACTTTCAAGGAGAGGGAGTCTTCGAGGTAGGCCTTGTACGATCCGTCTATGCCTTCCCACTCGGCGTAGTTGCAAAGGAATTGGGGCACAAATACGGGAACCGGCCCATCCCCGAGGCGGCCGGCACTCAGGGTTGAGATGCCTGGATACTCAGGGAAAGTTGCAAGCTTGTCTCTTGCCGGGGGCAATGCAATCGCAGATGCCTCCCCTTCGTAGGGGATCTTATAAAGCACACCGTACGCAGGGATCCCGAGGATGATCTTGTCAGGGCTCACAAGCTCACATTCTTGCCTTATGGCGTCATCCACCCGGCTAAAAGGCGCTACAGGTGACGGCGAGCCGGGGTCCTGGAAGTTGTAAGCCATAAGCACGATGAAGTCGGCGATATCCCCTATGTACGCGTGGTCGTAACCCTTATACGGGCTGCTTAGAGGAGGGAGGGCTACTGCAAGGGTCTTTTTGCCGAGGAAATCCCTTAACAGGGCCAGGAATTCGTTGAAATTTGTCTTGTCCCTCTCGGCGGTAACTTCATCTAACCCCAAGCCCTCAAAGTCAATGAGTACCCCGTCGTAGTCAGCCGATGAACTGGCAATGTCCAACGCAAGCCTGCGCCTTAGCACCGGGTCATCCAGAATTGAGCCTATGTCTGAGGTGCTGTCAGCAAAATACATTGACATGAGCTTTAGACCGTGTAGTCTCGCCTCCAAGATCACGGAAGGCCAGCCGTCAGGCTTATGAAACCCGGTGGGGTTGTATCCTGATGTGACTTTTCCATGCTTGTCTACTGCATACCATCCGAGAAACAGGCCTTCCATCTTGGTGGCTGCGCAGTCCTTTTCAGAGTAGGGGTACCTGGCGCCAAACACGTCTACCCAGCTTGAGTATGTGACCGAACCCAGGGCATAAAATCCCCATAGGCCAGGCAATGTGCCAGTTGATGTGCTACCTTCCGGGGAGGATATGTATACGGTTCGGGTAGCTTCATCCCACCTTACATGATACCCAAGGATTTCGATAAACAGCCTCAAGGGTACCATGGTGTGCCCGTCCAGCAATACGGCAGGTTTAGGCATGGGGACCGGTTGTCCGTCTGAGGTGCTAATTGTGGTTTGCCCGATCTGGATAACCAGAGTGATGCCATCCTTGGAATAGGTGGCGGCTTGGCGGGTACCATCCCATCCGATTTTGGCACCTACAGCTTCGCCCAGCGCCCTTAGGGGTACCATAGTAGTCCCGTCTTCCACGTAAGGCGTGACCGGAAACCTTACCGGTGCCAAGTCTAGGAGTACGTTTACATAAGGCGGTTCTGCAGCGGCTATGCGGACAAGAGTCTCTGAGGCACGTTGTGCCTGGACGGGCAGGGCAGGGCCTGCAAAACACGCTGTTACAAAACAGCTGATGAGCAGCACGATTTTAGGCAAGGGCACGCGGTTTGGTAGCTGGGCCATAAAGATTCTCCTTTCCCCGTTGCTTGGCATGTATCTTGTTTCGGAACATGGTAACAAAATCCTTCTTGTGTTTCCATGAACTGAGTTCCGGCTGGTCGGTTGAGCCCCGGATGGGATGGGGATCTTACTCACAAGAGCGGGCCACTATGCGCCGCTTATACATTTATAGCAGATAGCCTATGGGTCAAGGAAGGGCAAAGCGCTTCACCCGGATCATTGCACGGGGATTGAGAAGTTCAACTTGGTTCCTGGCTGCCAGTTCGGATTGAGGTAATCACGAGGGTCATGGGAAATCAGCCTCACGATTTGGGCCTGCCCGTTTACCAGTTCTATCACAAAAACCCTGCTGTCCACCTCTACGGTCAAGAAGTCCCGCTGCTCGTCAACTTGAAAAACTACCTCATGCGGGTAGATGGTGTAAAGTACCATGGCTTGGCCATCTCCTTCCTTAACTGCCGTCAAAACCGACAATCTGAAGCCTCTTATGGCGTCCGTCATCATTTGTGCTATTCCAGCCCCGGTGGCCTCTGGTCAGACGGGGCATTGGGCATTTGCCCGACGGGGCCGTGTTCCGTGGGAGATTCAGGTCGGCAGCGGCTGCCGTCCTGGCTGTCCTGCCCTCCGTTTGCCATTTGCTTGAGCTTTTCCACCGCCTCGTGCAGCCCACCTATACCGTCGATAAGGCCCACATTGACTGCTTCTTGTCCGACCAGGATAGTGCCTATGTCCCGGGCCAACTCACCTGTCCGGAACATAAGTTCCCTGAAAACCGGTTCAGGTATACTTGAATTGTTGACCACGAACTTAATCACCCGGTCCTGCATTTTCTCCAGGTACTCATACGTTTGGGGAACCCCCAGGACGGTGCCGGCGAGCCTGATTGGATGTATGGTCATAGTTGCGGTTTCTGTAATCAACGAGTATTGGGCCGCAACGGCTATAGGCACCCCGATGCTGTGTCCTCCGCCAAGCACCAGCGATACTGTAGGTTTGGACATGCTCCTTATGAGCTCTGCTATTGCCAGCCCCGCTTCGACATCTCCGCCAACGGTGTTTAGAAGTACCAGGAGCCCGGCGGTATCCGGATCTTCTTCAATGGCCACCAGCTGGGGCAGCACGTGTTCGTATTTTGTGGTTTTGTTCTGGGAGGGCAGCACAATATGCCCTTCAATTTGTCCGATTATGGGGAGGCAGAAGATCTTCCCTTTCCCGTATGACATGCTTACGGTGCCAAATTCCTTAATGTTCCCGGCGTTGTTGGCTTGAGTCTGCTCTTGGGTTGTCACACCATCAGCCCTTTCTCATGTACTTATGCGTACTTACGCGAACATTCCATGCTGCCGGTGCGTCACACCAAGCCGCCCACGCGTGCCTATGGTCTGCATGGTGCCTCGGTGTGTTTGTGCCGGAGTATTCATGGGACAAGCAACCAAACGACCAGGGCCGGCAGCGGTCCTGTGGCTACTGCGCTCAGGCTAGGATACCTTTTCTGTATCTCGAAAACCTGCTGTAAAGTCCCTGAAATCCATGTCCGGAAATATTGTGTCTGTTCGCTCAAGGTGTCTTAGAAACCCCGGGTCTACAGTACCTGCTTCCAGCTGCCTGGCGAGTTTGAGAAACCTTCCTACATGAGTTACAAACCGGTTGACTGCATATTGATAAACGGTGCCGGAATTCATTATGAACGGCCAGTCAGAGGCTTGAGCAAGCATCAACTCCCGGGCTGCCTGGTTTAGTGCCCTTTCCATAAGCCCCGTGGCACTCTTGAACTTCTCCGCCAGCCGGGACATAAGCATTTCGCAGGCATGCAGATGCCTGTAAATCCAATGGTTTGACCGTTCCAGCCATACCTGGTGATAGCCCTTATACCCCCAGCCTGATACCGATGGTTCCGCAGGCTGGTTTACAGGGTAGTACTCACGGTATTGGCACAAGGTTATAGGCCTTACATGTTGTCTTTCTTGCGCCATCCGTCGCAGCAGGTTTTCCAAGAATAGAGGGCCTTCGTACCACCAGTGCCCAAAAAGCTCAGCATCGTACGGGGCGACCATAAGCGGCCTCCTGCCGTATAGATCCTTCCAAAACTCGGCTTCTTTGTTGCGCCAGAACATGAAGTTGCCAGCATGTTCCCAGGCTCTGGCCTTAGCGATGTCAGGCCGGTAGAAGTCCTTGTAGTTGCTCTTCCTATCTGTTACCCTGTGGTACTTGATCCCCAAAGGCATCCTGGTGTTTCCCGGAAGGGCCTTACCCAAGTATTCTAAGGGCAGGTCGTAGCCAATGTCCCTGTAGTATTCCCTGTACCACGGGTCCCCGGGATAACCTTCGTCAGCGCTCCACACCTGCTTAGAGCAGTCAGGATCCCTTGCGAAAGCCAATAGCCCATGGGGGGTAACCACAGGGGCGTGGTACCCGAACCTCGGCCTGGGGGTAGAGAAGAGCACTCCGTGGGTTTCCAGGATGAAATATTGGACACCTTCGTGTTTGAGTACAGGTTCGACGTCTGGTGTGTATGCACATTCAGGGAGCCAGAAGCCTTTGGGAGTATGGCCGAAATGGCGCCTGAAGGTGTTCAGTCCTGTGATTATCTGGGCTTTGATAGACCCCTTGGTGAGCATGAGGGGCAGATACGCGTGGGTAGCGGCAGATGTGCATAGCTCCACGTATCCTTCAGATTCCAAGGCCGCCCATGGCTGTATCAGGTTACACTTGAATCTATCTACATAATCTATATAAGCCTGTCTGAACTTGCTGAGGTACATGCGTGCCAGAGGTTCTAAAGTGATGTCGCCCTTAAGCCTCACAGTTTCTTTTTCAGCCAATTCTATAAGATTCTCAAGGTGTCCTATGTAACGCTTTTGGAGCAGCGTGTCATCTAGCATCTCGAGCAACGGAGGGGACAAGGATACTGTAACCCTGCCCGGTAAGCCGTCTTCTGCCAGCCGGAACATGGTGTTGAGCAGAGGAATATATGTCTCGGTAATCGCCTGAAACAGCCATCTTTGTTCCAAGCAGTCCGGAGTGTCAACGTGTCTTACAAAGGGCAGGTGTGCGTGGAGCACAACGCTCAGGAAACCTTTAGGCATTTGCGTCTTTCCCCCAAGTCATAGGTGAACTGGTCCCAATCTTGGCCCGGAAATCAAGATATTGCTCCGGCCAGCCTACAGGCGGCCATTCCAGGCAGATCTTGTCTGATACAGTATCTGCGGGAAGGGTGATTATGTTAGATGTGAGCATTTTCACAAATACACCTTCAGGAAAAAGCCTCCCCAATTCAGCCATCAGGGTTTGACGTGGTTTTGAAATATTTATGTACCAGTTGTCTGTGTGGTCATCTACGAATATATCCATTTCTTTGTGACGTCCTTGGCCCGGAGTGAGCTCATATATCCTGAGCACAGGACGGGAAAGCCCCCAATCACGCAAGTGCTTCTCGTACATCTGCCTGTACTTTTCGTGGGTGATCTCCCAGTAGGCGTAAACCCAGTTGGGATCCCTTGCCATCAGCACCAGCCTGTCAATTCCGTAACGCTCAGGCAGGGTATATGTTTCCTCAGCAATTGAGGAGGGCGTGCGTTCCTCTTGGTCGGTTTCTTCATGTTCAGAGGGATCTTTTGCAACTGCCCAGGCTCCCTTCTGGAATTCAATCAGCCCGCCGGCCTCCCAAGCCAGTTCTACCTCTTTAGGCAGGTCGATCTTGCGTAGTCTACGTGATGCCAGCGCCCCGTCATCTTCGCGTTGCTGGGGAGGGGGAATACGGGGCAGGGCAACTCCTGCTTGCCGGTCAGCTTGGCCGGCTTGGCTTGCATCGATAGCCTCAGGCGGTATGCCGATGCCCGAAGACACCTCCATGTGGGTCTGCGGCTTTTCAACAGGCGTACCGGTACTCCTTCTGAAGCGGACAAGTGCAAGCACAAGCACTAAGATGGCGATTGTCGTTGCAAAAATCCACATGGTGAATAGTATTCCTCCCGTCAGGCTAAAATCGGAAAAAGCCAATGGTTCAAATGACCGGCTCTAACTAAATATGAGGAATAACCTTGGATTTTATTCGACGGGATCTGATGGGAGTCATTACATGAGACTGTGTGTGCTTGGAAACGGCAGCTTGTTTTTGGGATTTGACCCTAAGGCAAGGACGAGAGAGATATTCTGGCCTGTGGTAGGACTTGCCAACCATGTGGGCGATGGTGCTGATAACGCCTGCTTGATCTGGTATGAGGGCGCTTTTTACCAGTTGGGCGGCCCGTCCTGGCACACTCAGGCAAGGTACGGAAAGGGTATGAGTTTTGACTGGGTGTTCAGGCACAAGCGGCTGCCGCTATCAGTAGATATGTCAGATTGCGTAGACCCTTACCGGCCTGTGTGGGCCCGGACCGTCAAAGTAGCTTTTAGACCTGCAGCAAAGGTAGGACTCTATTTCAGACAACACTACCACCTGGGCGAGAACACCGTAGGCGAATGCGGGTTTTACGATGTAAGTGCCGGACGGTTATACCACTACAAGGGCAATATCTGGGTAGCTGTAGCCGTAATCTTGGGAGATAAGGTAGATGGAGGCCACTTACTGCATAAAAGAGACGTGGCAGTCGCCAAAATGCGCGACGGCGGGGTAAAATTGGTTCCCCAAACCGGCGGGATTCAAGGAAGGCCCATTGAACACGGGTTGATTGAAAGCATATACAGTGTGAGGCGTGAAGCCCAAGGGGAACCCACCTTAAGTACCCTCCAAGCCACCTACTTTGCGGCATTTGGTTCTACCAGGCAGGAAGCCGACTTTGGGCTGGACAGGGCCCTTGAATCAGGGTTTGAGGGCATCCGCACCCGGTCAGCAAAATACTGGGCCGGCAAGCTGGGCTGCGACAGGCCCCGCTGCTTCTATACCACTTCGGTCAAGGTGGTTGTTAGCCACTGTGACTCAGGCGGCGGCATCTTAGCTTCTTGTGACACAGGGATTATGGGGGATTTCAGGGACCATTACCGCTACGTATGGCCCAGGGACGCAGCCATGTGTGCCAGTGCCTTGCTCAGATGCGGGCTGCCCGAATATGCCAGACGCTACCTTGTGTTTTGCTCCAAGACCTTGTCCGAACACGGGTGCTTTTGGCAAAGATACCGGGCCGACGGCACAAGGGGCTCCGGGTGGCACACCCCTGACTTGCCCCGCGGCGAACTGCCGGTTCAAGCAGATGAGACAGCCTTGTCCCTTATCACGGTGGTTGAATATCTCGAACATACCCGGGATTTCGACTTTGTGCATGACATTTACCATACGTTTGTGGCAAAGGCTGCAAGGTTCCTCCAAAGCTACCGTACCCAAGGCGGGCTGCTGGTGAGACCGTCATTTGACCTGTGGGAGGAGCGGCGGGGAATCTTCACGTTTACCCAGGCAGTCTCGGCAGCAGCTCTAATGGGCTCGGCAAAGCTTGCGTGGATGTTGCACCAGGGGGACTACACCGGGTTTTGCGAAGCCGGCTGTGAGCTCTTAGAAGGGCTTTACTCCCAGCTATCCAACGAGGAGCTGGGTTTTTGCCGGGGGCTTACGGTGCCGGATCTTACCCAGGATTGGACTGAAGATGCAAGCTTGTTCATGGTGCCTGTGATGCTTGACAAGATAGAACAGTGGTGCCGGAAGGCGCCGGCACCGGTATTTGCAAGAACTATAGGACCACTGGCAAAGCGGCTTAAGTCCAGAAGTGCAATCAGCTGGAGGCGGTTGAAACAGGCGCTAATGGTGTACGCAGGCCCGGAGCCTAGCGGAATTGCTAGGTATAAGGGGGACTGGTACTGGCGGCCTAAAGGCTCCCACGGGCTTCCCGGCAACCCTTGGTTGGTCACAACCGCGTGGTACCTGATCTCAGGGTACCAATTAAGATTGCTGGATAAGGCCGAAATCACCGCGTGGCTCAGCTGGTTTCGCAAGCACAGTCTGGAGTCGGGGATATTGCCTGAGCAGATCGACGGGTTCACCCAAGAGCCTAGATCAGTGGCGCCTCTTACATGGTCCCATGCCGCCTACATTGACTTGGTCAACCTTATACAGGCCAAAAGATGGGAAAACACTAAACCTGAAGGGCCACAAATTCGACGAAAAAGGAGGAATTCTGCTATCCAGGGCGAATATCGCCCAGAGTGAACCCGTTTCCGGACGTTTTTACAGATAACGCAAGGTTCAAGATAAGGAGGGAGAATGGTATGCTTCCGACCCTGACTGCAGATGAGAAAAGGAAAGCGTTGGAAAAAGCCCAGGCTATGAGGAAAGCCAGAGCTGATCTGAGAGAGCAGCTCAAAAAGGGCGAAGTCACGCTTGAGGAAGTCCTCAACAGGGACGACCCGGTGGTGGCGCGGATGAAAGTTTCTTATCTGCTTAGGTCCTTGCCCAGAGTCGGCAAAGTCAAGGCTGAGAGGATTATGCAGGAGATTGGAATCAATGAATCCAGACGGGTACAGGGCCTAGGTACAAGGCAGAAGCAGGCACTTTTGGCCCGGTTTATGGACAAGTAGTTGGGAGTAGGCTACAAGTTGTCTCGATTGGCGTTGTAGGGAGAGGTAGTCAGTATTACAAATGGATAGAGGTATTTTGTTTGTCATAACTGCTCCTTCTGGTTGCGGCAAAGGCACCTTGAGGAGGGCTCTCCTGGAAGAGTTGCCTGATATCAAGTTCTGTCCTTCAATTACAACCAGGCCCCCTAGGCCAGGCGAAGTTGACGGAGTTGACTACATATTCGTGTCTGTGGAAGAATTTATGGAGAGGAAACAGGGCAACCAGCTTGTAGAGTGGGCAGAGGTATACGGCAATTGCTACGGGACACCGAAGCAGGAATTGGAGCAAGCTCTTGAGCAGGGCTGTATGGTTTTGGTTGAGAAGGACGTTCAAGGCGCTCGGACCTTACGGCAAGTCTACCCTGAAGGTATCTTCATCTTCATACTTCCACCTTCCTTTGAGGAGCTCGAACGGCGGATTAGAACTCGCGGGACTGAAAATGCTAGGGAACAGCGTATCAGGCTTGAAAGCGCACGCCGGGAAATTGCCGATCTTGCTGATTTCGATTATGTTATTATCAATGACGACATAGAAAGAGCCACACACAGACTGGTTGCGATAGCTTTAGGTGAAAAGGCAAGGCGTGAGCTTATTGCCAGTAAGGTTCATAGGGGGGGCTAGGGATGGCAAACACATCGTTGAGGGATGTGATCAAGAAAGCCGGTTCCAAGTACGACCTGGTGCTCGCAGTGGCCAAACGTGCGAGGCAGATAGTCGACGAGCAGCAGGGGGACGTACTTGCGACAGAAAAACCGGTGACCATTGCGATAGAAGAGATCTTGGACGGTAGAGTAAAATATCGGTGGAATTCTGATCTCGCAGGTTGATGCCAAGGCACCCGGGCTAGGGTGCCTTGGAGTTTTAAGAAAAGATTCGATAGGGGTGGCGGGCCATGTTGTCAGGATACACTATAGTCGTCGGCGTAACAGGCGGGATAGCTGCCTACAAGACCCTCGAAGTTATATCAAAACTTAGAAAACTCGGTGCTGAAACCCGGGTGGTAATGACAGAAAACGCCACCAAGATGGTGGCTCCCATAACATTTCAAACTATATCCAACAATCCTGTAATTGTACGTATGTTTGAGGAACCCAAGCAGTGGAACGTAGAACATGTGGCTCTGGCTGAGGTTGCTGATCTGTACTTGGTATGCCCTGCAACTGCTAACGTGATAGGCAAGATATACAACGGGATTGCAGATGATTTCCTTACCACGTCAATCATGGCCTGTACCGCTCCTAAGCTGATCTGTCCGGCCATGAACCACAATATGTATGTTAACCCGGTTGTCCAGCGGAACCTGGCAGGCTTGCGGGAACTCGGGTACCACATATTAGAGCCTGATTCGGGCCGGCTGGCGTCAGGGATAACCGGCAAAGGCAGGCTACCTGAGCCTGACAGGGTTGTCCAGGAAGTGGTATCGATCTTGGTGCCCCGGCGCGATTTGGAAGGTCTCAATATCCTCATAACTGCCGGCCCCACAAGGGAATGGATAGACCCGGTAAGGTATATATCTAACCCTTCCACAGGCAAGATGGGTTACGCCCTGGCGGCTGCCGCTAAGAAGCGGGGTGCTAACGTGTACCTAGTGTCAGGACCCGTTGCGCTTGAGCCGCCCCTCGGAGTTACCGTGAAGCAGGTTGAAACTGCTCAGGAAATGCTCGACGCGTGCCTGGAATTCTACCCTGAAGCCCATGTGGTGATAGGGGCTGCGGCACCCGGAGATTTCCAGCCTGAGGGTGTATCCGAACAGAAGATAAAAAAATCAGGGGACGGACTCCGGCTGACCTTCCGGGAAACACCTGACATATTGAAGACCTTGGGCCGGGACAAGGGTAACAGGATCCTTGTGGGATTTGCCGCAGAAACCGAAAATATCCTGGAAAACGCGGTAGAGAAGGCGCGGCAGAAAAACCTTGACTTGGTGTGCGCCAACCAGGTAGGGCTTGCCGACAGGGGCTTCGGGTCGGATACCAACGCTATCAGCATCGTTATGCCTGATGGCAGCCATGAGGAGTTTGGCCCGGCTCCCAAGTATGAGATTGCCATGGCCATCCTTGACAAGGTGAAGAGTCTCATTGGTTGACCCGGACAAGTCTGGATATGTCGAAGTTGTAGTTGATATCCCTGCTTTGGGGGACCGCAGGTTTACCTACGAGGTTCCCGGGGGATGTCATTTGCCTTACGGTGCTAAAGTTGAGGTGCCTTTTGGTGGGAGGCAAGCCGAAGCATATGTGGTGGGCCACTCTACCCACAAACCTGATCTTGACCTTAAGCCCGTGGCGGCAGCTTACGACCTGAGGTTCTTGCCTCCTCATGGGCTTTTGAGCTTGGGAGAGGTACTCAAAGATTACTACCTTGCCTCAACTGCGTCTTTCTGGCGGTACCTGTGGCCTCCTTCGGTACGGAAGCAACGCTTGAAATCTGATACCAAGTTTGGCCATGCAGAACAGAAAGGCCCTGACAAGCCGGTGGATGTTCCGCTTGAGATTCCGGACCTGGAAAGTTTTGAGGAAGCCTCATTCGTACAAGGCCCTGCCTCACTAAGGTGGGATCATTATTTTGCCCAGATCCAGGATACCCTGGACTCAGGCAAGGGCGTCATAGTGTTGGTACCGGAAATCCGCAAACTGGACAGGGTGGCGCGGGACTTGGAGGCGCGGTTTGGCCCTGTGTGTATCCTCCACTCAGACCTCAAAGGGACGGTCAGGCGCGAAAACTGGCTGAAACTCCTAAGGGGCGACGTAATGCTTGGGGTGGGCACCAGAGGTGCTGTTTTCGGCCCCGTAAGGGACTTAGGGCTTATCATTGTAGATGAAGAAGAATCTCATTCATACAAATCCGAGGAGTTTCCCGGCTACAATGCAGTGACCGTCGCCAGGATACGGGCCAGACTCCAGAACTGCAAGGTGCTCCTTGGATCTTTTGCGCCGTCGGTAAGAACCCGCTATTTCCTGGAGCAGGGCAGGCTCAACCAAGCAGCACAGGTATCCCCGGAAGACGGAACTATTACGGTCAACCATCAAATCATAAGCATGCTGGGCAGGAAGCGGGGGCTTGCCATCAGCAAGGAGCTTCACCTTGCCTTGAGGGATATCTTTGCTCAAGGCGAAAGGGCGGTACTTTTTCTGAACAGGCGGGGTACTTCGTCAGGACTCATGTGTTGCGATTGCGGCAACATCATTATGTGCCCCAGATGCTCAGTATCCCTTGCTTATCACGTCCGGGAAACCCTGATGGTATGCCATACCTGCGGCCTGAGACAAAAGCCACCCTTGGAATGTCCCGTGTGCCGTGGGTTTACCTGGCGGCAGATAGGATACGGGATCGACCGGGTTGCATCGGAGTTTTCCAAGCGTTTCCCCAGGGTACCCATACTAAAACTGGATCAGGATACCGAGGCGCCTGACCATGTGATCGCCCAATTTGCGTCCCTCACACCCTCATGCCTCTTATGTACACAGATGGTGCTTGGGTTTGAGGTGCCTCCGGTTACGGGCGTTGGCGTGGTTTCGTGCGACAATCTGCTGAGTTTTCCCGATTACAGCGCACCGGAACAGGTGTTCAGGCTGCTCATGGACCTGATGCACCTGCTTAAGAGTTCAGGGGGAAATCCTCACAAGCAGTTCATTGTCCAAACCTTAAATCCTGAACACCATGCAATCAAGGGTATCCAAAATCCTGAGATTTTCTACACCACTGAGGCTGATAACAGGGCAATCCTGGGGTATCCCCCCTTCGGTGCCCTGTTTAAGATTGAGTTTTCCGGGGAAAAGCAGGATAGGGTGAAACTGCTAGCTGAGGAATTCGCCGCCCAAGTAGAAAATTGTGCCGCCGGTATCCGGGTACTTGGGCCGGGGCCTGCGCCAAAGCCCAGGGTACGGGGCCGTTACAGGTGGATTCTTATACTCAAGGCTGCCAAGCGGGAAACTTTGTCCCAAGTTGTGACACAGCTTTGGCCCGGAGTCTCCCACCCTCAGGTAAGGATGACCGTTGATACCGAAGAGCCTTTTGGAATCGGGTGACCGGCATCGCCCCCTGGATGTTATAATCAAGTATGTGGCAGTGTGGATTTGACAAAGGTGGTGTTTTGTTGTCACAGTTTGAGATATATACCTTCGATGCGCCGGTGCTGAGGAAGAAGGCCAGGCCGGTGCGGAGGATCAATAAAAGGATTCGCGCACAGCTTGACGCCATGCTCGAGACTATGAGGGCTGCCAATGGGGTTGGGCTTGCAGCGCCTCAGGTTGGTATTTCAAAGCGTATGGTGGTAATCGACGTGGGCGAGGGCCCTTATTTCCTCATCAACCCAGAAATCGTGTCCCAGTCGGAAGAAACCGAAACCATGTGGGAAGGTTGCCTAAGCTGGCCGGGTTACCTGGGACAAGTTGAACGCCCTGTGAGGGTGTGCGTGAAAGCCTTGGATCGCGACGGCCGTGAGATCTGGGTAGAAGGTGAAGGGCTGCTGGCCAGGGCATTGTGCCATGAATTGGATCACCTGGACGGAGTGCTGTTCATAGATAGGGCTAAGTCCATCATCGAAATCGAAGAGGAAATCTCACTATCGGGACTCACATGTATCTTCATGGGGAGCCCTGAATTTGCGCTGCCGTCATTGGAACGTCTGGTGGAAGCCGGGGCCGATATACGGCTGGTTGTGACCCAGCCTGACCGTCCCTACGGTAGAAAGCAGGTGCTTATGCCTACACCGGTCAAGCAGAGGGCGCTGGAACTAGGTCTAGAAGTGTTTGCGCCTGAAAAGATAAGCTCGCCTGACGCTATTGAACGGCTGAAACGCGTGGAACCTGATTTCATAGCTGTGGCCGCTTACGGCCAGAAAATCCCAGCTCAGGTACTCCAGCTTCCTAAGTATGCATGTCTCAACGTGCATCCGTCGATCTTGCCCAAGTACCGGGGTGGCAACCCTGTGCAAAGGCAAGTCATGGCGGGAGAACAAAAGAGCGGGGTCACAATCATATACATGAGTGAGCGTATGGATGCAGGTGATATCTGTCTGCAAAAGACCGTGGACATAGGTCCCAATGAGACTTACGGGGAACTTGAGCAGCGTCTCGCAGTTCTGGGAGCTGAAGCCCTGGCTGAGGCGATGGCTTCGGTATATGAAGGCACTGCCGGCAGGACGCCCCAGAATGAGGAGGAGAGCAGCTATGCGCCTCACCTCAAACCGGGGGAGGAGATAATCGATTGGGAAGCGCCCGCAGAACAGATTCATAACCTTGTGAGAGCCCTTTCTCCTGTGCCAGGCGCTGTTACTTTCTTCGGGGCTGAGCGTACGAAGATATGGAAGACCAAGCTTCTGCCCTCAGAAGGGTTTTCATTTTCAGACGACACTGTCCCGGGCACAATACTCAAAATTGATGATACAATGGCAGTAGTTAGGTGCGGCCAAGGTGTAATCGGAGTATTGGAAGTACAACCGGCAGGCAAAAACCCGATGACTGCCAGGGCTTTCTTGGTAGGCAGGCAAGGCAAGGCTGAGAAATTTGGCTGAGAATCTTTGGTGAAGGAGGGAGTTTAGGTGTATTTCTTTGATCCAGGCTATATCATTTTCGTGCTACCGGCGATGATGTTCGCCCTCTGGGCCCAAGCTAAGGTCCGCGCTGCTTACGAACAGTATTCTAGGATGTACGCCAAAGCAGGACAACCGGCGTATGTTGTAGCTGCAGCTCTGCTACGCGATGCAGGACTTGAGGATGTGAGGATAGAGCGGGCTCCTGGGTATCTTACAGACCACTACGATCCTAGGTCGAAAGTACTGCGCCTGTCTGCCGGCGTATACGATAGCAGTTCAGTGGCTGCGCTGGGAATTGCTGCCCACGAGGTGGGCCACGCTGTGCAGCATGGGGTGGGTTACGCCCCGCTAGCCATAAGGAACAGCTTGGTGCCTGTTGCACAGTTTACGTCAAACGCGGCCATCCCTCTGTTCCTCATCGGGTTTTTCATGAGGTCAGGCACGCTGATGGACCTGGGGCTCCTGTTCTTCCTCGGAGCCGTGCTGTTTCAGGTAATTACGCTGCCTGTAGAATATGACGCATCCAAGCGTGCCCTCAACATGTTGGAGTCATCAGGGTTTATATCCCCCAGTGAAACGGTGCCTGTTGGCAATATGCTAAATGCCGCAGCTCTTACTTACGTAGGCGCCACCGCAGTGGCTCTCGGCCAATTCTTTAGGCTCCTTATGCTGCGGGGAAGGCGTGATTAGAATTGTCGCAAAGCGCCCGGAGGATCACTCTCGATATTTTGGCAAAAAGGATACCTCCGGGTGCTCATGGTGGTTTCGTACGGTTGGATGAACGGGACAGGGCGCTGGTAACAGAGCTGGTGTCCGGTACACAGAGATGGAAACGCTTTCTGGACTTCTACATCGCTGGTTTTTCCCACAGACCCCTAGACAAGGTTTCGCCTGAAGTGTTAAACGCTCTCAGGCTCGGGACTTATCAGCTTTTGTTTATGGGGCTTCCCGATTATGCTGCCGTGAGCTCTGTAGTCGGAACCCTTAGGGCCAGATCCCACCGCGGATTTGTAAACGGTGTGCTCAGGGCTATGGCCAGAAATCTGGGCCACGTAGAACTGCCTTCTTTGGATGACTGCCCGGAGAAATACGCCGGCATCCGGTATTCCTTTCCTGATTGGATTGTACGCCGCTACTTTGAGCGTTTCGGGATGGAAGCTGCCCTTTCACTGCTTAAGGTTCAGAATCATCCCCCTCCTGTCACCTTACGGATAAACGGGGCTAAGACAGAACGCGGCCTCTTGCTTGAAAAACTACGGGATGCGGGGCTTCCGGCCGAGCCGGGAAAGCTTGGGATTTCCATCAAGGTAGCCGGCGGGAGGAGGGTAAGCGAGTTTCCGGGTTACACCGAGGGCTTGTTTGCGGTGCAGAATGAAGCGGCGATGATCGCCACCATGGTGCTCGGCCCTGAGCACGGGGATGTTGTCTGGGACATGTGCGCTGCCCCTGGCGGGAAGACCATGCATATTGCTGAACTGGTATCAGGTACCGGGTTTGTAGTCGCGTCGGACATAGATGAGCACCGTACCGGATTGATTGGTGAATCTAAGCAAAGGCTTGGGTTTGACAATGTGTCCACCGTGGTGCTTGATGCTACTCATGCGGATAAGGCCGCCCAAGCGCTTAGGTCGGCAGGGCTTCCTGTATGTTTTGACAAAGTGCTGGTAGATGCACCTTGTTCAGGGCTCGGGGTTATAGGCAAACATCCTGACATTAAGTGGATGCGAAGAGAGTCTGACATCCCAGCCATGGCCATAAGACAGAGCTTGTTGCTTGATACGGCCGCCCGTTTCCTGAAGCCCGGAGGTGCTCTGGTTTACAGTACCTGTACCCTTACCCGCGAAGAGAATGAAGAGGTATGGCGCCGCTTTCTGGATACCCACAAGGGGTTTGTTCCGGCAAACGAGGCTATAACCTTCGATGACGGAGTCACGGTGTTTGAGATGGAAAACGGCTGTGGCTACCTGTTGCCCCACATCCATGGCACCGACGGCTTTTTCATAGCCAAAGCGTTGAAAGGGCAAGGTTAAATTGCTAGGATTTGAAAGGGATGTTGGAAACGGGTGAATCTGGATCTGATGGAACCTAGCCTGAGCGGTGATGCGTCTCATAGTAAGACGTAGATGGGACGGGAGCTCGAGTTGACGCAGCAGGGTCATGGCTGTTTAGCAGGAGGAGGAAATCACCTTGGAGTGGAGAGCTGAAACATCCCGGGGCTTGGTCAGGCCAAAGAATGAGGATTCATGGTCAGTGGTTGATCTCCCCACGGGCTGGCTTGCCATGGTGGCAGACGGGCTTGGCGGCCACGATGGGGGTGAGATCGCATCAGCTTTGGCCGTAAGTTCCATCCAGGAGTACGTTAAAAAACATTTTGCCGATGACGATCCAGCAAACGTCCTCAAACAAGCTATCTTGTACGGCAATGGCAAGATCCGGGAAAGTGCCGCCGGTGATCAGGGGTTTCCCGGCATGGGAACCACTGTCACCTGTGTTATGATCACCTGTGACAGGTCCAAGGTTTTTGTCGGCCATGTAGGAGACAGCAGGGCATACATCGTCTCCAATGGAGAGATAAGGCGTATTACAGAAGACCATTCTGTATCAGGCGAACTGGTCAGAAACGGCACTATATCTGAAGAAGATGCAATGCGGCATCCTGGGAGGAATGTGCTCACCATGGCGCTGGGGACTCAAGAGACCGTAGATGTAGATATCTATGAAGAGGAACTTAACCCAGACGATATAGTGGTGTTATGCACCGATGGCCTTACCAGCCTTGTGTCTCCCCAGGAGATTTACCAGGTGTTGGTTATGTGCGACAAAGACCAAGTTGCCCGTAAGCTTGTGGACCTTGCTAATGAACGGGGCGGCCACGACAACATAACAGTGATTGTACTATGGCCCCAGGCAGCATCCAGCTAGGGGGAGGAAGCAAGTTGGACTCGAAGCACATGATAGGCCGGAAGATCCTAGGCAGGTACAAGATTGTCGAACGTCTTGGCGGCGGAGGCATGGGCGTTGTGTGGAGGGCCAATGACCTGGTGCTGGACAGGCATGTGGCGCTTAAGGTATTAAGGCCTGAGATGAGCGAAGATGACGATTTTGTGCAAAGGTTCAGGCGGGAGGCAAAAGCCGCTGCTTCGTTGTCCCATCCCAACGTGGTGAGCATTTATGACGTGGGAGAAGACCAGGGTCTGCATTTCATTGTGATGGAACTGGTCGAGGGAGAGACGTTAAGAGATAAACTCAACAGGGAGGGCAGGCTGGATCCGGCGGAAGCATTGGACATTGCGGCCCAGATATGCCGCGGGCTAGCCCACGCCCACAATAATCAAATAATCCACCGAGACATTAAACCCCAAAATATCCTGCTGACTGACCTTGGCCACGCGAAAGTGACTGATTTCGGCATTGCCAGGGCCTTAGGAAGGGCCTCGACTACGTCCACAGACGTTGTGGTAGGTTCTGTTTCGTATCTGTCTCCTGAACAAGCCAGGAACGGAAAGGTTTCAGCGCGGTCAGACCTGTATTCACTGGGCGTTGTATTGTACGAAATGATCACTGGAAAACTCCCGTTTACAGGTGACACCCCGGTGGCGGTAGCGCTTCAACATGTGGAAGCCAGGGTGCCGTCTGTACGGGAGGCGGTTCCTGACATACATGAAGAAATAGAAAAACTCATAACGAAAGCTCTGGCCAAGGATCCCAGTGAGCGCTTCCAGTCTGCAGAAGAGATGCTACAGGCTATAAGAAGGTGCAGGTCAGCCTTGTTGTACAGGACGGAGCCGGAGTTTTCTGCAAAAGGTGATGAAGCAATGGATAGGCGCAGTAGGAGGAAGCAATCAAGCTCGACGGCTGTCAAGTTGCTGATAGCGTTCATCCTGGTGGGGCTAGCGATAGGCGGTTATGCGATCTATTGGTTTTACCAGTGGATGGCGGTGCCTATTGTCGAGGTGCCTGACATCGTGGGGATGCCTCATATCCAAGCCCAAGCTGCATTGCGTGAAAAAGGGTTGGTCCCCAGGCTTTCGGCGGAAAAATACGACAAGAATTTCCCTGCAGGTACAGTGATATCCCAAAGCCCTCTCGGCGGTGAAAAGGTGAAGGTAGGCCGGGAAATATATTATACCCTCTCCAAGGGAGAAGAATATGTAGAGGTACCGGATGTCCGCAGGCTTACTTTAAGAGAGGCCCAACTGGAACTTGAAAACCATCAGCTTCAGCTGGGGAACGTGGATCAAATCTCCGATCCTACAGTGCCCAAGGATCACGTTATATCTCAAAACCCCAGGGAGGGCACGTCAGTATCCATTGGCACCAGGGTAGACCTGGTAGTGTCCAAGGGAGCTGAGCCCGAGACGGCCATAGTGCCTGACCTCCTAGGACTCACGGAAGCTCAAGCGGCAGCGGTGCTTGCCGACAATTTGCTCGACTTAGGTGAAGTAACGGGGGCACCCTCCCAAGCTCCTACCGGGACTGTGATTGCCCAAATCCCCCAAGCAGGTGAGGAAGTTCCCGTAAGGACCAAGGTGGATATCACCGTGTCAATGGGTACCCAGGGTGGGGTACATTCCCATACCCTCAAAATCGAAGTGCCCGATAAGGGACGCCCGGTCCACGTAAGGCTTACAGTAACAGACCTTGACGGGGAATCAGTGCGCCATAACAGGAATGAAGCGCCGGGCGACACGCTGACCATATCTTTTCAGTACAAAGGCGAGTTTGCAATAATAAAGGTGTACTTCGATGGAGAACTGGCAGATCAACGCAGGATCGTACCGTAGAAGCAGAAAGCGTTAAGGCGGTGATACACAGTATTGATCGGCAGAGTACTAAGCGTGCATTCTTCTGAATGTAAGGTTGCCGTTGGGGAAGAAGTGGTTTCCTGCTCTTTCCGGGGGCGGCTCAGGTTGGAGGATGCCCAGATTTACGCAGGAGACATGGTCCATGTATTCCGGTCGGCAGATTCTTACCTAATTGAAAGGGTTAACCAGAGGAAAAATTTGCTTGTCCGCCCGCCGGTTGCCAATGTAGACCAAGCCATAGTTGTGACTGCGATCACTCAGCCGCCATTGGATCTGGCTTACATAGACCGGATACTGATCCAGCTGGAATATGAAGAAATCGAAGGTATCCTGTGTATCAACAAGCAGGACCTGGAAGATCAAAACGAGATCGATAGGGTAAAGCGGATCTATTCTGATGCCGGGTATAAGTGCGTGGTTACGTCAGCGGCCACCGGTTATGGCTTGGACGAGCTGGCTGACTTGTTCCGGGGCAAAGTCACAGTGTTCGCCGGGCAGAGCGGTGTGGGCAAGTCCAAACTGATATCTGCCCTCTTGGGAGTTGAACTTCTTACAGGTGAGCTGTCCCAGGCTTTGCGGCGCGGGCGTCACACCACAAGGTGGGTGAGTCTGCTGCGTACCCCCGGAGACGGCTACGTAGCCGATACGCCTGGGTTTTCCCGGATCGATCTTGTCGATGTGGAGCCCCATGAGCTGAGCTTCTTGTATCCTGAGTTCAGGGAACATGCCGTCTTGTGCCACTTCCCCAGGTGCCTCCATAAGACCGAACGCAGGTGCGCAGTGTTGGAAGCGCTGGACAGGGGTGAGATCCCCCGGGAACGTCATGACAATTACCTCATGTTCTTGGAAGAACTGATAGAAAGGGCGAAGCGGAAATATGAGTAATCCTGTGACCATACCCGTGAAGGTGGCACCGTCTATTCTATCGGCCGATCTATTAGATCTAGGAAACCAGGTGCGCCAGGTGATGGATGCAGGGGCCGATCTGATTCACCTTGACATAATGGACGGGCATTTTGTGCCCAACCTCACTTTTGGGCCTGATCTGGCAAGCAAACTCCACCAATCGGGGATTCCCCTGGATATTCACCTTATGGTTTCAAATCCTGCTTGGGCAATAGAGGCGTTTGCCGATTATGCAGAATATTTAACCATTCATGTTGAAGCAACCCCTCATTTGGACAGGCTGCTCAGGCTAATCAGAGAAAAAGGCTGCAAGAGCGGGGTGGCCATGAACCCTTCTACTCCGCCTGATTTCCTCAAGTATGTGATCGAAAACGTCGACTTGGTGTTGGTCATGACAGTGAACCCCGGGTGGGGCGGGCAATCATTTATTCCGGCTATGCTCCGCAAAATCGAGGAAGTAAGCAAGGTCATCTCCCAGTCGGGGCTTGCCGTGGAGATCGCAGTGGACGGCGGCATAACCGGGGACAATGCCCAGGCTGTGGCTGACATGGGAGCAAACATCCTTGTTTCAGGCAGTTATATATTCTCCAGCGACGATATGGCTGCTGCCATCCAGAGCCTCCGCAGACGCACACTTTTGAGCTGCTGAATATACTATTGTAGCGACGTGGCAAAGAGTTTTGTGCGAGAGGGGTTCACGGTGAGGCTACGTTCCCGCAACCGCAGGCATCGATGGGTTTCCCTGGCTTTGGGAGCTTGTGGGCTGGCCATCCTCATTATGGCCTTGCCGTCTTGGATGCTTTGGGCGTTGTTGGGGACGCTGCTCTTGGCCGGCGGAACTGTGATGTACTTGACAAATAAGTGAGCTGCGGAGGGATATATCAGGTGACTGTACGGGTCATTAAGGTACCCAGGTTGTTTTCAGGTTTGATAAGAGCAATCATGAGCATATTCGGCTACCGGCCCTGACGGCCGGGAGCAAGCAAAAATCAAAACACCTCTCAAAACAGGATACGACCTTTGAGAGGTGTGTTATTTCAGCCATCCTGATACACCTATATTGCAGGGCGCTTAACCTTTCCGCTCCGCAGGCATCCGGTACACACATGTATCCGCTTGACGGTGTTGCCCACCACTGCCCTTACCTTTTGAACGTTAGGCCTCCACTGCCGCTTGGTTTTCCTGTTTGAATGGCTGACCTGGTTTCCTACTCTCCTTGTCTTGCCGCATACATCGCACTTGGGCACGTTGCGCAACCTCCTTCCCAACTCATAACGAATCTATCCTACCACATAATGTTCGTCAAGGGGAAGTGCCTGACAGGGAAAACCAGGCACAAAAGTGAAAAAGGGATTTGCTTATCCAGCCGCTAACTATAAAATGACTCTGACAGTCTTGAAAAGGGGAGCAAAGCTTCCCTCAAACGGATTGTTGTGGCAATATATATGAAGTCCTAACTGAACTGGAGTGTTTCAGTTGACCGGGAAAGAAATCAGGACTGAAATGGGAAAATTGGTTTTGTCTGAAGAAGCCATTGCTACCATTGCCGGTGCTGCTGCCATAGAATGCTACGGTGTTGTTGGTATGGCAGGCCGCAAGATGACAGACGGGTTATCGGAACTTCTAGGTATGGAAAATTTAGCCAAGGGTGTTTCGGTGTCAATAGACGGCGATGAGCTCAACATCGAACTGTTTGTTATACTTGGGTACGGGGTAAAAATTTCTGAAGTAGCCAGGATGATCATAGACAAGGTCCGCTACACCGTAGAGAAGGTCACCGGGCTTAAGGTGAACAAGGTAACGGTAAGCGTGGAAAGCATCAGGCTTCAGGAAAACTCGGGGAGTTGACAATGGATCGTAGCTCGTTGTTAGATGGCGATAGGTTTAGAGAACTTGTATTTGCGGCGCAAAGGTACCTTTCACGACGTAAGCAGGAAGTTGATTCGCTTAACGTGTTTCCTGTCCCGGACGGAGACACAGGTACAAATATGTATCTTACCCTTTCTTCAGCCGCCGAAAGCCTCAAGGGAAAGCAGGGGCTCTCATTGAGCCAAGCTGCCGATGCTGCAAGCATGGGAGCTCTTATGGGCGCCAGGGGAAACTCAGGTGTGATCTTATCCCAGATATTCAGGGGTATTGCCAAGGGCTTCGCAGGCAAACAAACTGCAGATGCGAAGGACCTGGCCCAGGCCTTCGAGGAGGCGGTATCCACTGCGTATAAGGCAGTGATGAGGCCCGTAGAAGGTACTATCCTAACAGTATTGCGGGGGATGCGGGATGCCGCCCGGGTGGCAGCAGCGGTTCCCGGGGCAACGATTCCGGAGTTGTTCCGTGAGTGTGTTACCAAAGGCCGGGAAGTGCTGGACAAGACTCCTGAGATGCTTCCTGAACTAAAGCAAGCCGGAGTGGTCGATGCAGGTGGAAAGGGTTTGGTTTACATCGTAGAGGGATTCCTCCATTGCTACGAAGCCGGTGCAGGTATGCTCTTGGATGATGTCCCTTCAGATGATGAACTTCCTGCTGTCCAAGTGGATGATGAAGAAATAGCCGGGATTGAGAACCCTTATGATACCCAGCTGCTCATATTAGGGGGCGGGCTTCCCATAGATGAGATAAGGGCAGACTTAGAGCCGTTGGGGGATTCCCTGTTGGTCGTAGGGGCGGGTGATGTAGTTAGGGTGCACATCCATACCGATGCCCCCCATAAGGTGCTGGACATATGTCTGAAGTACGGCGACCTTTCCCAGATCACCATAGACAATATGATAGAGCAGTCAAGACAAGCCCGGCTAGACAGAAGCAGCCATGGACATGTCCAACGGCAAGATGCCGGCGTCCAGCCTGAGCAGGCAAAACCCTTAAAGGAGCTGGGCATCATATCAGTAGCTACAGGGGACGGCTTGCAGGAAATCATGAAAAGCTTAGGGTGCGATCTGGTGATGGACGGCGGAATTACCATGAACCCGTCAACCAGCGACTTGGTGGAAGCGGTCAAGTCCGTGGGCGCAAAGAAAGTGATATTCTTGCCAAATAACGGTAATATCTTCCTGGCCGCAAAACAAGCCAAGAAGCTTACAGGCAGGAACATGTATATAGTGCCGTCAAAGACTGTGCCCCAAGGCATTTCTGCTTTGCTTGCGCTAAATCCCAATGAGAGTATCAGGGAGAACCTAAAGAAGGCAGGTAAGGCCGTGCGCAGCGTAAAGACAGGGGAAGTGACCTTTGCTGCCAGAAACGGCAAGTTTGGAAAGCACGTAATGTGCGAGGGAGACATCATCGGACTGGTAGATGGCAAAGTGGAAGCAGTGGGGCAGAATTCTGAGCAAGTGCTCGGGGAAATAGTCAAGAAAATGGTTGGCAAGAACCATTCTGTGGTGACGGTGTATTACGGGGAAGACATTGAGCCCGCCACCGCCGAGGCCTTGCCCGGGTTGCTCGAAAACTTCATCGGCAGCGGTTATGAGATAGAGGTTTACCGTGGTGGACAGCCCTTATACTATTACCTAGTGTCAGTGGAATGATGTTAAGGCGCCTGTCTCTACAAGATGATGTAAGGTACATAAAAGGTGTGGGCCCAAGAAGGGCAAAGATGCTGGCAGCATTGGGAGTCAAGACGGTCCAGGACCTGCTTGACTTCTTTCCTTTCCGCATCGACGATTTTTCCCGGGTCCAGAAGTTAAAGGATCTCAGGCCGGGGGAAAAGGTCACTGTAGCGGGCAGGGTGGTTTCTGTTTCAATCGTCCCCAGTATCCGCGGGCGTGCGTTGCGCGTGGGTATATCGGACGGAACCGGTACCTGCTATCTGGTATGGTACAACATGGTCTACATGGCGAAGCAGTTTTATCGCGGCCAGCAGCTAGTGGCTTCCGGCAAAGTCGAGTGGAGGCGCCGCAGCTGGGAGCTTGCCCATCCGCGCTGGGAACAAACCGGTGAATTTTCCGGGCAAGGGCTGATCGTCCCAATCTACCACGCTACAGCAGGGCTCAACTCGTCCATGATCTCCAGGATCGTCCGTGAGGCCCTAGACACCTACGGCCATCTCATAGATGAATGTCTCCCTGAACCAATCCGCCGCAGGCAAGGGCTTCTAAGCCAGAAACAGGCGTATGTCAACATCCACTGCCCGCGTGATACCCAAATGTGGGAAAAAGCCAGGAGGACCCTGGCGTTCAGGGAAGTGTTTTTTCTGCAGTTTGCATTGCTTCTCATGAAAAGCCAGAATGAAAGGGCCAAACCTGTGGCGCCTTATACAGACTTCAGCCTGCCCCAGGCGTTCATTGAAAGTCTGCCGTTTAAGCTCACCGGCGCCCAACAGCGGACTATAGACGAGATCCGGGAGGATTTGCGTTCTGGGAGGACCATGAACCGGCTGCTCCAGGGTGATGTCGGCAGCGGAAAAACTGTGGTGGCGGTATGGTCCCTCCTAGCGGCTGTAGCCAACGGGTATCAAGCAGCCTTCTTAGCCCCCACTGAGGTGCTGGCAAGGCAGCACTACAAGACGGTGGTGGGGTTTACCAGGGGCATGGCCAGGGTAGGGCTTTTGTCCGGCAGCCAGAGTGCACAGGAAAAGCGCATTACGCTTGAGCGGCTTGCCGAGGGGTTAATTGACATCCTGGTGGGTACCCACGCCATGCTTGAGCCTGATGTAAGGTGGGCACGGCTTGGGCTGGTGGTGACCGACGAACAACACAGGTTTGGCGTAAGGCAGCGTTTGAGGCTTTCGTACGAGAGCAATGCCCCTCACATGCTGGTGATGAGTGCTACCCCCATACCCAGGTCTTTGGCCATCACCCTTTTTGGCGATCTGGATCTGTCGGTGATTGACGAGCTGCCCGAAGGCAGGAAACGGGTATACACCAAAGTGTTTGAGGAGCGGTCCAGGCATTTGGCTTATGAGAGGGTCAAGAAGGAAGTGGCCATGGGCCACCAAGCTTATGTGGTGTGCCCCGTGATCCGCCAAAGCAAGTCCGGACGCAGGTCGGTAGAACAAGTTTATGAGGAGCTAAAGACAGGGTACCTGCGGGGCGTGAACGTGGGCCTGGCTCACGGGGACATGCCCAGGGAAGACCTGGCCAAAGCGATGCAGGAGTTTGTAGAGGGCAAAGTCCAGGTACTTGTGGCGACTACCGTCATCGAAGTAGGGGTTGATGTGGAAAATGCCACCTGCATTGTGATTGAAGGGGCTGAGTCATTCGGGTTGGCGACGCTGCACCAGCTAAGAGGCAGGGTGGGCCGGGGCAGCAAGCAATCTTACTGCTTCATGATTTTTTCAGGTGAATCAGCCGAATCTGCTGCCAGGCTCAAAGCCCTGGAAAACCTACATGACGGGTTCTCCGTTGCAGAACTGGACCTCCGCCAGAGGGGGCCAGGCCAGTTTTTCGGGCTTAAGCAACACGGGGTAAGCGAAATCAATATCCAAGACTTGGGTGTGACTCAGGATATCTTGTATTCGGCGAGGCAGGAAGCCAAGGCTTTGGTCGACGCCATTGAAGCAAGCGGCCAGCTCCCCCTCGAACTATCACCCCTTTTGTCTATAGTCAACGCCAGGTTCGGAAACCTCCTACAGCACGCACGGTCAAGGTAATAAGTTTGCCCTGATTTTCACAAAATAAATTTTCATTTTTTCAAACTTATGTTACCTTACCTCATATCTGTATATCCCCAGTTAGAACCCTTATTTTTCGTCATGCACCAAGGTGGCTTGCGTAGGACCGCTAAAACATACCAGCATACAAGAGTTTCTGGTGAACATAATAACTCGTGAAAAGGAGGTGAAAAGCGAATGGGTCAAGGACAGCGCAGGAACATCGCAGTTGTACCGCAAGCCCGGCCCGCGTTGGATGCCTTTAGGAATGAAATAGCCAACGAGTTGGGAATACAGCCTCCTGGTGATTACTGGGGAGATATCCCATCCAGGACCTGTGGGGCAGTCGGCGGTCACATGGTAAGACGGATGATTGAGTTTGCCCAGCATAACATGGCCCAGGGAAGATTCCCGACAGGCCTGCAGCAGCAACAGCAGCAGAGGCTACAGTAAGTAACAACTGAATATGGAGGGGCAACCGCTGAGGTTGCCCCTTAACTAAGCTGCTACTGCAGGTAATCGAGCATTTCTTCTTCTGTTATTGCCGGCTGGGTCGCTTTGTTGATAGCGCTGGCCAGCAGTTTGGATATTTCCATAATTTGCATGTCAACATCTTTATGGGTAACCATGAGTTCGAGGAGGTCCTGGGACAAGAAATCATGTACCGAGTCAATGGTCGGCCTGGCGTGGGGATTGAACCTGGAGAAATAATCTTGCAGTACGTCAACGGCGATTGAAGCGCCTGATACTACAGTGGGCACTCCAATCGCAATCACAGGTACGCCCAGGCTTTCTGTATTAAGGCCTGGCCTGTTGTTTCCCACCCCTGAACCGGGTTGTATGCCTGTGTCGGCGATTTGGATGGTGGAAAACAGCCTGGATGGCGATCTTGCTGCCAAGGCATCTACTGTTATCACCAATTCCGGTTTTATCTGCTGGACGATGCCCCTCACTATGTCTGCAGTTTCCATTCCGGTTATCCCTAATACACCAGGGGAGATGGCAGCCACGGGATATAGGCGCCCGCCCAAGTCTTGGGAGATATACTCCCTGATGTGCCTAGTAACCATGAGTTGTGACACTACCCTAGGCCCAAGGGCGTCGGGGGTTGCCTGCCAGTTGCCCAGGCCTACTACAAGGATATCATTTTGCCTGGGTAGTCCGGCCAAGGCAGTCAGTTCTTCGGCAATTATCTGTGCCACGTTCTTAAGCAGGGTTCTGTTCCTGTACTTAAGCTCGGGGCACTCCAGGGTGAAGTAACGGCCAGGCGGCTTGCCTACGCGGCTTGCTGCATACGCATGGGTTACCTGTACTCTTGTTATAGTGATCCCATTTATCTGTTCCTGTGAACTTTCCAAGCCGGGGATCTCGCCTGTGCGCTCCCTCACAATGGCTGCCCGTTCTACCGCCAGATCTGTTCTGTCCCAGTTTGACCAATGCATCGCCATCACCTGTCTGCTCAAGATTTGATTTAGCACTCTGGTGCTATACTACCCAAAGGATAAGCGGGCTTATGTATAACCACTGCCTGGAGGTGGTGCTTTGAACATTTGGCCTCTGATCATAGCGGGGCTTGCCGGAGGCTCCATGGCGGTTCAAGGGGTGCTCAATTCCATCCTTGGTGAGAAGATCGGCGAAATTGAAGCCACGTTTGTGGTACACGTGATAGCCACTGCTCTCTTGGGGCTGGTGCTCGTGTCCGGCCTTAGCGGAGGAAACCTGAGAAACATCGGCACTGCGCCGTGGTTTGGGTTTCTTGGCGGTCCCTTAAGTGTTATCATCGTATGGGGAGTGCTTACCAGTATCGCCAAAGTCGGGGCTGCGTCGGCCACTACCGCGATACTGACGGTACAGATCCTCACAGCCCTGGCCCTGGATTATTTTGGGGTAACCGGGCAGAAAGCGGATATAGGCATTACCAAAGCGGTAGGAGTGGTAGTGTTCATAGTCGGAGCGTACTTGCTGCTCAGGGAGGCATAAGCCGGCATAGCTACGAGCAGCAGCACAAAAAATGCCGCTCCGTGTAGGAAGCGGCATTGGGAGAGGAGAAACCGGAGGAAGAGCCTGTTAGGGGCAATCTCGCGACTGCACCCTGACTCTCATCAGTAACATGGACAAAATATTGCCGAATTATACACCAGAGGCTGAATTTGACGTATTATATTGCCCAAAGACAGGGGGTTTGTTTGTTGCTAATCGCAGCTTATCCAGGTAGTTTCGATCCGATAACTTACGGCCACATGGACATAATTAAACGCAGTGCCCGTTGTTTCGACAAACTGTATGTAGCCGTATTCGAAAACCCGGCTAAGCAGCCGCTGTTTACTGTTGAAGAACGGGTAGCAATGATCATGGAAGAGTGTAAAGATTTGCCAAATGTTGAAGTGACCTCTTCCCAGGGCCTGCTTGTGAACTTTGCCAGGGAGAAAGGAATAAGGGTGCTCATTAAAGGCTTGCGAGCGGTTTCTGACTTCGACTATGAGTTTAAGATGGCTCTCATGAACAAGAAACTTGCTCCTGAAATCGAGACTATGTTCATGATGACATCGTCAGAGTATCTTTACCTTAGTTCAAGTTTGGTAAAAGAAGTGGCATCGTACGGCGGTTGCATCAAGGACTTGGTTCCGCCAAGTGTCGAACGGAGACTCCTAAAGAAGTTTCAGAAATAAGTTTGGGTTTTGATTATGTCACAAATGGGGGCTGTCACAATGGATGTGCTGACTTTGCTTGAACGTCTTGATACATACTTGCAGGAATGCTCGCGTTTACCTCTGGTTGGTAAGATCGTCGTAGACGAAGATGAAGTATTTGACCTGATCGACGCACTTCAAGCTGCGATTCCCCAGGAAATCGAACGTGCTAACTGGGTGCTCAAAGAACGGGAGCAGATACTCCAGGAAGCCCGCAGGGAAGCCCAGGAAATGATCAGGGATGCCCAGAGCCAGATAGCGGCCAGGGCTTCTGAACATGTGATCGCCAAAGAAGCTAGGGTCCAGGCTGAGCAACTTATTGCTCAAGCTAAGGCGGTGGCGGAGGAGATTCACCTTGGCGCCCGAGAGTATGCAGATGACTTGATGAAAACCGTGGAAGACCTTTTGGTTGAACTGCTGGAAAGAGTAAGGAGCAACAGGAAAGAGCTGGGTGTGAGCAGGCCGCAAGCAGGGCAAACCCCCGAGGCCGAAACTGAAGAGCTTGGATACGAAGATGGGGCACATCTTGCCGATGAATAGGATGACGACGGGGACGACGAGCCTGTGCCTTCCCGCAAGTTCCCGTGGAGCCAAGGAAAGGATTAAGTTTTTCGGCGATGATACCAATGCCCCTTAAGCTGGCTGCCTGCAGCAAGAGCTAAGCACACTAGTGCCATCAATGCAATCCCAGACAGGCAAGCCTTGGTGGCGGCGCCAAGGCCGTGGAGCCAGCTTGCCTTTGGATATACGGCTTTGAAGGCGGGCAATGTCCATCTGTGTTGGTCGAGTTTCATGAGCCCGACGGTATAAGCGGCTGCCAAAACCCCTTGTACAAACCTGGTTACAGAATAGGGCCAGATGGAGAGGCCTGACGGTTGTATTACTGCTGCCACCTGGGCATGCACCGACAATCCGCTCCATGCAATGATTCCGCTGCATACCGCTACTCTTGCGATGAGGGGCGCGTCGGCTTGGGCGGCAAGGGAGCTGGCTATTGTGATCTCAAAAAGCCCGCTTACTACCGATTGATGCAAGCTTCTGGGCAAGAGCCACTCGGGTACCGCTTTGGAGATAATCCGGGAGATATAGCTTGTGGCTCCGGCCAGGGTAAGTATCTCAAATATCACCGAGAACAGCACCATAAAACCAAGTACCAAGAGCAGAGTATCTATCGAACGCTTGACTGCTTCGCCCAGGAGTTCTCCGAGGCTCTTGTTGGCTTCTTGTTGTGCTTTGCGCATCGCCCTGAACGCACGGGCAAGGGGTGAACCCGCATCATGATGTCTGGGGCTCTCAGAAAGTCTCTTGTCTTTGTTCCTCCGCCAAAATCTCATCAGAATCCCTACTGAAAGCCCTGATAGGTAATGGGCAGCTATGATTATGCCGGCCAGGTCAGCCCGCTTAAACATACCCACTGCAACTGCCCCCGTCATAAAGAGCGGGTCAGAGGTATTGCAGAAGCACATGAGTCTTTCAGCTTCGGTCTTGGTGGCCAGGCCGTCGTCTTTTAGCCTAGCGGCAAGCGCTGCTCCTAGGGGATATCCAGAGGCTATGCCCATGGCCAGCACAAATGCCCCTGTGCCAGGGACATTGAACAAAGGCCTCATGAGAGGTTCCATCAAGACGCCGATAAAGTGGACAACTCCCATACCCATGAGAAGCTCAGCAGCTATAAAAAAGGGAAGCAGCGCCGGAAGCACTATGTTCCACCATACGGTCAATCCCCTTTCGGCAGCTTTGAAAGAAGGCTCAGGAAAGAGTATCATAGAAGCAGCGAGCAGTACCATCAATAGTGCAGGTATTACGGATATGAATGCGTCTTTGTGCGGCCTCCATAGTCTGATACATGCAACGAGAATAATAGCAGGGATGATTATCAGGTAAGCCATACAGGGATGCCTCCTTTACTCACCATCAATCTATATTGATGATCTGAGAGGGGTATTCGGATTTGGCCGGGCAAAAAGGTCTCAAGTGGAAACGGATTGGCGCCACGGCCCTTTTTGTGGCAATAGTCTGTAGTCTGCGATATGTGCCTTCAGGATATCTCGTGATTTCCCCGGGGCCTGTGATCGAACTCTCCCAAGTGGTGGAAATACAGGGTTATCCTCCTGTGGGCGGTTCGTTCTACATGGTATCAATCCTGGCAAGGGAAGCCAGCATATTACAGGCCCTCAGGGCCGCCGCTGATCCAAATCTTAGCTTGTGGTCCAAGCAGCAAGTGCTTGGCGGAAAAAGCATGGAGGAATACTTGGAGGCCAACCGTGAACTAATGGAGCAGAGCCAGCTGACCGCTACTTACGTCGCCCTGACGGTCCAAGGGATGTCCGTGCCTGAAGCAGGCCCGTTCCCTGTACAAGTGAGCATAAGACCCGGACAGGTAGCCGGCCCGTCAGCGGGGCTTGTTTTTGCCCTTGAAATCATCTCCCGGATGGAACAGGATATAGTTATGGGCCGGAAGATTGCAGGTACAGGCATGCTTTCTGCTGACGGCAGAGTGCTTCCGGTAGGAGGGGTGGCACAAAAGACTATCGCCTGCAGGGAGGAAGGGGTAGAGGTATTTCTGGTACCCAGGCAAAACCTTAAAGAAGCTTTACGTTTTGCCGGGGATATGAAGGTGTACGGTGTGGATACCCTTGAGGAGGCCATAACGCTGCTTGCCTCAGGTAGCAATTCTTGACACCGTGTTCTATGTGCGGATATAATCCGTTTGTGTCAATGGAGGGTCAGAGTTTGAAAATAGATGTTACTGAGATAATCGACCAACCCGGTGCCAGCATCTCGTTTTCCGAGACAGGCCGCATAGCTCTGGGTGAGGGAAACGAAGATATCGCGACGCCTGCTCCCTTTACGGTAAAGGGTGTAGCCACGTCTACCGGTGAAGGGATATATGTCCAAGCCAACATCAGGGGAACTGTGGGCCTTACATGCTCCAGGTGCCTTAGGGAGTTTGAGATGCCCATCGAGTTTGACTGCGAAGGTAGGTTCGTCGAAGATCCTGAGGAACTGGAATTGGACGATGACGAAGATGACGTGGAAACATTTGCAATGACTGACGGTTATTGTTTCTTAGACGATCTGGTGCAGCACGGCCTGGTCTTAAACATCCCTATGAAGCCATTGTGTGATGAGGAATGTAAAGGGCTGTGTGACACTTGCGGGGTTAACTTGAATGAGACCACGTGTCAGTGTGGGGGGCCGGGAGCCCAAGCTACATTGTTTGGCAGAAAACTGTTGGAAGCTTTAGAGGAAAGGGGCAAGAAAAATGGCAGTTCCAAAGAGGAGGACTTCTAAGGCAAAGCGGGATTCGAGGAGGGCTTCTGCGTGGAAAAGAAGGCTTTCCGCTCCTAACTTGGTAGAGTGTCCGAGGTGTCACTCATTGCGCTTGCCGCACAGGATTTGTCTTGATTGCGGGTATTACAGAGGCCAAGAAATCATTAAGGTACAGCAGTAGCTGTTAGTTTCCCAAGTGCAGCCAAAAACTCCGATAACCATCGGAGTTTTATTTTTTGTTTGCCAATCTTTTCCCGCTCTTATATACTTCAGTTTAAGACGAAGGTATTAGTACCAGGTGCTAACGGGTAAGGTGAGTTTAAGTGGGCCACGATCCTAAGCAGCGGAGAGAACAGCTTAAAGAAATCCTCACTGCCAACCCGTTCTTGCCTGACAGGCGGTTGGCACGTCATTTCGACGTAAGCGTACAGACCATACGCCTGGACAGACTTGCCCTCGGTATTCCCGGACAGAGGACCCGTACAAAACAGGTTGCCGAAAGGGCTTATCAGAGGCTCAGGGCCATGGGGCAGCGTGAGGTGGTTGGGGAACTCATTGATCTGGAACTGGGCAAATCTGCGATTTCGATAATGGAGATAACCCCTGACATGACATTTGAGCACACGGGTATCGCCAGGAGCCATTACATTTTTGCCCAGGCCGACTCGCTTGCGATTTGCGTGATCGATGCTGACAACGTGGTTACGGGAATAGCCAACCTCAAGTTCAAGAAGCAAGCCCGGGTAGGCGACAGGCTTATCGCTAAAGCGCAGGTGATCAGGCAAAAGGGCCAGAAGTTCGTAGTCCTGGTGGAAACCCGGGTCAAGGGGGAACTCGTGTTCAGAGGTAAGTTCTTGGTGTTCGCGTTAGATGAGAGGGGGAGCCAGGAGTGAATACCGGGGCAACCGCAAGTACCGTCGTGGCAGTTGACCTTATGGGGGGTGACCAAGCCCCTGATGCACCGATCCAAGGATGCATTGCCGCCCTGGAAAAAGGTGTTAGCATTTTGGCCTTAGGAGATGCCGGTGCTTTAGCCCGGTTAAGGAGCCACGGGGACTACCCCAACCTTAAGACCATGGAGTGCAGCGAGGTCATTACCCAGGATGACCCGCCGGTGATGGCGATACGGCGCAAGCAGGATTCCACAATCGTGCGGGGACTTTCTGCGGTGAAGGCAGGGCAGGCAGGGGCTTTTGTCTCGGCAGGGTCTACCGGGGCCCTTGTTGCAGGAGGTGCGCTAATTGTGAGGCGTGCCAAGGGCATCGATCGTCCCTGCTTGGGTATGGTGTTGCCTTCCCGGAACAAGCGGGGTCGGGGTGTGCTTTTTGTGGACTTGGGCGCTTCGTCGGATGTGCGCCCTGAAACCTTGGTTGAATTTGGGCTCATGGGCAAGATATACGCGGAACGGGTCTTGGGATGGGATGACCCTAGGGTAGCCTTACTTAATATCGGGACAGAGAAACAAAAAGGCAGCATGATTGCTAGGAAGGCCTACACCCTGATGGAAAACGCCCCCCTGAATTTTGTCGGGAACATTGAGGCCCGGGATGTGTTCTTTGGAAAAGCCGACGTGGTGGTGACCGACGGGTTTACCGGAAACGTGTTCCTCAAGACCTGTGAGGGGACCGTGTTGTTCCAACTGGAGGCCATAAAGGAGGGAGTCCACCACAGCGGCATAATGTCAAAGTTAGGCGCTTTGCTCATGAAACCTGTATTCCGCAAGGTTCATGAAACACTGGATTATTCCGCCTACGGGGGCGCCCCCCTGTTGGGTTTGGAAGGTTGTGTGGTTAAATGTCACGGTTCCTCAGATGGCAGGGCCATTGCTAATGGGATAGGCCAGGCCCTCAAATTTGTGTCCAATGATGTGGCTGCTATCATTTCTGAAACCATAGCGCAGATCCATGAACAAAATGCCTGATCCGGCTTGGACGGATCAGCTTGGGAAAGGAGCATATAGATGGCTCAAGTTAAGATCGTGACCGACAGTGCCCAGGACTTTGAACCTAAGTTGCTAGAGAGTCTGGGGATCACTGTTGTACCTCTAAACGTGCATTTTGGGGATGAGAGTTTCAAAGACGGATACGAACTGCGAGGCAAAGCTTTCTATGAGAAACTCGAGTCTTCTACAGAAATCGCCCGTACCTCACAACCGTCTCCTTGGGACTTTGAACAGGTTTTTGCCAGGCTGACTGAAGACGGATCAGCTGTGCTGGCAATCACCCTTTCATCGGCCCTGAGCGGTACTTATCAATCTGCAATCATAGCAAGGCAAGCGCTGCCTGACAGGCGGATTGAAGTAATCGACTCCAAGAGCGCGTCGGGAATGTACGGTATGATGGCGATCCTTGCCCAGGAGATGGCTGATCAGGGCAAATCCCTCGCTGAAATCGCGGCGTCGGTCAAACGTATGAGCGAAAATGCAGTTACGGTTTTCTGCGTAGATACCCTGGATTACCTGGCGAGGAACGGCAGGATTGGAAAAGCGGCGCATTTTCTGGGCACCCTGCTTAACATGAAGCCCGTGCTGTCCCTTGACAAGGAAGGATACGTGACTGCATTGGAAAGAGTAAGGGGCAAGGAAAAGGACAGGGTGATCCGGAGGATGGTTGAAATAACCAAGGAGTGGCTGGCAGGAGAAGACGAGATTTACCTTGGCATTTCCCATGCCAACGCCCCCAATGAAGCTGCTGTCCTCAAGGAGCAGGCTCAAAGCGCGTTTAGAGTCGCCAGGTTGTTTGAAACCGAAATCGGAGCAGTAATCGGTACCCATACCGGCCCTGGCACCCTTGCAGTATTTGCCATCCCTGTAAGGTGCCTGTGACTACGGAAGCAGGGGTGTAAGCGTTGTCCAGGGTTGCTTGGGTGTTTCCAGGACAGGGCTGCCAGTATCCGGGGATGGGTAAGCAGCTTTACGACAATTACGCAGTTGCAAGAGAAACCTTTGAGACTGCAGATGAGGTCTTAGGGTTTAGACTGTCCGAACTGATCTTCAGTGGCCCTGCAGACGAACTTATACTTACTCATAACGCCCAACCTGCGATTCTTGTGGTGAGTGTGGCTTGTGCACGAGTGCTCAGGTCTTTGGGACTCCGGCCCCACATGGTGGCCGGCTTCAGCCTAGGTGAATACACGGCCTTGGTCGTGGCAGAAAGCCTGGCTTTTGAGGATGCAGTGGCCCTTACCCGCCGGCGGGGGCTGTACATGCAAGAAGCGTGCCCGCCGGGCACAGGCAGTATGGCGGCGGTTATGGGTATGGCTTATGCTGAGTTGGAAGCCATATGTTTCGCCGCTTCCAAGCATGGTGTGGTTACAAGTGCCAATTACAATTGCCCCGGACAGATCGTGATTTCCGGCGAGACCAATGCTGTAGCCCATGTGTGCAAGACGGTTGCAGAAAGGGGAGGCAGGACGGTTCCGATTCCTGTGAGCGCCCCGTTCCATTCCCCCCTTATGGAACCGGCTGCCAGGAAATTGCAAGCGGACCTGGAGAGGATCCAGATAAGGCCTCCTTCGGTACCGGTGTATACCAACGTAACGGGTAAGACGGTATCTTGTCCGCAGGAGATCAAGCAGACTCTCGTGAGGCAGGTAACATCGCCTGTGCTGTGGCAGGTGGCCGTTGAAAACATGATTGGCGACGGAGCTTCTCTGTTTATCGAAGTGGGTCCGGGTAAAGCGCTTTCGGGGTTCGGCCGGAGGATCGACCCGAAAATCCCGTTTGTAAAGTTCGGCACCCCTGAAGATCTTGATGACGTGCTTGATTCCCACAAGGAGGCTTGGTTAGAATGATGCTCGATCGTCCTGTAGCTCTGATAACAGGAGCGTCCCGGGGTATTGGGAGGGCCTGCGCAGTGGAGCTGGCCAGGAACGGGTTTGACATCGGCGTAAACTATTTGGAGGATGAAGCAGGAGCTTTGGAGACGGTTAGACTGGTCCAGCAAGCGGGAGGAAGGGCGGTGGCCCTAAAGGGTGACGTCTCCATCCACGATGACGCCAAGCGCCTTGTCCAGCGGAGCGAATCAGAGCTGGGCCCCATCGAGGTCCTGGTTGGAAATGCCGGCATAACCCGTGACGCCTTGCTCCTGCGGATGAGGGAGGACGATTGGGATCAAGTGATAGACACCAACCTGAAGGGGGTGTACAACGTCACAAGGTGGGCCGCAAAGTCCATGGCTCGGAGGAGAAGAGGGAGGATAATCAACATCTCTTCGGTTGTGGCTTTGAGAGGTAATCCGGGACAGGCAAACTACGCTGCAGCCAAGGCAGGGATCATCGGTTTCACCTTAAGCCTTGCCAAGGAATTGGCAAGATATGGGGTTACCGCGAATGTAGTGGCACCTGGATACATATCTACAGATATGACAAATAACTTGTCTCAGGATGTGAAAGAGGCGTTCTTAAGACAGATACCCTTAGGCAGGTCTGGTACCCCTGCTGAGGTGGCTTATGCAGTGGCTTTTCTTGCATCACCTAAGGCGGGGTATATTACAGGACAGGTCTTGCCGGTCGACGGAGGTTTGTCTTCCGGGTTCATTATATAAGGTGGTTGGCAAGGAGGTGAATTGGCGTGTCAGACAAGATTTTTGAAAAAGTAAAGAAAATTATCGTAGAACAACTTGGCGTTGATGAGGATCTGGTGACCTTGGACGCTTCGTTCATCGACGACCTGGGTGCCGATTCTCTCGAGATAGTCGATCTGATAATGGCATTTGAGAGCGAGTTTGGAGTTAGCATTTCTGACGAAGATGCCGAAAACATGTCTACTGTGCAAGATGCAGTGGACTACTTGTTAGAACATGCTAAAGAATAAGTGCAGTGTCCAGGGCCTCACTCTGTGGGGCCCTGTTAACCTTTTGAACACAGGCGGGTGGCCGGGAATGGATACCAAGAGAAGAGTGGTTATCACAGGAATGGGTGTGATCAGCCCTATCGGCATCGGGCTCGCCCAATTCTGGGACAGCCTGGTCAAAGGCAAATCGGGCATAAGACAGATCACCAGGTTTGATGCTTCCGGTCTTCCGTCGCGGATTGCAGGGGAAGTAGACTTTGACCCCGAGCTCTACTTAGATCGCAGAGATGCGAGGAAGATGGACAGGTTTACTCAGATGGCCGTTGTAAGCGCCCAAATGGCCATGGAGGATTCGGGAGGTGCCGGCGATTTACGTCCTGAAAGGGGGGGAGTGGTAATAGGTACCGGGCTGGCAGGCATTGACACCATCACAGTCCAGTCCGAGCGCTTTAGAACCATGGGGCCAGGCAGGGTTTCCCCGTTCTTCATCCCCATGATGATCCCAAATATGGCGGCAGGGCAAATATCGATTGTACTTGGGCTTAAAGGCCCAATCAGCACTGTGGCTACCGCTTGCGCTTCGGGTGCTAATGCCATTGGAAAGGCTTTCAGGTTAATCCAGGGCGGTTATGCCGATGTGATGGTTGCGGGTGGTTCTGAAGCCGGAATAGTGCCTCTTGCCATTGCAGGGTTTTGCAGCATGAGGGTGCTATCAACCAAGAATGACTTGGGCCCTAAGGCTTGCCGCCCCTTCGATAAGCACCGGGACGGATTTGTGATTGGCGAAGGTGCAGGGGTCCTGGTTTTGGAGGAACTTACCCATGCTGTGGGCAGGAACGCTAAGATTTATGCCGAGATCATAGGGTATGGCACTGCTTCTGATGCGTATCACATCACTACTCCTGCCCCCGGGGGAGAAGGAGCCCGGCGCGCCATGGAAGCTGCCATCGAGGATGCCCAGGTGACCCCGGAAGAGATAGACTACATTAATGCTCATGGCACCTCCACGCCGTACAACGATGTCAATGAGACCCAGGCGATAAAGGGGGCGCTGGGGGACAAGGCCTACCGGGTGATGATTTCTTCTACCAAGTCTATGATGGGCCATTTGCTTGGCGCGGCGGGAGCAGTGGAAACCATAGCGACCGTGCTGGCGATTGATAAGGGAGTGGTGCCACCGACGATAAACTATGAAACGCCTGACCCAGAGTGCGACCTTGATTATGTGCCCAACACGGCTAGGAATTGTGACATCAAGGTGGCGCTGAAGAATTCTTTTGGTTTTGGAGGGCAGAATACTTGCCTGGTGCTAAGGAAATACGACGGCTGAAGGCTATATTCGATGATGCGGTAAACTCGCTTGAGCCTGGGCTCAAGGCACAGGCTTTTACCCACATTTCCTATTCCAACGAACAAGGCGACACAAGCTCTTCCAATGAGAGGCTGGAGTTCCTGGGAGACGCGGTGATTTCCTTGGCGGTGGGGCTCTATCTTTACGACAACTACCCGGAGGTTTCTGAAGGGGATTTGACCAGGATGAGGGCAAGCCTGGTGTCGGGAGCGTCCTTGGCGGCGATTGCAAAATCTGTGGAGTTAGGACGTTATCTCAGGCTGGGCCGGGGGGAGGAGATTACAGGCGGCAGGGAGCGTCCTAAGATCCTAGCAGGGGCCTTGGAGGCGTTTTTCGGGGCTTACTTCATCCAGCACGGGTGGGAGCAGGTACGCAAGCTGGCGGAAGAGCTGTTGCTGGACGCTGATCTCACAGTTGTACCTGTGGATCCTAAGACCTTGCTGCAGGAAATCGTGCAAAGCCGTCCAGGGTCCAAGTTGGAGTATGTGGTGATCGGCGTGACCGGCCCTGACCACATGCCTGAGTACACCGTTGCCTGCCTAATAGATGGTGCCCAGGTGTCTGTGGGAAAGGGTGCTTCCAAGAAAGAAGCTGAGGAAGATGCGGCACGGAATTGGCTGGTAAGCAACGGATACTCAGATGGCGCGCTTTACAACAAAAACCACCTTGCCGATGACAAAGTCGGGAGATAGCAGCAGGTTTGGATTATTCAGGTCTACGTAAATGGGGGACTTGCCGGCCATATAATACACCCTGGCTTGACTGGCTTTATCTCCGGTGCTCACCAGCACGATGCTTCCCTGGGTGCAAAGAGCTTCAGGATCTATTATGAGTATATCGCCGGACCCGCCGCCCTGGAGCTGTACTGCAAATGACCCGGGCCCCAGATGGGCGTCTAGAAACTCGGAACAGTCCACGCGTCTTAGCTTGTCCCCTGTATACAAGGGTATAGCGGGCCTTGGTGCGTCTTTTGCCAACTGTGCGTCTGGGAGCCTGGCAAACTGGAAACAGCCTGACAGTACTGACTGCTTAAAGTCTTTCAATCCCCGATAACCCGCTTTTTCCAGCCAGTAGTACACTGACTTCTGTTCGGCGTAACCCATCTTTTGTGCAAGTTCCTTAGCTGTTATAGTTGGATTAGCCAGTACAAGCTGGGCCATCTGGTCGATTTTAGACAAAAGGGTTTCACTCCCGGCTAAGTACATAATGGACATCTTATAGCCTTATATCCGAAACCTGATAATCCTTTACATAAACTGTATAAATTTAGATACATGAATGTGGTCAGGGGGCTTTTGGTTTGCTGAAATCAATGACTGTACATGGATTCAAGTCGTTCTGCGACCGGACTGAACTGGTGTTCGGCAAGGGAATAACCGCCATTGTAGGCCCTAACGGTTGTGGCAAATCAAACCTTGCCGATGCCCTAAGGTGGGTCCTGGGGGAGCATAATGCGAGGATGCTAAGGTGCAACAAATTGGATGAGATTGTGTTTTCAGGGACCAAGCGCCGTAAAGCCATGGGCATGGCTGAAGTGAGGCTCCTCCTGGAAGGTGTAATCGGCGAAGGCGAACACGAGCTTATGAGGCGGTTTACCCGTGACGGCACCGGTGAATACAGGATAAATGATAAGGTGTGCCGCTGGAAGGACGTATATGAAAGCCTGCTCGGGACAGGCCTCTCCCACACAGGTTATGTGGTAATCGGACAGGGCACCATTCAGGAACTGGCCGGAGGCAGGCCCGAAGACAGGAGGGTTTGGATCGAGGAAGCTTCAGGGGTATCCCGGTACAGGTTGCAGGAGCGGGAGGTGGAATCCAGGCTCAGGGGGGCGAAGGAAGATATCGTCCGTTTGTCGGACCTCTTGGTTGAACTTGAAGAACGCAAGAAAGCCCTCCGTTCCGATTGGGAGACTGCAAGGGAGTATCACCGCCTTGTGAGCAAGAAAAATGAAATCGAGCTGGCTATGTGGCTCCATCAGGAGCAGGAGGAGTCCCGCCGGGTGCAGAACGCAGCGCGGCGCATTGAAAGGCACATGAAGCAGCTGGAAGAGTGCATCGCCACTGCCGCTGCGCTCAAGGAGCAAATCCAGCCTGCAAAAACCAAACTCGAATCTGCGGAGAAACTATTAAGGTCCCGGATTGCCGAGAGAGAACAGATAGCCTCCAGACTGGTGGCCTTTGAGAAAAACAGGGATTCGATCAGGGGTCAGCTTGCATTGGTGTTGAGGGAGATTGAAACCAGGAGAGTACGCCAAGACGTGCTCCAGCGGGAGCTGGCTTCTTTGGCAGACCGGGAAACTGAACTGACCCGGCAGCGGGAGGTTATTTCCGGGAAACTAGAGCAAGCCAATGAAGAACTTAGCCGGGTAGAGGACGAAAGACAAGGTTTTGAAACCAAGTGGCGGGCTTTGAGTGAAAAAATAATCCAGATCAGAGAAAGCATGGCGTCATCAACTGCAGAGCTCAACAAGCTACAGCAGGATAAAGACGAGCTTAGATCCAGGTTTGAGAACAGGCGGCGGGAGACGCTGGAAATCGACGTGAGGCTTACCGCCCTCAACGAGCAGGTGGCAGACCTCCAGCGGGAACTTGCGGAAACCAGGCAAGCCCTTCATGAAAACGCACAAAAGCAGAGCTTGAGCCAGGCGGCCTGCAAAGCCCTTGAGCAACAGGTGCATGAAACAAAGGTCCTGCTGGCGGAGGAAGTTTCAGCCCAAAAGAGGCTCGAGGCCCAGCGCACCAGGTTAGCTACGCGCAAGCGGCTGCTTGAAGAAATGGAGCGGTCTTTTGAAGGTTACGGAAAAGGCCCCCGCACCATCCTTACTGCGAGAGAACAGTCAGCGCTTGAGGGGATCATCGGTTCTGTGGCTGAACTCTTCTCTTGTGATCCCAAGTATTTACCCGCCCTGTCCGCTGCAGTGGGAGGAGCGGCGGAAAACATAGTGGTGACAGATGAAGAAGCGGCTAAGGCGGCGATAGAGTTCCTCAAGAAGCACAAGAGCGGCCGCTGTACTTTTTTGCCCCTTAACTTGCTGAGGCCCGGTAAACTGCATCCCAGGGCAGAAAGGGCACTTACTTATGTGCCAGGCGTGCAACCCCTCATTTCAGTGGTGGAATACAGAGAAGACCTCAAGCCATGTGCCGAGTATTTGTTCGGCAGGGTGGTGCTCGCAGATACAATGGACCACGCCCTGGCGTTTATGAAGCAATCAGGCTGGGTTACCAGGGTGGTTACCCTTGGAGGGGAAAACATCCAGCCCGGAGGTGCTATTACCGGAGGGGAGGCGCCTAGGCATGAATCCATCTTCCTGAGGAAGCGGGAACTGGCTTCGATAGCCCAAGAGCTTAACAAAGTTACCGGTGAATTAAACGGGGCCAGGGGGAGGATTGCTTGCCTGGAGCAGAAACTTTCAGAGCTTACCAAACAGCTGGAGCAGTCCAGGGAAGATGCCCTTTTGGCGGGTACGGCCGTGGCCAGGCTCGAACACAAAGCTTTTCAATTGGAGCAGGCCTTGGAGAAGGCTAAAGCCGAGATCGCCAGCAACCAACGGAAGCTGCAGAGTTTGGCTGCTGCCGAACAAGAACTCATGGAACAAATCGGGAACATTTCCGCATTAGAAAAGCAGCTTTCTGATAGCTTGGCCCGACAAGAAGCAGAACTTAAGGGGTTTGAAACTCAGATAAGGGATTGGCTCGGGATAGACGAGCAATACTCAGAGCGCATCGCCGGGCTAAGCCAGGAGAAACAGGCGTTGGAACAGCGCCTGAGCACACTTGTGAGGCAATTGGAAAACCTAAGAGGAGAGACTGCTTCTACCCGGAAAAACCTAGAGGAAGAGAAGAAGGAACTGGCTAGGCTGGAGGTGCTGAGAGACGAACTTGCGTCTGAGGAAACTTCCCTGGGAGAGGCTATATCCACGCTCGAGGCGCAAATGAGTGAACTTGGGGATGTGATTTCAGACCTTTCAAGCCAGGCAGAATCGCTGAGGGAGTTTTTGGAGCAATCCCAGGCAAGACTCGAGTCTTTGAACATGGAGCAGACTACCTTAAAGTCCAGGATTGACGATGCCAAACTTGAGCTTGCATCCCTCGAGGCAACCCTGTCTGACACAAGGCGACTGATTGCATCCAAGTACGGCATAGATACTCCTGCCTCTTATGACCATCCCAGGATAGAGCGGCAGGAAGCCCTCACCCAGGTCGAGGGGATTGAGCTGGCGATTAGGTCCCTGGGTACCGTAAACCTCAAGGCGGAACAGGACTACAAAGAGCTGTCGGAACGGATAGACAATATCCGCAATGAAATGAGGGACGTGGAAGAGGCAATCGCTGAGCTTAACCGCGCCCGGGAACTTATCAGACAGGAAATTCGCAAGCGCTTTATTGAAACCTTCCAACAAGTGGACGAGAACTTCCAGGTGATTTTCAGGGAGCTTTTCGGTGGAGGGCGCGGCAAACTTAGCTTGGTTGAAGATACCATGGGGGTCGAAGTGATTGCAGAACCTCCCGGGAGGAGGCACAAACAGTTTAGCCTCCTATCAGGCGGGGAAAGGTCCCTTTGCGGCATAGCGCTTATATTTGCTATCCTTTCGGCAAAGCCTTCGCCGGTAATAGTCCTAGATGAGGTAGACTCGTCGTTGGATGAGGCTAACGTGGTGCGGTTTGCCCAGTTTCTCAAGAGATATTCGGAGCACACCCAGTTTATTGTAATCACTCACCAGGAGTCTACCATGGAAGTGGCCGACATAATATATGGGGTTACCATGGAAGAGCCCGGCGTTTCCAAGGTTTTTAGCATGCGTTTGGAGAACCGTTAAGAGCCGGGAGAAAGGGGAGGTTTGTGGTGAGTCTGTTTCAGAGACTAAAACAAGGTCTAGCCAAGACGTCGAGCAGCATCAGGAACAAGATCCAAAGCATATTCCAGCCGGGAGCCCTCACCGATGAGTTTCTCGAAGAACTGGAAGCTGTGCTCTTACAAGCAGACGTGGGCGTTGAGGCAACCGCAGCCCTAATCGACGCCCTCAGGGACGATAGCCGGAACAAATCCTTTGAAACGGTAGAGGACCTTTACCGGATGATGGCGGAAAAGGTGGTTGATATATTTGCCGCTGTGGATGCTCCTCTTAAGGTAGCAGATGAGGGGCCTACTGTGTACGCCATGGTCGGGGTAAACGGCTCAGGCAAGACTACCACCATTGCCAAACTGGCACACAGGTATACCCAGCAAAACAAGAAGGTGATCCTTGCAGCTGCAGATACGTTCAGGGCTGCCGCCGATGATCAGCTGGCAGTGTGGGCCAAGCGTACCGGCGCCGACCTAGTGAAGCACAGTCACGGTTCTGATCCCGGGGCAGTGGCGTTTGACGCCGCAAGGGCCGCCGTTGCCCGCAAGGCAGACCTGCTCTTGGTTGATACTGCAGGCAGATTGCACACCAAGAAGAACCTCATGGAAGAACTCAAGAAAATAATCAGGGTGCTCGCCAGGGAGATCCCCGGTGCCCCCCATGAGATCATACTGGTCATAGATGGCACCACCGGGCAGAACGGGCTGATCCAGGCCAGGGAATTTGCACAGGCCGTTGACATAACCGGGTTATGTATCACCAAACTAGATGGCTCGTCCAAAGGCGGCATAGCTGTGGCCATAGCCAGTGAGCTGGGTATTCCCGTCAAGCTGGTGGGCGTGGGAGAGCAGGCCGAGGATTTCAGGGATTTTGATGCTCGTAGTTTTGCGTACAGCCTGTTTGGAATTGACCCAGATTGATATTGACCTCGGAAGCATAACTGATATAGAATCGATTCGTGTGTAAAGGTGTTTACCTTGACAGGTGAATGGGCAGTGACGGCATGAGGAAAATTTACGAGTCGCCTGAACGCATCCATGAAATCATAATGCTCCGGGATATATACGAAAGCCTGTTGCCGCCGAGGCAGAGGCAGGTGGCTTACCTTAAGTTTGATGAGGACTTGTCCCTGTCTGAAATAGCCCAGCGGCTGGGGATTTCCAAGCAAGGGTGCGATGATGCGGTAAGACGGTGCGTGAAGGCGCTCCTTTCGTATGAAGATAAGCTTGGTTTCAGAAAACGGTTGGCACACATTGAGCAAGCGGTGGAACTTGCGGAGAGCATTAATGAACACAATTGGCGGGAGATGAAGCAGCGTATCCTGGAAGTCCTAAGAAGTGCCCAGGCAGGGGGTGAGACCGGAGATGGCGTTTGAAAATTTAGCTTCACGGCTTGCTGATACGTTCAAGAAACTCAGGGGCAAAGGCAAGCTTTCTGAAAAAGATATCAACCAAGGTTTGAGAGAGGTCCGCCTTGCGCTCCTGGAAGCAGACGTGAATTTCAGGGTGGTCAAGCAGTTTATCGACAACGTCAGGGAAAGATGCCTGGATGCAGAGGTGATGGAAAGCCTCACTCCGGCACAGCAAGTGATCAAGATCGTGCACCAGGAGCTTATAACTCTTCTGGGTGGCAAGACCCACCCCCTTGACCTTTCAGGTCCCTCGCCTGCGGTAATTGCTCTGTACGGACTCCAGGGTTCAGGTAAGACCACTACCGCCGGCAAGCTCGCGCTGCAGCTCAAGAAGCAAGGCCGCAGGGTGCTGTTGGTGTCTTGCGATGTGTACAGGCCGGCTGCCCAAAAGCAGCTTGAGCTTGTGGCTGACATGGCAGGGGTGTCGTTTTTTACCCTAAGCGACAAAGTTCCACCTGAGGTGATTGCCCAGAGGGGTGTAGAGAAGGCAATAGAATCTGCACACAATGTGGTGATCCTGGACACCGCCGGCAGGCTGCAGATCGACGATGAAATGATGGAGGAGGCACGTAAGATCAAAGAAGCCACCTCCCCGAGGGAGCGCCTGTTAGTGGTCGATGCCATGACAGGCCAGGAAGCTTGCCAGGTGGCCGAAGAGTTTGACCGGGTGGTAGACATTACAGGGGTGATCCTTACCAAGCTGGACTCCGACGCAAGGGGAGGTGCTGCGCTCTCAATTGCGAAGGTTACCGGCAAGCCCATAAAGTTTGCGTCCATGGGCGAGAAACTGGAAGACTTCCAAGTGTTCCACCCGGACCGGATGGCATCCAGGATCCTTGGAATGGGCGATGTGCTTACCCTTATCGAAAAAGCCGAGGCAGCTTTCGATCAAAAGAAAGTTGCCGAGATGGAAGAAAAACTCAGGCGGAAACAGTTCACCCTTGAGGATTTCATGGAGCAGATGAAAGAAGTCAAGAAGATGGGCTCACTGGGGGATATAATGCGGATGCTCCCCGGGTTTGCCAGGGCCAAGATCGATGTGGATGTGGACCCCAAAGAACTGGCCCGGATTGAGGCCATCATAAACTCCATGACCCCGGCTGAGCGTCAAAATCCCGACATAATCACCGGGTCCAGGAGGCGCAGGATTGCAAAGGGGAGCGGTACTTCAGTCCAAGAGGTTAACCGCCTTCTCAAGCAATTTTTCCAGGCAAGGAAGATGTTATATCAGATGAGCAGCCCAGACAAGAAGTTGGGCAGGTTTCGCCTTTTCTAAAGGCATGTTGTTCCACTAAAAGGAAAGGGGATAGGATAGCTTGGCGGTAAAGATCAGACTCAAGAGAATGGGAGCCAAGAAGAGGCCTGCTTACAGAATAGTTGTAGCTGATTCAAGGACACAGCGTGACGGAAGATCCATCGAGGAGATCGGATTTTACGATCCAACCACCGACCCCGTGACCTTCAAGGTTCACGAGGAAAAGGCGATCTCCTGGTTGGATAAAGGGGCGGTCCCTACGGAGACGGTCAAGACCTTGTTCAGGCGGGCCGGAGTGCTTGAGAAGTGGCAGTCTGCCCGGAGTGCTCGGGGACAAAGTCAGGGGAATAACTAGTTTCGAGGAGGGTGCGTATGCTAAGAGAACTTGTGACGTTTATCGCCAAATCCATCGTAGATAACCCTGATCTGGTCGAAGTGAACGAAGTTGAAGGCGAAAGGGCAGTGGTTTTCGAGCTTAGGGTTGCTCCTGAGGACATGGGTAAGGTTATCGGTAAGAAAGGGCGCGTTATCCATGCAGTGAGGGCCCTGGTTCAAGCAGCTGCAGCCAAGGAAGGCAAGAGGGCTACAGTTGAAATCCTTGAGTAATCCGGTGTGAGACTGTAAGGCGGTGCAGGTAGCAAAAGTGTTGCCATGGGTGTGGGTAATCGACGCCTGGGGGAAACCAGGGAGGGCTGACAATTGAATGTATATATACTCACCCTGTTCCCCGAGATGTTCTCGCCTGTGGTGAACACAAGCATAGTCAAGCGGGCGCAGGAGCAAGACCTTGTACGGATCACAACGGTTGATCTTAGGGATTTTGCCCACGACGCCCACAAGACTGTAGATGATTATCCTTACGGCGGAGGGCCGGGGATGGTGCTCAAACCCGAGCCGGTGTTTGAAGCGGTGGACTGGGTCAGGCAGGATTTGGGGAGAGAGCCGTTTGTAGTGTTGCTCACCCCCCAGGGGCAAACCCTTAGTTCCGGCCTGGCCAAAGAACTGGCTCAAGAGCCGGACCTGGTGCTCATAGCCGGGCACTACGAGGGATTCGATGAGCGGATACGCTGCCTGGCCCACATGGAACTTTCCATTGGGGATTATGTCTTGACCGGCGGGGAATTAGCGGCTATGGTGGTGCTTGATGCGTCGATCCGGTTTATCCCCGGGGTGCTTGGTGACAGTGAGTCTGCGCTGCAAGATTCGTTTTCTGACGGGCTGCTTGAGGGCCCTCAGTACACGAGGCCTGCAGAATACCGGGGGCTTAAGGTGCCGGAGATACTGCTTACCGGTCGGCACCAAGACATTAGCAGGTGGCGGCGGAAGGAGTCTATAAGACGGACTTTGCTGAGACGCCCGGATCTGCTCAAAGTTGCGGATCTTACCTTTGAGGATCGGTGTCTCTTAGAACAAGTAATCAACGAAGAAAAGGCCAACAAGGCTAGAGGTGATAACCGTGGATGTAATCAGACAAATTGAGCAGGCCCAGATGAGAAAGGACTTGCCTGATTTTGGGCCAGGAGATACAGTGCGGGTATTTTTCAAGGTGATTGAAGGCGGACGGGAGAGAGTTCAGCCGTTTGACGGCGTGGTGATAAGGCGCCAAAACGGGGGATTGCGTGAAACCTTCACAGTCAGGCGCGTTTCCTACGGCGTTGGCGTGGAAAGGACATTCCCGCTTCACTCACCTAGGATAGAAAAAATCCAGGTGCTGCGCAGGGGCAAGGTGAGAAGGGCTAAACTGTTCTATCTGAGAGGATTGTCAGGAAAGGCAGCTAGGATACGGGAAAATAAGAGATGATGGAAACCGTAAGGGACATCATTGAAGTAGTCGTTGTTGCGTTTATAATCGCCATGGTGATAAGGGGCCTGGTAATTGAAACCTTTGTGGTCCATGGCCCCTCAATGGAGCCTACTCTCGTGGACGGGGAGCGGCTCCTGGTTTTCAAGCTTGCCTACAAGTTGGGCAAGCCCAAGCGGGGCGATGTGGTGGTGCTGCGTTACCCCCTTGATCCTTCACGGGACTACATAAAAAGGGTAGTGGCTGTAGAAGGAGACACTGTAGAACTGAGGCTGGGCAGGCTTTATGTTAACGGGATCTTGCAAGAGGAGCCATATGTGCGGTACCCGGGGCTGTACAACATGGCCAGCCTGGTGGTACCACAAGACACCGTGTTTGTGATGGGTGATCACAGGACGGACAGCGAAGACTCACGGTTCTTTGGCCCTGTGCCTGTAGACCTATTGAAAGGAAAGGCGATCTTTATCATATGGCCGCCAAAAGCCATAGGCGCAATAAGGTAGGTTCCAGAGGGAAGAAGCGGCATCCGGGACTGCCCAGCTCAAAGACTCTGAGCATGGTGGACCTGTTCCTCTTCCTTCTGGATTCAAGAATACCTGAAACATCCCTTCAAATTGCTGAGCCGTATCTTTCAAAAACCAACAGGGTGTACGTGTTGACCAAGCCCGATCTTGCCGATCCTGAGGTTACTTATGCATGGCTCAAGCAATTCAGGGAGCAAGGCGCGCCGGCGTTTGCAGTAGAGTGCAATACCGGCCGCGGGGTTTATGAGCTTATGGCCTATCTCAAACGGCAGCAAGCCAGCACCCTGGACAAATCCCATCCTGAACTGCTTTCAAGGCCTTTGCGGGTGATGTTGTTTGGGGTGCCCAACGTGGGCAAATCTTCCCTGGCCAACAGGCTTCTGGGAACTTCTAAGGCAGCTTTTGGCGCAAGGCCTGGGCTTACCAGGGGAAGCCATTGGCTCAGGCGGGGGCAGCTTGAAATCCTGGATACTCCGGGAGTGATCGACACTTCCCAGGCAAAAGGCGATGTATTGTACAAGCTTGCAGCCACCTGGGCGGTGAGGGAAACCCAGTATGACGAAGAGGAAGTTGCGTCTTGGCTCGCAAAGGAAGTGTTTGGAAAAGACGATCCAATTGCCCACATTAACGAATTTGGCAGGAGCAGAGGTTTATTGGGACCTGGCGGAAGGGTAGACTTCAACCAGGCAAGCAAAGCTTTTATCCAAAGTTTCCGCGAGGGCAAGTTCGGAAGGATCTCTATAGAAGCCCCTGATACCCAAACACCCCATGCTGAAGGCCAGGGTCTTGAATGATCCCGTCGGGGTAGTCTGCGCTTTGCCCCAACCATAAAGTTGACTCTCCCATGCACGTTGTTGCAATCTGCTTCTGGACATACTAAGACTGCAGCCTATTCTGGCACCTCCGGTACATTAGCTTTGGGAGTGAGCAGTATTGAAAGAACCTTTGAGGTTTTCGTTCAGGCATTGGTGGAATTATGTGCTGCTTGTCATGCTGATTGCCGGGATTTTGCTGTGGCGGCTTGGGAGGTTGGACGGACGCCTGGTTTTGGGGGCGGTTGTGGCTTGGCTGGCTCTGGGCAGGGTTTTTGTGCCCTGGATCGTACACGAGCACATTGGGTTTTTCAACAGGTGGGTGTTCAACGATTATCAGAAGGCCAACAAGAGATATAGGCAAGCAATCAACAGCGGCAGAGCTACCAGCCAGGCTTATTGTGCCTTGGGTAGCCTGGCCTATGCCGAAGGGGACACGTTTGAAGCAGTGAGGCTGCTCCAGGAAGGGGCAGCGAGATTGCCCAAGGATGTGCCGGTCAGGGTGTTGTTGGGCAGGGCGCTCGTCAGGGCGGGCAGGTTGGGCGAGGCGCTTGAGGTAGCCCGGTACTGTGTGAGCATTTCAGAACACAACCCCCTAAGTTACATAGTGCTTGGCGATGTGATGGCCGCAAAAGGGGAACTTGAAGCGGCAGTATCTGCGTATGACAAAGCGTTGGCGCTGGCCCCTCGCCAGTTTGAATGCCACCTCAAGCTCGGCCATGCGTACATCCGGCTGGGCTACATTGACAAGGCTGAGGCAGAATTGCGTAAAGCCATGGACTTATCTCCCAACCACCCTGACGTACTTTACTGGTGGGGCAAGCTCCTGTGGGCCAAAGGCGACAGGCAAACCGCCAAGAAGATATTCCAGAAAGCCCTGGAGCAACGGCCAATCGGCGACCATACATATCAGGTGCCCTACAAAGAAATCGTAGCCGCACTAAGCAGCGCAAACGCTCCTTCCTAAAGGGGAACCAGTCTAGGACAAACGTGCAAGGCAGCGTAGCGGTAAGGCTTCAAGACGAGACAAGGGGCAAGGTCAAACTGTGCCAAGCCCCTTGCCTCTGCGGTAGAGTTCTCCCCTGCTTGGACCTGCTAGCGTGTAAGGGTAAATACCAGGCTGCTGAGTTTGCCGGTATCGATTTTCAGGTATACCGTAGATGACACCTCCCGGTTGCCCGAATATCCAGCAAAAACTACCGGATATTCCCCTTGGGGGCAGTCCACCGGTACCCTGAAGCCGGCCTGCCAAAACCCGTTCGATGGCTCCAGTTCTATCAAGGTGTCAAAAATGCCGGCTGTGACCTTCTCAACGTTGGGTGATGCCTCGCATACCAGCCCGAGGGTCTGGCCGGGGCCTGCAGGATTGGGGACAACCAACGGAGATATCCATAGATCTTCTATTCTGGTGAAATTCAGTGTAATCTGCCTGCTTACCCCGGTAAATTGTGCGGTTATGCTGACCTGCTGAGGGCCTTGGGGCAAGAAGGAGCCCATAACCAGTTTGAGGGTCCAGGTCCGCTTGTCCGACGACGGACTGAGGTGCCTGGCCTTGCCATCGGCAAAAGTTGCAGTTACGTTCTTGGCAGATGGAGTGGTATATGCCTTGACCGTGAGGGTCTGGCCGTCATGGCACGAAGCAGGGCTTACGGAACCGCGGAGTGAGTATATTTCTACGTCCAAAGGTTTTTTCACCGAAAAGAACTGCCTGTTGTTCCTGTCCCGCACCCATGCCTGGTAGTAGTACCTTCCAGGAGACACGGTGTCCCCTTTAGCATCGGTTCCATCCCAGATGATTGTGCCAGGAGGCACGCCTGGCTTGCCCTGAGGGTTGAAGGTGCGCACGGTATTGCCTGAAGCATCTTCAATGGCCATATTCCAGGTGGATATCCCACGGTTCTTGAGGTAAGTCAGGGTAAATTCCACAGTGTCGTGTATGCCGTCACCGTCAGGAGAAAATGCGTCCCGGCCTGCAGTAGCCCGTATGAGGCACGACCGGTAAACCAGCGCTGCTGCCTGGCAACGCCACAACACGATCCCAGGGCGGATGGTCCGGTCCTCAAACCCTTGGATTATCCCGAATTTGATGGCGCAGGCCATTGTGTGCCGCCGGCCGGGACTTACGTCTCGTCCGTCCCTGAAGGTTTCGAGCAGTTCGCTTACTTCAGCGTCGGACATGGACATGGCGTAGTCGTACAGGTCTAGGCAGCGTATGAGTAGATCTACTGCATCTTCCCTGGATATGCCCTGGTCAGGGTAGAAATTCTTGCCTTTTGGCACACAGGTCAAGCCCTCAGCCACTGCCGCCTCAATCCATCTCCATGCCGGCTTCCCTGGATATATGGTGTAAGACTTGGGTACATCAGGATACGACGGTGTATCGGGAGCTATAGGCGTAAGCCCAAATACTTTCGCGAGCATTACGGTGAGCTGGGCTCTTGTGCAATCGGAATCGGGGAAGAAATACGGGGTGAGCTTGCCGCCCCACTGAAACAGGAAACCGTCGGTAACCCCTTCCTGCCACAACACGTAGATAATTTCCTGGGCCCAGTGGCCGCTCACATCGCTGTACCACGGATCCCCTTCACAAAACGCCGGCGAAGGGGGCAGTAAGAGTATAAGGCCCAGGGCCAGGTAAATACATAGGGTGGCTTTTGTGAGGCCACCTAGCGGCGAATCTCGCATATATGATGCAACCTCCCATTCGCCACCGGCACCAAGAATATATCATATTTTTGGTCAAATGTCTTTTTATGGAATCTGGTGTTGGAAGGTATTGACAAATGGCAAAGATTGTTATATTCTGGAAGTGCCTGGCAATACTTGTAAGTGGCCGCACCTGGTCATCCACATCATCTTGCCGGAGAAAGGAGGGGAGGATTTCATTTTTCACACGGCATCCCGGCAATGCCAAAAAAACAGTCGCCACCGGCGCCCTTCGCAGTCAGCCCGATGGCCGGGCGCGGCCACGGCTAAGGAGGTAGTTATCTGCTGAAATCGCTGCTTAGAAAGCATAAACCCTTGTTGCTTGCCCTTGCCCTTGGATTGTCAGTATTCGCCGTATCATACAACCTGCTATCCGCCTACATAAAGACAGAAAAAGTGGTTGTAGCCAGCAAGTACTTGGAGCCATACCAGAAGATTTCCGTGTCGGATCTGAAGGTTGTCGAACTTCCTCAAAAGACCGTACACCCAGACAGCATCCGCAGCCCAGAAATGCTCATAGGCTCTTACACCCTTTGTCCGCTGTTTCCGGGCCAAATTGTGCTGGCAGGCCATGTTATGTCGGCGGGTAATCAACCTGGGATAGCCATTGAAATCCCCAGTGAAGAGCGGGCCATATTCGTGCCTGCCGACGCGTCCAGGGCCGTGGGAGGTCTGATTAACCCGGGAGACAGGGTGGACCTTATCTGGTCTCAAAGGGGGACAAGCCTTTATCCACCAGGAGACGGTGCTGTTACCGTCATGGATAATGCCAGGGTAGTAAGGGTGGTCCATGACAATTCAGGAGACTTCAGAGGGGTTGTAATAGCTGCTCCTCCAGATATCTGCCAAGCAATCGCCGGTTATTTGGAAACGGGCAATATTTACCTGGTGCTGGTACCCTGGGACGCTCCAGGGGACGGTGGAACCCTCAATACGGAGGTTTGGCCTGGGAAATGACTCAAAGATCGGTGCTTATCGCAGGAGACTTCCGGTGTGAACAGGCCGTCAAGCGAAAACGGCCCGATGCCAAGATAGTGGGTGTGCTCAAAGATCTGGCCCTGGTGGAATATGTGTCATCTGAAATGATCCTAGATGAGGTTGTGATTGACCCAGGGGTTACCCCGCGGGGCGAAACTCTGGAGGAATGGGTCTCAAGGTTTAAGAAGGCGTTCCCTCATGTTGCAGTAACTGTGCTTGGGGAGAGCACGGGCCGGGCCAAAGCCCAGGTGGCTCCTGCCAACGTGATAACCTCACAAACTGTGGTGATATGGAGTCCTAAAGGCGGGGTAGGCAAGAGCTTTATTTCAGCCAACCTGGCGTGTGCCGCTGCTATGGCTACCCAAGGGCAGGCAGCGCTCATAGATCTGGATGTGTATTCCGGAGATATTGCCACCTATTTGGACCTTTCAGATGGCCCCACTATCATCGAGATGCTGCCTGAACTACCCAGGCTGAGGCCTGACGGATTGGAGCGCTACGCCCAGCTATATGGGCCTTCACGCCTTAACGTGATCTGCAGCCCCAGGAGGCCTGAGCTTTCGACGCTGGTGGGAGTGGACCACGTGAAACAACTGCTGTCCCTGGCTACCCGGAGGTGGGGGCTGCTCTACATTGACACGGCGCCTGATATCACAAGCGACCTCTTAGGTGAAGCCATAGATGCAGCGTCTGCCATAGTGCTTGTGGTTACCCAGGATGTATGCGCCTTAAAGCAAGGCAAGACTGCCTTGGAGATACTAAGGAAACTGGGAATTCCCGACAACTCGGTACACGTGGTCTTAAACAGGTGTTCCAAGGATTCGCCTTTGCCCGAGCACAAGGTTGAGGAATACCTGGAAAAAAGGCTGGCTTCAGCGGTGCCTGATGACCGGAAGGCCGTTGAAAGGTCAGTATTCCAGGGAAAACCCGTGGTGCTGTATCCCAAGACCGAAATTGCCGCTTCAATATGGAAACTGTTATCTCAAGTATCCCCCGGGTTACCTCTGCCTGACGTAGACAAGAGGCAACACAAAACAAGGAGGTTTAAATTCTGGTGAGCATCCTTGAGCGACTTGAGCAAGAGCCCTACGGGCTGCTACCCACCCACAGCGAGGCCAGGGAAATGTCCATCGAGGAAGTGACCCAGAAGGTACGGGAGAAACTGTTGGAAGACTATCCCGACCTTATCATTGAAGCCAGGATGTCCAGGAGCAAGCGGAGCGAAGTGATTACGCTCATATCCAACGTGATCATCTCTTCGGAGTTATATGTGCCAAAACTTACAAGACAGGATCTGGCTGAACGTATAGCCCAAGAAATCTGCGGTTTGGGCCCCCTCGATGAGCTGCTTGATGATGAATCCATAACGGAGATCATGGTCAACGGCCCGGACGAAGTATTTGTAGAAAAACACGGGGTCCTGGTACCTACTTCAGTCAAGTTTCAAAATGACAGGCACCTTTTGGACATAATCAACCGGATCGTCCAGAGCGCAGGAAGAAGGGTGGATGTGTCCATGCCATATGTAGATGCCCGGCTACCTGACGGGTCCAGGGTGAATGCGATAATCCCTCCCCTTGCCCTCAACGGCCCTGTGCTGACTATCAGGCGGTTTCCCCAGAGGTACACCGAGATTTCCCAATTGGTGGAGGGCGGCACCCTTCAGCCTGATGTTGCAAGTTTCCTCAAGAATTGCGTCCAAGCTAAACTAGATATAGTAGTGTCCGGCGGTTCGGGAAGCGGCAAGACCACAACCCTCAACGTCTTGGCCAACGCCGTGCCGTGCAACCAGCGGATCATAGTCATAGAAGACTCGGCTGAAATCAGGATTCCCGACCATCACGTGGTGTACCTCGAAGCCCGCCCCAAGAACATGGAAGGGAGAGGTGAGGTATCCATAAGGGATCTTCTGAGGAATGCCCTCAGAATGAGGCCCGACAGGCTGGTAATAGGCGAATGCAGGGGCAAGGAGACATTCGATCTCATTTCTGCGATGAACACAGGGCATGAAGGATGCCTTTCAACCGTACACGCCAACTCAGCTGCCGACTGCCTGGAGCGGATGGTAGGTATGGCCCTTATGGCAGAAGAAGGCGTGCCGGTAGACATCCTCAGATCGTGGATTGCCATCGGTGTTGACGTGGTCGTGCACATGGAAAAGACCCAGTCAGGCCACAGGGTGGTGTCAGGGGTTGCCCTGGTGGGCAGTCAGCCCGGCCAGGGACTCACCAACTATCCCGTATTTGATCCTGAATACGGGCTCACCTTAGAGTTCCCGCCCTGGTTCGTTGAAAAAGTAGGGGAAAGTCGCTGCAACTTTCTGGTGGAGGGGGTTGGACCTTGAAACTTCTGGTCTCACTTGGGCTGGGGCTCACTGCGGCTTTGATAGGGCTTGACTTCCAGAACACGTCCGGATGGTGGGATTTGCCCCGGGCGCTCGAGCCGAGATATGGCGACAGCGGGGCATCTGCCGCATTGCCCTTTGCAGCCTTAAGGCAGCGCGCTTGGTTTAAACGCCCAAAGCACATGCCGTGGGATGAGATATGCGCTGACCTTGCTTTCCACGTGCGAGCAGGAAATACCTTGGTACAGGCTATACAACTGGTGTCCCAGGAAGGTACATCAGATGCCCACAAAAAGCTCGGTAAAGCCTACACCCTTTATGAAACAGGAGTGCCTATTTTCGAGGCACTGGCAATGGTTTCCCAGGGGGACGGGGAACTGTCCATGGTAGCGGCCATACTTGAAATCGGCTCTATTAGTGGCGGCGATACGGCAGCCTTGCTTTGGCGGGCATCTGAAATACTGAGGAGAAGGCGGGTGTTTCTCGGAGAAGTAAATGCCAAGCTGTCTGAAGCAAGAATCACGTCGTGGCTCCTTATAGCATTGCCGTGGATCATAGGGCTGTTCATGTTCCGCCATGATCCCGGTATGCTGGAGGGGTTTGTGGCATCCCGGGAAGGCAGGTTGCTGCTTGTTGCGGCTGTGATCTTATGGGCCGTGGGAGGGCTTCTGTTACATATATGTGTGCGCTCAGTGTACCCATGGGGCGTGGGTGTCAACCGCCATGCCAAGGGGGAAAGGGGTAGGAAGGTGTCTTGAGAGATGTGCAGCTTATCGCGGGGATGATGGGTTTGTATGCCGGCATTATAGGTGTACTGGCCTTGTTTCCCAAGTCCAGGCGCTTGCCGGGGAAACCGCCAAACATGCGGCGCCCAGGGGGGATCCTGACACGGCTTGTCGGCAAGGACTGGCGGCGTAAGTCTGAAGAAAAAGCTATATTAGCCCAGTGGCCTACGTTACTCGAGAGCATGGCGGTAGCCGTATCTGCAGGTATGGACACTCTACGCGCATTTGAGATATGCGCCGGCAAGACATACGGCCCTCTGAGACGAGCCCTTGAAAAAGTGATCGTGCGGCTTCACAGCGGGATGTCTCTGCCGGCGGCACTGGCAGTTATGGAAGGGGAGGGTATCCATGTTGCAAGGCGGCTAAGAGCCACCCTCGCCCAAGCCGAAGCCCTGGGGACGCCGGTCGCTAGTGTGCTTGAAGCTTTGGCGGTGGAATACTACACCCTTGAGAAACAACGTCTTGAAGGTACAATCAACTCACTTCCGGTAAAGCTGTCTGTCGTAACCGTGATGTTTCTATTACCTCCTGTGCTCATTATTTCAGTCATGCCCCATGTGCTCATGTTCATCCAGTCCGGATGGTAAGCCGCAGGACAAGTATGCCAGGCGAGCATTTGAACATCTAACAGAGGAGTGGATAAGCGTGTTGGAATTGTACGTGAAGGCGTGGCTTGCTAAGCAAAAAGCCTCAAACTGGTTCCGTGGGCTATTCAGAGATGAGGAAGGAGCTACCATCGCCGAGTACGCAATTTTGTTGGCGGTTGTAGTAGTTGCATTAATCGCAATCTTGGGGCAACTTACCGATGCGCTTAGGGAGAAGCTGAGTCAGATAATCGACGGAATCATGCAAGCTCCGACCCACTGAAAGCTGACCGGGGGGTGCCCAAATGTCTGGCCCAAAAGCACCGGAAATACCGGGGCTCAATGGTACGACAAGTAGAACCCTGGACCAGTCGGGACAGGTGATTGCCGAATTTGTGCTGGTGCTGTTCACTCTGGTCCTGGTGCTGTTTGCCATCCTTGAACTAGGGCTTGTACTCAACGCCAAGCTGGCCCTTGCGTCGGCAGCCCGGGAAATTGCCAGGATATGTGCGGTTGAAGGTGGCTACACAGGCAAGGCAGTGGAGAGGGCCGAGGCTGTAATCATATCTACCGGGCTTGAGCCTGATCTGATACAACTCAGCGTGGTGCCTAAGCAAGCCATATACGGCACGGACATAAACGTAAGCCTGTCATATGACTACCGGGTAAAGTCGCCTGTGGTGTCGGTGATAACAGGGGCTGAAGTTAGCTTGAAGGCAAAGGCGGTGACCCGGAGTGAGTTTGTGCCAAGATAGGAGAGCGCCAAATCAAGAACAGGCAAGCTCCTACAAGGCAGCATGGTTTGATGCACTAAGGTCCCAGAAAGGCGGAGTGATTGCCCTGGTAGTCTTGTTCCTGCCTGCGGCTGTGTTGAGCATTGGAATAGTTGCGGACCTGGGTGTAGTGTTCGCAGCCAGGCGTCTGGTGCAAGCTGCCTGTGACCTGGGTGCGCTTGCCGGGTGCCAGGAGCTTGACTGGGATCTATTGGCGCAAGGGACTGTGTTCATAGACGAAGCCAGGGGAAAGGCAAAAGCCCTCGAGTACACAATGGCGAACCTGGAAGGTATGGGAAACCTGTTATGCGGGGTCAACGTCACCGCGGTGGTAGACAATTCACGCCGGGACGAACCTTCGATAACGGTTGAGGCCCATCTTGTGGTGCCCACATTCTTCCTAAGGTGGTTGCCCGGGATGGAACATGGGGTAAGCATCACAGTCCTATCTCAATCGTCTGTGGTAGAACGTAGTGAGTGGGACTAAACTGGGTCCGCCCGCATAATAGGGCATACCCATGGGGTACCCTATACTACACCAGCGGAGGATATGAATGGGAGGAGGCCTTGTGGCCTCCTCCTGCAATATCTGGGATTAAGGGAGATCTTAATAGTTCTCCGGTGCAGGCTGGTAGAAGCTCCGAGGATGGTCGCAAGCCGGGCAAATCTCAGGCGCCTCGGTGCCTTCGTATATGTATCCGCAATTCCTGCAATGCCACTTGATGGGTTCAGGCCGCTTGAACGCGGTACCTGATTCTAACCGCTCGAGGAGCTGTCTGTAACGCTTTTCGTGTTCGGTTTCAATGGCTGCTACTTCGCGAAATAGCTTAGCTATCTCAGGGAAACCTTCCTCTTCGGCCACTTCGGCGAATTGCTTATACATGGTTGTCCACTCGTAGTTTTCGCCTTCAGCAGCATTCTTCAGGTTCTCTTTGGTGTCCCCGATGAGTCCCAACTGCTTGGCCCAAACTTTTGCATGCTCTTTTTCGTTATAGGCAGTTTCTTCAAAAACCGCCGCGATCTGGTGATAGCCTTCTCTCCTGGCTACTCCCGCGAACCACAAGTACTTGGCAAGAGCCTGGGCTTCGCCTGCAATAGCTTCCATCAAATTCTTTTCAGTCCTGGTTCCTTTAAGTTCCTTCACCTGTGTCACTCCCTAAAGTTGGTTCTGGTCCGCCACTTGCCGTCATCGTCATTATGTACCAACCGGCAGAGAAATGGAAGCGCTGGGCCGGTTATGGGATCATTTACACAAGCGGACAATCACTGAAACTATGCATCCTGTGGCAGTCTGTTTGGGCAGGCTGCAGCCAGCGGGACATTACCGTCCCAGGAGTGCCCGCCACGCAGACGACTCATCTTTGTCCAGGAGTCTTGATTGGTGCCACACGTCGCTGCGGATAAGGGGATCCCTTATCAAGATTTGCCACGCAGCCAGCACCGACTTGTAGAACTCGGGCCTTAAAGGATAGGTGTCAGGTTGCTTTATCAAGGGGCATATCAAAATGCCTGACAGTGTGTCCAACCTCACCTGAAGTTCCCCTTCGGGGGTAAGGTAGGGCATCAGAGGAAAAGTCCGGCACTGAACCGGCCGCTTGTCCCTAGGGCAGGTGGCATTGCATGTGACAAAGGCTACGTCGCCCTTCCAATCAGGGGGGAAATCATGTTCTTGGGCGTTCACAAAGTGCCACTTTAGCCAGGGTTCTTCCATGGTAAACATCTGCTCTTCGCCGGGCAAGAGAAACATCCCGACCCCGGGTTCGTATTCCTGGCAGCATAACGAGGCGCACAAAAGCCCGCAATCAAACTGAAGAGGGGTTACATCAAGCAGCTTATACACTATCTCGAAGTCCTGTTTGGACAGGGTTGAAGGCACCAGGTTCTTCTTCAATTAACCGCCCCTTTGCCATAAAATTCTAACGCCGCCTTTAAGGCATGTTGTCAATATCATAGCAGAAGCGGCAGCCCTGCACCATGGCGCCCGGTTATCACATGCTGCACGCACCTCATATATATAGACAGATTACGAAGAAAGGGGGATGCCCCATGTCACATGGCCGGGGGGCCGGGCAGGTCGACCTCTTGCAGGAAAGCCGTTTCTGGGTACGGATATTTAAGGAACATGCGCTTTTCATAAGGCTGGGATTGCCTTGCGACCGGACCGACCTAATAAGCGAAGCCCAGACCCTTTTTGATGAACTTTCGGCCTTAGAAGATGTGCTTATGGCACGCAGGAGCCTGGATTCAAGGCTGGCAGGGGAAATAGCCTCGGTGGTGTCCGAACTCATTGCGTTCAAAGACCGGGTCTTGCGGTTGCAGCTTCAGTGTGAGATGTTCCCAAACTTTTTCCCGCTGCTCATAGATCACATCCGCAGGGAAGCAGTGCGTTTCCTGGAAGTACTCAAGACAGGCCGGCTGGCACCCACTGACGTTAATACGCTTACCGGATTAATAGAGACCGAAGTATTCTGGCTGCGTATCATGAGAGAGCATATTGCCTTCATCAGGCATCTCTTGGACCCGTCAGAGCGTACGCTCATAAGCAGCCTGGAAACCATAGGAACCCGGTTTTCAGATGCCCTGGAGACGGCGAGGGAGTTGCGTACCATGTCAATGTCCCATCCCGACTACTTTAACCGGGTAATAAGGTTTACCGAGGAAATCGAACCCCTCGTGAAGGAATTGCGGGATTTGAAGGCCCAGGCTTTCCAACTTTTGCTTGAGTGCAAAATACTCAGTGCTGTGTCATCGCCGCTACTGTTGGACCACGTACGCCGAGAAGCTGATAAGTTCCTGGAGGATCTGCAGGTGGTGCGGCGGGAGCTTGAGCGGTTGTTGGGGCCGCGGTGATACGGTTGACTCCCGGGCAGCTGGGGTGGTAGTATCAAAAAGTACGACTACCTTCAGTTCATCTTAAGTTGTCTTGAGAAAGGAGCCTTACCTGGATGTGGAGCTTTCGGGGCTACCTGATGCGGATTTAAAGTGCGCTGCCCCTAGTACGCCCTTTGATGCGAACACATGTTTACCAGGGAGGTTTTCCTATGGCCCTTATAGAACTCAGTGAAGTCGCCCGCTATCAGGGAGCCCGCTGTATATTTGCTTCGGTTAACCTTTCAGTGCCAGAAAAAGCCCGGATTGGCGTGGTGGGGCGCAACGGCCAGGGCAAGACGACCCTGCTCAAGATAATTGCAGGCGAACTAGAGCCTGATGCAGGGAAGGTCCACAAAGCGTCGGGGGTGCGCGTGGGCTACCTTTCACAGGGACTTCCTGATTACACGGCTACCGTGTTTCAAGAAGCCATGGCCGGCAAGCCTGAGGTGCTTCAGGCTGCGGCAAAGATGAGGGAACTTGAAAACCGGATGGCTGCCTTACATGGCGGCAACATCGACGAACTTCTCAGCGAATATGCCAAAGCGCAACACAGGTTCGAAGCCCTAAACGGTTACGACCTTGAGCACGAACTTGCTGCCATACTTGCTGGGCTTGGATTTGAGAAACATACTTGGTCCCTTATGGCTAAGGACTTAAGCGGCGGACAGAAAGTGAGGCTCAATCTTGCCAGACTGCTGGTGTCTCAACCTGACGTGCTCTTACTGGATGAGCCTACCAATCACCTGGATATAGACGGGATGGAATGGCTCGAATCATACCTCAGCCGCTACCCCGGGGCGCTTATAATCGTCTCACACGACAGGCGGCTGCTCGACACGATTGTGGACAGGATCTGGGATGTTGAAGACGGGAGAATAACTGCCTACCGGGGCAATTTTTCTGCCTTTCTGCAACAGAAGCAAGAAATCCTCAGGCGCCAAGCAGAGGAATATGCCCGGCAGCAGGAACTCATAAGGCGGACCCAGGAGTTTATCAGGAAATGGAAGGCCAACGCCAGGCGGGCAGGGCAGGCCAGGAGCAGAGAGAAGATGCTCCAGCGCCTCAAACTGGTGGACAAGCCAAAGCAACATGCCACGCTCAAACTCGAACTTACCGCGGCCGTAGCTACCGGCAGGGAAGTACTGAAACTGGAGGGGCTTTCCAAAGGGTTCCACCACACCTTGTTCAGCGGGGTTAACCTGCTTGTGCTGCGTAGGGAACGCATTGCCTTGGTAGGCCCTAACGGGTGCGGCAAGACCACTTTCCTCAAGTGCCTCATGGGTCAAGAACCATATGAGGGGACTGTAAAATGGGGCTCGGGTGTGAGAAGGGCATACTACGCCCAGGATTTTGCGTTCGGATCACCGGAGCGTACTGTGCTTGAAGAAGTGATGAGCCTTGGGGTACCTATGGGCGAGGCCAGGGATTTATTGGGCAGGTTTTTGTTTTCAGGGGACGACGTCAAGAAGCCGGTCTGTAGCTTGTCAGGAGGAGAAAAGGCGAGGCTGGCCCTGCTCAGGCTGGTGCTCTCAGATGCCAACGTGCTGCTGCTGGACGAACCTACCAACCATCTGGATCTGCCGTCAAAGGAAGCGCTTGAAGATGCCCTGGCAGAGTTTGACGGTACCATAATTTTCGCGTCCCATGACAGGCATTTCATAGACCGGATTGCCACCAAGATCCTGTGGTTCCAAGACGGGGCCATTACAGTGTTTGAGGGCAATTATTCGGCTTTCAGGCAAGGCCGTGCGTTGGCGGAAGCGGCGGAGGAGGAAGCGCCTAAGGTCGAGGAGAAGCCCGATAACCGTAAGGTTGGCCTACGTTCTCAGCAGACTTTGAGACAACAGATGCTTGCCAGGCAAATCGCCCAACTTGATGCTCAGCTTGAGGAGTTGGAGTGTGAGATTGGAGAGCTGGAGGCGCAGGAACAAGCACTGGCTTGTGTGTTGGCGGACCCCGATACTTATTCCCGGCCCGGGGATATACCTGTCAAGCAATGGGGGCAAGTTCGTGCACAGCTGGCAGGCCTTTACCAGCGTTGGGAGACTGTTATGAAGACAAGGGAACAGTTGGATGAGGAGCTGCGGGAACTCCGAAGGTAGATGAGGGATGAATGGGATAGGGAGATGGGCGCTGCAAGCCCCCATCTCCCCCTACTTTTGCCTCACTGTATCTTGAAATTGCTCACTATATTCCTAAGGGCGTCAGCTTGGCCTGCAAGGTCTTGGGCAGAAGATGATACCTGGTCGCTGGCTGATGCCATTTCCCTGATGGACGCTGCCACCTGTTCGATGGCTGCGGCGCTTTGCTGTGATACCGCCGCCACGTTTTCTACCAGGCGTTTTACTTCTTCGGCGCTGGCTGCCATGGCATCGACTGCTGCCAGGTTCTCGTTGGCATACTTGGCGATTTCGCTTACCGCTGCCTCAGACTGTGCCGTGGCATGCTGTAGTTTCTCAAACGAAGCCAGAAGCTTGTTAACCTCTTCCTGTGTGCCTGCTACAGCCTCGCCGATTTCGGCCAATACCACGGTTGCGTTTTCAGCCACTGCAGTGCCGTTCTTGATTTCGTGGGTGCTCTGCTCGATGCTGGCCACTGTGCTGTCTATAGCAGAAGCTACCCGTTCAATCAGTTCGCTGATGTTCTTGGTTTCAGCAAGCGATCTTTCTGCCAGCTTTCGCACTTCATCGGCAACTACGGCAAACCCTCGTCCGTGTTCGCCTGCCCTGGCTGCCTCGATTGCGGCGTTAAGCGCTAACAGGTTAGTCTGAGAAGCGATGTCATCGATGATAGCTACAATCTGTCTTATGCTTTGTGACAAGTCATGGAGCTCGACCACTTGAGATGCAGCGCTTTCGTTGGCTGACTGGATGTTACCCATGCTGGTAGTGAGCACCTGGATGGATTCTGAAGCCTTGCTGGCGGCTGCGGTGTTCTGAGTGGCCACAGTCTGGACGTTTTCCAAGGCTTGCATTACCTCTCCGAAGACTACAATGGAGTCTTCGATTATCTTGTGCATGGTGTCTACCGTGCGGTGTTGCGCTTGGGTGCCCACTGCCACCTTCTCTACAGCCATGGCTAGGTTTTCAGTGGCCGCGGCAGTCTCCGATGCGCTTTCGCTCTGTTCGGCAGCGCCAGATGCCAGCTGAAGTGCGGTTTCTGCAATCTGTTCGGCAATGCTGGTGGACTCTTCAGCTGTGGCTGATAGCTCTTCACTGGTAGCCGCCAGATGGTCTGACGCAACCGTGATGTTCCTTATGACATCGGTTATGTAATCCAAGAACTGGTTCAAAGCAACTGCCAGCTGCCCGGTTTCGCCGTCTGAATCTACCTCCAACCGCTTGGTGAGATCCCCTCCGCCGTCGGCCAAATCTTTGATCATGGTGGCTGCATTAATCAAAGGACGGACAAAATCCTGCGTCAACGAATTTGTGACCACCGCTACCGCTACCACGACCAGGCAGGATATGAGGAGGGTCCATCTAATCACGCCTGCCAGGGGGGCAAGTATTTCTCTTTCCGCAACCTCTACTACCAGCCCGTAAGCCTTGTCCCCGGCCTGGATCACGGTGGCATAGCCGATTACCTTTTCCCCTGACTCATCCTTGTATTTTTCTAACCGCGAGAAGCCGGTCCTGCCTGTCAGGATTGCTTCAAGCAATGACTCTTCAGGCCAGGCTGCCTGGGCGGCACCTGTGAGCGGGTTACCGCTTTCATCGATGAGATATACCTTGGCGGTGCTTCCCAAATGATTGAGGTCTGCGGCTATAATCTGCTCAAAGCGGAGGGCCGGTGCTGTGAAGCCTACTGCCCCAAGGATCTCTTCAGCTGGGTCGGCTTTTGCAACAGGGATCACGATACTGATGCAGCCTGGTTCGCTGCTTTCAGATATGGCCATGCCGCCGAAAGTTTTCCGGCCTTGGAGGGCGAGAGCTACACACTCAAACTCCGAAAAATCGGTACCCGGCTCATGTTCAGGATTGGTGGAGTACACAAGGGTACCCGACGGCGAAAATAACATAAGTGACTCAAACTCAGTCTGTTCCAGAACCTTTTTGCCCAAAGAGTCGATCCGTGGCCTGTCTACGTTACGCCAGTTCCAAGCATTGATGTTATAGTTTGCGTAAGCCAGGGTGTCAAAACCTTGGATTATCACGTCCTGGTTGGCGATGAAATCCCCGGTTTCCCAGAGCCCCCGGGCGTATTGGTCAAGTTCCCGGGCTTTGGCATCGGCAAATGCTTTCAGAGCGCTTATTGAGGATTCATCCGTATGTTTCCTGGCACTTGTGTAGACAGCCGTGCCCAGGATTATCGTAGGGGCCAATGCAAATAGGAGCCCTATGATTAAGACCTTGTTTCTGGTACTGAGTAGCTTGTCGATGGGAATCATCTCCTTGCCATTGACTCTGAACTAATGCTGTCTTACTAACTGTTAAAATCGGAGAACCGGGACAAAAGTTTACCTCCAAATGCAGCACATTTGTGGTGTATCTGGGTGCTTTTGTAATGGCCTCAAAGGCGTGTGGGGGCCAGATGGTGGTGTCGGGATTTGCAGTATAAGGGGAACCTTCCCATGCTCAAGGGTGTGCCCAGGGCACCGTCAAGGCGCCCTGAGCTTAAGGCCTGTTCCAAGCGGGCAAGGCTACCGGCAACGGTAGTATTCAAACCAAGCCAGCAGCCGCTTGTACCTGTCTATCCTGTGTATGGGTTTGCTCAAGCCGTGGAATTCCCCTGGGTAACGTATCATGACTGCAGTCTTTCCAAGCCGCTTGAGTCCGGTGTAGAACTCTTCCGTGTGGAGCACAGGGCACCGCAGGTCGTTTTCACCGTGCATAAGCAGGATGGGCGTGGTGACCTGGGCTACGTATTTAAGCGGCGAAGTCTTGAGCAAGGTCTCAGGGTCTTCCCATGGCTTGGCTCCAAATTCTTGCTCATCAGCCCACAAGATGTCAGATGTGCCATACCCGGCGTACATGTCAGTGACTGGCGCTCCGGCACACGCTGCCTTGAACCTGTCAGTCTGGGTGACCACCCACGTGGTCATGTATCCGCCGTAGGACCAACCGTGGATGAACATGTTGGATTGGTCGATGAAGCCCTTGGCTACCACGGCATCTACGCCTGACATTATATCCAGGTAGTCTTTGTCACCCCATTTGCCGTCAATGCAGTCCATGAAATCTTGCCCGTAAGAAGTGCTTCCCCTGGGGTTGAAGTAGGCTACTACGTATCCCCGTCCTGCAAACAGCTGTGCCTGGAACTCAAAAGAGGAGCCGTAGGCACTGTGGGGGCCTCCGTGTACCTGAACTACCATGGGGAAACTGTACTTGGCAGGTTCAGCTTTCACCTGGGTGGGTTCGAAACCGGCCGGATAAATCAGCCAGCCGTCAACTTGCTGGCCATCAGAGGATGTGTAGCTGAATTTTTCCCATGCTCCAAGCTTCACTTGGTCCATGAGTTGTTCGTTGTCAAATGTAAGCTGCTTAGGTGCCGTAGTCTGGCCGCTGCTGTCTACCTCAACCAAAAACAGGTTTTCCGGTTGAACAGGGGTGGATTGTTTCAAGACGATCTTGCCGGCCGACGCCGAAAACCCAGAGATGGCTACGTCAGGGGAGCCGCACAGGCGCCGGAGTTCCCAGCCGGCTTGCTGACGGCTCGCTGAGTACACGTAGGCTGCCCCCTGCTCAGCCGCGCAGAAATAGAGGTCCCGTCCGTCCCAATTGAGGGTTGACCCGCCCCTGTAGCTTATATCAGATCCTATGGCCATACCGGCGTGTAAATCTGTGCCCGAAGTGAGGTTCTGGATATGGTCAGCCCTTAAGGGTTCCAGTTTACCTTCTTGGGAAACCGCCTCGAGGCGGCCATCGAGACATGCTACATAAAGATCATGCTTGGTAGACACTCCCCTGCTGTTATCGTGCCCGTAGAAGGCTATCATGCTGCCGCCAGGGGACCACTGGAGGTTAAACACAGGCCCTGGGGCGCTGTACAGCAAATAGGGCTTGTTGGTCTCGACGTCAAAAAGCCAGATCTCACTCCTGGTTACGTAGTCGGCATCGCCTGAGCGGAATGCCTCAACTGCAATCCACTTGCCGTCGGGCGAAGGTGCGGGCAAGCTGTGGTCAAAGTCACCCTGGGTGACCTGGACCGCCTCGGTGTGTTTTGAGGCAGGCGGGGTCTTGGGCACGTCGACGTAAAACACTTGCCGCCTTAAGTCGCCAAAGTAGCCTATCCTGTCAAAACGGTACCTGAGCCGGGTGATTACTCTAACTTGGTTGCGCTTGTTCTCGTCCTTGTCCTTGGCCTGTTTGCTATCTTTCTCGAGGATCCTTCTTGCCTCATCTTCAGCGCGCTTGCGGTCGTCTTCAGGGCTTCCCGGATAAGGTACCCAATCGCCGGGTTTGGAAAACGCGCTTGCGGTAAAGAAGATCCTGGTCCCGGTGGGGCACCACACCGGCCCGCCTTGTACTTCTTGTTTGGTGGGGAGATGCCATGCTTCCCCGCCTGAAACATCTATTATCCAGATCTGGCTTCTTCCCGACCGGGATGAGATGAAGGCGATCCTGTCGCCTGCGGGGGACCACCTTGGAGACGAATCTTTGCCTGAATTGGTAAGCTGGGTTGTAGTGCCGGTTTGTAGATCCATTAGGAAAATGTCTGTCTTGGATTCATAGGTATCCTGGTCAAATTTCTGCCTCACATATGCCAGCTTGTCTCCGCCAGGTGACAGTTGTGGGTCACCTACACACGTGAACTTGAGAATGTCTTCAGGGTTAAGCGGCCTCTTTTCAGCATGCAAGTGAGAGCTACCTCCTTGTCTTGGAATTTGCTGCGAAGGTGTTTGATTTCCAATTCTTCGGCAGGGGGGGTGATACCTTTTATACCGCAAGCCAACCACAAGGCTGCCAAAGGCACTTGAATATTTGAATAAATGATCAATAATTAGTTTTAGGGGGGTGCACATGATGTCTGATAAACCCGGCGGCAAAGAACTTAAGGTGCCCAACATGAGTTATGTGGTGTCAATTTTCAAAGTGATGTCCGATGAGACCAGGCTGTCGATATTGTGGCTGCTTTCACAGGGGGAATGGTGTGTCCACCACCTGGCGGAAGCATTAGATACATCGGTCTCGAATATATCTCACCATCTGAGGCTGTTGCGTGCTTCACGGCTGGTCAAGAGCAGGAGAGAAGGGCAGAAGGTGTACTACTCCTTAGATGATGAGCACGTGGTACGGCTCTTGGACGAAGCATTTGAGCATGCACAACATGGTTAGCTCACACACAAGCGAAAGGCGTGATAGCAGATGGAGAAAAAGACAGCAGCTGCGAGAATATGCGGCTGCAGCCATTGCAGTCCACATCATCCCCACACCCATGCCCATGAAGATGGTTGCAAGTGTGACCACAACCACGCTATCACCCTATCTCAGGAAGAAGGGGAAGCCGGCGGTTTGAGACGGCTCTTGCCGCCACTTCTAGGGATTATCGGCATTGGGTTTGGTTTTGTGCTGCACCGTTTAGGGTATTCAGCTTACAAATTTCCTTACCTGTTTGCGGCAGTTGTTGCCGGTGCCCCTGTGGCCCGGGCGGGGCTCATGGCGCTGCTTTCGGGGAGAGGCGCAGATATCAACCTGCTCACTACAGTTGCAGGCATCGGGGCAATGGTGCTGGGGGAATGGGCTGAAGGTGCGGCTGTGCTTACCCTTTTCAGCATCGGTGAGTACCTGGAACACAGGGCAGGAGAGAAGAGCCGGAAGTCTATCCGTGACATAATGGAACTTGCACCTCTCACCGCCCGGGTGAAAATTGAAGATAAGTTTTCCGAGGTCCCTGCAGGTGAGGTGAAACCAGGGGACATAGTGGTGGTGTTTCCAGGGGAAAAAATCCCTGTAGACGGGGAAGTAGTGTCAGGGGTGTCTTCGGTTAACCAATCCCCGATAACCGGCGAGTCTACCCCTGTTGAGAAACTTCCGGGAAGCCTGGTGTTTGCAGGCAGCCTCAACGGTGAGGGTACATTAGATATTAGGGTTACCAGGATGCCTCACGACACAACCCTTGCTAGGATAATCGCCATGGTTGAACAATCCCAGCTCCAAAGAGCCAAGTCCCAAAGGCTGGTGGACACTTTCGCCAAGTATTGGACCCCGGCGATGCTGGCACTTTCGGGGATACTGGCAATCGGTGTGCCGCTCATCTTCGGTCAGGCATGGAGGCCTTGGCTCTACAGGGGGCTTACGGTGCTCATCGTTTCTTGCCCTTGCTCTTTGGTGATCTCAACCCCGGTTACGGTGGTGGCGTCTATCGCCAGGGCTGCGCGGAACGGGGTGCTCATTAAGGGCGGGACATATCTCGAGGCCCTGGGGACAGTAAAGGCGGTGGCTATGGATAAGACAGGTACGGTTACCCAAGGAAAACTGGCTGTGGACCAAGTTATCCTGATACCAGGCGCCGGCATTACTACCGATGAGGTCCTGGGGATCGCCGCTGCAGTAGAGTCACGGTCAGAACACCCCCTTGCCAGGGCTATAGTAGACGAAGCCGAGGTGAAGGGTATAAGTTTTGTCTCAGGGGAAGAGTTTGTTTCAGTACGAGGCAAAGGAGCTTACGCTGCGGTAAACGGTGACAGGGCATACGTTGGCAGCGAAAGCCTGTTTGAGGAAGCAGGGATTGATGTTCCCGCTTACTTAAGGGGGGCAGCAGCAAGCTGCCGGACGGAAGGTAAGACGGTGGTATTTGTAGGGAGAGGTAAGGATGTCTTGGGTGCTATCTGCCTTTCAGATGCAATCCGTCCTGAAGCCGTGGATGCGGTCTCCCAGCTCCGCCGGCAGGGTGCTGAGGTGATAATGCTCACCGGAGATAACAGGGCCAATGCCATGGTTGTGGCGGGACAGGCTGGAATCCTAAGGGTAGAGGCGGATCTTATGCCTCAGGACAAACTCCACGCTATACACAGGCTCATCAATGAATTTGGCTCCGTGGCTATGGTGGGGGACGGAGTCAACGATGCCCCGTCTTTGGCAGCGGCGACCGTGGGGATTGCCATGGGCCAGGGTACTGACGTGGCCTTGGAGACGGCAGGTATTGCCCTAATGAAGAACGACCTCATGGCCGTTCCCTGGGCAGTCGATTTAGCCAAGCAGGCACGCAGCTTGATCGTCCAGAACGTGGTGTTCTCAATTGCCATTAAGGTGTCCGCACTGGTGCTGGTGTTTGGCGGGGTACTTCCCCTGTGGCTGGCCGTGCTTGCGGACTCAGGCGCCGCTGTACTTGTAACCTTCAACGGACTGAGGATATTGCGCCGGTGATTTGGGGTTTTGAGGGTTATGATGGCCGCCGGAAGTGAACCGGCCCATCATAACCTTCGCTTTCGGCCATCAGGCCACGGTGTTAGAACCCAGCTTGGATCCGGCACCGCAACCGGATGACCTGTGCTCGACCATTCAAACTACCTTTTGAGCCTGGATTACCTCGCGGTAATCCAAACCCATACGGCAATTTGAATGATCTTAGCTCGGCCATATTGCCTCCCTACCGAGCCTGAAATTACCTACGAGGGTAATTTCAGACCCTTAAACCGGATTACAGGGTTGTTCAGGAAACAATATGACCTTCGCGCCGGCGACAACACCTTAGCGCGGGTGTTGCCACCTTTGCCCGACCAATCAGGACCACTCCGCCCTGATTGATCTTGGCTCGGTTATGATGGACCCGTGAGTAATGGTTTCCCGTTTGCCATCAAGATATTCATGCGTTGAGCAGATTTCCGGCCCCGCCCAGGTTCCAGTCTTAAGACATATTGTGATGCCCAAATCATAAGATTTTTGAGACAGCCGTAACCGAAATACAGTGGAGGGGTCCTGCCATCTATGTCCTATGAGTTCCATTCGCTTACGTGGAAAGAAGTTGTGGGCTTGCTGGGAAGCGATGCTAGAGCCGGGCTTAGCCCAAGGGAAGCCAGGCGGCGCCTTCTAAGGATGGGCCCTAACAGGATCGTCAAGCACAAAAGGCCCGGATGGTTCAAACTGCTGCTGTCGCAGTTTACAGATCCAATGGTTGTAACCCTGATGGGGGCAACCGCTATTTCCGTCTTCATGGGGGAAACCATCGATGCAATAGTAATTTTTGCCATTGTGTTGCTCAATGCAATGCTGGGCGTGGTCCAGGAATACAAAGCCGAGGAGACACTTAAGGCACTGGAGGTATATTCCCCTTCAGTATGTTGTGTGGTGCGCAACGGTGTGAGAACCCATGTCAACCCTGAGGGGGTTGTGCCTGGGGACATCGTGCTGCTCTGGCCCGGAGTCAGGGTGCCGGCCGACGGGAGGTTAACCGAGTCCAGGTCTCTTCAGGTGGAAGAGTCGGTACTCACCGGTGAGCCTTTTCCCGTGAGCAAGAACGCTGAAGCAGTACTGCCTGAGGCCACCGGGATTTCCGAACGGAGCAACATGGTATATTCAGGTACCTTGGTAACCAGGGGTACCGGGGCCATGGTTGTGACCGCTACAGGGATGAGTACTGAAATCGGGCAGATTGCGAGGCTGCTGCAGACTGCCCAGAGCCAAAAGACCCCTCTGGAATCGAGGCTTGAGTCTTTGAGCAGGGTACTTCTCGTCACTTGCCTGGGGATATGCATAAGCCTCGGGGTGATAGGTTTCCTCAGGGGGATACCTTTTCATGAAATCTTTTTAACGGCGGTAAGCCTGGCCGTGGCCGCTATTCCCGAGGGGCTGCCGGCTACTGTAACCTTGTGCCTGGCCTTGGGAGTCCAATCCATGGCTGCAAAAGGGGCTGTGGTACGGAAACTTGAGGCCATCGAAACCTTGGGATCAGTGACGGTGATATGCACGGACAAGACGGGGACGCTTACCCGGAACCAGATGGAGATCGTGGAAATAGGCGTGCCCGGCCCTGGCGGGATACAAACGGTGTCTCGAGACAGGTACAAGGCGAGCCGGGCGCTTGTGGAGCATATCCTAGAAGTGGGAGTGCTGGCATCAGATGCGAGGCATCCCCCGGGTGATGACCCGGCTGTCATGGAAGACCCTACAGAACAGGCCATCGTAGGCGGCTATATGAACCTGGGTTGCGACCCTGCGGATTTAGATGACCGCTACCCACGGTTAGACGTCCGGCCCTTTACGCCTGAACGCCGGATGATGAGCGTGATGGTGGACACCCCCGGAGGGCCTCTCATCTGCGTAAAGGGTGCCACCGACACGGTGATTCCGTTGTGTATCGCCCAGGAAGCAGGGGGCAGGACGTTTAGACTCGGAAACACCGACGTATCTGCCTGGGAACAATGGGTAAGCACACGGGCGGCCAAGGGCATGCGCATCCTCGCAGTAGCCAAGAAGCAGCTCCATAGAAGGCTTGGCCAAGGTGGGTACACAGAAGAAGGGCTTGTGCTGATCGGCTGCCTTGCCATGGCAGATCCCTTGAGGCCTGAAGCTGCGTCGTCGGTAGAACATTGCAAGCTGGCAGGAATAAGGCCGGTGCTTATAACCGGCGACCACCTGAAGACCGCAGAAAGCATCGCCAGGGAGACCCATATCTTGTCCAGGGACGGGCAAGGGGTTACCGGGGAATACCTGGACAACGTACCTGAGAGCATGCTTGGGGACGCAGTAGAGCAGTACAACGTGTTTGCCAGGGTGTCCCCTGCCCATAAGCTCAAAATAGTGAGGGCACTCAAGAAACAGGGGCACATAGTGGCCATGACAGGTGACGGGATAAACGACGGGCCCGCCCTCAAAGAAGCTGCGGTCGGGGTAGCCATGGGCAAGACAGGCAGCGACATTGCGCGGGAGTCCAGTTCCATAGTGCTGCTTGACGATAATTTTGCCACCATTGTGAAGGCCGTGGAGCAGGGAAGGGCGATTTACGATAACATCCGTAAATTTATAAGGTATATGCTGTCGTGTAACCTTGGCGAAGTAATAACCGTGGGCCTGGCGGTGCTCTTGGGGCTACCCATGCCTCTTACTCCCATCCAGATCCTCATGATGAACCTGGTGACCGACGGCTTACCGGCCTTAGCCCTGAGCATGGATCCGCCTGATGCTTCCATAATGAAAAGGCCGCCTAGGGATCCTGATGAAAGCTTGTTTGCCGGGGGGCTCAGTTGGCTGATACTTAAGCGGGGGACATATGTGGGGGTTGCTACCCTGCTCATGTTCATAGAGGCATTGAGGATCTGGGATCTGCCTACGGCTTCCACCATGGCGTTTGCGACACTGGTGACGGTGCAACTGGTATCTGCCATAGATTGCAGGTCTGAAACCCGGTCTCCACTGGAAATCGGCATATTTTCCAACAAGCATTTGATCGGCGCATGTGCCCTGTCCTGGCTGATGCTGCTGGCCGTCGTCCAGATACCTGCTCTCGGCCTATTTTTCGACACTGTCCCCCTTAGCGGAGTCCAGTGGCTGGTAATCATCTTGGTATCCGTAATGCCCGACATATTCAGAATGGCATATCACTCAAAGAGCAGGTGAGTTGTTGGCTCACCTGCTCTTTACACAAGACGGCGGTTAGGTGCTGAATACCCCTTCCATGCCTGCCTGCCGCACACGCTTCCTGATGGCTTGCTTGTCAGTGGTATAAAGCCCCAGGGCTTTCATCCGCTCGAAGTACACCGAACCGGCGAAAGTATGGGAGGCACTTAAGCCGTAACCGCCTGGTACAGCCGGGTTACCCTCTGTGTCTATGGCGCTGAAACTTATGAAGTCGCCTGTGGCCAGGGTATCAGGTATCACCATCAGGGGTTTTCCCTTGGCGAGCAGCGCTGCGTTTCTGCCGGCAAGGGCGCCGGTTACGATGGCTTCGGTGTGGCCCACGCATATCCCCGCTTTTTCTCCTGCCACAAACAGGTTTTGAGTCCCGGCGGCCAGCATGGAGTTGTCTCTCGCAACCGTTGCAGTAAGCCGCATTGAGTTACCCCTGCCTCCTGCAAGGGGATCGGCGTACCTGGCGTTTTCCAGGCCTGGGATTTGCCTCAGGTGTTCTAAGGGGAAATATGATGTCATAAGTTTGGCATGACCTGTGTCCAGAAGCACCAGTGATTCGGCATACTCAGGCAAGGCGTATTGCTGACATACCTTCGAGTCCAGTTTACTGTGGTTTACCATGTCTTTTGGCACAGGTATGATGGCTACTCCCTCTGCATCAAGCTTTTCCCTAAGGGATTGGGACAGGGTTTCTTTATATATCTTGCATGACCCTGACATGGCGCCTCCGGGGATATCCCGGCGCCTAGAGGTCATGTACTCAGGCAACCCCATGAGCCGGGCTGTGCTTACCCTCGGGCCGAATGCCGGGCAGCGCTGGATGCAAGCTGCGCACCCGTTGCCAAGCCGTTGGCACAGCCCCTGGGGGCCTGATGAGCCTGTGGCGTCGACAAACGCGTCTGCCAGGAATACCTGGCCTTGGTCAGATTCTACTTGAATGAGTTTACCCTCATGGTGTTTGGCCCGTGTGATCCGCGCCTGCATATATAACGTAATACCGCGTTCGAGCAACAGCCTCCTTACGGCAGGTTCTGCCAGGTGGACATCGTACAAGCTGGCGTGGCGGTGGCCTGGAAACTCTATGTTGCGGTGGCGGGAAATGGAGTCGGTGAGATCAAACAGCTCGCCGCAACCCATGGCTATGCATTCCTCGGTAGCTACAAACCTGCCGTTGTTCCGCATGATGCCGCCTACCAGCCCTGCTCCCAGAAGCATGTCGGTTCTCTCACACAGGGCGGTATCAGCTCCGGCCTTGTTCGCGGCAAGGGCTGCGGACACTCCAGACCATCCACCCCCTATCACTATCACTTCATGGTATATCTTCATTGGAAACCTCCTCAGCGCATAAGTGCATCAGTGTAGCAAGTGGGCTTGGAAACTTTCATCAAGCCGGGCTTTGCATCCCCTGAACCCCGCCAGGAGACAGGCACCGCAGATCCCTTCGGCGCACACCATGGTCAGATGGGATATCCACGCAAAGCGGGGGACAGGGCGGTTGCCTTCTGAGATTTTACGAAGCAAGTTGATGAGTGCCTGATGCTGGAGTTTGGAACCAGCACTCACTATAAGGCCGTAGCTGCCTGAAGTGATCTCGTCTGAGATACGGCCCAGGTTGCGATCGTGAGCCTTGGGCATGATTTCAAAGGAAGCTCCCAGCTCCTCCAAGATCCCGCCGATGAAAACCGTGCCCAGGGTACCCGGGCCGGCCAGGACTTTGAGGTTTCCGCCCCGGGCGCAGATGTACCGTGCAATAGGCGGCACTGCTGCCTGTGCCATACCTTTTGCTACAACCAGGGTATTGCCGTGAGCCAAGTCCGCCGGGTGGGTGCAGCCCTGGAGCCCGGACCAAAACGGGCCTGTTACGGTCACCTTCCCGTCTTTGAGCAGAGCTTTTTCCAGCGCGGTGGTTTTTGGGCCCCTGCATTCCACGGCGATTCTGATGCCTCGTCCAGCTGTGTCCATCACCGAGATGGGCACGTTAAATGCTTCCCTGGCCGATTCAGGGCGCAACAGCACGAAGGAGCCAGGAAGGGTACACCATCTGGCCAGGTTGGGAGGCACAGCTATTTCAGCAAGATACGCTTTGTAGTCATCCCGGGGCCTAGCCAAAGGTGTAACTTCGGTCACTTGGGCCAGTATTTGTTCACGGCCCGGCTTTACCTGCTTGCCTGCCCTTTCGAATTCTGCAAACACACAAATACCGCTCCAGCCGCAGTCACAAGTATCTCTTCCTTGTAGCATGGAACAGGCGATGCATTTTCCCAGGGCGGCGAGGATACAGGGACAATATTCTGAACCGGCGTCAAAACAAGCTAGTGATTTTGGCGGTAACATGATTCTCCCCCTGTCAACAGGGTATGAAAACCTGCATCTTATGGTCACTGTGTCCGTCGGAAGCGGTACGCCTGGGGCTTGCATCAATTCATGTGCCCCCGGGAACACTGTTTTACCAGGAGTGATTTACCTGGGATGTTGGACGGACGCACGGCGTGGCTTAAACCTTCTTCGCAGGAATGGCTTGAGGCTGACGGGCTGGGCGGCTTTGGGTCTTCTACTACCAGGGGCATACACACCAGACGATATCACGGTTGGCTGTTCCTTGCCGGGGACAACCCCGGTGACCGGTGGCTTGCCCTTTCCAAGCTTGAAGACACCTGTATCTTCGGCGGGCACAGATGGGACCTGTCTTCTAACATGTACCCTGGCTGTATCCATCCTGACGGGGAGGAACACCTCTTGGGGTTTTCAAAGGAACCCTTTCCGAGGTTTGTGTATAAGCTCGGGTCCATCCTGCTCCAAAAGGAGATATTTATGGTCAAGGGGATGCCTGGGGTGTTTTGCCTATACAGCATAGTGTTTCCCCGGACAGGGGGTGAGCAAGTTACCCTCATCTTAAGGCCTCTATGCAACTCCCGGTTTTACCACCATACCGCCAGGGAAGGTTCATGGGCCCCCGGGATATTCTGCCGAGAAGGCGGGGTGATTCTGGAAAAGCATCACGCGTGTGATGCCTTGGCCTTAGTTTGCACCGGCAGTTTTGTGCTTGAGCCTACATGGTACAAATGCATGATATACCCGGCGGAAAGACAGCGAGGCCTGGATTTTACCGAGGACCATTTGAGCCCCGGGTATTTTGAGTGCACTCTGAGCCCCGGGCAGCCCGTTGTACTGTGGGCAGGGCCGGTTTCCAAGCAAGACGGTGTCAGGATTTCCCGTCTGCTTGACGGGCGGGACCAGATGGAGTTGGAGGAGTGGTGTCAAGGGCTTGCCGTGCATGCCGGCAGGCTCCGCAAGACAGAGGCTGCCAGGAGGGCACGGATCCAGGCCAGCGCCGGGGGTAACCAGGTGCTCGCCTCCTTGTACCTTGCAGCTGACCAATTTGTTGTGAAATCCAAGCCCGGAACTTCAATCATCGCTGGCTATCATTGGTTTGGCGAGTGGGGGCGGGATACCTTTATTTCCATGCCCGGATTGCTGTTCGCGGCGGGAAGGTATGCTGAAGCCAGGGAAGTTTTTATGAGATATGCAGGAGAAATCCGGGACGGGCTTGTGCCCAACTGTTTTGTAGAGGGCCATGGCGCTGCCTATAACTCTGTCGATGCGTCGCTTTGGTTTATCGATGCCCTGGGCAAGTATGAAGCAGCTTCGGCTGATTGGGAATTTGTCAAACAAATGCTCCCAAGGGTCGGCCAAATAGTTGACAGCTACATCAGGGGCACCCGAAACGGCATCAAGATGCACAACTCAGGTTTGCTTATGGCCGGCGCCCCCCACACCAACCTGACTTGGATGGACGCCCGTGTAGGCGGAACCCCGGTCACCCCAAGGGGCGGCTTCCCTGTAGAAGTAAACGCCTTGTGGGTAAGGGCGCTGTTCCTCTATGGCAGCTGGCTTAGAAAACTTGCCTGCGAAGGGTCCGGCACAAGCGGCCTGGATAGATCTCGCAGTTGGTATTCCCGGCTTGCCCAAACGGCAGCCAGGCAGTTCAGGAAGCTATTCGTATGGCCAGGGATAGGGCTATACGACAGCTTAGATGTTCATGGCCGCCCGGTGCTCGAAATCCGTCCCAACCAGGTTATCGCCGGCAGGGTAGGCGAGTTGAGGCTGGCTAAAGATACCCTGGTAGAGATATGGACGACAGCCTTTGAAAGACTTCTGTGCCCCCACGGGTTGAGGACCTTGGCGCCGGCTTCCCCGGAATACCGCGGCAAGTTTGCAGGCGGCCCGGCTGAAAGGGATAGTGCTTACCATCAGGGCACAGCCTGGCCCTGGTTGTTTGGGCCCTTGTTTGACCTGGCACTTAAGCTCTTTGGAACTCAGGCCAAACAACATGGTGACAACTTCGATTACCGAGTCCTTACGCAACTTACTTACCTCATGTTATCACACGTGCTAAGGCTCGATGCCAATCCCTGCATTGGCACGATTTTTGAGGTTGCGTCGGGAGATCATCCTTTTGAGCCGGGAGGGGCTGTATCCCAGGCGTGGAGTGTGTCGGAAAGCATAAGGATACTGTGTCAGTTGGAACGTATTTCCCAAAGGGACACAGCCGCCGGAATCCGGCCCTTAAGTACCACAAGACCTAATATGGAGGGGAAATGACGATGGGCCTTAGGGTGTTGATGCTCACTTGGGAATATCCGCCTGATCACGTAGGCGGGCTTGGGCGCCACGTGTGCCACTTGTCTGAGGCCATGGCCAAGCTGGGCGCAGAGGTGACTGTGCTCACCCGTGGGGTACATGGGCGGCCGCTAATCCGGGAGCAGTCAGGAGTCGAGATAATATCTGCAGTGCCTTATGACCTCCATCCCCCAAATTTTGTCACCTGGACGGCTCAGTTTAACGTAAGCCTTATGGAAACCTGCAACAAGCTATTTGCCAAGGGGCGGTTCGACCTGGTCCATGCTCATGACTGGATAGTGGCTTACGCCGCCAGGGCACTTAAGCATTCCTGGGAGGTTCCCCTGATAGCCACCATCCACGCAACCGAATGCGGGCGGCAAAAAGGGCTCCATACTCCTATGCAGCATCACATATCCCAGACTGAATGGTGGCTGTGTTATGAGGCGTGGAAGGTGATTACGTGCAGCGCTTACATGAAAAACGAAGTCCAGAGCTTGTTTTCTGTGCCCGGTGACAAAACCGAGGTTATTCCCAACGGCATCACCGAGCCGTGGTTCAAAGTGACCAAACGGCTCTCAGCTGACCCCATGCTGCTTTACGTAGGCAGGCTGGTTCCCGAAAAAGGCCCCCATATCCTGGTTCAGGCGATGAAGCAGGTGGTTTTCCATTACCCGGATGCAAAGCTGGTTGTGGCCGGAGCAGGCCCTATGGAAGGCCATCTCAAGGAAATTGTCTATAACAACGGATTGGCTAATGCTATAGAGTTTACAGGCCACGTTGGGGACAAAGCCCTGTATGACTTATATTCCAGGGCGTGGGTGGCTGCGTTTCCCAGCTCGTACGAACCCTTTGGGATAGTGGCGCTGGAAGCCATGGCCACGGGCACGCCTTGTGTTGTGGGGGATACAGGCGGCCTTAGCGAAATCGTAGACCACGGGTTCACAGGCTTCAAAGTGGAGCCTGACAATCCTGATGCCCTTGCAAATACCCTGGTTTACCTTATAGGTGACAGGAAGATGCGGGCCCAATTAGCCCGGAATGCAAAGGAACACGTTCGGCGTAACTACAGGTGGGAAGATATTGCCCGGGCCACCCTGTCAGTTTACGAAGAAGTGATTGAAGCTAACGCAAAGCGTTCATGGTTTGGCACCGTTTATGAGGCTAGGCGTCCCCGGGTTTTGCGCCGTGAACCTGCACTTGAGCCCGCCGCGGGAGACGGCCAAGGTGCCGAAAGCGGCGACAGCTCCTGAAAATCCGGCAACCATGCTCAAATTACCAGCTGATATTCGGTATGTGCTTTGGTGTACAAACCCCGAGACTATGTTATTATCAGATCGGGATCCATTCCCTTTAGGTATGGACCTAGCGGAGGTGTGCTGCGTGAATGCAGAGATGGTGCTCACGGCGTTTGGCGGTGTAGGCCTGTTCCTCTACGGCATGTTCAGGATGGGCGAAGGACTGCAGAAGGCCGCAGGCGACCGCATGAGGCGAATCCTTGAGACTTTGACGGTGAACCGGTTTGCCAGTGTAGCTGCTGGCATGGTCGTCACCGCAGTGATCCAGTCATCAGCCGCTACGACTGTGATGTGCGTTAGCTTCGTCAACGCAGGGCTTATGGGTCTGGAGCAAGCTATTGGCGTTATTATGGGTGCCAATATTGGGACAACCATTACTGCGCAATTGGTTGCGTTTAGCTTGGAAAGAGTAGCTCTGCCTGCCATAGCCATAGGGATGGTGATGAGGCTTGCAGGCAGACGAAAGACAGCTAAAGGGTTTGGCGACGTACTTCTGGGTTTCGGCATGTTGTTCCTTGGGATGTCCATTGTGGGAGATGCCCTTGAACCTCTCAGGACTTACCAGCCATTCTTAGACCTCATGCTTCTGGGCAGGAAAAATCCTTTGATTGGCATACTCGTAGGCATTGTGGTCACCACCTTGCTACAGTCGTCATCGGCGGTGACAGGCCTGCTTGTTACCATGGCTTCCCGAGGCATAGTCACCCTGGGCATGGCGCTTCCGATTATACTAGGCTCAAACATCGGCACCACCAGTACGGCGCTGGTATCATCTATTGGCACTTCTTTGACCGCACGTAGGACAGCCCTTGCCCACTTCCTGTTCAACGCCTTCGGTTGCATCGTTTTCGTGCCGTTCTTGACCCCTTTCGAGAAACTGGCTGCCACCACAAGTGCAGATATGGCAAGGCAGATTGCCAATGCCCACTCGATTTTCAACATAACTGTGACTGTTCTGTTGTTGCCTGTAATTCCTCAGTTTGCGGCCTTGATATGCCGTTTGCTTAAGGGCGATGAGTCAATAGTGGAGCGCGGGCCCAAATACCTGGATGCAAGGCTGGTGTCTACGCCCTTTATGGCTGTTATGCAGACCAAGAAAGAAGTTCTCAGGATGGCCAAGTTGTGCATTGAGAACCTTGAAACAGCCATATCCATCTTCCTTGGAGAAAAGCGGGACAGGAGGCGCTTCGATGACATTGAGGATGTCATCGATGAGATAGAAGAGGCTATAAGCTACTATGTGGCCAAAATATCCCAACACGATGTGAGCGATAAAGATGCCAAGGTTTTAACTTCTGTCATAAATATTTGTGCTGACCTTGAACGTATTGGTGACCATGCTGTATCCATAGTGGAACTGGCCGACTACAGTTTCGAACACCAGCTGCCCTTTTCTGAAGAGGGCATTAAGGAATTAGAAGATATGATGGGGAAAGTTTTGGAAGCGGTCAGGGTGGCAGTGGAAGCTTTGGAAACCGGGGATAAGGCCAAGGCGTCCAGCATTGTAGCAATGGATGATATACTGGACGATATGGAAAGAGAGCTTAGGGCCAAGCACATAAGAAGGCTCAACCAAGGTATATGCTACCCGGCTTCAGGCGTAGTGTATCTTGACATGATAAGCCATCTTGAGAGAATCGGAGATCATGCAGTAAACATTGCGGAACAAGTGCTCGCAGCCTGATGCTGCAAGCTGTTCAAACAACGGAGATGCTAGGTGTATGAATTGGTTACAAGCAGCCGTGCTCGGCGTAATACAGGGACTTACGGAGTTCTTGCCTGTCTCCAGTTCAGGCCACCTTGTACTGGGAGCCAGGTTTGTGGGACTGCCGAGCCCCGGGCTGTCATATAGTATATGGGTTCATATTGGAACTGCGTTAGCTACAATTGTGATGCTGCAAGCAGACATCAGGTGGCTGACAAAGAGCTTGTTTGCCCCTGAAACCGAACATAGCCGCTCAAGGGGGCTTACTATCATAGGCTATTTGATAGTGGCTTCAGTACCTGCGGCTGTGGTCGGCCTTGTCCTTGGTGATCTGGTAGAGGCAGCGTTTTCTTCCATTGTAGTTGCATCCCTGGGGCTGGTGGCCACGGGATGTGTACTTCAAACCACACGCAAGAATGCCCGGCCCGCCAAAGCTTACTCCGAACCCAATGATACCCTTCCAACAGTCACCTTCCGGAAGGCGTTTATAGCCGGTGTATCCCAAGCGATAGCCGTCATACCCGGGATATCCAGGTCTGGTACAACCATAACCGCAGGCCTTTTATCCGGTATGTCAAGGGAAGATGCCGCAAGGTTTTCCTTCTTGTTGTCCTTGCCCGCAGTGTTTGGGTCAGCGCTCTTGGATGTTGGTTCGGCCTTGGCAGCGGGAGTACCTGTGGTTACCACTCACGGGCTGATTGGATGCCTGGTTGCTTTCATCACCGGGCTGTTTGCCCTGGGATTTGTGCTAAAGACCGTCCGCCAGGGAGAATTATGGAAGTTTTCCTACTACTGTTGGGCAGTGGGCATCTGTAGCCTGGTGCTTGCCTTGTTCCGCGATTAGCCCCCAACTTTGCCCCCGTCACAGAGTCTTGGTTTCGTAGATGTAACATCTTGCAGGCGGCACAGCATAGCATGGAGAGACTGGGATCTCAGGATTAGAGTAAGCCACGCATATGGGGGAGAGCTATGTACCGTCCGCAAACTTGGTCATATGCTCCTGATCTAGGGAGGATTGTAATCGATATACCTGCACGGCTCCTGACTTTCTACTACTCAGGCCGCGTATACGGGCCGTATCCGGTGGCATTGGGGAAGCCGTCTACACCTACCCCGGCGGGCCACTGGACCGTGGTAGAAAAAGATCCTAACCCGTGGTGGGAGGTCTTGGGTTCGCGCTGGATGGGCTTAGATGTCCCATGGGGCGTGTACGGTATCCACGGCACCAATGCCCCTTGGAGCATCGGCCACTATGTGTCAAACGGATGCATCAGGATGCACAATGCCCACGTGGAAACCATATATCCTCTGGTAGTTCTGGGTACCCCTGTGGACATACAAGGCAGCTACCCTGGTTACAGATTCAGAAGATAGCCACAATTGCTGTCCCCTGGCGAGGCAAACGTGCTATACTTGCCTCTAAGGGGGTATATCCTTTGAAGAAGACCCTGGTTTTGCTTCTTATTGCAGCTATGGTATTGACCCCTCTGGTTGGGATATTCATCTACGCCCGTATGGGCAACGAGAGTGACGAGGACCTGTTTGCAAATATTCCTCAACCAGTGATTAGGTCCAACCGCTTTCTCGACTTGAGAGGTCATAATGTACCTTTAGCGGATTTCACCGAAGACGGGGACATATTCCACACTTTCAGCTTTGATACGGCAACCCAGTGGCCCGATGATGAAAACATGCCTGAACCCGGGCTGCCCCAAAGATTGCTTGCACAAGGCAAATACTTGGGACTGGGGCTAAACGCGCTCAGGCAAAGGGGGATAACCGGGCAGGGAGTGACGGTTGCGGTGATCGATAAGCCTTTGCTCAAAGACCACGAGGCGTTTGGTTCCCGCCTGAGATACATCGAAGTGGGGCCGGGTGATTCCGATGGAGAGGGGCTGTCTTATCACGGCGCCCACGTGGCAGGGCTGCTTGCAGGCAAGGACGGCGTAGCGCCTGATGCCACCTTGTATTATTTCGCGGTGCACGAAGGCACCACTCCGTATCTTCAGTATGCCGAGGCCATTCACAAAATGCTGGAACTCCAGGACAGCCTGCCCGAGCCGGACAAGATCCGCGTTGCCGTAGTTGCACAAGGAGCCGAGAACCCTAGCACTTCCGAAGGAGTCCTTGAGCTGTTTCAAGCAATCACCAAAGCCAGAGAGCAAGGGATTATTGTGCTGTATCCCCGGATGTCAGGGCTTGCGGTGACCGGGGCAGGGTGTCCCCCTCATTTGGACAGGGACCTACCCGAAAACTATGAGGCCTGGACTTGGACCCGGGTCAAGCGGGACGTCGCCGGAGAGCTCAGAGCCAGGTCGGCTGACTCGTGGGAAGACGCCGTGTACATACTCAAGCAGATGCTGGTGCATGAAGATGCCCTGGATGCGCTGCAGGCAGCAGCCATAGAGACTTTCATAGGGGTGGCCTACGCTTTCATGGACTACTTGGAGTTCCACGACTGGCTGGCCATGGTGCTCGATGAAGCAGAACAAGCCCTGGCAGTGCCGGTAGACTACATCACTTTGCCAAACGCGCAGGATGCCCAAGGATACACCTATTACGGTTCAGGCGCATTGAGCTGGGCCACGGGTTATCTTGCAGGATTGGCCGCCCTTGGGGTTCAGGTGAAACCTGACGTGACCGAGGGAGAAATACTGGAACTGCTTTGGGACACGGCAACACCGTTTGACGGAAGCACAAGGTTGGTCAACCCGGCAGGGTTCATCGACAGCCTGGCAGGCTCATAAGAGGCCTGATCCCGGTACTGATCTCAGGTGTCCCTTGATGAGCTATGGCGCGGCAGGCTGACAGGTGGCAAGCGTCCTACTGCCTATTACTTTGCCTGCTTGGGCTGGCTGGGCCCACTTCCGGCTTCAGGCTGGGCGGCATCGCCTTGGCCCTGGTTTTCGAAAAGCCGCAAGTATTCGCTCATGGTGAGTTTGACTTCCCTTGGTTTTGAGCCCTCATAAGGGCCGATGTACCCCTTTAACTCCATGGCGTCAATCAGCCTGGCTGCCCTTGAATAACCAATGGGAAGCCTCCTCTGCAGCAGTGACACAGATGCTTGTTTGGCTTCCACCACAATCCTGACCGCTTGAGAAAACAGGGGGTCATCTTCTGCTTGGGGCGTTTGAGGCGTAGGTTCAGGAACCGACAGCACTCCTTGGGCAAATTGGGGTTTGGCCTGGCTCGAAGCAAACGACACTATTTCATCGATCTCCCGTTCAGATATGTACGAACCTTGTGCCCTGAGCGGCTTGATGGCCCCAACAGGGAAGAATAGCATGTCGCCCCGGCCCAGGAGCTTCTCGGCACCTGCCATATCCAAAATGGTCCTCGAGTCTGTTTGCGAAGACACGGCAAACGCAACCCGTGACGGGATGTTTGCCTTGATGGTGCCCGTGATCACGTCTACCGACGGCCGCTGGGTGGCGACTACCAGGTGGATTCCTGCCGCCCTGGCCATCTGGGCGAGGCGGAAAATCGAATCTTCCACTTCTGCAGGCGCGACCATCATCAGGTCAGACAGCTCGTCTATTATGATCACAATGTAAGGAAGGGCAGGCTTAAGGCTGCCAGGCGGAGTAGCTATCTCATTGTACCGGTCTACATCCCGGGTCCCTACCTTTGTGAATTGCTCATACCGGGACTCCATTTCCTTAATCGCCCATCGTAGCGCCGCCGAGGCCTTCTTGGGATCGGTCACCACAGGTGCGATCAAGTGTGGTATGTGAGACCATGCAGAAAGCTCCACCCGTTTAGGATCGATGAGCAGGAGTTTTACCTGGTCAGGACGGGCCTTGTACAAGATACTGGTGATTATTGTATTTATGCACACGCTCTTGCCTGAGCCTGTAGCGCCTGCAATCAGCAGGTGGACGCATTTTTCCAAGGTGGTCACTACAGGCCGTCCCGAAATGTCTTTGCCAAGGGCTATGGTAAGAGGAGAACGGCTGTTCCTGAATTGTTTTGACTCAAACACTTCCCTTATATGGACTATCGATATGTCTTTGTTTGGCACTTCGATTCCCACTGCTGACTTGCCCGGAATGGGTGCCTCTATCCTGACGTCAGGAGCTGCCAGGGCAAGGGCTAGGTCTTGAGCAAGGTTGACTATGCTGGACACCTTCACGCCCGGGCCTGGTTGCAGCTCAAACCGGGTTGCCGCGGGTCCTCTGGCTACATCAACCACTTTGGCGGTGACCCCGAAAGAGTGCAGAGTCTTCTCTATTATCCTGGCCTTCTCTTCAAGGACCTGGGTCTGGCGCACCCGTTTCTTAGGTTCGGGTTTTTCCAGCAAGGAAAGGGGAGGCAGCTCATAAAACACCTCTTCGCTCAAGGGAGGCTGTTCCATGCTGGGAGGGAAAAACGTCTCCTCCTTAGCGCCAGCTCCATCTGTGTCTTCCTCCACAGGCTCATCAAGCAGCTCCCGCGCCGACAGGCGTGCTTGTATCTGGGACACTGTAGCCGAAAAAGAGGTCGCCGGTTCTTCTTCATATGGCGATTGGCCTGGGTCCTCGTGGGTATCCATATCGGAACTTTCCAAGACTTCATATTCAATGTCTTCTTCAGCCGGGCCCTGGGGCTTGAACAGGTCGGCAAAGAAGGCTTGTACTCTGCGCCAGCCGGTGAGCCACACAAGCCACAGCACGTTAAGGGGTGTGTGGGCGGGCTTATTGAGTAACATGCTGAGCCCCGACCACATGCCCAGGAGCATCACAATGATGGCTCCGAACCTGCCAAGGGCAACCCTCAGAAACCAATCCAATGCCGCGCCCACAAGCCCGCCGCCTGCACCCATCTTGGCCATGTCGAAGGTGTTCTCCCAAGGGATTTTTATATCATGCCAGAGGGCGGCCAGGGTTATGAGCAACATCCAAAGCCCGCCTACGGGCCTTGGAATGGTAGCCTCAGGTTTAGCAAGTTTGACAAGCGACGTGAGCACTATCAGGAAACACAGGTACATGGCCAGATCTCCCGTGATGGACGCAATGCGCCTTGCTATCCAGAGAGTGAGGGTGAGCGCCCATCCATGCCCTGAGGGCTTTGATGTTGATACCCCCAAGGCGGTCACGAAGAATATCCCTAAGATTAGGGTGGCTATCCACGGCCATCTTGTAGGCCTCGGTTGTGTATCTGTGTCCTTGATGTTTGTCCTCCGCCGTCTTGCCAATGGAAACCCTCCAACAAGGTTGTGGACCTTCTATATTGTAAAGTCGGATTGCCGGTGCCGGTTTCAAGTAAATTTCCTGGCAGTGTTCGCGAATTCCTGCTCTTAAGGTTTAAAATACCTATGAGCCCGTTGGGTGTGTACCAAAGGATGCACCCTTAGTTTACAGTATAGAGGGCAACTATCAGCTTTCGCAAAGCATATTTGGCGTCTAACAAGTTTAAATCCACAGGAGGTGCGGGAATTGGACAGTGCTAACAGGGGCCTGGTAATGGTGTATACGGGAAACGGCAAGGGAAAAACCACCGCTGCCCTTGGGCTGGCCTTAAGGCAAATCGGTTGGGGCAGGCGTGTGCTGTTCCTCCAGTTCATGAAAGGCGAGGGAAACGTTTACGGCGAAAGGATCGCAGCTCAGAAGTATCTGCCTCTCTTGGAGATAGAGCAACTGGGGCGGGAGGAGTTCGTGAACCTTTCGGACCCGGACCCCATAGACAGGAAGCTGGCGCAACAAGGCCTAGAAAGGGCTAAAGAGGCGATTAAGTCAAAGCAGTACGGGCTTGTGGTACTTGACGAAGTCTGTGTGGCCACAGCCTGCGGGCTGGTTTCGGCGGAACAGGTGATAGAGCTCTTAGGCGCTGTGCCAGAAGGTACCGACGTAGTGCTCACTGGAAGGTACTGTCCTGAGGCGATCATTGATATGGCAGACATGGTGTCCGAAGTAAGAGAGGTCAAGCACCACTACAAAAAAGGCATACCTGCAAGGGAAGGTATAGAGTTTTGAGCTTCCCTGAACGGTACCGGTCAGGCCTCACTGCTTAACTGTTTCATCTTTGCATTTAGTTCATCAAGTTGGGTGCTTAGTTGCTTGAGCTGCTGCTCAGCCAGGTTTATGTAGAATTCCATTTCTTTTTTCTTCTCGGGGGCGGCAGTATTCAGCATAGTCTTGCATTCGCGGTATATGTCCAATACCCTGTCCATTTCTTGTTTGAGCCTAAGGGATTCCTCCTGAGCTGCTTCCAAGGTGTCCTGCACATAGGAAGCATCGGGCAGCAGCACTTCCTGGTACCACGGGGTATCTTCTGCGTTGTCGAAATCCAGCATAACGCAGATTTCCGATTGTTTGTTGCTCACAGCTTGCACAAAAGCCACCGGATTGGGCATGGTAACGCCTGAGACAGTTGCTTGGAAAGGTTCGTTGGGCCACAGTGCCTTCCTTCTCATGGTGAGCTTCACCGCAACCTCTGCTCCTCTGAGGTCGGCGACAAAGTGCACCCGGTCTACCTGTCCGATAAGAAAACCCATGAGGTAGCTCAGCAATGGGTGCCTTATCACCATGAGGCTGAAATTGTGCAAAGCTTCGAGTTTCTTATCTCTCGGTATCACGTCAATCGCCACCTCATGCCTATTGTACCCTAATCTCCGGCCATAGTGCTTATTATTTCCTCGATGTACAAAGGAACTTCAGGAGGCGCGGAGAACACATTAGCATAACCCACCGCAGCAGGCAGGTGAATGCCAAGGTGAAATCAAGGTATCTCTTGGTTCAAAAAGCCGAGGCTGCCCTTATAGAGGAAAAGGCGGAGAAGCTGTTTGGCATTACCAGGCTCTTGGATTCTTACCTCAAAGGCAGTTTCCACGACATTGTCAGGGATGGGACCCGGGAGGATCAGATTGCTGCATTGAACCACGCGCTTACACCGTTTGTAGACATGGTGGCTGCTTGCTATCGAGGAGTGGGAGCCGGATATTATTCCAAAGAGCTAAGGGCAATAGTGGCGTACGGCCCAAGCGAGCGGTTCGGATCTAAAGTGGAGATGGACCTGGGCCAGGACCACCTTGGGTGGCAAGCCATGGCGTCGGGCAAAGAGACTGTAGGCATAGGTTCCATGGTCCGGGGTGAGATCATGAACTGTATGCGCCCCCTTATACGCGAAGGTGAGGCAATAGGGTTTGTGTGGGCAAATGAAACATTGGAAGATGTATATTCCCAGATCCGCATGGGTGCCAGGGATGTGTTCTTTTCAGACAATATAGAGCCTCTCTTGGGCCTCACGGGGCTGCTGCTATTCGCATCCCAAGTGCTGTTGTTCAAAAATGAAAACGCCGGGCAGGGCCAGAGCGATATAATCCCCGGACTTGAGCGGCTGGAACGCTACCTTAAGCTTTTCCTCGACAGCCTGAGCCTTGCGGTAATCCTGGTTGGGCATGACGAACGCATAAGTTTCGCCTCATCGGGCATTAAGGACATCCTGGGTGTACCTCCTGAAGCGCTGATTTCACAGCCTGTGCGGGAGGTGCTGCAGCGCTTTGGCATAGATCCCCACTTTGCCCTGGACGATGCCACAAGGGGCGCCAAGAACAGGTTCGTAAATGTCCCTGTTCACGTAGACGGCGTGGAAAAGCTGGTCACCATGGTGACCACCGGGGTTACCATGCCCCATTGGGCAGGTCATGGCACTGACGTACCCGAAACCTATGGCCATATCATAATCTTGGAAGACCTAAGGGAAGCCAGGGCCCAAGAGGAGCGGCTGGAGCGTATAGAAAGGCTGGCCACGGTGGGTGAGCTGGCGGCGGCAATTGCCCACGAAGTGAGGAACCCCCTTACGGTGGTGAAGGGTGCAGTGTCCCTCTTGCCCCAGCGCTTGGACGACCCGGACTTCTTAGGCAAGTTCCAGGGAATTGTGACGCAAGAGGTAGACAGGATCGACCGGACCATCGATTCGCTGCTCAATTTCGCGAGGTTTTCCCAGCCTAAGATGGCACGGATAAATGTAATCCCTATCCTCAAGCGTGCGTGCGACTTGATTTCGCCCTACGCCAAGATAAACAAGACCATGGTTGAAACTCACTGGCCCGACTCGGTTCCTGATGTTATGGCTGATCCCGAGCATCTTATACAGGCGTTTATGAACTTGTTTCTCAATGGGATACAGGCCATGCCTCAGGGGGGAACGCTCAAGGTGAAGGCCCAATGGGTGCCTGGTTCTAAGTACATTACGATCTCAGTTGAAGATACGGGAATAGGCATGCCGCCTGAGCACATACCCCGGATTTTCGATATGTTCTTCACTACCAGAAAAGGCGGTACCGGGCTGGGGCTCCCCTTGGTGCAGCGCATCATATATGAGCATCAGGGGTTTCTGGAGGTAGATTCGGCCTTGGGTAAGGGCAGTTGCTTTTGGATCAGGTTGCCGGTAGCGTCAGGAAACGAATAGTTGCAGGGGGAAAAGCATGAGGGAAAGGATTCTGGTAATCGACGATGAGCCCAACATAGTGTGGTTGTTTAAGGAGATCTTCGGCGATGCCTACGAGGTGTTGGGAGCCCAAACTGCAGAGGACGGGTTGCGGGCAGCCTGGGATCACGATGTCCACCTGGTGATGCTGGACCTCAGGCTTCCGGGAATCAGCGGCTTGCAAGCCCTCCAGGAGCTTAAGGCCCAGGGGCACCAGGGGCCCGTGATAATCATGACGGCTTACGGCGAAGTGAAAACTGCGGTCCAGGCCATGAAATCGGGGGCATATGACTACATCACCAAGCCGTTTGACGTAGAAGAACTCAAACATGTAGTCCAAGGAGCGCTCAGGTATGCCAAGCTCACTACTGAAGTCACACGGCTGAGGCAGGAGCTTGAGGAGAAATTCCGCCTCAAGAACATTGTCACCGTTTCTCCCAAGATGATAGAGCTGTTTTCAGTGATCGAGCGGGTGTCTGCCAGCGACGTATGTGTGTTGATTCAAGGCGAAAGCGGTACGGGAAAAGAAATTGTGGCCAAGGCCATCCATTATGCGTCTTCCAGGAAAGATAAGCCCTTTGTGCCGGTAAACTGTGCAGCCCTCCCGGAGCACCTGCTTGAAAGCGAGCTTTTCGGCTACGAGGCGGGCGCGTTTTCAGGGGCCAGGAAGACAAAACCGGGCAAATTTGAGCTGGCCCATGGAGGCACCGTGTTCTTGGATGAAGTGGGGGAGCTGCCCTTGCCCATGCAGCCTAAGATCTTGCGGGTGTTAGAGGAAAACCAGATCGACCGGCTTGGCGGAACCAGGCGGTTGCCCATCGATGTAAGGGTAGTGGCTGCCACCAACAAGGACCTGCGTGAGGAGGTCAAGCAAGGGCGGTTCAGGCAAGATCTGTACTTCAGGCTGGCGGTGTTTCCCATCACCATACCGCCTTTAAGGGAGCGGAAGGAAGACATACCCGTGCTTGCCAAGCATTTTCTCAAAGAATTTGCCGACAGGCGGAATATGGCTGCTTTGACTATTGCAGAAGATGCAATGGAAGTGCTTGTGTCGTACCCATGGCCAGGCAATGTGAGGGAACTTAAGAACATTATGCAGCAACTGTCGCTGCTATGCGATGGGCCTGTGATAAGCAAGAGAGACCTGCCCGCATTTCTGTGGGATCCTGATTGGCCCTCCCATGGATCCGGTATCTTGGGGCAGGTTTCTGTGCCTGCGCCATGGGCGGAACTTGAAGAGGTCTTAGACGATGAAGCCGGGTTGGGGCTGCCCCAGCTTAAACAGCGTGCCTGGGCTGCCATTGAAAAGGAGCTGATTTGCCGCGCGTTGGCTAAGTTCCAAGGCAACCGTACCCGGGCAGCACAATACCTCAAAGTCTCAAGGCGTACCTTCTACACCAAACTCAAGGAGTACGGCTTAGGGTGACTGGTGTGAAGTTTTCTGCACAATAGCTTACTTGGCTTCCCAGAAACCAACGCCGGGCTTCACAATACAAGGTGCTTGTTTGCCGGATAATCGCATGATCCCCCTGTTATCTGCGGATTTTGCCTCCGTGGCATGCAACTTGCATGTTATACCCCCGGAGGAGGTGTACGTTATGTCTGAACTCTTGGTTTCCGACGCAGGCACCGGAAGGCTTTTCACCGATCCCGATCCCGATAAGGCCAGGGAGTATTTCCGCTCCAAGTCCAGGGTGATGAAATCCAAACTCATGGACGTCAAACAGGCGGTATCGTTGTTCATAAAAGACGGCGACTATGTAGCCGTGGGAGGGTTTGGGACCAACCGTATCCCCACGGCAGCGCTTCACGAGATCTTGCGCCAGGGGAAGAAGGATCTGGGACTGTCGGGGCATACTGCTACCCATGATTTCCAAATCCTAGCTGCCGGCGGGGCCATAAACAGGGTTGACGTGGCGTATGTGGTAGGACTTGAAGCCCGTGGCCTTTCAAAGGCTGCCAGGCGGCTGTTCGAAGAAGCCAAGATTGAGGTGTGTGAATGGACCAACGCAGCGCTTGCGTGGAGGTACCGGGCTGCAGCCATGGGTATCCCCTTCATACCCGCCAGGGTTATGTTTGGCACCGACACGTTTAGGTACAGTGGGGCAAAGCAAATCAAGTGCCCGTTCACAAGCAAGAAGCTGTTGGCGCTTCCCGCCCTGTATCCTGATGTAGCTATCATCCATGTGCACAGGGCTGATGCTTACGGTAACGCGCAAATCGACGGGATAACCGTATCTGACTTTGATGTGGCCAGGGCTGCCAAACGGGTAATCATCACGGCCGAGCGGCTCATCCCGCACGAAGAGATACGGAAGGATCCTTCCCGGACCATCATCCCTTACTACTGTGTGGATGCAGTGTGCCATGTGCCCTACGGCAGTTACCCGGGCAACATGCCCTACGAGTACTTTTCTGACGAGGAGCACCTTAGAGAATGGCTGGCGTCAGATGCGGATGTAACCACCTTACAGCCGTTCCTGCAGAAGTATATTTACGGCACCAAGGACTTCAGTGAGTACCTTGAGCTGTGCGGCGGTGAGGAGCGGCTGCTTCAGCTGCGCGACCTGGAACTCTTGCATAAGGCTGGGCCGCACCCGTCCGGCATGTAGCGGTACTCACCGCTTCCTGCGCCGTACAGGTACAGGCCGTTTCATGTGTAGGTTTGAGCAAGAAAGGAGGAACCATGGTGGACTACAATCCCATGGAACTTATGATCATTCTGGCTTCCAGGATCCTGGAAGACGGATCTACCGTAGTGGTTGGCACCGGCGCGCCGTGCGCCGCAGCCATGCTTGCCCAGAAAACCCATGCACCAAACCTGATGATCTTGTTTGAGGCGGGCGGGGTAGGCCCCCTGCTGCCTACCATGCCCATTTCAGTGGGGGATTCACGTACGTTCCATAAAGCCATAATGGCATCGAGTATGCCCGAAATCATGGAAACGTGCCAACGGGGGCTAATCGACTACTGCTTCCTAGGCGGAGCTCAGATCGATAAGTACGGCAACCTAAACTCCACCGTAATCGGCGATTTTGCCCGGCCTAAAGTCCGGTTTCCGGGGTCCGGTGGGGCCAACGACCTGGCGTCCCTGTGTTGGCGCACCCTTGTTATGACCCCCCACGACAAGCGGCGGTTCGTGGAGAAGGTAGATTTCATCACCACCCCGGGTTACCTCACCGGCCCGGGGGCGAGGGAAGACTCAGGGCTGCCGCCTGATACCGGGCCTTACAAGGTGATCACCAACTTGTGTGTGTTGGGGTTCGATCAGGAGACCAAACAAATGAAAGTGGAATCTATCCATCCTGGGGTGACCAGGGAAGATATCATCAATAACACTGGTTTTGAGCTGCTGTGGGACGAAGATCTCAAGACATCTTTGCCGCCTACAGAGGAGGAGTTGAGGATACTCAGGGAAGAAGTAGATCCCATGAAATATATCATAGGACGTCAGGCGAGCTGAAGGGGGCGGAACATGTTGAGGCAAGCCGTGATAGTAAGTGGAGTCAGGACTGCCATAGGCAGCTTTGGGGGCACCCTGTCCAACGTGCCGGCAAGCCGGCTTGGGGCCGTGGTGGTCAAAGAAGCCGTGAGGCGGGCCGGGATCGAGGTCTCTATGGTGGACGAAGTGATAATGGGGAACGTGATAGGCGCAGGGCAGGGCCAGAATATCGCCAGGCAGGCGGCTGTGTATGCAGGTATTCCTGTTGAAGTCCCATGTATGACGGTAAATAAGGTATGTGGGTCAGGGCTCAAGGCGGTTGTACTAGCTGCCCAAGCCATTGCCGCCGGAGACGCCGATGTGGTAGTGGCAGGCGGGACCGAAAACATGAATATGGCGCCGTATCTGTTGCCTAAAGCCAGGTTCGGCTACAGGATGGGCCATGCCGAACTTATTGACTCGATGATTTCAGACGGGCTGTGGTGCATATTTGGCGATACCCATATGGGGATTACCGCAGAAATCGTTGCAGAAAGATGGGGGATTACCAGAGAAGCACAAGATACCTACGGCGCGCTCAGTCAAAACAGAGCAGAGGCGGCCATCAAAGCAGGCCGTTTCAAAGAAGAAATAGTGCCTGTCGAGGTTCCCCAGAGAAAAGGCGATCCTGTGGTTTTCGACCAGGATGAGCACCCGCGGTTTGGCACTACAGCAGAGGTGCTGGCCAGGTTGCGCCCGGCTTTTAAGAAAGACGGCACGGTAACTGCCGGCAACGCTTCAGGGATCAATGATGGTGCTGCAGCCCTGGTAGTAATGTCCGCTGAGAAGGCAGAAGAACTCAACATAGAGCCCATGGCCAGGATTACGGCATATGCATCGGCAGGGGTGGCCCCGGAAATAATGGGCACCGGGCCGGTACCTGCAACCCGAAAAGCTTTGAAGAAGGCTGGGCTGGGCATAGCAGACATAGACCTGGTAGAGCTAAACGAAGCTTTTGCTGCCACCACCCTTGCAGCCATAAAGGAACTTGGCTTGGACACCTCCATTGTCAACGTCAACGGAGGCGCGATTGCCCTAGGCCATCCCATAGGTGCCAGCGGGGCAAGGATACTTGTGACCTTGCTCCATGAGATGAAGCGGCGTGACGCCAAGACAGGCCTGGCCACTATGTGCATCGGCGGAGGAATGGGCATCGCGCTGATAGTCGAAAGATAAAATCGCTGATCCTCCGGCCTTCCGGGACGCCAGGGCGAAATCGTGCCGGCGTCTCGGAAGGCTCAAGGTTTTAGGTTTCATTCTTACCTCTAAGCAGGTTGAGACAAGAACCTAGCAGCACCACCGGCTTGCCGTATTTGTTGCGCAGTTCATCCATGGATCTGGAGATATCGTCCCATGGGGAATCGGCCGGGTCAAACAAGGGAACTTGTCTTGACGATTCAGGTACAAGTCCTTTTGCAGCGACGCCCAGCAGCCTCACGGGTTTTTCCGGAGCAGCGGTTTCGAGCAGCGCTTTAGCCACTTGGAATATCTCCGCATCAGATGACACAGGTTCAGGCAGTGTGTGCTCCCTGGTTATGGTGGAGAAGTTGTAAAATCTGATCTTGATGCCCACAGTCCTGCACCTAAGGCGCGCTTTCCTGAGCCTGAACGCCACATTTTGGGCAAGTAGCGCCAGGTGGCCCTGGAGCTCATCTATGTCGTGTATATCTGCGTCAAAGGTGTTCTCTTCACTGATGGACTTTGGCTCCCTCCAGGGAGTTACAGGCTCAGGGTCGATACCCTGTGCCATTTCCCGAAACCGCTTGGCGGACTTGCCGAAAAACTTGTCAAACCATGTTTCAGGCATTTGCCTGAGGGCGCCGATGGTGCGTATGCCCAGGGTATCTAGTTTGGCCTGGGTTTTGGGGCCTATACCTGGCAGGCTGGATACGGGGAGGGGATCGAGAAACGCCTGGGCTTCTTCTCTTGGGATGTACCTAAGCCCGTCAGGCTTGCATGAGTCTGACGCGAGCTTGGCCAGGAACTTGCAATATGACACCCCGGCGGAAACGGTGATCCCTAGTTCCTGTTTTACATCCCTGCGTATGGACGCAGCGACTTCCACCCCATGCTCTCCCGTGGCATCTATGAACGCTTCGTCGATGGATAGCTTCTCGACTATCGGGGAGTATCTGTCGAAAATATCAAACATGGCATCTGAAACCTGCTTATACCTATCCATACGGGGCCTTATAAAGATCCCATGGGGGCATAACCGGTATGCCTGGGCCACAGGCATCGCCGAGCGCACCCCGTATGCCCTGGCTTCGTACGAACAAGTAGCTACCACGCCTCTGCCCTGAGGGTGGCCGCCCACGATCACCGGTTTACCTTTAAGCACCGGATTATCTTGCTGTTCTACAGAGGCGAAGAAAGCATCTGCATCAATGTGAATTATGCACCTTGGATCAGCGCCGGTGGCAGTCACATAAGATCATCCCTTGGTTTCTGTCATTTCCATTATAATTGTACCGAGGAAGTCAATAGAAGCGCTTATACCCGGAGGTATCAAAATGAAATACAACGTACTTGGAGGCACGGGCCTGAGGGTAAGCCAGCTATGCTTCGGTGTGCTGCCTATGGGCCCTAACCAGTTCGGGCTGCCGCCGGAAGAAGGCGGGCTCCTTATCAAGGAAGGGATTTTACGCGGCATAAACTTCCTGGATACTGCCCAAAGCTACAGGACTTACCCCCACATCAGAAAAGCTTTGGATAGCCTCAAGGGCAGGCGGGATGATATAGTCATCGCCACTAAGTCAGCCGCTTCAAGCTATGAGGACATGAAAGCTGCAGTAGAGGAAGCCAGGCAAGCTCTTGACAGGGAAGTAATCGATATTTTCCACCTCCACGCCGCCAGGGTAGATGCGGCGGTATTCAAAGACAGACAGGGCGCCCTTGAATGCCTGGTGGATAGCAAAGCAAAGGGTATCATCCGGGCGGTGGGGATATCCACCCATTCAGTGTCGGCGGTGAGGGCTGCCATTGAGGTAAGCGAGATAGATGTGATTTTCCCTATCATCAATATAGAAGGCTTAGGCATTTTGCACGGTACTAAAGCAGATATGGAACAGGCCATACGCCAGGCTTCCCAGAAAGGCAAAGGGGTATATGCCATGAAGGCCCTGGGAGGGGGTAACCTGCTCTCCGACAGGGAAGGTGCTATAAATTACGTAAGGGACCTTCCGGGAGTAAGTTCTGTGGCCATTGGTATGGTCAACCAGGATGAACTCGAGATGAACTTGCGGATCTTCAGCGGCGAGGAGGTTCCCCAAGAACTTGCAGAATCCACCATCCGCGAGAAAAGGCTCATTGTGCAGGCCTTTTGTAAGGGGTGCGGCAGCTGTGTGGAAATCTGCCCCAACATGGCCATGGAAGTGGTTGACGGTATGGCCCGCAATGATGCTGAAAAGTGCATCCTGTGCGGCTACTGTGCCCCGGTGTGCCCTGAGTTTGCCATAAGGTTGGTGTAGAGGGGCTTTCCGGTACCCTGCCGTTGGCGCACGGAGCTGAAGATCTCTGCAAGGCGAATGTAGAACACGGTGTTGACACCATCCCTTTGTTGTGTTAAATAATGAAGCATATAACTGAATATATGTGTAGCCCTTATCCAGAGCAGGCGAGGGAATTGGCCTAATGACCCTGCGGCAACCCGCACGACAGTGCGAAGGTGCCAACTCCAACAGAACCTGTACAAGGGCTTGGTTCTGACAGATAAGGGGATTAGAAACGCCTCTCTTCTTGTCAGAGAGGCTTTTTGTTTCAAAAGGGGGGTGGTGTTCCAGTGATATCTGTCAGAGGACTAAGCAAGACGTTTCACACATCACAAGGACCGGTACACGCGCTGGATAACGTGACCTTTTCGGTTAAATCAGGCGAAGTGCTGGGAATCTACGGACCATCAGGTGCAGGCAAAACCACCCTGCTAAGATGTCTGGCATTGCTTGAGACTCCTGATTCAGGAGAGATCCTGTTTAAGGGGACAAATGTGCTTGAAGTATCAGGGGAAGATTTAAGGCGCCTGCGGATGAAAATCGGAGTGGTGTTTCAAGGTTACAACCTGCTGTTTTCGAGAACGGCCCTGAGAAATGTGATGCTTCCCCTTGAAATCCAAGGGTACCATAAGCAAGCAGCGGCAGAACTGGCTTCGACCGCCTTAGATATGGTCGGGCTTTCCCACAGGAAGGGATTCATGCCGACCCATCTGTCAGGAGGAGAAAAGCAGAGGGTAGCCATTGCCCGGGCATTGGTTACCCAGCCTGAAGTGCTTATTTTAGACGAGCCCACTTCGGCTCTTGACAAGCGCACTGCAGAGTCAATCCTTGAGCTAATCCAAGGGATTAACCAAAGCACAGGGATTACCGTGCTGATAGTAACCCATCAGACGGAACTTGTGGGTGCGATATGCAACAGACATATTTACATCAACAACGGGGTGTTGTCTGAGTTAGGATGCAGCCCTGATCGTACGCTGCTGGCAGCCCCCACCGTGGGAGAGTCGGTATCATGCTGAGTTTGGCCTTAAGTTCACTTGCGTCTCACAATATGCTCAGGCCTGTGGCGGTTGCCACAGGAGAAACCATAGCCATGGTGCTGGTTTCCCTGGTGTTTGCGGAGCTTATCGGCACTCCTTTGGGGATCTTGCTGGTGTTGACCGGTCCGAGGGGCATGGCCAGGAACGATGGGGTTTATTCGGTCTTGAGCACCGTGGTCAACATCGGAAGGTCAATCCCGTTTGTCATCCTCATGGTAGCTATCGTTCCCTTTACACAGCTTATTACCGGTACCTCTGTGGGAACAGTGGCAGCCATGGTGCCCCTAACCATTTCGGCGATCCCGTTTGTGGCGAGGATTACCGAGTCTGCTATGCTCACCGTGGAACCAGGGGTAATCGATGCATGCATATCCATGGGTGCTTCACGGTACCAGATAGTCAAGTATGTGCTTGTGCCTGAATGCCTGGCTTCGCTGATTTCAGGCGCATCGATAACCGCTGTGAATTTGGTCGGCTACTCGGCCATGGCGGGTGCCATAGGAGGAGGTGGTTTGGGCAACCTGGCAATCAGGTACGGCTACCAGAGGTGGGAGCCTGCAATCATGGCAATGTGTGTTGTTGTGCTCATCTGTCTGGTCCAAGGCATTCAGTATATAGGCGACAAGATCGCCAGGCGTTACCTGTGGAAGTAAGAGCAGGGATGCCAGCTGAGATCCTGATCCCTACATATAGACAAATCGGAGGTGTAGGATATTGAAGCAAACAGTTAACGCAGTCAAGAAGGTAGCGGTTGTCCTAGGAGTTCTTGTGCTATTGGGCGTAGTGATGCTTTCCGGGTGTTCCAAGACGGAAGCCCTAAAGATCGGGGCCACGGAAGTCCCCCACGCTCAAATCCTCGAATTTGCACAGCCTTTGCTCGAAAAAGAAGGAGTTCAAATTGAAATAGTGGTGTTTTCCGACTACGTCCAACCCAACCTGCAGCTCGCCGACAAGCAGCTGGACGCCAACTTCTTCCAGCACATTCCCTATCTTGAGAACATGGTTGAAGAAAGAGGGCTTGATCTTGCGTGGGTAGCCAAAATCCACATCGAGCCCTTGGGCATATATTCAGAAAAACTAAGTTCCCTGGACCAACTTCCCGACGGGGCTAAGGTGGGTATCCCCAATGACGCCACCAACGGGGGCAGGGCGCTTATGCTCCTGGAAAAGGCCGGTCTTATAACCCTCAAGCAAGGCACGGATGTTTTGGCCACGGTTTTCGATATTGAAGACAATCCCAAAAACTTGCAGTTTGAAGAGCTGGATGCGGCTATGCTGCCCAGAGTGCTGCCTGACCTTGACATAGCAGTGATCAACGGCAATTTTGCGCTGCAAGCCGGGTTGTCCCCCACCAAAGATGCCTTGTTCCTTGAAGGCGGCGATTCACCCTATGCAAACGTGATCGCCGTGAGGACAGAAGACAAGGACAATGAAGCCATCCAGAAACTGGTCAAGGTGCTTACCGGCCCTGAAGTAAAGCAGTTCATAGAGGACAGCTATGAGGGTGGGGTTATCCCCGCATTCTGAAATGTCCGGTGACGTACATTAAGCTGCCGGCACAGTAGACCTTAGCAGGCCTGACGGGGTTCAGGCCTGCTTTTTGCGTGAGGTTTGACCCTTATATGTTTTGGAAGATATAATTCCGTTAAAACATACACGTGAGCCGGCGCACATCGCGTACATACGGTACTGGAGGTACGTTTCTCATGAGATTAAGCCAAGCTTTTGGGAAGACGCTGAGGGAGCAGCCTGCCGAGGTGGAGATGGCCTCTCACGGGCTTATGCTGCGGGCAGGGCTCATATCAAAACTTGCTTCAGGGATCTATAGTTACATGCCTCTCGGGTGGCGGAGTGTCCGGAAAATCCAGGACGTGATGCGTAAGGAAATGGACAACATAGGCGGGCAGGAAATCAACATGCCCGTGGTAAACCCCGGTGACATCTGGAAAGAGTCGGGGAGATGGTATGAAATAGGGCCTGAGATGGCAAGGTTTAAGGACAGGACGGGCAGGGATATGTGCCTGGCAATGACCCACGAAGAGCCGGTTACCGATCTCGCCCGGCGCTTCATCGACTCCTACAGGCAGCTGCCTTGCATGGTATACCATATCCAGACTAAGTTCCGCGACGAGCCCAGGGCAAGGGGCGGGCTGGTCCGGGTAAGGGAATTTACCATGAAAGATGCGTATAGCTTTCACAGGGATCAAGCTGATTTGGACCGGTATTATCCTGAGGTATGCAAGGCCTACGAAAGGATTTGCAAGACATGCGGGGTTCCGGTAGTGAAGGTGCTTTCAGACGTGGGCATGATGGGCGGAAGCATGGCCCACGAGTTTATATATGTAACCGACTCGGGGGAAGACACTTTGATCCTGTGCCCCCAGTGCGGATATGCAGCCAACCGCGAGGTCGCCACGTTCACCAAGACCCCGGCAGAAGATCCAGGGCCTGCAGGGCAAACCCAGAAGCCTGTGGAAAAAGTGCATACCCCGGGAAGGGATACTATCGCAGCCGTCACTGAGTATCTGGGTGTAAGCCCGGCCCTAAGCATAAAAACCATGGCATATTTCACCCAGGACGACAACCGGCTTGTAATGGCTCTCATAAGGGGCGACTTAGACATCAACGAACGCAAGCTTGCCAATTTCGTGGGCACTTCTGAAGTGAGGCTGGCATCGCCTGAGGAACTGGAGGCCCATGGGCTGGTGCAAGGGTTCATGTCCCCTGTGGGCGTGGATAATGTGAAGGTTGTGGTGGACGACAGCATCTCGCCAGAGTACTCTTACGTAGCGGGGGCCAATGAGCAAGACTATCACTTCATCAACGTAGTGCCCGGCAGGGATTTCCCCATGGAATCAGTGGGCGATATCGCAGCTGCCAGGGAAGGGGACTTGTGCCCTGTATGCAACGCACCTCTGGTCCAGGCCAGGGGGATTGAGGTGGGCAACACGTTTATGCTGGGTACACGATACTCCAAGTCAATGGATGCTAATTTCCAGGACGAAGACGGAACCCTCAAGCCTTTGGTGATGGGTTGCTACGGAATGGGCGTAGGCAGGCTTCTGGCGTGCGTGGTGGAAGAGAACCGGGATGAGAAGGGAATAATCTGGCCGATTACCGTGGCGCCATACCACGTCCACCTGCTGAGCCTAGGAGCTGCAAGCCAGGTATTGGAAGTAGCTGAAAGCCTTTACGAGCAGATTGGCCAACTTGGCGTTGAAGTGTTGTACGATGACAGGGATGAATCGGCCGGCGTCAAATTCAACGACGCTGACCTCCTGGGTATGCCCATCCGGGTGACCGTGTCCAAGCGGAGCCTGGAAAACGGCGGTGTTGAAGTCAAACGTAGGGCTGAAAAAGAGTCAATGATTGTCAGGTTGGATGAATTTGAAGATACGATACTCGGGCTCATAAAGCAAGAGTTTGCCCGGTTTTCGCCTGAAAACTGAGGAGGACGAATCTCATGGGGCAGGTAGGAAGAAACCTTAAATCGGCTGAAATCCGCACGCTGTTCTTGACTTTCTTTGAACGCCGCGGACACAAAGTGATTCCCAGTTCGTCCCTGATTCCATACGGAGATCCCACCCTGCTGTTTACCAATGCAGGGATGGTCCAGTTCAAAGATGTGTTTTTGGGACTGCAGCCCAGGCCGTATCCCAGGGCGGTTACCGCCCAGAAGTGCATCAGGGCAGGGGGTAAGCACAACGACCTGGATAACGTCGGGTTTACCGGGCGCCATCACACTTTTTTTGAAATGCTCGGGAACTTCTCTTTCGGCGATTACTTCAAGGAAGAAGCTATCCGGTATGCGTGGGAGTTCCTCACGGAAGTGTTGGAGCTTCCGGCGGGACGGTTGTGGGTGACTGTGTATACGAACGATGACGAGGCCGCGGAACTGTGGAGACGCATTGCTGGGATCCCGGAGTCAAAGATAGTGAGACTGGGAGAAGATGACAATTTCTGGGCCATGGGGGATACAGGCCCTTGCGGCCCTTGTTCTGAAGTGATTTTCGATAGAGGAGAAGAATTTAGTTGCGGCCCGGAATGCGGTTTGGGCAAATGCGATTGCGACAGGTGGCTTGAGATCTGGAACTTAGTGTTTATGCAGTATGTCCGGGACGAGGCAGGAAACCTCTCACCCCTGGCTAAGCCCAGTATCGATACGGGAATGGGGCTTGAAAGGATAGCTTCGGTGCTACAAGGCGCGAGTACCAACTACGATACGGACCTTTTCCTCCCCATCATAGATAAAGTGCGGCAGATCGCGGGAACTCCCTTCGAGACACAGGACCATGTGTTTGCGTCGAGGGTAATAGCTGATCACATAAGGGCGTGTACCTTCCTGGCTGCCGACGGGGTCCACCCTTCAAATGAAGGGCGGGGGTATGTAATGCGGCGCGTGCTCAGGCGGGCAGTGAGGTTTGGGCGGATGCTGGGAATCCAACGCCCCTTCATGGCCGAACTTGTACCGGTGGTGGTTGACATAATGGGGGATGCTTACCCTGAAGTAAGCACAAAAGCAGAATATATCATGCAGATTCTCACCAGAGATGAACAACGGTTTCTCAACACCCTTGAAGACGGCCAGCTGAGGGCCGCCCAGCTTATCGCCGCCGCCAAGCAGAAGGGGAGCAAGGTACTGCCCGGCGAGGATGCTTTCCTGCTGTATGATACTTTCGGTTTCCCCATCGATCTTACCAAGGACATGGCAAGGGAGCACGGGCTTGCAGTCGATGAAGCGGAATTTGCCCGAGCCCTTGAGGAGCAACGGCGTAGGAGCCGCAAGGCCCAAAGACATGTTTCGTACGATGCTGCACAAATGGTTGAACTGGTAAAGGGTATAGAGCCGACCGTGTTTACAGGCTATGAGTCCTTGGAAACCCAGGGAGAAGTGGTTGCCATAATTGCGGGCGGTTCCAGGCAGACAGAAGTGGAGCCTGGGGATGAGGCAATGGTGGCACTTGACCGGACTCCTTTTTACGCAACCGGCGGAGGCCAGGAGCACGATACCGGAGTGCTGCTCAGCGTAGATGGCGAGCAGGTCTTGGCCGAGGTCACCGACGTGCTGGAAGGCCCCAACGGGGTAGTTCTCCACGTGGTAAAAGCTATTGATTCAGGCCCCGGAATAGTTGCAGGGCAGCCTGTTTATGCCAAGGTGGATAAGGAACGCCGGGACGGGCTCAGGCGGCACCATACGGCAACCCACCTATTGCACAAAGCTCTCAAGCAAGTGGTAGGGGATGAAGCTCACCAGGCAGGGTCGCTTGTGGAAGAGTCATACCTCAGGTTTGACTTCAGCTGTCCCCGGGCTTTGTCAGACGAAGAACTTGAATCGGTTCAGAAGATGGTAAATAAGATGATAATGGAGGATGTCCCGGTAATTACGTACGAGACCTCTTTGGAAGACGCCAGGCAGAGGGGCGCCATTGCGCTATTTGGCGAGAAGTACGGGGATAAGGTCAGGGTCGTAGAAGCGGAAGGCTTCTCGGCTGAGCTGTGCGGTGGTACCCATGTATCCCGCACCGGCGAGATCGGGTGCTTTTTGATCACCGGTGAGTCTTCGGTGGCAGCGGGAGTCCGCCGGATTGAAGCAGTTGCAGGTATGAGCGCGGTGGCCAAGGCTTTGGAAATGATGGAAACCTTAAGGCAAGTTGCCCTGGAGCTGGATTCAGGGCCTGATGACGTACTGGCCAAAATCCGCGGGCTTAAGCAGACTATAAGCTCCCTTGAGAAGGAAGTTCAAAGCCTTAAGTCCCAAAGGGTCAACGCTGTTGCAGCTACGCTAATGGAAGATGAAGCCTCTATGCGAAAAGTAGGGAACCGTAAACTGGTGGTCTCACGTCAAGATGATATGAACCCTGATGAACTGCGTCACCTCGGGGATCTTCTTAAAGCCCAAGGAGCTTCAGTGGTGATCCTTGGTTCGGGCAAGGGTCCCAGGGGATTTCTCATGGTTATGGTTGACCCTGATCTTGCTTCAGCCGGGGTGGATGCTGTAACCATCGTGAGGACCGGTGCCAAGGCCATGGGAGGTTCAGGGGGCGGCAAGAAGCATTTTGCCCAGGCAGGGGGCAAGTACTACCAGGAAATTGACAAAGCTTTGGAACTTGCAGCCGGTGAAGCAACAAGTATTATGAGCAGAATTTGAGGCTGTTTGTGTCGGTTAAGAGGATACGCCCCTTTGATAGAGAATTGTTATGGATGGGGGGACTGGACCATGGCTGAGTTTGAAGAAACCAGATTTTTTTCGGTCAAGTCTGAAAAAGAGAACGAGACCAGGGAGATCATCCTGAAAGTCTACCAAGCGCTCAAGGAAAAAGGGCATAATCCGGTGAGCCAGATAGCCGGGTATCTCCTGTCCGGTGATCCTACGTATATTACCAGCCACGCCAATGCCCGTAGCTTGGTCCGAAAAGTTGAGCGGGATGAGATCTTGGAGGAACTAATACGGGTTTACGTCGAGCAGTACGGATAGATAGGAAGCCGTAGCGTTTCGGGATGAAGGTGACGCAGTGAGTCACTGCGTCACCTTGTGGAGTGCAGTGCTTCCTGATATTCCTACCGTGTTTCCTCAACCTTGTTTATCTGCGTGTTCCCCAAGTAGTGCTCCCACGGGCTATTTCGATTGCGATAATGAGCAAACTAAAGTAGGATCCTCGGGACGGCAGGAATACTCGCTGGGTAAGAAGGGATGCTGGATGATACCTATTCGAGACACTCAAAGGTCCCATAGGCGGCCCTTTGTTAACTGGACACTTATCTTGCTGAATATCTTGGTGTTCGGGTTTCAGCTAACCCTTACAGAGCCCGAGCTCCAGGCCTTCATCGTCAAATGGGGGATTATCCCGGGTGTGATTACCAACCCAAGCCGGCTTCCTCCGGGAATAGTGGCCCAAACGTCGGGTGCGGCCTCCATCTTTACTTCGCTTTTCATTCATGTGGGCTGGGTGCACCTCATCGGGAACATGTTGTACCTTTTCATCTTTGGCGATAACGTTGAGGATCTCCTGGGACACGGCAGATACTTGGTGTTTTACCTGACTTGTGGTATTACAGCTTCAATCGCCCATATAATCTTCAATCCTACATCACTTGTCCCCACTGTAGGCGCCAGCGGTGCAGTTGCCGGGGTGCTGGGCGCTTACTTCGTGAGTTTTCCTCGGTCCAGGGTGCTGGCGCTGATCCCGGTGGGCGTGTTCCTGCCGGTAGTTGAGGTGCCTTCAATAGTGTTCCTCTTCCTCTGGTTCTTCACCAACTTGCTGTCAGGGGTAGCTTCCTTAGGGGTTCAGGCCCAAGGCGGTGTGGCCTGGTGGGCCCATATAGGCGGATTTGTGGTTGGGATTGTGCTGTCAGTGATGTGGCGGCCCAGGCGCAGAGTAAGGTCATAGAGTTTCCGGAGCCCAACTACTCTTTTTAGGAAGGAGTTTTTGCCTCCGAAGGCAAATAAGGATAAGGTATCGTATTATTTTGCGGAGGGATTCTTAATGCCTAAAGTAACCCTTTCTGTGATTAAGGCAGATGTGGGAAGCTACGTTGGACACTCGTGCGTTCATCCTGACCTTATGGAAACAGCAAAACAATATCTGGCCGGCAAGGGCCGGCAACTCATCATTGATTACTTGGTAACCCATGTAGGTGACGACCTAGTGCTCATCCTGACCCATGACAAGGGAACCGACAATGAGGAGATCCACAAGCTGGCCTGGGATACATTCATGCAAGCTACCCATACCGCCAGGGAACTCAAACTGTACGGCGCAGGACAGGATTTGCTGTCAGATTCGTTTTCAGGCAACATCAAGGGGATGGGACCCGGGATAGCAGAGATGGAATTTGAAGAAAGGCCTTCAGAGCCGGTGGTGGTGTTCCTGGCTGACAAGACTGAGCCGGGAGCCTGGAACTTGCCCCTGTATAAGATTTTTGCTGACCCTTTCAATACCGCTGGCTTGGTTATAGACCCCAAGATGCACAAAGGGTTTGATTTTGAGGTACATGATCTGATCGAACACAAGAAAATCGTGTTCCACTGCCCAGAGGATCTGTACGACATGCTGGTGTTTATAGGCGCAATGGGCCGGTATGGCATTAAAGCGGTATATTCCAGGACCCTTGACGAGATAGCCGCAGTGTCTTCTACCCAGCGGCTAAACCTTATGGCAGGCAAATATGTCGGCAAAGATGATCCTGTATGTATAGTCCGGTGCCAGAGCGGCATGCCCGCAGTAGGGGAAGTCTTGGAGCCCTTTTCCAAACCCCACCTTGTTGCCGGCTGGATGAGGGGATCTCACTACGGGCCGCTTATGCCGTGCAGCGTGAAGCAGAGCACGCCCACAAGGTTCGACGGCCCGCCTAGGGTTGTGGCCCTGGGATTCCAGCTGTGCCACGGCAAACTTGTGGGGCCCCAGGACTTTTTTGCCGATCCTGCCTACGACGAGGCCAGGCGGAAAGCCAATCAAATCGCAGACTACATGCGGTCCCTCGGGCCGTTTGAACCTCACAGGCTGGGGCTTGATGAGCTTGAATATACCACCATGCCTCAGGTCATGGAAAAACTGGCAGGCCGGTTTGAACCGGTACAAGACTAGTGAGTGAGAATCCTATGGCAAACACCGCCATGAAATACTCAATGCTCGGGAACACCGGGCTTAAGGTATCGGTGCTTTGCATGGGTTGTTTAGTGTTGGGCCCGGCTCAGTACAACCTGTCCGGTGAGCAGAGCCGGGACCTGCTCGAATATGCGGTATCAAAAGGGGTAAACTTCTTCGATACCAGTGAATTGTACGGTGTATACCCGCACCTGAGGTACCTGAGCGGCAGGAGCGATATCGTGATATCTTCAAGGAGCTATGCTGTGTCTAAGGCAGACGCCAAAGCCAGCCTGGAACTGGCCCGGCGGGAAATGGACAGAGACAAGATAGAGATTTTCGGCCTCCACGAACAGGAATCGGGACTCACCCTAAGAGGTCACAGGGGAGCGCTTGAATACTTCGCCGAGGCCCGTGAAAAAGGCCTGATTGATGCTGTATCTGTTTCTACCCACCATGTAGCATGTGTGAGGGCTGCTGCCTTGTTGCCCGAGGTGGATGTGATATTTGCCATCTTGAACGTAGATGGGATTGGCATCGTGGACGGTTCAAGGCAAGACATGGAACAAGCCCTGGCTTTTGCCCATTACATGGGCAAGGGGATATATATCATGAAAGCCCTTGGAGGAGGCCATCTGTTCCGCAGGGCATACGAAGCCCTCTGCTACGTCAGGGACTTTCCCCACAAGCACAGCGTGTGCGTGGGAGTGAAAAACAAGAAGGAACTTGAGTTTGCGTGCAGGGTCTTGTGTGGGGATCTTTCACCTGAGGAAGCGGCAAGGCTCCAGCCGGCGGTTGGGGCAACCCAAAAACGCCTGGTTGTGGAAGCTTGGTGTCAAGGGTGCGGCAAATGTGAGGAGATCTGCGGATTCGGTGCTATTTGTGTAGTACAAGGCAGAGCTGAGGTAGACCAATCCAGGTGTATGTTGTGCGGGTATTGTGCCAGGGTGTGTCCCCATTTTTGCCTCAAGGTGCTCTAAATTGGCAAGGCGGTGAGCGGTGCTGACGTCTAAATCTGGTCCTAAAGGGAAGCTCATAGGGATAGACTTGGGGCTAAGACGGGTAGGGCTGTCTATAAGCGATGAACTGGGAAGTTTCGCCCACCCCCTTTGTACCATATCCTACCGGAGTATGGATCAGGTAATTGAAGAGACTATAAGCCTGGCGCATACCCACAAAGCCCAAGGTTTTGTGGTTGGCGTTCCCAAGAACATGGACGGAAGCCTGGGCGAATCGGCTAGGAGGGCCCTGAATTTTGCCCGTAAGCTTGAGGCCAGGAGCGGTTTGCCCGTGGTACGTTGGGATGAACGATTAACTACTTCACAAGCCGAGCGGGAAATGATAGGCTTGGGGATGTCAAGGCGAAGGCGCCGGTCGTCTATTGATCAGGCGGCATCGGTGTTGATCTTGGAAAACTATCTTCGTAGTGTGTCAAACACCCACGGAAACCCGAAAGGCAGTGAGAACGTGAACAACCAGAATGACAGAAAACCTGAGCACCTGGAAGATCAGGAGTATGATGACCTCATCGTGTTGACCGATGACGAAGGCAACCAAGAGGAATTCAGGCTGCTGTTGGACGATTTGTTCGTAGGAGACAGGCAATATGTTGTACTTATGCCGGTAGACGGCGACGATGACGAGCAGGAGATTGTGATCTTGCGGGTAGACCGGCTTAATGATGACGAAGTCACTCTTTGTACTATAAGCGACGAAGACGAATGGGAAGAAGTAATCGGGGCCCTCTACGAGCTTGACCTTGAAGATGATATTGAAGTGATAGAAGACTACGAAGACGAAGAGGAGCCCGAAGCCTAGAAATAGACATAGGAGCCGGAGGGGGCGGGCACGAGATGAAAGCCGCAATTCGAGTCTTTGCAGCCGTATTGCTGTTGGTCCTCTGTTGTGCAATTGTAGTGTATTGGAGCTCATGCCCGCTCCCACCAGACTGGCCTCCGGTCAAGGTTGTGATTGAGCCTGGTGCTTCCACAAGAGACATTGCTGATACCCTCTATAATGCCGGAGTGATCAAGAGCCCCTTCTTGTTCCGCGTGGCATCTCGAGCGCTCAAAGCTGACGGCAAGATGAAGGCCGGGGAATTTAGTTTTGAGCCAGGTGTTTTCGTGTGGGATGCTGTGTCCATCTTGGTGGAAGGCAGAGTCGTATATTATCCGCTTACCGTAAGAGAAGGTACCCGGGTGGAAGATATCGCCGCGCTCATTGAAGCAGAGGGGTTCGGCGACAGGGAAAGGTTTTTGGAACTGGCCAAGAACCCTGAATGGGTAGCCGAGTTTGCCAGCCCTGAGGAACTGGCCGAAACCATATACCCTGTAGAAGGCTATCTGTTTCCCGATACTTACAACATATCTAAAGGTATGTCTGAAGAACAGATTATCTCCATGATGATCCAACGCTTTGGTCAGGTGTTTAACCAAGAACTCAGGGACAAGGCCAGCCAGATGGGGCTGACCGTCCATGAGGTTTCCACCCTGGCGGCACTGGTTGAGAAAGAAGCCATGGTTGCCGAAGAAAGGCCTCTGATTGCGGCCGTGTATCTGAACCGGATAAAGCTGGGTATGCATTTAGGTGCGTGCCCTACCGTGCTTTACGCTTTGGGCAGATCCAGCGGCACCGTGCTGCTAAAGGAACTGGAAGTTGAATCCCCCTACAATACATATAAGTATACCGGGCTTCCTCCGGGGCCTGTGTCAAATTTCGGCAAGGCTTCCTTGGAGGCGGTCCTCAACCCTGCAGACGTAGATTACCTGTATTTTGTCTCGAAAAACGACGGTACCCACGCATTTGCCCGCACATTGGATGAACATAACCGGAACGTAGCTTTATACCAAGGTAATTAGCAAGCCTTGCTTCGCTGAATAATCCCCCTGCCCTTTCAGGAACTCTATGAAAAACTAAGAGTTCACTGGGAAGGGATGTCTATGCCAAGAAAAGTATTCTGCTTGGCCGCTTTGGCCGGTCTTATGATGTTTTGCAGCGTGTTCCTCAGCACAGATATACCCCAGTGTTGGGCAGCCCCTGAATGGGCGTTAGCCGCACCCCAGACTTGGCTGGATGAGGTCAACCTTATCGCCCGGCTCATCATGGGCGAGGCCACAGGCGAACCTTTCGCAGGCCAGGTGGGCGTGGCGGCAGTGTTGCTCAACCGGGTAAGAAGCCCTGAATTCCCTAATACTGTGGCCGGGGTGGTGTATGACCCTTGGGCGTTTGAATCGGTGGAAAACGGGCTTATTTGGACCAGAGATCCTTCACCTGAGAACATCCGTGCAGCCGAACTTGCGCTAAACGGTTGGGATCCCACTTACGGAGCACTGTATTTCTGGAACCCGTCAAAGCCCGTAAGCCCGTGGATATGGACGCGGCAGATCATAGTCCAAATAGGGTCCCACGTGTTTGGCCGTTAGCTTGCGGAGGGTGATATTTATGGAAACAAGACGCGAAAGGTATGCCCTTTGGATAACTGCTGCAATAGCCATTGCAGCCATTATTTTCGGCGCAATCCAGTACCGTGAGGTGCAAAGACTTAGGATCCTGGGGGAAGTCGCCAGGCAGCGGGCGTTTTTCAACTTGCTGTCTCACGTTGAGAATATGGAAGGTAACTTGGCCAAAGCCCGGGCTTCGTCCACACCTGCCCAGCGCAGCGCCTTCTTGACAGCTTGCTGGTCCCATTCCCAGGCGGCTCAGGAAAACATATCGGTCATGGGAATGACGGATGTGGACCTTTCAGCCATGCAGAAATTCATTGCCCAAGTAGGGGATTTCTGCTTGGTGCTATCCCAGAAACTGGCAAGAGGTGACGCGGTGACGTCTTCAGAATGGGAGGCCTTAAGCACCTGCGAAACCGCGGTAAAGGATCTGGCAAGGGCGCTTGCAGACACAGGAGCCAGTGCGTTCAGAGGCGGTAGTTCCCAGGCGGGGATGCTACCTTTTGGGCTGGCTGCGTCGCTGCCTTCAAATGACGATGCCTGGCTTAGGGGATTTTCTGAAATCGACAGCCTGGTGCAGAGCGTCCCTTCGCCGGCATATGACGGCCCCTTTTCTGACCGGGCGCTTGAGTCAAAACCTCTGGCCAACCCCGGCCCGGAAATCTCGCCCCAGGACGCTGAGAGGGTAGCTCTTAGCTTTATGAACCGGGAAGAGCATTTCCGGGAAGTCGGGGTTACGACCATTGACGGGGCTGTACCTGCGTTTCTGGTAACCGGTACCAGAGACGATGGCAGCCAGGTATCGGTTGCCGTGGCCAAGGCCGGGGGGGCAGTGCTCTGGGGGATGGATCAAAAGTCCCGGTCAACCCCTCAGTTGGACCTGGATGCTGCCAGGCAAGCCGCAGCGGCATTCCTGGATAAATTGGGCATGGACCGGTTCATCGAGACCGGTTGGCGAAAGCCTGAAACCCATGGGGACAGAGTAGTGTTTACCTATGCGGGCACAGCTCCGGTCACGGTGGATGGCAAGCCTGTCCAGGTGGTGCTTTACCCGGAAATGGTCAAGGTAGAGGTGGCATTGGATACCGGCGAGATCATCGGCTATGATGCCATGGGCTACCTCACCAACGCCGTATCGTCAGAACTAAAGCCTCCTCTGGTGTCTGCAAGCCAAGCCCGGGCGGTGCTTAACCCTGAACTTAACCAGGAGGGCGAGCCAAGGTTGACGGTAATTCCCCTGGTTTCAGGCAGGGCGGTCATGGCATGGGAATTCCGGGTTACCCATGGGGGTGATACTTATCTCATCTACATAAACGCCATGACCGGACAAGAGGAAATGGTGCTCCAGATGGTAATCGATGAAGCCGGCTCGCTGACCATGTAACAGCCCACGCTAGAATACCGTGGCGCTTCACGAGGAATCCTATTTCTGACGTGAAAGGGGGTGACGGCTGATTGGCGCTCACTCAAACCGAAGCCTGGTACCTTGCTGAGTCCATCAAAGGCGAAACTCTGATGTGCCAAAAACTGGCCAACTACCTCAACCAAGTGCAAGATCCCGAGTTGCGCAGACTTGTGCTCGAGTTGCAGAGAAGCTGCCGACAGCACGTTGATATGCTTATCAGCCAAGTGAATTAGCGGAAAAGGAGGGGGATTGTATGTCTCACACCCAGGGTGCAGGGCAAAAGCAAAGTACCCTCAGCGACAAGGAGATCGCAGAAGACATCCTGACGAGTCAGAAGTACATATCCAATTATTACTACGCGCCTGCGGTTTTGGAATCAATGGATCCGAACTTGAGGACCATGTTTCAGAAGATGCACAACGAAACCCAGTCCCAGGCTAAGCAAGTGTTCGATTATCTCAATTCCAAAGGTTGGTACAAACCCAGGCAGGCCGACCCTCAAGCTGTGAATGACCTGAGAAATGCGGCCCAGGAGTCAAAGCAGGTGCTTTCGTCGATAGCAGGTGAAACGTCTGATATGGGAGGAAAAAGCCAGATGATAGGTAATCCCAACGTGTATTCCCAGGGAAGCTCACCCAACCAGCCCGGAGGATGGCAGGCCCAGCACACAGGGTGGCAGTCCGGGCAAGGCGGATGGTATTCCCAGCCTATGTCCCAGGGATTCCAGACAGGCACAGGCGGGCAAGCTTACATGAGAACCCAGCAGTATCAAACGGGTCAAACTGGAGGCTGGCAGCCGAGCTACAGCCAGACCCCGCAGTGGACCGGCACTCAGCGTGGTGAAGGCCAAAGCGGCATGGGGCCCTCGAGTCTTGCCCAATGGGCGTCATGGGGCGGCCAGCCCAGCTGGATGCAGGGTGGGACCGGCACAAGCTGGCAGCCCGGCTATAGCCAGGCCCAGCAATGGACCGGCACCCAGCGTGGTGAAGGGCAGAGTGGCATGGGGCCCAGCAGCTTGGCCCACTGGGCCTCGTGGGGCGGCCAGCCCAGCTGGATGCAAGGCAGTACCCCAGGGTTTCACAATGTCACCCAGACTCCCTTGTACAGCAGCTACAACACGGGCCTGACGTCGTCGGGTGGACAGTATCACACAGGTACAGGGTGGCAGCCGGCGTACAGCCAGACGCCGCAATGGACCGGTACCCAAGCGGGTGAGGGCCAGAGCGGCATGGGGCCCTCGAGTCTTGCTCAGTGGGCCCGATGGGGCGGCCAGCCTAGTTGGATGCAGTCCGGCCTGGGAACACAGACACAGTGGCGGTAGGCACCCTCAGGTAACCAAGTTGGTAAGGGGTAGTTCGCTACCCCTTCTTGACACTTAAGTTCTCTCGAAAGGACGATGCACTTGCCCGAGCTACGGTATGATATTCTGTCCGGAACCTATACCATAATTGCCTCAGAACGAGCCAAGAGACCCAACGATTTCAGGGCGGCTCAGCAACATGAGGACCCGATTCCTGACCGGGATCCCGGTTGCCCGTTCTGTGAAGGTAACGAAAACGAGACTCCTCCTGAAGTGCATGCGCTGCGGGATTCAGGCAAGCCTGACACGCCTGGCTGGCGGGTGCGGGTAGTGCCCAACAAATTCCCTGCATTGCGTCCTGCGGAAACTGCAGAGATCGACTCAGGTATGGCCGACATAGAAGTTGTGCCGGAAGTAGACGATAGTTCTATGTACTGGCGCATGCCGGCTATCGGTGCCCATGAGGTAGTGGTAGAAACCACCAAGCACAACGGCACCCTGGGGACATATACCGTGGAAGACATGGCGGCCGTCCTCGAAACCCTCAAGCAGCGGTACCGGGTGCTGGGCGATGACAAACACATTGTCTATGTGCAAATCTTCCGCAATTGGGGGCCAGAAGGCGGGGCTTCTCTGCTCCATCCGCATTTCCAGATAATCGGGCTGCCGCTCTTGCCGCCTGAAGTGTCCACTGAACTCTCCCGTTTCAGCGAATACGAGTCCAAGACCGGCCGGTGCCTTATGTGTGACTACATAGAACGGGAAACCGAGAAGGACGAGCGGGTGGCATTCAAGAACCGGGAGTTCATTGTGCTTTGCCCGTTTGCTTCCAGGTTCTCGTTTGAAACCCTGATAGTGCCCAGAAAGCACTCTGTGACCTTTTCCGAACTGGATAATGACAAGGCAGTGCAGCTTGCCGAAATCTTTACATCGTTGTTCCGAGCATACGAAAAAATGTTTTCATCGCTTTCGTACAACATCGTATTTCATACCCTGCCGCCTCCCAAGCGGTCACGCAAGCAGCCGGCCGATCACTGGCATATCCATGTATATCCGAGGCTCAATGTAGAAGCAGGGCTGGAGAAAGGTGCTGCCGTCTGGATAAACCCAACTCCCCCTGAGTTAGCAGCGCAGCAATTTGGCGGGAAAGGATGAGGCTAGTTGCTGGATACAGGAATGAAGATCCTTCTGGTGTCGTCTGAAGTTGCGCCTTTTGCCAAGACAGGCGGGCTGGCGGACGTAGCGGGTTCCCTGCCCAAAGCCCTCCTCCTGCAAGGTAATGATGTGCGGGTGGTGTTGCCCAGGTATCGCAACATATCCGACTTCACCACCGTGGGTGATTTTCCGGTGCAAGTAGGGCCGAGGAAAGCCACCTGCATCGTGCGGAAGAGCTCCATTGAGGCCAAAAGCCCTGACGGAGTAAAGCATGTGCCGGTATATTTCCTGGACAACTACCATTATTTTGACAGGGAAGGGTATTACGGGTATCCGGATGAAGCAGAGCGGTTCAGTTTCTTCAACCGGGCGGTACTCAAAATGTGCGAGTACCTGAATTTCATCCCCGACGTAGTTCACTGCAATGACTGGCAGTCTGGGTTTGTGCCCCTGCTCATGAGGGAAAGGGCCCATACCAATCCTGCCTGGGAGGATGTAGCCACTTGTTACACCATTCACAACCTGCGTTACCAGGGCAATTTCCCAAAGCAGATCCTCAAGCTCTTGGGTGTCCCTGAACGTTATTTCCACCCTGAAGGAGTGGAATTCTACGGCAATGTAAGCTTCATGAAGGCAGGGATAGTGTATGCCGATGTACTCAATACGGTATCGGAAACCTACTCCCGGGAAATCCAGACGCCTGAGTTTGGCGAAGGGCTGGACGGGATCCTCAGGAAGCGCGGCAGAGATCTGTACGGGATAGTCAACGGCATAAACTATCACGAGTTCGATCCTGCTACCGATCCGCGGATTTACAAGACCTATGATTCATCGAACCCAGACGGGAAAAATGAAAATAAGTACGCCCTGCAGAGGGAGCTTGGGCTGCCTATTTCCGAGCGGCCTCTCATCGGGATGGTCTCCAGGCTTGTAGACCAGAAGGGCCTGGACATATTGCTGGAAGGTATCCACAGGATACTTTCTATGGACGTGCAATTTGTACTGTTGGGCACAGGGGACCCCCATTACGAGGCAGCGTTCTCCTCGGTAAAATCGCGTTATCCCGATAAAATGGCCGCGATAATAGGGTTTAGCGGGGTGCTGGCCCAAAAAATCTATGCAGGCTCTGACATGTTCCTCATGCCTTCAAGATATGAGCCGTGCGGGCTCGGCCAGCTCATCGCCATGAGGTACGGGTCAATACCGATAGTGCGGAGGACAGGGGGCCTCCAGGACACGGTGCTGGATTACGATAGCACCAGCGGTACCGGCAGCGGGTTTGCATTCTGGAACTACACTGCAGACGACCTGGTAGGCGCGGTATCCAGGGCGGTGAACACCTACAGCAATAAGACCGCATGGCAATCCCTTGTGGTGAATGTAATGCAGCGCGACTTTTCATGGAACAGGTCAGCTGCGCTGTACACTGAGCTCTACATGGAGGCACTTGCGCGGAAGGGGCGGATCGAGAGGCCTGCTTGAGCACAGGCCATGCTTACGCACCTTGGATCACCTGCTTATAGCATTCAAGCAGCTTGTTACAGGTTGTCTCCAACGAAAACTTGGCCGCGTTGGCCAACGCATTAGATTTCATAGTGCTAAGCAGCTCTTGATCTTCCAGCAAGGCCAGGGCTTTTTCAGCTATGTGTTCAGGGGCGTTTTCACACAAGTATCCGTCGACGTTATGTTCCACCATGTCCTTGACACCCAGCGCCCCCACCGCCACACAGGGCACCCCGGCAGATTTCGCCTCAGCAATTACCAACCCTTGGGTTTCGGTTACAGACGCAAACAAGAATAGATCGGCTCCTGCATACATGTGGGGCATTATGTCAGGAGGGACCTTGCCGGCAAAAATTATCCTATGGGCCATGTCCAGCTGGTTGGCAAGCTCCATCAGGGACCGCTGCAAGGGCCCGTCACCTACCAGCACGAGATAGCAGTCTATCTGTCTCTGGATTAAGGCAAACGCTCTAAGCAGGGTTTCAGGATTTTTTTCAGGGCCCAGCCTGCCGCAGCTAAGCAGCACCGGGGTCTGGGGCGGGATGTTGAAGGTGTGGCGAATATAATCAGGGTTTCCCTTGCGGAAACGTTCGATATCAATGCCCGTAGGGATTACGAAGATTTTGGTTTTCACGTTGTGTTCCAAAAGATAGTCCCTGATTGCACTTGACGGGGCTATCACCGCATCGGCCTGGTTGGCGGTAATGAATGACCCCGCTTCGACAAGCTCAGATGCCATGGGCCCTATCAAAGGAATGTAGTGGGAGTACATGTTGTACATGGTATGGTAAGTAAACACCACCGGGATTTTAAGAAGCCTGCCCATCCGCAGCCCCATCTTGCCGAGGTTAAACGGAGAATGGATATGGATTACCTCAGGCGAGATTTCGCTCAAGGCAATTAGGTGTTTGGGGTTTGCAGGAAAGGCTATGTAGAAATCGGGTTTGGTCGGCGCCTTTATCGACTGGAAGCGGTAAATCCCCTCTTCGTGGTTGGCTCCCGGATACCAGGGGCAGAACACGGTAACTTCATGGCCCATAGTCTCCAGGGTTGCTTTGGTGGTTGCTACGGAGCGGGTAACACCTGAAATATAAGGGTAGTAGCTGTCTGTCCACATTGATATACGCACATTTGCTCACCATATCTATTATGTTCCGTTTCTTGCCGGAGCACAAGCGCAGGGGACAGACTTGGATAGAGCTAGATTTCATTTTTGCGGCGTGTGAGGTTAGAATAGGTGTAGCACTAGGCGAAAGGAGCATTTTCGGATGTCAATCAAAAAGGCGATTTTCCCCGTGGCGGGCCTTGGTACAAGGTTCTTGCCGGTAACCAAAGCCCAGCCAAAGGAAATGCTGCCCATAGTCGACAAGCCTGCAATCCAGTATGTGGTCGAAGAAGCTGTCCAGTCTGGAATCGAGGACTTTTTGTTCATCACAGGGAAAGATAAGCGGCCCCTGGAAGACTACTTCGATCATTCGGGTGAGCTTGAATACCATCTAGAGAAACAAGGCAAGACCGACCTTTTGGAACTGGTCAGGAACATAGCTTGTATGTGCCAGATACACTACGTGAGGCAGAAGAAGCCATTGGGCCTGGGGCATGCTGTGTGGTGCGCCAAGCAGCATGTGGGAGATGAGCATTTTGCGGTGCTATTGGGCGATGACATCGTGGTTGCCCATGAGCCTTGCCTCAAGCAAATGATAGAAGTATACGAAACCACCAAGCGACCGGTTGTGGCCATACGCCGGGTGCCCAGGGATGAGGTTTCGTCTTACGGCATAATCCAAGGCAAGCCTTTGGGTGGCGGCTTGTGGGAAGTCTCAGACCTGGTGGAAAAACCTGCGCCTGAAGATGCCCCGTCAGACCTTGCAGTTATCGGCCGGTACATACTGCCCCCGGAAATATTCCCTGTGCTCGAGGACCTTGAACCTGGCAGGGGCGGTGAGATCCAGCTCACTGATGCATTGAGGGTGCTGGCTCAAGCAGAACCCATAATCGGTTACGAGTTCAAAGGTATACGGTATGATGTAGGGACCCCCAAAGGACTTCTCATTGCCACCATTGAAATGGCGTTATCCCGGGAAGACCTGGGAGAAGAGCTCGAACAGTACCTGGCTGACCTGGTCAGGAGGCGGAATTTAACCTAGTGGCGGCAGGCTTCCCCCGCATCCGGCGGCCTAAACCTTGCGGGCAAGAAGCATAAACCGGTAAACCTCCAGGACAACATATCAAAGTGAATAAGACATCCATTGGTCTTGTTTAGGGAGGCCGGTGTGAGCAAGGTGGAAAAGGCTTCAGGGTGGGGGAAGCAGAAGCGCCCCAGTGGCCCGGACACCCATGCTAGGATACAGCACGTTGTGTTCGCTGTGGGCTGCGTGTTATTGTTTTTCCTGGGCTTGCTTGTCCGGTACCAGATCATCGACTCAATTGCCGGAGCCAGGTATATAAGGCCTGCTTCCCTGCAAAGGCGGGAAAGCCTGCCTGTGACTCTGGCCAGAGGTAGGATACTTGACAGAAACGGGGTACCCCTTCATTACCCGTCATGGCATTCAGCTTTGGCTGTGTTCCCCTCTCAGATAGAAGACACGGAAACATTTGTGAAAGAGGTTGCACTGCTTACCGGGCTGGCTGAAAGCCACCTCCAGGAGATGCTTGATACCCACACTGCTCCGTTCAAACTCATGAGGGAACTGCCGCTTGAACTGGCTGAGGCCATAATGGCCCAACCTATCCCGGGGCTTGTGGTGATCCCTGAGGAGCTGAGGTACGGACCTGGGTCTCTGGCGAGGCATGTGGTGGGGTACGTGAGGCCTAATGCGTACGTCAACCCTAAGGATAACGTGGGGGAGAGCGGGCTTGAAAGCTGGTTCCAGACCACCCTCGCCGGAGGGCTGCCTGCGTGGGTGGGTACCCTGATCACAGGGGATGGTTCGGAACTTCCCGGAGCAGGCGTGCGGATGGGGTTTACAGGGGAGCATCCCCAGGACCTGCTCACGACCCTGGATGTGAACGTCCAGTATATCGTAGAGAAAGTCTTGGACCAAGAGGGGATCTCAAAGGGCGGGGTTGTGGTGTTAGATGCTCAAACCTGTGACATCCTTGCACTGGCATCACGGCCTCAGTACGATCAAAACCGACCCGAAGACTACTTTCACCTTCCCGATGCCCCTTTCGTGAACAGGACGATAAGCGATTTTCCTCCAGGGTCAATTTGGAAAACGGTGCTGCTTGCCTTAGCCCTTGAGAAAGGTTATGTAGCCTATAACGAGCTATTTGAGTGCCAGGGCAGGATTGAGGTGGGCTCCAGGGTGATAAGCTGCGGGGCTGCCCATGGCAGGATTACCCCGACGCAAGCCCTGGCCCAGTCGTGCAATTCAGCTCTTATCCAAATCGGGTTGAGGATACCTCCTGAAGAGTTAGTCAGTTGGGCCTATGAGTGCGGTTTTGGGGCTAAATTAAGCCTGCCCCTTTCCCAGCAATCCCATGGGGTCCTGCCTGATCCATACTCAATGTTTCCCGGTGATGTGGCCAATTTTTCCATAGGCCAGGGCTATCTTACTGTTACTCCCGTCCAGGCAGCGAACTTTTACAGGGCGGTGGCCTGTGGAGGGATGTGGCAAAATCCCCGGCTGGTTCCAGGTGCGGAAGCAAAACACAAGCAATTGTTCTCAGAGCAGGTATCCCAGCTGTTGCAGGAAGCCCTGCTGCTTTCAACTCAGGAAGGCACGGGCAAGGCAGCCTGGGTACCAGGTTTCGGCAGTGCGGGCAAGACAGGGACTGCTGAAATCACGGGCAGCCCCGGCTCAGACCACGGTTGGTTCGTAGGCTGGACACCGGTTCTGTCGCCTAAGTATGTGATCTGTGTGTTTTGTGAAAGCACAGGTGACGGGCCCACGGTAGCCGCCCCTCTCTTCAGGAAGATAGCAGAGCAGCTGGTTCACTGCAGGTAGACCGCTCACAGCTCATGTGATACCATGTGGGAGTAGATGTTGTGACAGAAAGGGGTTCTTCCTATTGAGTTCAGTGATGATCTACTGGTTGTGGTTCCTGGATGTATTAGGACTTAAACCGGTTGCGTCTAAAGGATTTGCCAAACATGCAAAGCCCGGACACCATCCATACGTAGTGTACATGGCGGCTAAGGAGCTGATCCGCTCAGGCAGAAGGCCCGAAGCCAAGGAACTCCTGGAGAAAGCCCTGGAAAAAAGGCCTTCCCTTAGATGCGGGCGGCTGCTTATCCATGTATACATCAAAGACCAGGAGTACCAGAGCGCGCTTGACGTAGCCACACACCTGTCACGGATTGAACCTGAGAACCCCTGGCCTTATCTGCTCATCGGAGACATACAATATTTCTTCATGGAAGACACAGACGGCGCATTTGAGTCTTTCAAGCATGCGCTTGACATATGCAAACGGCTTAACAAGAAAAACCCGCTCAAGGTCGCTTACAAGCGGGTATGCCGCATCTTAGAGGAAAAGGGTATGGAAGACGAACTTATAGACCACCTGGGCGAGTTCATAAAACTGGAGTCATCCAACTTCCACGATCATGAATTCCACATACTTGTGAAAGGCTTGGTTGACAGGGGCCGCCGGGACGAAGCCCGGGACATTCTGGCCTTGGGTATCAAGGCGTATCCTAAGAGCATGTTGCTGAGGCAAGACTGGGAAGACCTGGGATTTGGCAAGCAGGAGGACCTGCCTCCGGTTCCAGTGAGGGGCAAGCTGCCGCCTCCCGATGTCCAACTGATACCTGTGAAAACCAGGCTATTTGTGGAAAGGGACAATCCTGTCCAGGTGATGAAACAGTACGTGACCCAGCCTGAGCCGGGAGACATAGCTACCCTGTCTTCATGTGTGGCAGGGCTCATGGAAGGTCGTATTTTCATGGAAGGTGCAGTGGAACCGGGTTTCTTGGCCAAGACTTTGTCCCGGTTCGTAGATCAGAAAGACGTCCCCTTTGGCGGGGCTGCGCCTATGGCCAACCCTTTGTCCATGCAGGTGTTGCTCGAGGAAATCGGAACGGTTAGGACCCTTGTGGCGGCTGCCGCCGGTGCAGTGGGCAAGCTCTTGGGCAAGAAGGGCTGGTTCTATGTGGTTGGAGGCCAGGATGCAGGACAAATCGATGACGTGCTGGGCAGTCTGCCTCCTTACGACTACTATGTGATTATGGGGCCCGAAGATCCTCCAGGGTTGGCACAAGCGATGGCCCGGGAGCTGGGGTGCGAAGCTGCAATTGTAGATGCCAACGATCTTGGGGTGGCGTGGGCGGTAGGCTATTCACAGGGAGTGGATCCTGCATGGCTTGAAGAGGTAATGTCCAGCAATCCTGCGGGCAACCAGGAACAGCAAACCCCGATAGTGGTCGTAAGGCGAAAAACCTCCGGGACACGCACACATGTGGGGCTTAGGCCATAGTATATAGATGTGCTACAGCAGGCCCAATCTGTGTGACCGGAGGGGACTTTCAGCTTGCATCAACTGCTTCTTGGCATTGCTGCAATTATTCTAGAGGCAGTCCTTAATTGCTTCGGATATCTTACAGGCAATCATTTTCCCCCGCCTCTGTCGGAAACAGATGAGCTGTTTCATCTAAATGCAGTGCGGGATGGCAACGTAACCAGCCGAAATGTGCTCATAGAGCACAATTTGAGGTTGGTGGTCCATATTGTGAAAAAGTTCGACCCCAACCCTCAGGATGTAGAAGATCTCATATCCATAGGCAGCATAGGGCTTGTCAAGGCCATTGATACTTTTTGCCAGGACAGAGGCACCAGGCTGGCAACATATGCCTCAAAGTGCATCGAGAACGAAATCCTCATGCATCTACGGGCCACCAAGAACAACAGGAATGAAGTCCATCTGTTTGAACCCCTTACCTCGGATTCAGACGATGGAGACGTGTCGTACATCGACATCATCAAAGACCAAGAACCTGATATTGCAGACGTGGTTGCAGCCAAGGTTCAGGCAGAAAACGTACTTGCGCAGTTCGATATGTTGGATGACAAGGAAAAGCAGGTTCTGCAATACCGGTACGGGCTGAACGGCAAGGTCCAGAAGACCCAGAGAGAAATTGCCAACATGCTTGGGATATCCCGTTCTTATGTAAGCCGCATTGAGAAGCGGGCCCTTGCCAAACTTGCCAAAGCTTGCAAGCCATTTGCAAGCTAGCCCGCTATTCCGCCCCTTCCTAACGCGCCCATTACAGGATATGATTAACTACCGGGCCGCAATTGGGTAATATAGGGAGGGGTGTCTTACATAGTGTCACACAATACACAGGTTCGCCGCAAGACAATAATGCAGCTTTTGACTCCGTCTCTGCACATTGAGACCATATATGACTTGCCCTCTGAATGGCTCAAACAAAGGGCCATCACATCCGTTATCACGGATCTTGACAACACCTTGGTTCCATGGCGGGATTACCGTGTAGCTCAGGAGTTAGCTGATTGGTTTGACTTCCTGCACCGGAGCGGCTACAAGACATTGATACTCACAAATGCCAGGCCTGCTCCTACCATCGTGGAGATGTCCCACAAGCTCAACACCAAGCTGATTGTAGGTGCCAGGAAGCCTATTGTGCGCTTCTTCAGGCAAGCTTTGGAGCTGCTTGATTCAAAGCCCCATGAGACCTGCGTTATAGGAGACCAGATCTTTACCGATGTACTTGGCGGGAACCTTGTAGGTTGCCACACGGTACTGGTTGAACGCATCGGACACAAAGAGTTTATAGGTACGAAAATCATGAGGCTGCTTGAAAGACTGGTAAAACGGCGCGTGGGCCTAGGGTGAGAGGAGGAAAGCACCCTATCAAACGCCGGCCCGGAGGGGTTTGTCTTACCGATGTTGCCAGAAATTGTTTCCGGCACGGCGCCTCTTATCTGTACATTGTGCCTGGGAACAAGCCCTTGGTGAGGATGGGTCTCGGTGAAGCAGTTGCTTTCGGTGGTGCCCCAATCCAGAAGGTGCACATACTGGAATTCCTGGACCAGACGTTTATCCGATGAAGGTCTTATCTAGGCAAGGTTTTATTCGATGATACCTAGAGAGACTTTTCATTGGAGGCATACTATGCTTGATGTTCTGATTGCAGTGGACCAACCTTCAATGCAAAAAGGATTGCAGGCTATGTTCCAGGAACGGGACGATGTGCGCCTGTGGTATAACGGTGCCATTAGCTCCCAGCCCAGGCGGCCTGCCAAAGCCGTGGGCTACGATGTAATCGTGGTTTGCGGCAACTACCCGGACATGCAAACGACCTTAGAGCGGATATCTCTGCTTAAGCAACGATACGCACAATCCAGCTTTGTGCTGATGGCCAGGGACCTAGAGTGGTTCAGTATAGCTGAGTATTGCAGGGCAGGTGTCTATGGTTTCGTGGACGAACACGCCACCGAGGATCAGATTATGTGTGCCATTGCAGCTGCTGCTCGAAACGATCTGTATGTATCATCTTCGATCATAGACAGGCTTGCGGCCTCTAAGGTACCCGATTTCCAGGAGATTTTCGGCAGCGTCACTTCAACCCTTTCTGATATCCGTAAGCTTAGCGAAAGGGAATTGGAAACTCTCAAACTAGTAGCTAAGGGTATGTCCAACAAAGCCATCGCTGAGACCCTGTTTATCAGCGAAAAAACCGTGAAAAACCATCTTTACAATGTATACAAGAAACTGGGGGTCCGGGACAGGACCCAGGCAGCCATTGCTGTGCTAAAGGCACTGTGTTTACCTCAAAAATAGGCCTTTTGGTCCTATATATAAAAATTAGTGCCGGCTCGATTATGTAAGTGAGCTGTAATGGTTGCCGCAGATCACCCCCCGAGATGCGACAGCTACACTTATTGGCCCGGGGTTTGCCCGGGCTTTTTCTCTTTGTGGAACTCATCTATAATCTAAATATACTGACCACAATTCATTTGAAGCTACTTGGGCTTGTGAGCCGGTCAGGGCAGGCATGGAAGGTTGCTTATGGGAAAAAGCCGTGTTGGATGAAGTAGTAGAGGGAAGCGGCCAAGGAACTTACGGCAAGCAACAAGGACCAGGCTGCACCGGCACGGTTGTTGTCCTTGAGCAATATCCATGACCAGGACAATGTATAAATACCTATAATGATTGAAACAATCACTCCGATTATGTGCATAATCTAGTAATATGCACTTATGTTGAATCACATGCATGAGTATTATAGTAGCCGCGCCGGTTGCCGGTAAAGTGAAGCGGCGCTGCTGACAGAGGGGGCGGGACTGTGAAGAAGAGAGCATTTTCAGGCGTTCAGCCGTCAGGAGTTTTGCACCTAGGCAACTATTTTGGTGCTATCAAACGGTTTACTGACTTTCAGGACGATTATGACTGTTTCTTTTGCATTGTGGATCTCCATTCGATTACCGTATATCAGGATCCGGAAGAATTGCCAAAACTGATAAATGATACGGCACTGTATTACCTTGCCGCAGGCCTTGATCCCCAGAAGGCTACCTTGTTCGTGCAATCAGACGTGCCGTGCCATGCCGAGCTTTCTTGGATGCTTGAGTGCGTGTCCACTTTCGGTGAATTGTCCAGAATGACCCAGTTCAAGGACAAATCCAAAGGCAAAGAGTCATTTTCATCGGGGCTGTTTACTTACCCTGTGCTGATGGCCGCAGATATACTGTTGTACGACACCGATGTAGTTCCCGTAGGCGAGGACCAAAAGCAACATGTGGAGTTGTGCAGAGACCTAGCACAAAGGTTCAACAGCCGTTACGGGGAGACTTTCAAGGTCCCTGAGGCGGTAATCCCCGAATTTGGAGCAAGGATAAAGTCTTTGCAGAACCCTGACAAGAAAATGTCCAAATCGGATCCAAACCCCTTGGGCTACATAAGTCTGTCTGATTCCAAAGACGATATTGTGAACAAGATCCGCAGGGCGGTCACCGATTCGGGCCGGGAAATAGTGTATTCTCCCGAAGATAAGCCTGCGATAGCTAACCTTATGACCATTTACTCCCTGTGTACCGGGCTTGAGTTTTCTGAAATTGAGGAGCAATTCGAGGGCAAAGGTTACGCCGCTTTCAAGCAAGCCCTCGCCGACGCAATAATTGAAACCCTTGCGCCTGTACAGGAAAAATACCGGGAATATGCCGAGTCTGGGATAATTTCAAGCATCCTCAAACAGGGAGCGGAAAAAGCCAACGAAGTGAGTTCCCAGGTGCTCAAGCGGGCAAAACAGAGGATGGGGCTGTCACTGCTGCTTGATCCCACCAAGCGGAAACTGTCGTAAGTTGTAGCAAGTCTTGCCAGAACTGACAATAAGTGCTATAATGACCCGTAGAATGTCACCTGCGTTGGGCTTGTGACCAGAACCGCCAGGCAACAAGACTGCCACCGGAGGTAATGGGTTTGCTGTCTTCTGTATTTAGTGCAACTGTGTCTGGTGTCGACGGGTTGCGGGTCATCGTGGAAACCGACGTGTCAGGTGGGTTGCCTTGCCTCGAGATCGTGGGAATGCCCGCGGCTTCAGTAAAAGAAGCTAAGCACCGGGTGCGGTCGGCCATCAGGAATTCGGGGTTTTCCATTCCATCTCGTAGGATCACCGTGAACTTGGCCCCAGCCGGTCTTCACAAGGCAGGGACGCAACTTGACTTGGCCATGGCAGTATCGCTCTTGGTTGCGTCCCGCCAGCTTCCCCATACCACCATCTGCAATTACGGTTTCTTGGGCGAATTGGCTTTAGACGGCACCATAAGGCCTGTACCCGGAGTGCTTGCAATGGTGCTGGCACTTTACGAATCAGGCCATGAAGGTGCAGTAATCCCAGTAGACAACCAGGGCGAGGTAGCCTTCCTCAAGGGGTTTGACATAAGGGTTGCGTCTAATCTCGCCCAAGTGGCCGCATTTGTCAAGGGACAAGCATCCCTGCCGGCTGCTGTGGCTCCTTCAGCAAAGCGTAACGCCACGTCCGGTTCAGTGGTATATGAACAGATACGGGGGCAGCGTGCTGCCAAAAGGGCATTGGAGATCGCCGCGGCCGGAGAGCACAGCATACTCTTGGTGGGGCCACCTGGAGCGGGAAAGAGCTTGTTAGCCAAGGCACTTCCTGAGATTATGCCCGACCTCAGTCATGAAGAGTCGGTTACCGTGACCAAGATCCACAGTGTCGCAGGGTTGCTTCCCAAGGGAAGCGGGCTCTTGACACGGCGGCCGTTCAGGTCTCCCCATCACACAGTGACGCCTGCCGCAATGGTGGGAGGCGGGGCGATCCCTAAACCCGGGGAGATCACCCTCGCTCACAGGGGAGTGTTATTTCTAGATGAGCTCCCGGAGTTTTCTGTCCAGGTAATCAATGCTCTCCGCCAACCTCTTGAAGACGGGGTGGTAAATATTACCCGCAAAGGCGGCACCTATCGTTTTCCTTGCCGGGTGCTGCTTGTGGCAGCCATGAACCTCTGTCCGTGTGGCCATTGGGGCAGTGATTGGCAATTTTGCCAGTGTACCCCTCACCAAAGGCGCCAGTATGTGTCCAAGGTCAACGGCCCCCTGCTAGATAGAATAGATATTTTCATGCCTGTGCGGAGGGTGGAAATCGAAGAGCTGGCACGGGAGCCGAACGGAGAAAGCGCACAATTGGTGAAACAAAGGGTTGAACAAGCCAGGAACCTCCAGCGGAAACGGTTAGAAGGCACTGGGCTGGTATCCAATGCTGAAATGGGCCCCAAGCAACTGTCCACCCTGTTAAGCATTTCGGCATCAGGGCGGAGGCTGCTGCTTGATGCCTACAACCGGATGGGCCTGTCTACCAGAGCCTATTACAGGATTATGAAGGTGGCGGCTACCATAGCCGATCTAGACGGATCGTCGAGGATCGAAGAGGTACATGTGGCTGAAGCGCTGTCATACAGGCAGCGGGTGCTCGAATGAAGGGGCGCAGGTCCTCGCCTCAGTGCACCGGGTATATGGTGGAAACTGAGGTATGCGATTACTTGCTTCAAAGAGATTATCGCATCTTGTACCGGAACTACCGCTGCGGGTACGGAGAAATTGACATAGTCGCCGGTCACGGAACTACCCTGGTGTTTGTGGAAGTCCGCTATAGGCGGAGGGGATCCTTGGTTACACCACAAGAGTCGGTGAGCAAGTCCAAAATTCACAAACTACGGCTTGCCATACGCGACTTTTTGTACAAGCACAGCAGCATCGCGCGGGATTACCACGGCATCCGGGTGGACCTTGTGTGCGCGTCCCGAAAGCACGATCTGCAGCCCCTGGAGTTTTCCATTATCCAGGGGGCTATCGAGTTTTGAGCTCTTATGTTTTCACAGGTCGCTGGCTTTGCACACCCTGTTGCCGCCGCTTTTCTTGGAGTGATACATGGCCCAGTCAGCCAGGCGGATAAGGTCTCTGCCTACGTCTGAATCGTCTGGATATGCTGCGATCCCCACGCTTAACCCGATGTTGAACGTTGCGCCCTTGTAGTGTACAGGTGAGCTGCACACTGCGATCAGGCTGTTGCCTATGGCTTCTGCAGTTTCTATGTCTGCACCAGGACAAATGATCACGAATTCGTCGCCGCCATACCTGATGATTATGTCTTGGGGCCTGGCGGTGGAAATGAGAGCTTTGGTTACGTCAACCAGCACCCTGTCCCCCGCTTCATGTCCGAAGGTGTCGTTGACCATCTTGAGCCCGTCCAGGTCGATGAATATAAAGCTGCACGGCGTATAGGCAGCCGCCAATTTGGGGAATTCGCTATTGAGCCAGTCCTCAAGGTACCTGTAATTTAGCGCTTTAGTCAAAGGATCGGTACGGGATTCTTCGGTCCTCAGGTCCAGTTCTTTTTGGAACCGCATCAAGTGGGATACTGCAAGCACATGGGCAAAGGTTAGCAGAAGCCCGATGTTTCCGATGAAGAAGCAAAGCAGCGCGCTCGTCAGGGAGAGGAGGTACATAAGGGGGAGGAGGCAACGTCTGTTGGCGAGGAGCATCTGTTCAAAACATGCCCGCCAGCTCTCCTGCCGTTCCTTACATACTGCCTGGCTCACCAAGGTAATGTTGCACAGGTCGAATACGGCCATACCTACTACCATGGCGATTATTTCACAAGTTATCACATCTGGCGTGAGGCTTCTCACAAATCCGGTGGTGATGTTTGCCACTCCCAGGCTGATGGCCAGCTGCCCGCTGTTAAACAACGCGGTAAGCAGTGGCTTCCTCAGGAAAACAAGCTGGGAGAGCATTCCGGGAACTCCGGTTAGCACTGCTAAAGGAAGGCCGTAGCAATGGAGCGCAGCAAATAAGATAGGCCAGGTGGCATGGAATTCAGCTTTTGGCGAGATTTTTATAGGCTGATTGAAGCTTATGATTCCGAGTATTGCAAAAACCGCCGTGGTGTACGGGTCCGGAGGATCGTAGCCTATAAGCACCCACGCTGAAAAACCCAGCCCTACGCCTGCTATCAGGGTCATATATGCAATTAACCACTTCCGTGGGGTGCCGGTTAGCTGGGAAGAAATCCAGCGGTTATTCTGGGCAGCTTCAGGCCTGTTCACAACTTATACCTCCAATGGATTCAGGCAAGCGCCCTGTGTGGCAATCCCTGCCTTGAGAAACACCTTTCGCCTGTCTGAAAGTTTACATGACTTATGTAATTTGATCCAGTAAGTGCAAATTCACTTACCGGGCAAACAACACCATCTGGGTAGAATCGGCTCCTATAGGAATATCTTCATCTAAAGAGCCCTGTTCGTGAAAGACCTCCAGTCCGGCCATTTCAAGCATAAGCCTTAGTTCCCTGGGGAAATAGTACGCCATGGTTATCGAGTAAGATGCTTCTCTTAGCAGATTATGTTCCTCATCATATTCTTCGAGGTGGATCACATTGTGTTCCAGCTGGTTGACAAAATCGTATGTACTTGTAAACCTGTCGATAATCTTTGTGCCTGTGAGCGGGTGTTCGAAGGCGGCAATCCTCTCAACCCGGTTGATATCGACCATATAGGGGATATCTGGAATGCTGTTGTCCAGGATGAAAACGCCCGTAGGTTTGAGGTGGCGCTTGACACCTCTAAACATCTTAATGAGCGGTGCTGGTTCGAGGAAGTGGTTGATCATATTGCAAGGGGCGATGATTAAGTCAAATTTCCTGTCAAGCTTAAGTTGGGTGACGTCCTGCTTGACAATGGCCGCCTTGGCTTTCACAGACTCGTGTTCCAGCTCCAGCTTAGCTCGGCAACGGGCGATCATATCATCGGAATAATCTACTCCGGTGACGCTAAAGCCTGCCCTTGCCAAGGGTATCAGGATTCTGCCGGTGCCCGAGCCAAGCTCCAGGATATCAGGGCCGAACTTGCGGGCGAGTTCAATATATGAATCTACGTCGGTCAGGCCTGCGTGAAGTATATCGTAAAACTCGGTGAAGAAACCGCTGTACATTTCGTGCGCCATGTTTTCACCCCGGCTATGAAGTTAGTGCGTTCCCGGTAAGCCCATCAGCCAACAAGGTCCGGACCGGCTCAAATGAACGCCGGTGGATGGGGCACGGCCCCTTTTGCCTCAGCAGCTCTACATGTTCCTTGGTGCAATATCCTTTGTGTTTGGCAAAACCGTATCCGGGATATACCTTTTCAAACTCAGCCATGATCTTGTCCCGTATCACTTTGGCGATGATGGACGCGCATGCCACAGACGCTACCCTGCTGTCCGCCTTGATGAGCGCCTCCTGGTCTACTTCCAGTCCGGGTATGGGGCACCCGTCTACTACCACAAGGTTAGGCTTGTACCCTTTGAGCTCAAGCATTTGGAGGGCGCTTTTCATGGCTGAAAAAGTAGCTGCTACAATACCGAATTCGTCGATAAACCCGGCGGATCTAATGCCAACGCCTACGGCGAGGCTGGTTTCGAGTATATAATCAAAAAGCCTTTCGCGGGCTTTTTGGGTTAGTTGCTTGCTGTCGTTGAGATCGGGTATTCGTGGATGCGCAGGCAGGATTACCGCTGCCGCCACCAAGGGCCCTGCCACAGGCCCTCTTCCTGCTTCGTCTACCCCTGCTATGTAACGGGCCCTAGACCGCCTCAAGTCTTCCCATTCGTACATCTTGTTAACCCTAGTAGCTTCCGCAACGTGAGACTTCAATCGGTCCACTCCTCTGTAATGCCTGCTAATACTGTTTTCGCCATCGGGAGCTCATCTCCTTTTTTGGAGCCGGGGTAAAGGGCACGAGTTATTCGGGAGTTGGCGGGCTGTCTGCGTAACCTGACGTGAATACGAACATTTTCACGTCGTAGGTGGCCACGGTATGTCTGAATTTCGACGGCCAGTCAAACTCTTTCCATTGGGGCCAGGTCCTGAAGTGTCCGTGGATGGTCATCCCCAGGCCCAATATGTCTGATTCCATGGCAGTCAACTTGGTGAATACGCTACTTAAGAGGGATTCCAGCGTGCGTTCAGCTTGCTCCACGATTTCACTGTGGTAGCCAAGGGAAAGCTCTATTTCCCTGGCTGTGGTCTCCTCCATGGAAGCGGTAAGTCTCACCTTGAAGGTGACGTTTAACCTATCCCCGTCTATACTGGTCTTCCTTGTGACTGAACAGTGTTGGAATACCAGGGCAGCCATTCTTTGAGGAGCGCGGGGCATCACAATGCTAAGGAACCCCCTGGAGAAATTGCCGCTCAAGATGTTGGCGGCCATGGTTTCAATGGGGTCTAACGTGCCTACCATCTGCATTTTTGGGCCGCGTTTTTTGAACACAGCTGAACCCGCCAGTTTGATTATTTTGTCAGGAGTATCCCCCGCCTTTGACTCTTGCTGTCCCTCACCTGAATCAGCTTCTTCCGGTTGTCCTCCTATGGATTCAATGGGGGAGGTAAGCGAGAGATACGGAGTCCACGGCTCGATTTGGCCTGTTCCGTAAGCTACCAGGAAGTCGTAGACTGAGGTAAACGGGCATATGCCCAATTCCTGGTGGCAGCTGTCGATAAGTTTTACCAGGTAGTCAGAGGGTTCGGTTTCTTCAGGTACGCTGAAGTTCCTGATGAACTCAGAGGCGCTGCCTTGGCATACCGCTACCAAAGTGTTCCGCCGGAATTCCAAGTTGCGGGAAAAGACGTCAAGTATCACCCCTGCATCTTCCTTGGCCAGGTCTTCCCCGAGTATCACTACTTGTGTATGGGCAGTGGTGACCCTCCTGGAAGTCATGGTGGTCATCCGGCCGAGCCCGTCCAGGAGGCTGTCGCATTCCACTGAGACAATGAAGGATGTGGAGGTGCCTCCTGACCCCATCGTGTCACCGCTCCGCATCTTTCTCGGCAGGGCAATGGCTGCTGTGGCCAAAAGCTTCCGGTGGGTGCCCTTGTCTACCCCTAAAATGGTAACAAGCGACAATTGCTCAAGCTCATGCCTCCCGTAGCAGCCGCAGATACCGGCACCCAAGAAGGCTGCAAGCAACAGGAGCCCTATTATCCGTGGAAGTTTGGAAAAACCAAGCCTGCCTATGGTTGTTCCTCTCCTTGCGGCCGGGATAGTTGGCCTGGCGTGTCCTCTGAGTATTCCGGGCTTTGTATGAGTGCCCCGAGGGTTTGAGATATCCGGGCAGCTGCCTTTTCAGTGCCACGGACTTTAGCGACAAGGTACAGCACAGGCCCTAACACTACGCTAAACGATCCCAGGTAAGTGTATACGGCTGAAAGCAGCCTGCCTGCAGCATGGATGGAAGTTGGCAAAGCTGCAATCCCGAATGTCAGAAGCCCCACCCCGGGCACCAGGGGCCTGTAAGTACGGGTGTTCATCAGCTGGCATAGGAGCACAAGGGTTACCATATAGCATGTACTTGCGTGGACTGCAGAGGCAAAGAACCATGTAAACGTGAACAGGGCTTCGATTTTCTGGAGAAAGCGCCCCAGGTAAACCGTGCGGGCAATTACTCCCAGAGCAATCACGTGCCTGGTGTTTTCAGGATAGGGGAGGATTGCCGAGACCAGTATTACAGAAGCCATCATGAACAGGGTAGCCACGCTTAGCCCGGTAAACGCCGCCTTGGGAAGCTGATCCGGGTTCCTGAGGTACGACTTGAAAATGGCTGCCATGGCAATTCCCCCGTATATCCCAAACTGGACCGCAGCCTCCCTGAGTATTGAGGGGAACCCCATGCCCAACACCGGGTGAAGGTGGCGAATGTCAAAAATCCTGTATGAACCCAGGCCTACAATGACGATGGTAAGCACGATCAGCGGATAGAAGAAGATAGCCGCCCTGGCTACAGTTTCTAACCCTAACCATGCTGCGTAGATCGATGAAATCACTACGATAACTATGAGTATTTCGATGGGGAACTCAGGCAACAGGCCGATCACGGCGCCTCCGGCAAACACCCGCACGCTAAATGATGTGACCAGCACAAAATACACAGTGACTGCCAGCACTGTCAGGTCCCCCATGACCCTGCCCAGGGTAAGCCGGACAGAAGGGACAAAACCCAGGTTGCCGGTGGCTTTGCACCACCCTACCCATCCCCATAGCCCGACGGCTGCCAATACCCCGGAAAACGCAATGGTGAGCCATGCGCCCGTACCTATCCTCTTGGTGATGTAAGAAGGCAGGGTGAGGAATACCTTGGTCGCTATCAGGAAACCAAGAATTACGGTAAACTGGTCTGAATCCAGGTGGCCTAGCTTTATCACATCAAATTGGGATGCAAGTGCTTTGCGCTCGCCAGAGGGGTTCATGTTTGATTATCCTCCTGGGTTTGGTGAGATTCTATGTCCCATCGCCTGGCTATGTCAGGTTGCCGCTTTAGATCTTTAGGCCTCAAGAACTTGGGCCGGCTTTCTATGGTCCAGGTGGGCCCGATGGTAAACACATCGGCCCCTGTACGTTGCTTGGGAGCAATGGGCGCAAACAAGGGTACCCCGAGACTTGTTATTGAAGCCAGCCTGCAAAACATGACATATATAGTGGCCACAATCCCGAAAAGCCCGAGCAGCGAGCCGGCGAGGATGAAAATGGCCGTAGCTACACGTATTAGCATTCCTACCTCCAGGTTGGGTATGGTGAAAGACGCCACCCCGGTTATGGCGATGATAATTACCATGATGGGGCTTACCAAAGAAGCTGACACTGCTGCTTCCCCTATCAAAAGAGCCCCTACTATGCCTATGGTTGGCCCGAAGGGGGAGGGTATTCTTATCCCGGCCTCGCGTATGAGTTCAAACCCGAAATACATGAGCAGCACTTCCAGAGGCAAAGGTATTGGCACCATTTCCCTGGATGCGGCAATTGAAAACAGCAGCACGGTAGGGATCATCTCATGGTGGTAGTTGGTTATGGCGATATACGTACCGGGGAGGAGCACTGCTATCAGCAAGGCTATTACCCGGATCATCCTTAGTACGTTACCGTAGGGCCAGCGCACGTAATAGTCTTCAGGGCTGTGGAGAAAGGCGGAAAAAGTGACCGGGGCAACCAGGGCAAACGGGTCCCCGGCCACCAAGATCGCAACTGCCCCTTCCAAGATAAAATGGGCAGCCCTGTCTGGTCTCTCAGTGCTGATCATCGTGGGAAGCAGGCTATGGCTGGTCTCAATGAGTTGTTCCAGGCTGCCGCTGCTCAGCACGGCATCCATATCTATGGACTTGATTCTCCGCCTCACTTCGTTGACCAGTTTGTCATTGGCGATCCCGGCCATGTAGACCACGGCGCATTGGGTCCTGGTTCTCCGCCCCACCTCAATATTTTCGACCACAAGGTCCGGCGAGCGGATCATTGACCTTAGCAAGCCCGTATTAGCCCTGAGTACTTCAATGAAGCCCTGCTGCGGGCCCCTGACGATGCGTTCAGAGACGGCTCCTTGCACTGAGCGGTGTTCCCAACCCTTAGTCTCGACGATGAGTGCCCTGTTCTGCCCCTGTATGAGCACTACGGTATCCCCTGAGACCATGGCTTCCACGCATTCCTCAACTGTGTGCTTTACTTCAACCTGGGTGCTTGCCAAAAGTGCGTCCTTGATCTGGGCCACAGGGTCACGGTCATGGGTTTGGCGTATGGATGATAGAAGCATTAACGGCTTGAGCACTGAGGTCGTCACTTTATCGGAACATGCCAGGCCCTCAATAAAAGCTATAACCACCCGGACGTTGGGATTGGCGCAGCATACTTCCCTTATCACCACGTCTGATGAGTCGGGAAGGTGAAAGGTTTTGCTGAGTTGCTCAACGTTGGTATCCAGGTCCTTTGACCATAGTGTGCCTTGGTGTTGCGTATCAGGTTGCCTAATCTGTTTGGCGGGACGTTCCCCTAAGGAAAAGGTAACCCTTTCTGAGCGTCCCCGTTTGGGGAGAAACAGTCCTGCGATTTTCTGCAAGGGCCCGGGAATTCTCAAGACACTTATCACTCCACCATAAACCTGCAAACCTGCTTCAGTCTTTAATGATTCCCGCGGCCTGACAGGGTTATGAATCTAGATCACCCGGCGAACAACTTCCCTCGATTGCCAAAATATGTTAATATTCGCTATGGAATGGCAGAACTTGTTGAAAACTCAAGCTTTTGGGAGGCCGTATGGGAGGTATTTGTGTTTGGATCGAGTATTGGAGAAGCTGGCTTCGCAGCTGGAACGCAAGTTCCGCCCGGAAAACGGGGGCTCTGACAGGGAGTGGCGGAGCACTGCGCTTGAGGAAGCCAAGTCCATTCTAGATTTGTGCCGGAAACAAGGGATTAGCGTTATCAGCACTGACCATCCTGAATACCCAGAAAATCTCAGGAGTGTACGTGATTGTCCGGAACTACTTTTCGTCAAAGGGCGGCTAACCCCGGCTGACCGGATTGCCGTGGCCATGGTGGGAACCAGGAATCCTACAGCGGTGGGACAATCGGTTGCAGTGGAGCTTGCTACCGAACTTGCGGCCGCGGGAGTGACCATAGTTTCAGGCTTAGCATATGGCATTGACGCATGTGTCCACAAAGCTGCCTTGGATGCCAAGGGGAGGACCATAGCATGTCTGGGGCAAGGAGTTGACCTTGTGTATCCCAAAGCCAACTGGGCGCTCTACAGGGACATCCCTAACGCAGGGGCACTGGTGTCTGAGTACTTGCCGGGCACCCGGCCCAAGCCGTGGCACTTCCCTCAGAGAAACAGGTTGATTTCAGGCTTGTCCCTGGGGGTGGTAGTAGTAGAAGCCGGACTTAGGTCGGGAGCGCTTATCACTGCGGATTGGGCACTAAAGCAGGGACGTCCTGTGATGGCGGTGCCGGGAAGCGTAAAATCCCGCGCCAGCCAGGGAACCAACCGCCTGATCCAGGAGGGGGCATATCTGGCAACTTGTGCTGAAGATGTGCTATCCTTTCTCAGAAAAGATAATGAGTATGTCCCGCAGCCGGAGACGGCGGGGCCGGTCCAACGCGTGTCGTTGGAGGAAGCTCTTGTGCTAAACTGTTTGACACAGCACGAATCTGTGGAGGAGATCTGCGACAATCTCAAGGAGATACCGGTGCACAGGACTATGTCACTGCTTGCGTCCCTTGAGGTGAAAGGATATATAAAGTCGGTTGCAGGCGGTAAGTACTTGCTGACTCCTGCAGGGCAGAAGGTAATCACTTAAGAAGGTGGGAATCTTAGCCATGACCAAACAATCGAAACGCCCGCTCATCATAGTAGAATCGCCTACCAAGGCAAGGACTATTTCCAGGTTTATGAAAGCCAAGTATGACGTCAAAGCTTCTATGGGCCATGTGAGGGATCTCCCCAAGAGCAAGCTTGGGGTCGACATAGAAAACGGATTTAAGCCGCAGTACATCACAATAAGAGGTAAAGGCAAGGTCATCAAAGAACTCAAGGAAGCTGCCAAGCAGGCTTCAGATGTTTACCTGGCTACCGACCCTGACAGGGAAGGGGAAGCCATATCATGGCACCTGTGCCATGTGCTTGACATCGAGCCGCAACAAGCCAGGAGGGTAACCTTTCACGAAATTACCGAAAACGCCGTTAAGGAAGCTTTTAGGAACCCTATGCCCATCAAGCAGAGCCTGGTAGATGCCCAGCAGGCCAGACGTATCCTTGACAGGCTGGTGGGCTATACTCTCAGCCCTCTGCTTTGGAAAAAAGTGAAGCCCGGACTTTCGGCGGGCAGGGTTCAGTCTGCGGCACTCAGGTTGATTGTAGACAGGGAAATTGAGATTGAGACTTTTCAACCCGAGGAATATTGGACCATTGAAGCCCTGTTGCAAGGGGAAAAAGGCTTGGTAAAGGCCAAGTACTACGGGTACGACGGCAAGAAGCGTGATCTTAGGCACCGCCAAGATGTGGACCAGGTACTCCAAGGGATAGAGGGCGCACAGTTTATTGTTACCTCAGTCCAGCCCAAAGAAAGGCGCAAGAACCCGCCGCTGCCTTTTACCACTTCCACGCTGCAACAGGAGGCATCGAGGAAGCTGGGGTTTACTGTGAGGAAGACCATGAGCGTCGCCCAGACCCTCTATGAAGGGGTAGAGTTGGGAGAACAAGGGTACGCAGGTCTTATAACCTACATGCGGACAGACTCAACCAGGGTGTCGCCGGTTGCCGTCAAAGAGGCAAGGCAGTACATTGAAGGGGTTTTCGGGAAGGAATATATAGGCAGGGACAGGAAACGCAAATCGGCACCAGGTGCCCAGGACGCCCACGAGGCCATAAGGCCTACGGAAGTACGTCGGCTGCCTTCGGAAATCAAGAAGTACTTGACCGAAGACCAATACAAGCTCTACGAGCTTATATGGAATAGGTTCGTTGCAAGCCAAATGGCTGCTGCTGTCTACGATACAGTCACGTGCGATATCGAAGCCAACAAACATGTTTTCAGGGCTACCGGATCGCGGCTTGCGTTTCCCGGTTTCACCAAATTGTATGAAGAAGGAGAAGACAACCCGGAAGAACCGGCTGAGGAAATAATACCACTCTCAGTAAATGAAAGACTAGAACTTAAGCAGCTAGACCCGCAACAGCATTTCACCCAGCCTCCCCAAAGATATACAGAGGCTTCGCTGGTAAAAACGCTTGAGCAAAACGGCATCGGTAGGCCATCAACTTACGCCCCGATTATTGCCACCTTAACTGAGAGGGAATACGTGGTGAGGGAGAAGCGGCGCCTGGTCCCGACAGAACTTGGACGGCTGGTGGATTCGATCCTGAGGGAGCATTTCCCGTCCATTGTGGATGTGGGCTTTACTGCTGACATGGAAAAGCGGTTAGATGCCATCGAAGCAGGCTCATCCAGGTGGGAACAGGTTATCGGTGAGTTTTGGGAGCCATTCAAAGAGCAGTTAGAAAAGGCCGAACAGCAAATACAACGGGTGAAGCTCCAGGATGAACTTGCCGGGGAGGATTGCGAAAAGTGCGGCAGGCCAATGGTCATAAAGCGGAGCCGCTACGGTAAGTTTATTGCTTGTTCAGGGTATCCTGAGTGTAAGAATACAAAGCCATATGTGGAAAGAACAGGTGCCGTGTGTCCCAGATGCAAAGGAGATATTGTTGTCCGCAGATCCAGGAAGGGAAGGGTGTTTTACGGTTGCCTCAACTACCCTGATTGCGACTTTGTGTCATGGAGCCGGCCGGTACCAGACAAGAGCTGTCCGGTGTGCGGTTGTTTCTTGGTTGAAGCCAGAGGCAGGTCCAAAGGATACCGTTGCGGCAATCCTGAATGCTCCTACACCGAGAAAAGCTAAGAATATTTTGAAAATAGTTGATGCAGGGCCGGCTAAAGTGATAATATAGCTTTATGCAGCATAATTCCTGGGAAGGCGGTCCGATGACATATTCGCTGGTCCAACTCAAAGAGGATTTTCTTGTAGAAACAAGCGTTTCCAAGACCCAAAGCATCAACACTGTCAAGTCTTACTCGCAAGACCTTGACCAGTTTTTTGATTTTCTAAGCGAAAAGGCCTGTGGCAAGCAGCTTGAAGACTTGACCCCGGCCGATCTTAAGCCGGAACACATCCGGAGGTTTGCAGTACACCTGGGGAGGCAGGCGTACAAAGGCTCCACTATTTCCCGGAAACTCTCTGCTGTAAGGAGCTTTTGCCGGTTTCTCACACGCAGGGGTGCGGTTGACGAAAACCCGGCAAAGGGAGTTTCAGCCCGGAAGACCCACGCCTACCTGCCCAAAGTGCTTTCTCAGGAGGATATTGCCCGGATCATATCAGTTATCGACACCGCCACTCCTTTGGGGATGCGTGACCGCGCCATCATAGAATTGCTCTACGGATCAGGCTTGCGGGTCAGCGAACTGGCCTCGCTCAACGTGGGAGACATTGATTACTCCTTAGGATTTGTTCAAGTTACCGGGAAGGGCGGCAAGGAAAGGTTTGTACCCCTTGGTTCCATAGCTTTAGATGCCCTTGGACGCTACTTGGATGAGGGGCGGCCTGTGCTTGAGCAGAAGCACCCGAAACAGAGCCAGGAGCTTTCATTGATGAGACAACCTCTATTTCTCAACAGGCTCGGCAAGCGGTTGTCAGACAGATCCATCAGGCGGATCCTATATAAGTATATCCTGCTTGCCGGCATTGATCCCAAAGGCCTATCCCCTCATACCCTGAGGCATTCCTTTGCGACGCACCTTCTGTCAGGGGGTGCTGATCTACGTTCGGTTCAGGAAATGCTAGGGCACTCAAGCATCAAGACTACCCAGATCTACACCCACGTTATGCCCGAGCGTTTGAGGCAGGTGTACAAGAGCGCCCACCCGAGGGCCCGGGGGAACCAAGCTAAGGCGCAGCGCGTGGCGGGGGAAACACCATCGGAAAGGGGCGGAAAACATGACGGGTCATCATGAGCCACGGATCCTCAGCACCACAATTTTGGCCGTAAGGGCACGTGGCAAGGCGGCCATGGCCGGGGATGGCCAGGTTACCCTTGAAACCAACCATACTATCCTTAAAGCGACTGCAAGAAAGGTAAGGAAACTTTATAAAGATTCAGTCATTGCCGGGTTTGCAGGTTCAGTGGGAGATGCGCTCACCCTGTTTGATAAACTGGAGGGCTATCTTGAAGAAAACCGTGGTGATCTGCTAAAATCTACAGTTAATCTTGCTAAAGAATGGCGTACCGACAGGGTGTTGAGACAGTTAAAAGCAATGCTGCTTTGTATGGATAAAAACCACTTGCTGCTGGTCTCCGGCACGGGTGAAGTAATAGAGCCTGATGAACCGGTTCTGGCAATAGGTTCGGGAGGGGCATATGCGACGGCAGCTGCCAAAGCGCTCCTTAAGTTCACAAATATGGATGCGGCTGACATAGCCAGGGAATCTTTGAAGATAGCGGCATCTATATGCATATATACTAACGACAACATTGTGGTCGAAGAACTGGCATAAAGTATAACGTTGCCCGTTTCATGGGGGTTGGTGTGCTATGGAAGAGTTGACTCCTCGGGAGATAGTAGCGGAATTGGATAAATACATAGTGGGACAGGACCAGGCCAAACGTGCGGTTGCCATAGCTCTTAGGAACAGGTTGAGAAGGCAGAAGGTTGCAGGTGACTTGCAGGACGACATCATTCCTAAGAACATCCTGATGATTGGCCCTACCGGAGTGGGCAAGACCGAAATCTGCAGGAGACTGGCCAAGCTGGTAAACGCGCCTTTTGTGAAAGTCGAAGCTTCTAAGTTCACCGAAGTGGGATACGTGGGCCGGGATGTAGAGTCGATAGTTCGGGATCTTGTAGAAAATGCCGTGAGCATGGTGCGGAAGGAAAACATCCAACAGGTCCGGGACAAAGCGGAGGCCTTGGCGGAAGAGCGCCTTGTTGACATCCTGTGTCCCATGCCAAAGAGGCGGAGGACTGCACCTAATCCCTTTGAAGTATTGTTTAACCCTGTGCAGCAAGAACAAGAGCACGATGAGGAAGATGAGTTCAACGAGAAGGTACGCCGGGCTCGTGCCAGGAGACAGATAATTCGCGAGCAGCTTAAGAGCGGGGAACTTGAAGATCAAGAGATTGAAATCGAAGTGGCGGATACATCCGCCCCCCGGGTCGAGTTCTTCGACGGCGTAGGCATGCAAGAAATGGAGATCAACATGCAAGACCTGTTCGGGGGCCTTTTGCCCAAGCGGACCAAGAAGCGGAGGGTTCCGATACGGGAAGCCCGGAGAATCCTCACACAGGAAGAAGCCGGCAAGCTTGTTGACGAAGATACCATCGTCGCAGAAGCCATAAGACGGTGTGAAAAACTAGGGATAGTATTCCTTGATGAGCTCGACAAGATCGCCGGAAGGGAGGCCGGTGCAGGGCCTGATGTTTCCCGGGAAGGGGTCCAGAGAGACCTGTTGCCCATCGTCGAAGGCACAACGGTGATAACCAAGTATGGGCCCGTAAGGACAGACCATATATTGTTCATAGGCGCCGGGGCGTTCCACGTGAGCAAGCCATCGGACCTCATCCCTGAACTGCAAGGCCGGTTTCCCATAAGGGTTGAGCTGGATGCGCTTGACGAAGAAGATTTTGTGAGGATCCTCACAGAACCTGAAAACTCACTTACCCGCCAGTACAAGGCCTTGCTCGAGACAGATGGGGTGCAGCTTGAGTTCACTCCCGACGGCATAAGGGAAATTGCCAGGATGGCGTTTGAAGTGAATCAAAAGAGCGAGAACATTGGCGCCAGACGGCTCCATACGGTGATGGAAAAACTGCTGGAGGAAGTACTGTTTGAGGCGCCTGACGGCATGCAAGGAAAAGTGGTGGTGGATAGGGGGTACGTGCAGGATAGATTAAAAGACCTGGTGCAAGACACAGACCTTACCAGGTATATCTTGTAGGGTATATGGAAAGGGAGAGAAGAAGGCAATGCAAACACTGCTTGAGAAAACGCGCAAGATGAACCAACTGCTACGGATCGCAGCAACAGAAGTAGACTTCCAGGCAAGTGCGAGGGTGCTCCGGGATTCACTAGAGTGTAATGTTTATATTTTGGACAAACTAGGTCATATCCTAGGCTATTCACTTGTAGATGATTTTGATTGCGAAGTAATGAAAAACCAGGTGCTCAAACAAAGTGAGTTCCCGGATTCTTACGCAGAGCGGCTGTACATGTACAAGGATACCGCTGCAAATGTCCAGCATGATACCGACAAGTGCGTATTTGGCGAGGAATACGAATGTCCGTATAAGGGCAAGTGCACCACAATAGTGCCGGTTATCGCAGGCGGGGACAGGCTCGGGACCCTTGTGTTGGCGAGGACGTCCAGGCCGCTGGACACTGCCGATCTTATACTTGCCGAACATGCAGCCACTGTGGCTGCCATGGAAATGATAAGGTACAGGCAAGAGAGTGTGGAAGAAGAGAGCCGGCAGCGGGCGGCAGTTCAGGTGGCTTTGGGAACCTTGTCGTTTTCTGAGCTTAACGCCATGAAACATATTTTCGAGGAACTCGGCGGGACCGAGGGTTGCCTAGTGGCTTCCAAGGTGGCCGACCGGGTCGGGATCACCCGCTCAGTCATAGTCAACGCCTTGCGCAAGTTTGAATCTGCAGGGGTCATCGAGTCCCGGTCCTTGGGTATGAAAGGGACGTACATCAAGGTACTAAACCCCAAACTTCTGGAAGAACTGAAAAAACTAAGATAAATTCGATCTTTTTCGATACAAAAAGAAGGAATTTGTCCTCTTGTGTCGAAGGTGACAAGCTAGACAACCAAAAAAGGGAAAATCCTGGTTACCGCAAACCGATAAAGGCAAATCTGTCTAAAGGCAGAGACGCAAAGCCACGGGTCTAAGGCAGGAAGAAAACCCCTTCCTGCTATGATAGCCGGGCTACCGAAGGGCGGTAGCTTAATTGCTACTGATTTTTGAACCTTCCGGTTTTGCGGAAGGTTTTTGGTTTATAAGGGGGGGGTTGATGTGAGCATAACCCAAATCATGCAGAAGGCGCTCACCGGTGCGTGGCTGCGGCACGAAGTCCTGGCCAACAACATAGCCAACAGCGATACGCCCGGTTACAAAGCGGCAAGGGTCAATTTTGAAGACTATTTGTATGATGCCCTCCGGCCGCGCATAAGGTTGGCTGTTACCAATCCCATGCACGTGCGCGAGAGATATCCTGATACCATTGCCGTCACCCTCGACACGACCAGCTTTACCCCGGATGGGAACAGCGTAGATATCGACAGGGAAATGGCAGAAGTGTCTGCCAATGCCTACTACTACACTGCAGTATCCCGCCAGTTGACCGCAGAGTTCTCGCTGCTCAGACGAGCTATCACTGAAGGGAGGAGGTAATAGGTGAGGATATTTTCTTCCATGGAAACAAGTGCATCCGGGCTTACTGCTCAAAGGCTACGGCTTGATGTTATAGCATCAAACCTGGCCAATGCCGAAAGTACCAGGACAGAAAGCGGGGGGCCGTACCGGCGGAAAATCACCCTGTTTTCCCCGAGGACGCAAGACCGCTTCCCTTTCAGGACAATATTGCTTTCAAAGATTCCGGGTGCACAAGTACCATCCTATCCTTTAGGCGTACAGGTAACGGGTGTTGTTGAGGATGAATCACCTCTGCGCAGGGTTTATGTTCCAGGACACCCTGACGCCGATGCTGACGGGTACGTCACTTATCCCAACGTAAACGTGGTTACTGAAATGGTGGATATGATGGCAGCGACCAGGTCCTACGAAGCAAACGTTACAGCCATGGAAGCTGCCAAAGCCATGATACAGAGAGCACTGGACATGTTCAGATCATAGAGGAGCGGTGCCACGGCTCATGGCGGAACAGGTGTGACATGACGAAGGTTATCGCTGATCGGGGGGTAGCAAAATGTTGATCAGGCCTATTTCCGTTCCGGTTACCGGACCGTCTGTACAAGACCGCAATACCGGCTCAAATTCAGGCGTTTCCTTCAACGATGTGCTCAGACACACCTTCAACATGCTTGAGAACCTCGACAAGGAGCTTGTAGCTTCTCAAATCGACCTGGTGACAGGAAATGCCCGTGATATGCACACAGCAGTGCTCGCTGCTGAGAAGGCCAGCCTTGCTTTGGACCTTGTAATCGCCGTGAGAAACAAAGCTATCGAAGCCTACCAGGAAATCATGAGGATGCCGCTGTAGCTGGGCGCAAAGGTGGGGGTAATTTCCAATGCCAGAGTTCGTAACATCTATCACCAGTGGTATTAAGCAGACCTGGTCCGGGCTAAACAAGACCCAACAACGGGTAGTCTTGGCAGGAGGCGTTATCGCGCTGGCCGTCCTTATAGCTATTGTAATGTATTCCACAAGGGGCCCTGTTTACGAAATCTTGTGGTCCAACCTGGATCCAACCGACGCAGGCGCCATAGTGAGCGAACTCGAGAAGCAAGGCGTGCCTTACGAACTTACCGACGGCGGGCGTACTATCAAAGTGCCTGGGGACAGAGTTCACAGGGTCAGATTGTCCTTGGCAACTATGGGGCTTCCGTCGTCAGGTATCGTGGGCTTCGAGGCAGTGGGTTCAACCGGCATCTGGGCAACTGATTTTGAACGGCGGGTCCAGTACATAAGGGCACTGTCAGGTGAGCTCACCCGGACCATCAAGGCGTTGTCAGGAGTTGAGGATGCCAGAGTCCACATTGCGTTGCCGGAAGAGACGGTGTTTGTATCCCAGAGGCAGCAGCCTACTGCATCTGTGCTGGTCAAGACCAGGCCTGGCCACAATCTTTCAACTGAGTCTGTCCGGGGAATCATGAACCTGGTGTCCCGGGCAGTGGAAGGCCTTGCGCCGGAGAACGTCACCGTAGTGGATGCTTCAGGCAAGCTTTTGTCCAAAGATGTGTCTTACGGCGAAGGCTTGGAAGACATCTCCATGAACTCCGTGCTTGAACTTACCTTTGCTGCAGAAAGGGAGTTGGAAAACAGGCTGCTTAGCTTGCTTACCCCTGTGCTGGGCGCAGGGAACGTGGTATGTCAAGTCCGTGCCGAACTCAACCTGGATCAGATAAAGATCACCGATACCACCTACGAGTCTGAACCTCCCGGGGTGCTCAGGAGCACCCAGGAAACCACTGAGATGTACCAAGGTACAGGGTCGCCGCCCGGCGGACAAGCCGGGGCACTTGACGTGCCTTCGTACTCATTTGCGGGACAAGGTGAATCCCAATATCAGCGTACAGAGGTGCTCCGCAACTACGAGGTCAACGAGAGGGTTACAGAGACCATGATAGTCCCGGGAGCAATCAAAAAACTGTCGGTGGCGGTTGTGGTGAACAAGAACCTCAATGAAGCCGAGCGGGACATGATCACCGAAACGGTTACCGCGGCCTTGGGGCTGGATCCCACCCGGCAGGACCAAATCTCGGTGACCGGGATGCTGTTCGATACTACCTTGGCTGAAATCTTTGATGGCGAGCCTGCTCCTGCTGAAGGTTTGCCCCGGGTTTACATGTACGCCATTGCGGTTGCGGCGGCGCTGGTGGTGGGCACCATTATCATGTTGATTGTCAGGCGCAGGCGTGAGGCCGAGTTGCAAGCCTTGCTGGACCAGGAACCGTCTGCCGCTTTGGAAAGTGCGCCTGCCGTGTCTCCTGAGCTTCTGGCCAGGCAAAGGCACAGGGAGAACGTGGAGAGGCTGGCCCGCACCAATCCGCAGCTGGTTGCCACCTTGATCAAGTCGTGGCTCTTGGAGGATGAGAGATAATGAGCAGTTACATCGGCGATTTGTCAGGCAGGGAAAAGGCGGCAATATTGCTTATTACCTTGGGACCGGATCTTTCAGCCCAGGTGATGAGGCATCTCAGGGAAGAAGATATCGACGTGCTCACCTTGGAGATTGCTTCCAGGCGCAAGGTCGATCAGGAGGTAAAAGATAAGGTACTTGAGGAATTTAACGAGATGTGCATCGCCCAGGAGTACCTGGAAGAGGGCGGCATTGAATATGCAAAAAAACTTCTGGAAAAAGCTCTGGGCCCGGATCAAGCGCAGGCTGTGCTCAAGAGGCTTACTTCATCTCTGCAGGTCAAACCGTTCGACACCGTGAGAAAATCTGACGGTGCCCAGATACTCAACTTCCTTGAGAGCGAATCTCCTCAGACGATAGCGCTGGTGCTGAGCTATCTCACGCCATCCCAGGCGGCCTCGATCCTGGCATCGTTAGAGCCAGACCTTCAGGTGGAAGTAGCCCGGCGGATTTCTTTGATGGAACGGACAAGCCCTGACGTAGTCAAAGAAATCGAACGTATCCTGGAGCGAAAAGTGCTTTCATTAGCAGGGCAAGACTACACCCAGGCCGGTGGGCTCGGTACCATCGTGGATATCCTCAACAACGTTGACCGGCAGACTGAAAGGACGATCCTGGGAGCCTTGGAGATGGAGTCTCCCGAACTGGCTGAAGAGATTAAACGCCGTATGTTCCTGTTTGAGGACATTATCTATCTCGATGACAGATCCATGCAGCGGCTGCTTAGGGATGTTGACCTCAACAGGGATCTCCCCTTGGCGCTTAAGAACGCGTCAGAAGAAGTGAGAAGCAAGTTCTTCAGGAACATGTCGTCCCGCGCAGTAGAGACTTTGAAAGAAAGCATCGATTACCTAGGGCCTGTAAGGTTGCGCGATGTAGAAGAAGCCCAGCAACGCATCGTCTCGCTGATACGCCGGCTTGAAGAGCAAGGCGAAATCATCATCGGCAGGGGAGGAGGCGACGAGATCATTGTCTAGGGTATTTAGGGTAGCTGCAGGCGGTTCTGTGTGGATCCCTGCTTTTCACACACAAGTGATAGAAGATGAGCCTTTGGATATGGATACTCAAGCCTTCGAGGCCTCCTGGGCAGAGTTGCTGGAGCAGGCACGGCGCGAAGCTGCGGCCATAAAGCGGAAAGCACATGAAGAGGCCGGACTGATTCTAAAGAAAGCAAGGCAGGAGGCAGCAGAATACCGCAAGCAAGCAGAGCGGGAAGGTTTCGACACCGGTTACAAGGCCGGGCTTAGCAAGGGGCTTGATGAAGCCCAGAAGCTTGTGGACCAGGCCAAACAAGCACTGGCGGCTTCCCGGGAGGCCTATGGCAAATACATAAGGGATGCAGAGCCTAAACTCCTTGCCCTTGCATTGGAGGTTGCCAAGAAGGTTGTGGGTGAAGCACTTCACCATGACCCCGAGCGCATCATGTCCATGCTGAGGCAAGGCATAGAAGCGATGGGGGACGAACGCAGGTTTCAACTGCTGGTTAACCCCAGGCTGGTGGCGTTTGTGGAAGGCACAAAGCAAGGGCTTGAGCGGGAATTTGGGGTTGAGATCACCGAAGTGATCGGGGACCCCTCAATCGCCGCCGGAGCGGTACTGGAGACTCCCTCGGGGCAGATCGATGTCACCGTAGACACCCAAATTGAGAACCTGGCTAAGGCCATAGGAGAGGCAAGGAACTGCGTGGGGGAACAGCTATCATGATACAGCTTGAGCACGAGCAGTACATCGAAACTATCAGGCAGGCCAGGACCCTTACCTTCCGGGGGACCGTAGAGAACATCATCGGGCTCCTGATTGAGGCTTCCGGGCCCAAGGCGAAAATAGGTGAGATCTGCAAGCTCATCCCAGACAGCGGAGTGCCTATCCTCGGCGAAGTAGTGGGGTTCAGGGGCAACAGGGTGCTGCTCATGCCTTTCGGCGATGCCACGGGTATATCCCCGGGTTCACTGGTCATAGCTACCGGGCGCGAGTTGGAGGTTCAGGTAGGCCAACAAATGCTTGGTAGGATTACAGATGCCCTGGGGTTTCCCATAGACGGAAAACCTGCTTGGCCTGTGGAGTCATACTACCCGGTAATGGAGAGGCCCCCGGCGCCCCTTGAGCGCCAGCTTATCGACAAACCCCTCGCCACGGGCGTGAGGTCAATCGACATGCTCCTCACCCTGGGAGAAGGGCAAAGGATTGGCATATTTTCCGGCTCAGGTGTGGGGAAGTCGACCCTTATGGGTATGATCGCCCGAAATACTTCCAGCGACGTAAACGTCATAGCCCTCATCGGTGAACGGGGCCGGGAAGTGAGGGAATTCATCGAGAAAGACCTGGGAGAAGCGGGCCTTAAGCGTTCAGTGGTAGTGGTGGCTACTTCAGATGAACCTGCTTTGTTGCGGATAAAAGCTCCGTGGGTTGCCACGGCGATTGCAGAGTATTTCCGTGACCAGGGGCTAAGCGTGCTGCTTATGATGGATTCAATCACCAGGTGGTGCATGGCCCTCAGGGAGGTGGGGCTTGCCATCGGGGAACCGCCCACCACCAGGGGATACACTCCGTCGGTATTTGCCAACCTGCCTAAGCTCCTGGAGCGGGCAGGCAAAGGCAACAGGGGCAGTATCACCGGCATCTACACCGTGCTGGTTGAAGGCGACGATATGGACGAGCCCATCGCCGACGCGGCCAGGGGAATACTAGACGGCCACGTGGTATTGTCCAGGGAGCTTGCCCAGCTTGGGCATTTTCCTGCAGTAGATGTGCTGGCCTCAGTGTCCAGGCTTATGAAAGCCGTGGTTTCCCCCGAGCATCAGGAGTACGCAAGCAAAGTCAGGAGCGTGCTGGCTACATACAAGAAAGCCGAAGACTTGGTCAATATCGGTGCCTACGTGGAAGGCTCAAACCCGCGGATTGATTATGCGCTCAAATACATTGATAAAGTAAATGCCTTCCTGCGCCAGGGGATACATGAATCGGTAACTTTCCATGAGGCAGCGGCGGAGCTCAAGCGGATTTTTCAGGAAGACCAGTAAGGCTGTTCAATTAGGCGGAATCTACCGATAAAAGACTGAGGGAGGACAATTGAGGAAGTTTAGGTTTCCTCTGGAAAAAGTGCTGGAGGTACGGGAGTTGCGGAAACTCATCGCCGAGGAAAAGCTGGCGGCCTTGCTCGGCGAGATGTACCGGATCGAGAAGGCACTGGAGGATACCCGGGCTATAGCTGCCAGGAACCAAGGGTATCTAAGGCACCACATATCGGGGCGTCTAGACCTGGATAAGGTGCAAGATGCGCTTGTGTTCCGGACGGCGATAAACATGCAGATCAATGAGATCGAAGATGCCCTCTCCCGGAAGACGGCAGAGGTAAGACAAGCCCAACAGGAGGTGGTGTTAAGGCACCAGGAGATGAAAACGCTCCAGCGGCTTAAGGAAAAGCAGCTGGCAAACTACAAGCAAATGTACTGGTGGGAACACAGCAAGCAATTGGATGAAATTGCAACCATGCGTTTCGCCAGGGAACAGAATTGATGCAAGGAGGTGATAATTGGGCTTATGGAAATGTGCGTAGGTGCCTGCGATCTCAAGATCCAAGGGGCAGACTCATCAGGACCTGCTGCGAAGCGGACTAGACATCAGGATACGGACCTTGCCTCAGACGGGTTTGGCGCGCTCATGGCGGAACTGGCAAGCATGATGATTGCGGCGAGAACCGGGGACATGGGTGTGAAGCCGGAAACCCTGGACGGAATTGAAGGCGCCTTGGTATCTGCAGCTCAAGCGAGTTCCGTCCGCCAGGGGTTGTCCCAAATCCCTGTGGCGGGTAGGTTAGCGCAGCCTGCCGGGCTGCCGGACGAGCAAGCTGAAGCCGAGGCGTGGCTCACAAAAGCCGCGATGCCAAAGCAAGCCTCAGCCGCACCTTCGGAAAGCCGCCTCATGCCTACCTACAGCCGTGTGGCGTCCGAAGGTGACAAGGTGTTGCCTGAACAGATGCCGGCGGACCTACCTTCCTGGGATGTGGCACCTGAGGCCCAGGGCCGGCCGCTAAGTGCCGTAGGGTACCTAGGACACCCCTTGTGGGATGGATCCGGTGAGATGCCTGAAGTGTTTGGCTTGAAACCGGCAGAAATCCTGTCCGTTGGGGAAGGGGAGCAGCCCTCGTTGAAACAGCCTGTGGCACTTGAAGGGGCCATGGCATCCGGGTTTGAGGCTGACATGGAGGCTGAAGAGCTAACCGGAGGACATGAAAGGCTCGAACCTTCCGGGGCTGTTACCGGGCAGCCGGAGCCTGAAACCGGCAAAGCTGCAACTAAGCAGGTCAAACCTAAGGCTTCCGCCCAGGTCAAACACGCTGGGAAGACTGACAATGAGCCACCTCTAGACCAGCCGGTGCCCGTGTTTTCTCTCAAGGTCCAAACGGGACAGGATGAGGGCGAGCAACTTAAAGCAGCCATCCGGAATCCTGAAAGAGTGGCCGACACTTTGGTTGAGCAAATCAAGGACGGCCTGCCCAAGACCGTAGAATTCAGGCTGGATCCCCCTGGGTTAGGCAAGATGACCGTAGTGGTGACATCCAGGGGTGAAGAGGTGTGCGTGAGGTTTATCGCATCTTCCTACGGTTCGCACAACGTGTTAGTTAACTCCCAAGACGCGCTTGTCCACGCCTTGTCACAGAAGGGGTTAACTCTGGCAGGGTTCTTTGTGGACCACGGGATGGCAGGCTGGACCAACCAGCCCCGCCATGAGGCCGCTTCACAGGGCAGGACCGGCAAGCCGGCCGCCTACCTACGGATCGAGGAGCAGGCCATAGGCGAAGAGAGTGTGTTTGGTTCAAGCGTGTTGGATTACCGGGTGTAGACATGGAGGTGAGGCAGTATGCCGCTAAGCGTCAGGGGAACGCAGGATACGGCAGTGGATAGATGGACTGACCAGGCAATGCGCCATCTGGGTTCCCTTGAAGACCAGTTCATGAGGATCCTAATCACGCAGCTCAAGTATCAGGATCCCATTGAGCCGGTAAACGAGCGGGAATTCTTTGCTCAAATGGCCCAATTCACCACCGCAACACAAGTGCAGAACTTAAACAGCAATATTTCTTTGCTGTGCAGCTATCTCTTAGATAGCCACTTGGGCAACAGCTTGCTGCAAGCGGCTAACCTTATCGGAAAACGATTTGAAGCGGTGGTTTCGGAGGGCACAGTTACCGGAGTTATCGAAAGTGTAGGGTTTTCCGGCGGCAGGTTGGTGGTTTTCTGCCAGGGTAAAGAGTACCCGGTTGACAGCCTGACTTGGATTGGAGGGGCTGACCGTGAAACTGAGCAGCTATAGCAAGATAAACCCTGCGGGCATTCAACCTGCGGTCGAGCGGCAAAGCGCTAAGAGCCCTAAAGCCGGAGGCAAGGGGAGTTTTCTGGAGGCTCTCAGGCAAGCTGACGTAGTGTTCTCGAAGCACGCAGAGCAAAGGCTCAGGGAGTGGAAAGAGCTGGACAGGGACGATCTGATCGGAAGCCTCAACACCGCCATGGACCTTGCCCAAGCCAAGGGAGCCAGGTCGACCCTGGTACTCATGAAAGGTGCGGCTTTTGTAGTGGCACCGCAAAGCAGGACGGTTGTTACCGTGATTCCTGAAGACAGGATGAGACAAAACCTGTTTACTTCGATTGACAGTGCAGTATTGATGGACAAGTAGCAGGTTCCGGGCCGGACCCTTTCCGGGAGGCCATGCGTTTTCGAACGACGGAGAAAACGCCGGAACTCAAGTACTGTGAAAGGGGTGCATCTTGACTATGATGCGGTCACTGTTCAGCGCGGTATCTGGGCTCAGGGTTCACCAGACGCGCATGGACGTAATTGGTAACAATATCGCCAACGTGAATACTCCCGGTTACAAATCCAGCCGGGTGACGTTTCAGGAATTGTTCAGCCAGACTCTGAGGGGTGCAGGTTCTCCTACAGGGACTTCAGCAAGTGAACGTGGAGGCACCAATCCCATGCAGGTAGGACTTGGCGTAAGCATTGCCAGCATCGATACAATTCACACACCGGGCAACTTGCAGCCTACATCGAGGCCCACCGACCTGGCCATAGAGGGTGAAGGGTTCTTCGTGGTGCAGGACGGGGAGACCCTGGCATACACCAGGGTTGGCAACTTTTCCCTTGACGCGCTAGGGGTGCTTGTAGACCCCGAGGGCCGCAAGGTGCTGGGCTGGACTGCCGATGAGGATGGCTCGATTTCCACAAGCGGGCCTTTGGGGGCCTTGCGCATACCCTTTGGAGAATGGATAGATGCTCAGCCTACAAGCAGGGTGGAGTGGATCAAGAACTTGGATGCAGAAGCTACAGTGGGCTTCTCAAAGACCACTTCGGTCACTGTGTACGATTCACTGGGCAGGGCACATAGCATACAAGTAAACTTCGAGAAAACAGGCAGCAACACGTGGGAGTGGAAAGCCTTACTACCAGATGGAACCGAGCCCTCGGGAACGATTACGTTTGACACTGAAGGCCGCGTCGTAGACGTTAGCGAGAACCAGTTCTCGTTCACTCCAGAAGGAGCAGATAGTGTTGTAATAACCATGGACTTCACCAAGCTCACCCAGGTTGCAGGCCCAACGACAGTGGAGGCCGGAGTGACCGATGGCTGGCCCGGAGGCAGCCTCGAATCCTTCAGTTTTGACTCCAACGGGGTCATTACAGGCTTCTATTCCAACGGACGAATCCGGGTATTGGGCCAAATCGCGGTTGCAGGCTTTGCTAACCCATCAGGCCTTATCAAGACCGGGAAAAACCTCTATATCCAATCCAACAACTCAGGAAGGCCTGAGATAGGCGCTGCAGGCACCGGCGGACGGGGCACCATCGCACCTTCGTCCCTTGAAATGTCCAACGTGGACTTGGCTGAAGAATTTACACAGATGATCATCACCCAGAGAGGGTTTCAGGCAAACTCTCGGGTTATCACCGTGTCAGACGAATTGCTTCAGGAATTGGTGAATCTAAAGAGATAGTCACGAGGTGAAGCTGTATGGATAGGGCGTCTGTACTTGGAATAGTGTCAGGTTTCATCCTACTGCTGTGGGGTATGTCAAATGGTGGGGATCTCAGGATGTTCTGGGATTTTGCCTCTGTGCTAATCACCGTCGGAGGCACCCTTACCGCTACCCTCATCAGCTATCGGCTAAGCACTTTTCTTGAGGTCATGTCCATCGCAAAGAACGCGTTTGTATGGCAGGAGCAGGATATTTCGGAGACCATAAACACCATAGTCCGCTTTGCCGACAAGGCAAGGCGCGAGGGGCTACTGGCGCTTGACCAAGATGCAGACGCCCTGGATGACCCGTTCTTGCAAAAGGGTATACGGCTTGTGGTCGACGGTACTACGCCCGAACTAGTGCGCAACATCCTCGAAACCGAACTTGCGTTTATAGCCCAGCGGCACAAGATGGGTCAGAGCCTGTTTGAGACCATGGGAGCCTTTGCGCCCGCCTTCGGTATGGTCGGCACTTTGATAGGGCTCATTCAGATGCTAGTCAATTTGGATACACCGGAGGCTATTGGACCTGGCATGGCTACTGCCTTGGTGACCACCTTTTACGGCTCGGTTTTGGCCAACCTGGTGTTTCTGCCTATAGCCAATAAGCTCAAGAACAAGAGTGCCGCAGAGATCTTCAGGAAAGAGGCCATTATAGAAGGCGTCTTGTCCATTCAGGCCGGGGACAACCCAAGAATTGTCCAGGAAAAGCTCAAGTCGTTCGTATCACCCAAGAAGCGCTCAGAGATACAGATGCCGTCCCGGTTGAGGGAGGTGCCAGGCAGTGAGATCCCGTTGGATGTCAGATGATGAGCCTCAAAGGGGTACTCCCTGGCTTACTACCTATGCTGACATGGTGACTTTGATCCTGTGCTTCTTTGTGCTGCTGTTCTCCATGTCAATAGTCCAGATGGACAAGTTTAGGGCTGTGATGTCTTCATTGCAGGGAGCCTTGGGGATCCTGGACGGGGCTGTCACCCCCGTGATTCCCCCGTCTGACGATGTATTCGACCCGGCAGACCTGCAAGCGCAGCTCTTGGCCCAAGAGATGCAAATGATGAGGGCAATGGCTGCAGAGTTCGAATCAGAACTGGCCGGAATGGGGTTGAGCGATAAGGTAATCGTTGAGATGGAAGAGCGAGGGGTAGTCTTCAGGCTGGCTGATACGGTCCTGTTCGATATCGGGAAAGATGAATTGCGTCCAGAAGCCAGGGAAGTGCTGCTTAAGGTAGGACAACTTCTGAGTCAAGTTGCCAACCCCATCAGGGTTGAAGGCCATACTGACAACTGGCCCATAAATACACCGAGGTTCCCTTCAAACTGGGAGCTGTCTACTGGGCGGGCCACCCGGGTTGTAAGGTTCTTGATAGAAGAAGCCAATTTGGATCCTAAGCAGCTTCAAGCTGCGGGCTATGGGGAGTACCACCCCATTGCCGATAATGAAACGGCGGAAGGCAGACAGCGGAACCGCAGGGTGGACGTGATTATTTTGCGTCCGTCCCTTGCTGTGGCTGAACCCCAATAGCGATGCAGTTGAAGGAGTGTTGGACATGAAGAAATGGGTCTGGGTAGTTGTAATCGTCATAGCATCTCTGGCCGTAGGATACGCAGTGGCTGCCCGGGCGTGGGGGTTGCCTGGGATGCAGCTGGGTGACGGCCGGGAGAGAACAGCTGATACGCCATTGACCTGTTCCTTGGGACAATTTATCACCAACCTGAGGGATACAGGCAGGTACATAAGGGTTACTCTCGATTTGCAAGCCATAGACAGCGAAAGCCATAAGCAATTGGTAGCCCGGAGCTCGGAGCTCAAAACAGACATATACGCCTTGCTACGTTCCAAGCATTATGAGGAGCTGGTGGGTGAGGAAGGGCTGCGCAACCTGCAAAAAGATGTGCTGGAGAGGATAGACGCCAAGTGCCCGGGTATGGTCAGGGCGGTGTTCTTTACAGAGTTTATCATCCAGTAAGCGGTAGCTTGGGAAAAGGGGTGATCTGATTTGGCCCTTACGCAGAAAGAGATAGAAGAATTGATCCATTCAATGATTGCTAAGGGCGCCGACGATGACAACAGGGCTAAAGTGGTCAAACCGAGGCTGCGCGTCTACGATTTTAAGCGGCCTGACAAATTTTCCAAGGACCACTTGCGGGGCGTCCAACTCCTGTTCGACAATTTTTGCAGGCTGGTCACCTCTTATTTCTCGGGGCTTTTCAGGCTTGCAATCCACTCAAACGTGATATCAGTCGACCAGGTTACCTATGAAGAGTTCTCAGCAGGTCTGGCTAACCCATGCTCAGTAGCGGTGGTGGACTGGGAACCTCTGCCTTCTAACCTGCTTATCAATTTCAGCCCACAGATTGCCCTCCAGATGGTGGACAGGCTGTGCGGAGGGCCCGGAAACACCACGGTAGTGTCAAGGGCTTTAACGGAAATTGAAACTGCCATACTCAGGCGTATTGCTGACACCATGGCCGACATCCTTCGGACTGCATTGCGAGAGTTCAATATAGAGGGGCACAGCCTGTCGGTGGCATCAATAGAGGTGAACCCGCTGTTCGTGCAGCAGGCTATGGCTCCCAACGACATCGTTTTGTCGGTGACCATAGATGTGAACTTCGGGTCCCAGTCAGGCAGCATCGAATTCTGCCTTCCATACGTATTGCTGGAACCAGTCTTGCCGGCGCTGTCAGCTCACAGGTGGTTTTCCAAGAGACAAGATTATGGGGACGAAAAAGACAGTGAAAAGGTTGTAGCGGCAATCCAGAACATCGAAATTCCCATCTCATGCCGGCTTGGGGAAAGCACTCTCACAATGAGGGATGTAATGTCGCTTAAGCCGGGAGATGTGATCGAACTTAACGTGCGTACAACCGATTGCGCTACGTTGCATTTGTTGGGTAAGCCCAAGTTCAACGTACAAGTGGGGCGGATAGGTTCAAGGCTGGCAGTAAAGATAGTTTCCCGGACGGAAGATTCAGGTGAGGAGTTGATCTAGCCATGAGAAACGAGAATCTCAGCCAAGAAGAAATCGAACAACTGTTGAGACAAGCCGAGCAGGCACATGAGGAAGCTAGGGCCTTAGCAGATGAAGCAGTGGGACAAGCCGAACCTACACCGGAAGAAGCGGCAAAAGTACCAGTGGAAGAAACGGTTGAGGATACCGTAGCAGAGATGACAGTGGGAGATGTGGGGATGTCCGAGCTGAGTGTTTCAGTGAAGGAGCAAAATGAGGCGGATGTGAGCGAGGTACCGAAACGGGCTGAGCCATCTATCCGGGTAGCCGAGTTTCAGGAGTTCAAGATGGAAGCTGGGCCTGAAAAACCGGTTTCAGATATAGACGTCCTCATGGACATTCCTTTGTCAATCAGCGTTGAGCTAGGGAAATCCAAGTGCTACGTGAGGGACCTGCTAAACCTCACCGTCGGCTCAATAGTCGAGTTGGACAGGCTTGCAGGCGATCCAGTGGATATTCTTGTCAACGGCAAGCTGTTTGCCAAAGGTGAAGTGGTTGTAATCGATGAGAACTTCGGTGTAAGGATTCAAGAAGTCATAGGTAAAGATAAACAGCAACTGCGCTAGCAGACAAGAGATAAGTCATTTTATGACTTAGCAGGCAACCAGGCGGTTAGGCAGTTTAGAGAGATAGATATGACAAGGGGGGGCCGCCGGGTTTTCCGGCACTTGCATGAATTCTTATTCTTTGATTCCTGAAATCCTCACAATAGTTGCGTTCCTAGGCTTGCTCATCGTGTGCGCCATACTGGTTATCCGCTTGTGGAATCGCCGCTTCAGGCCAGGGGGCCCAATGGGTTATCTTCAGATAGTAGATTGTGTGGCCTTGGGCCGGGACTGTATGGTTTGCATGGTAAGGGCAGGCAGGTCCATCTTAGTGCTGGGCCTCACCGGCCAAAACATCTCGCTGCTCAAAGAGATCCCGGAATCCGAGTTGGATGCTTTATCTGCTCCACCAGCTTCCCGGGAACCGGGGCCTGATATTACCGGCACCTTCTTTGCTGAACTTAAGCGGCGGTTGTCAGAGCGCTCCAAGGGGTTTGGTGCGACCAAGATGATTGCCGCGTTGCTCCTGGGATCGCTCTTGGCTGCTAGTGTACCGGGCTATGCTTTAGCTGCGCCTGAGACGATTATCCCCAACATCGACATCAGGATTGACGGCGAAACGGGCCAAGGAGGCTTGTTAAACGCAATCGGGATCCTGGCGGTGCTGACAGTGTTGTCGCTTGCCCCGGCCATACTTATCCTGACCACGTCCTTTACCCGGATTGTCATAGTGTTTTCATTCCTGCGCACAGGCTTGGGAACCCAGCAAACGCCGCCTAATCAGGTGCTCATAGGCCTAGCTTTACTGCTTACGTTCTTCATAATGGCTCCCACCTGGAACCAGGTGAACCAGGTTGCCATAGTGCCTTACATGGAAGGGAGTATAAGTGCCTACGAAGCCCTTACCCTCGCCCAGGAACCGGTTAAGCAGTTTATGTTGAGGCAAACCAGGCAAAAGGACCTGGCGCTGTTTGTGGAACTGGGCGGGGACGGGGAGGTGGAGTCCCCTGAAGAATTGTCCTTGATCCAAGTGGTGCCTGCGTTTGCCATGTCCGAACTTAAGACCGCCTTTGAAATGGGATTTATTTTGTACTTGCCGTTCTTGGTGATCGATATGGTGGTGGCATCGACGCTGATGTCCATGGGCATGCTGATGCTCCCGCCTGTGCTTATCTCTCTGCCATTTAAGCTCTTGCTGTTTGTATTGGTTGACGGTTGGGGGCTGGTCACAAGGTCGCTTATAGGCAGTTTCAGGTAGGGTGCAGCCGGCAAATTACAATCGGGTTAGTTAGGAGGAATACCTGTGACTCTGGATCAAGTGATTTCAATCGGAAAGGAAACTTTGGGAGTGACGCTTTTGGTGGCCATGCCCTGCCTAGCAGTTTCGATTACAGTTGGTTTGCTTGTGTCCATATTTCAAGCAACCACCCAGATACATGACCAGACGCTTAGCTTTGTGCCAAAGATTGTGGCGGTTATGGTGACCCTTATGTTGTTTGGCGGATGGATGCTCAGGACGCTTGTGGATTTTGCCACAAGGCTCATAGAGCAGTTGCCAGGTCTTATCTGATAGGTAGGGGGCGGATGGATTGGAGGCTTGGCTGGAGGCAATTATCCCGCTCTTGTTGATTACCGTTCGGGTGGCGGGGTTTATAGTGGCAGCACCGATTACAGGGACCAGGTACATTCCTGGACTGATAAAGGGCACTGTTTCTCTGCTCTTGGGGTACATTCTGTGGCCGCTTGTACCCATAGGCGATATCCCCCATACTTTGGGAGGATTTGTGGTGTCAGCAGTGAGCGAGGCAGCTTTCGGCCTGCTGTTGGGGTTTTGCGGGACCATAATGATAGCTGCCATCGAGACAGCCGGGTACATTGTGGATATGAAGATCGGGTTTGGAATGGCCAACGTGGTGGACCCCCACTATGGCCAAGCATCCCCAATCCTCGGCATATTTAAGTATCTGCTCATTATGCTTATATTTCTTGGAATCGACGGCCACCACATGCTGATTAAAGCTTTGTTCCGGTCTTTTGAGCTTATACCTGCCGGGGTGGCTGCGGTTCCGGCAGAGTGGGCACAGATAGGGCTCAGGGCGGTAGCCGAGATGCTCAAGATTGCGCTGATCCTGTCGTGCCCAGTGTGGGCAGCTACTATGATTGTAGACTTCGGCTTGGGGGTCATTGCCAGGACCGTGCCCCAGCTCAACGTGTTCGTGGTAGGCATTCCTATGAAGACTTTGGTGGGCCTGGCCATCTTGCTTGGATCTGTTACCTTCTATGGAGTGTTTGCAGAACAGATCACCATCTCTATACGGGGGCTTATGGAAAGCCTTTTGGGAGTCGTAGGCAGATGACTAGCATCTGGGACATAGACTTACAGCTGTTTGCCCAAGAAAAAGAACACCCGGCCACCCCTAGGCGGCGGCAGCTTGCCAGGGAGAGGGGCCAGGTATTCTCAAGCCAGGACCTTACCTCGGCGGTGAGTATCCTGTTTGCCGTGCTGGCCTTGAGGTTCACGCTTAAGTTCAGTGTAGAGGTGGTGGCGGAAAAGGCATCGCAGATCTGGGCGGCAGGGCCCACGGGGGCACCAACTATCGGGTGGGCCCTGAGTGCCATAAGAGATGTGATGATTACCTGGCTGCTCGCGGTGTTTCCGGTGATGGCAGCTGCGTTGGTGTTCGGCGCAGGCACGTCAATGTTGCAAGTGGGGTTTATGGTAAAACCTCAGCTCCTGGCTCCCGATATAAACAGGCTTAACCCTCTGGAAGGGTTGAAGCGGATCTTTTCCAGGAGATCCCTTCAGATGTTGCTTAAGTCACTTGCGAAAGTCTTGCTCATAGGCTCGGTGGTCTGGAGCACGGTCAAGGCTGAGTGGTCTCAGCTTTCGGCTCTTATGATTGCCGGTTTAGGGCACTCAGTGTCTACGGTAAGGCAGATCGTGGGAAGGATCTTGCTCAATTCCAGCGTGTTGTTGGTGGGTATAGGTGTCGTGGATTATGTGTACCAGTGGTGGGAATATGAGAAGAGCCTCAGGATGAGCCTGCAGGAGATCAAAGAAGAACTCAAGGATACCGAGGGTAAACCCGAAGTGCGGCAGGCCATCCGGCGGAGGCAGCGGCAAATAGCTATGAGACGCATGATGCAGGAAGTGCCTACGGCAGATTTCGTGGTCACCAACCCCACCCACTATGCCGTTGCCCTAAGGTACAAGATGGAGGAGGACAACGCTCCCAAGGTGGTCGCCAAGGGGCTGGATGAAATAGCTCTCAGAATACGTGCCATCGCAGAGGAAAACAAGGTACATGTAGTCGAAGACCCCCCACTGGCTCAGGCACTTTACCACGCAGTGGACATCGGGGAAGAGATACCTGAGGAGTTGTACCAGGCTGTAGCCCAGGTGTTAGCGTACGTATACCGACTATCCGGCAGGATGCCTATGGAGGGAGCTTGATGTTGGGTAAGGCCAGAAGCAGCATAGTATCTATATTAGTTATATTGGTAGTGGCAATGATGATAGTGCCGCTCCCCCCGGGAGTGCTGGATATACTGATAGCAGCCAATTTCAGCATATCCATCGCAATACTTCTGCTCACCATGTACACCAAAGAGCCGCTTGAGTTTTCGGTATTCCCGTCATTGCTGCTTATCATGACCTTGTTCCGCCTGGCAGTCAACGTATCTGCAACCAGGCTGATCTTGCTGCAATACAATGCGGGCCGCATCATAGAGTCTTTCGGTCAATTTGTGGTGGGCGGCAACGAAGTGGTGGGGCTTGTGGTGTTCTTGATCCTGGTGATCATCCAATTCGTCGTGATCACCCGGGGCTCTGAAAGGGTTGCGGAAGTGGCTGCAAGGTTTACTCTGGATGCCATGCCTGGGAAGCAGATGTCCATCGACGCCGACTTAAACGCAGGGCTCATAACCGAGGAAGAGGCCCGGGAACGCAGAAGGGCAGTAGAGCAAGAAGCTGACTTCTATGGGGCCATGGACGGTGCTTCCAAATTCGTCAAAGGCGATGCCATAGCGGGGCTCATAATCACTGCCGTCAACCTCCTGGGCGGGTTCGCCGTGGGAATGCTGCAACACGGGCTGCCCGCGGCAGAAGCCTGGCACAAATACGCGCTACTTACAGTAGGCAACGGATTGGTGAGCCAGCTGCCTGCCCTGATTATCTCCACCGCCACAGGAATTATAGTCACACGGAGCGCATCCCGGGAAAATCTAGGGGCAGATGTGTTTCAGCAGATGACCTTGTCCCCAAGGGTGCTGGGGATTACGGGGTGGGCCCTTGTTGTACTGGCCTTGGTTCCTGGCATGCCCAAGGCAGCATTTCTGTGCCTAGGAGGCGCCTGGCTGTTGCTAAGCCGGTCGGCAAAGGATTCCCAGCTTGCCAGGGAAGTTGCGGCCCGGGAAGAATCCTACCGGAAGGAACTAGAGGAACAAAAACGGCCTGAAGCCGCCTTGAGCCTGATTAAGGTAGATCCCCTGGAAATCGAGTTCGGGCTGGCATTGCTGCCTATCGCCGATCCTTCCCAAGGGGGCGACCTTATGGACAGGATCGTCATGGTAAGGCGGCAACTTGCATCGGAGCTGGGTATCGTCATCCCTGTGGTACGGGTGAGGGACAATTTTGCCGGACTGGGCCCCAATGAGTACCGGATTAACCTCAGGGGGGTGGAGATAGGCTCAGGAGAGATCTACCCTGACAGGCTCATGGCAATCGAAGGTACGCCATCAGATGATGAGCTGGAAGGGATTCCTGGCAAGGAGCCGGCGTTTGGCCTGGACGTGGTGTGGATAACCAAAGATCAGCGGGAAGAAGCCGAAACCCGGGGCTATACGGTCATAGAAGCTTCTGCGGTCTTGGCTACCCATTTGACCGAGGTACTCAGGCAGAACGCCTACTTGCTGCTTACCCGCGAAGAAACCCACCGGCTCATAGAACTGGTCAAGGCTGAAGATGCCTCCTGCGTTGAAGAAGCCCTTCCCGATCTGGTCTCCATCGGAGATATCCAGAAAGTCCTTCAGAACCTGCTCAGGGAAGGCGTGCCCATAAGGGACCTGGTCACAATAATGGAAAGCATAGCTGACGCAGCACGGGTCTCTAAAGATACCGATTACCTTACCATGCGCGTCAGGGAAAACCTCTCCAGGCTCATAACCCAGACCATAGGGCTCGATAAAGGGCCGTTCCCTGTAGCCACGCTGGACCCGGCGTTGGAGCAAGAGTTGCTGCAAGCCACTAGGACAAGCGACAGGGGTTCTTATGTCGCCTTGCCTGCCGAGCGGCTTGCCCAAATTATGAAAGCTGTGTCACAGGGAATGAACGAGCTGGCTCCCAAGGCGCCCAGGCCTGTGCTTCTCACATCTGCCGCTTGCCGCAGTCAGATGTACGAAATCGCATCCAGGGTGGTGCCTGAGATTAGCGTTGTGGCTTATGAAGAGTTGGATAGCAGGGCCAATATTGAAGCGGTTAAGGTGATTAGCATTGACTGAGTTCAATCAAAAGCGACGTGATTTCCGGAGTGATTCAAGTTACTCGTTCATGTACCGGAAGATCCGGGATGATGAACAAGCTGCCGGGGCCCATGAGTGGCACAGATCCATGACCTTGAACCTTTCGGCAGGGGGCGCTGCCATCTTTGCCAGCCATGAGGGGCTGGTGCCCGGGGACCTTATCGAATTTCAGCTGGTCATACCCGGCGGGCCGGTGTTCGGCATTGCGAAGGTTGTGAGGGTGCTTGATTCCCAGGAGCAATCAGATGCTGTGGGCGTAAGTTTCGTTTCAGTGGCCCCGCGAGACAGGGACAGAATAGCAAGGATTGTGCTTGCAGACGGATTGGAGAGGCGCCATGGCAAACCCAAAAAAAATTGATGCAAACAAAATAGATGCCCTTTGGCGGGACTACAAGACATTTCAGGACAAGCACGCACGGGACGTGCTCATAAGGCATTACGCGCCCTTGGTCAAGTACGTGGCGGGCAGGGTTGCCATCAACCTGCCAAAGAATGTTGAGGAAGGGGACCTAATAGGTTACGGCAGTTTAGGGCTGTTGGATGCCATGGAAAGGTTTGATCCCCAGCGGGGTGTCAAATTCGAGACCTATGCCATTGCCAGGATACGCGGAGCCATGATCGACGGGCTCCGGTCCATGGATTGGGTTCCCGTATCTGTGCGCCACAGGAACAGGCGGATTGAAGAGGCCATAAGAAACCTGGAAAACCGGTTGGGACGTTCGGCCACAGACGCTGAAGTAGCCGAGGAACTAGGCATAACCGTCGAAGAATACGAAAAGCGCATTCAGGATATGGCTTCGTCTGCTATACTATCTTTGGAAGATATCTGGGCCAGGCCGGAAGACCCGGAAAACTCTTTCCGGACCCCTGAAATCAGGGACGACAGGGCCCGGGACCCTCTCGACGAAGCAGAATGGACGCTCAGGAAGGAGGCCCTTGCCAAGGCCATTGCAAGGCTGCCTGAGCGGGAACGGTTGGTAGTCACACTCTACTATTACGAAGGTCTCACAGTCAAAGAAATAGCGAAAATCATGGGAGTGTCCCCGTCCAGAATCTCCCAGCTACATACAAAAGCTGTAGCCAGGCTAAGAGGCGCATTTGCTAGCGGCAACCTAGACTAGGTTTGTAGCGGGGGTTTCACAATGGACAACATAAACCAGATGGAAATCTTGATCTCCTCTGACAAAATGTCTGCTTTCGTTCGCCTGCCAGAGGAAGGCAACTGGGGGTTGGCTGAGATCAAGCGTGCCCTCAATGCCAGGGGTGTAGTGTTTGGGATTTCTGACGCGGCGATTAAGTCGTGCATCTCAGGCAAGAGAAACACACCCTACCAAGTAGCCTGGGGCCTTTCGCCGCCTCGCAGCCAAGATGGTGCGCGGTCAAAGCTGGTGCTTAACTTCAGCCATTCCAGGGGAAGACCCCCTGATACACTCACCGCCGGGCCTGCCTTCAGATCAAAATGGAGCAAACTCACGTCCAGAGGATTTGTGAGGGAAAAGGGGATCCTTGCGTTCTTGCGAAACCCTGACAGGGGCAGTTTCGGCATTACGGTTACCGGTGAAAGAATCCCTTTTTCCGGGGACGAGCCACTGCTTATTTGTTGTGACAACACCCGGTTGTCAGAAGACGGCAGGTATATCATAGCTACCAAGCCGGGCATCCCCTATGTGGAAGGCAATCAGGTAGGACTCCTGTGTTCCATCACCATCGACGGGGATATAGGCCCCGATACCGGAGATATAACTTTCCCGGGGGACCTTACGGTAAAGGGCGACGTGCTGCAGGGCTTTAAGGTGTCAACCTGGGGTTCCCTGCTGGTTACAGGCAATCTGTACGGTTCAGCTGCCTGTGCAGGGAGCATCACGGTAAGAGGTGGCATTGTTGCCCCAGGAGAGGTGGTGGCGTCAGGTGACACTATCACTGCGAGATACTGCGAGAATTCTGTGATAAGGGCTGTTGGCGATATTATGATTGCCGATGCCGTCATGCACAGCATCGTTGAAACCGAAAGCGCGCTTATGACCAGCCAGGACGCCGGGCGGATCGTAGGCGGGCTGGCTATCGCCAAAGAAGGAGTGTCCACCTTCTCTGCCGGCTCAACCATGGGGGTTCCTACTGTGTTTGAAATAGGGGTAAGCCCCAAGTTGCGCAGACGCTACGAGAACCTTAAAGCACAATTGGCATCGGTCCAGGCGGAACTACGCCGGATGAAACATGCCGGCCTACGTCCTGCAGACCAGGAGGGGCACCGCTTTGATAACCTCAGGCTTCAAAGAATGAGAAACTATTACGAAGAGAGACAAAAGGAGCTTGGTGATTCCCTGGCAAACGTGAAGCAGGCCATTGCTGAGGCTAAAGGAGGCTGCTTCATGGCCCGGCACGTTTTGCCTGGCACCAAGATCCTCATGGGGCTCAGGGAAATAAGGTTTGATTACCCCGAACAGGGGGTGCATATTGGAGGGACCCTTGGTGAAACCGATTGATGCTATAACCAGCCTGCCAAGGTCGGCCGATGTGGCCAGGTTAGCTGACACGGCTGCAAGGCAGGCGGATATCAGGTCCCACCTCCAGTCGGTGTCGTTTTCCCACGAAGTGTCTGAGAAAGCAAGGAGCGTGTCCCAGAGCGACAAGGCTGAGAAAGCCAAGATCGGCCCCGGTTCCGGGGAAGGCGGAGCTTCTTACGGTGGAGGTATGTCCCGCAAGCGCAAGCAGCGCAAAGGCGGGGACGGCAGCCTCAAGCAATCTCCTCATCCTTCAAAAGGACAAATTGTAGATATCCATGGCGCATAGTCTCTCAGAATGTGATATACTACCTGAGGTCAAAATCAACACACACGCCATCATAATACCGTGGTGCTTACTCTAGGGAAGCCCCTATGTGATGGCGGAGGAAAAACCACGGAGGTGTATATCACATTGTCAGTCGTTACTATGAAACAGCTGCTTGAAGCAGGCGTGCATTTTGGCCACCAGACACGCCGCTGGAACCCCAAGATGAAACCTTACATCTTCCTTGAACGCAACGGCATCTACATTATCGACCTGCAGAAGACCGTTCGCATGATCGAAGAAGCTTACGATTTTCTCAGGAGCGTTGCTATGAACGGGGGCCGCGTGCTTTTTGTGGGCACGAAGAAGCAGGCCCAGGAAGCAATCCAGAACGAAGCAACCAGGTGCGGCGAGTTCTATGTAAACAAGAGGTGGCTGGGAGGCACCCTGACCAACTTCAACACCATCCGCAGGCGCATCGAGAAACTGTTGGAACTAGAAGAATGGGAGAGTACCGGTTATTTCGACAGGCTTCCAAAGAAAGAAGTGGCGAAGCTTCTCAAGGAGAAGGAGAGGCTGGAGAAGCACTTCAGCGGTATCAAGGGAATGCGGGAACTTCCGGATGCGTTGTTTGTAGTAGACCCCAGGAAAGAAAGGATTGCCACCCTTGAAGCAAGGCGGCTTGGCATCCCTGTGGTAGCCATCGTCGACACCAACTGTGACCCTGACGAAGTCGACTACGTGATCCCGGGGAATGACGACGCTATACGCTCGGTAAGGCTTATAACTTCTAAGATGGCCGATGCTATACTTGAAGGCAAGCAAGGAGTCCAGGTGCAAGGAGAGTGATATTTGTGGCTGAGATTACCGTCGACATGATCAAGGAACTGCGTGCAAGGACCGGCGCAGGTATGATGGATTGCAAGCGGGCACTTGAAGAGACCGGGGGCGACATGGATAAGGCAGTGGACGTTCTGAGGAAGAAAGGACTTGCCCAGGCTGCAAAGAAAGCAAGCCGCGCGGCCGAAGAGGGCCTGGTGGTTTCATACATCCATCACAACAACCGTGTGGGAGTGCTGCTTGAGCTCAAGTGTGAAACCGACTTTGTTGCCAGGACCGATGAGTTCCAGGAGCTGGCAAGGAACATAGCCATGCACATTGCCATGGCCAATCCCCAGTATGTATCCAGGGATCAGATTCCCCAAGAAGTCATCGAGCATGAGATGAGCATCGAAAGGGAAAAGGCCAAGGCTGAAGGCAGGCCTGAAGCCGTGTTGGATAAGATCGTCCAGGGCAGGATGGCTAAGTTCTACGAAAGTGTGTGCTTGCTGGACCAGCCTTTCATTAAAGACGATTCCAAGAAAATCGCCGATCTCATCAACGAAACAATCGCACGTTTGGGAGAAAACATCGTAATAGGGCGGTTTGCCAGGTTTGAACTGGGAGGATAGTGATTTTGTGAAAGAGCACAATAATTGTTCACAGCCTAAGTACAAGAGAATCGTGCTCAAACTGTCGGGAGAGGCTTTTGCAGGCTCCAAAGGTTTCGGCCTGGACCTCAATGTTGTGGATTCAATAGCCAGGCAGATCCGGGATGTTGCCGCAATGGGTGTGCAGATATCCATAGTGGTTGGAGGCGGCAACTTCTGGCGCGGGGCCAAAGGTGAACAAGCGGGAATGGACAGGGCCACCTCTGATTACATGGGCATGCTTGCTACCGTGATCAACGGGATGGCCCTCCAAGAAAGGTTGGAAAAGCTGGGTTTGGAGACCCGGCTTATGACTGCAATTGATATGAGAGAGGTTGCCGAGCCGTACATCAGGCGGAGAGCCATCCACCATCTCAACAATGGCAGGGTTGTGATCTTCGGTGCGGGTTCCGGCAACCCCTATTTCTCCACCGATACCACAGCTGCACTAAGGGCGGCTGAAATCGGCGCTGAGGCGATTCTCATGGGTAAGCAGGGCACCGATGGTGTCTACGATTCGGATCCCAACAAGAATCCAAATGCAAAGAAGTACGAGCAGCTGGATTACCTTGAAGTGATCAATAAACGGCTCCGGGTTATGGATGCTACTGCCACCACGCTGTGCATGGATAACGGCATCCCTCTGATTGTGTTCGATTTGGATGTATATGGTAACATAGAAAGAGCCGTAATGGGAGAGAAAGTCGGAACCATCGTGGGGAGGGACGAAGATGGATGAAAAAACCCTGATGACCCAAGTAGAAAACAGAATGAAGAAAGTTATCGAGGCCTACAAGAAAGACCTGGCTTCTATGAGGGCAGGACGCGCTACACCTGCGCTCCTTGAAAGGGTAATGGTAGACTACTATGGAGTTCCGACACCGATAAACCAGGTGGCATCGATAGGTGTTGCTCCTCCGAGAACCCTTGTGATTCAGCCGTGGGACAAGAACCTTATGGGCAATATAGAGAAGGCGATTCAGAAGTCAGACTTGGGCGCAATGCCTGTAAGTGACGGCACCGTGATAAGAGTCACAATCCCGCCCCTATCAGGTGACAGGCGTCAGGAACTCATAAAGTCCCTGAAGAAAGACGCTGAAGCCCAAAAAGTGCATATACGCAACATAAGGCGTTCGGCCATAGATGAAATCAGACAAGCTGAAAAGGACAAGGAGATTTCCGAAGACCAATCCAGGCGGATGCAGGAAAAGGTTCAGAAACTCACCGATGAATACATAAAGATTGTGGACGAGATGACATCTGCAAAAGAGGCAGAGGTAATGGAGGTTTGAGCGAGAGAAACCGCAGCGAGGAGTACTGGCTGGCAAAGGCGCGTGCAGGCCGTATCCCGGTTCACGTGGGGATTATTATGGACGGCAACGGCCGTTGGGCCCTGAACAGAGGGCTCAAGCGGTATGAAGGTCATAGGGCCGGAGTGCAAACCATCCGGCGGTGTATCCCTGCCTTGCTAAACCTTGGGATCCGGCACTGCACGCTGTTTGTATTTTCAACTGAGAACTGGAAAAGGCCCCGGGAAGAAGTACAGTTCCTGTTCAGCCTTATCGTGGACTACTGCCGGGAGCATAAAGCCGAGCTCATTGAGAACGGAGTACAGGTAATCCCCATAGGCAGGTGGAGAGAACTTCCTGGCTCTGCTGTGAGCGCCATTGAATCAGTGGTGAGGGACACCAGAAGCTGTTCCCGGCTCAAGCTGTACCTTGCCATAAACTACGGCGGCAGGCAGGAAATCCTTGATGCAGCGGTTAAACTGGCTAAACAGGTTGTGTCAGGTGAAGCAATTAACTTTGAGGGGATTACCCAGGAGGATTTTGCCGATTACCTTTACACAAAGGGGGTCCCTGATCCTGACCTAATCATAAGGACATCAGGGGAGCAAAGGTTATCCAATTTCCTTCTATGGCAAGGGGCTTATGCAGAACTCGTGTTTACTGATGTATTGTGGCCCGATTTTGGCCCGGCAGACCTTTACAAAGCGGTCGTAGAGTACTCTTCACGCAGTCGCAGGTTCGGTGGCATTACCGGGGAAAAGGGATGAGAAGCATTGCTTAGGCAAAGGACTCTATCGGCGCTGGTGTTTGCACCCCTGGTGATAGCAGCTTTCTACTTCGGCGGCATGGCGTTTCTGGCGTTCATCCTGGTGGTCGGCTGGTGCTGTGCATGGGAGTACCGCAGAATGGTGGGCGGGGCAGGCATCGAGCTAAAAGCTTGGTTCATACCGTTATGTATGGCGACTTGCCTGGCGGGAGTCTCCGGCCGCCCTGAGAACCTTATTGCGGCGCTCATCGGAGGCTGCCTGATTTTGCTGGCAATTTCGTTAAATGACGACGCACTTAGCAGTGTTTTCGGGGTTACTGGCCTGGTTTATATTGGAGGGCTCCTAGGTTGCCTTGGGCTTCTTAGGGCGCAGCCTGATGGCAGTGAATGGTGCTTTTTCGTGTTATTCATAACCTGGGCAAATGACATGGGAGCTTACTTCGGCGGGCGGGCTTTCGGCAAGCGTAAGCTTGCGCCTGCCATAAGCCCGGGCAAGTCGTGGGAAGGTGCGTTATTTGGCCTGGGAGCAGGTGTGGTCACCGGCGCGTGCCTGAGCTCATGCATAGGGTTGGCCATCACCGGGGGAGCCTTGGCAGGTGCCCTGCTTGCAGCATTGGCGCAGATTGGAGACCTTGTCGAGTCTAAGCTCAAGCGGCATTGCCGGGTCAAGGATTCGGGTAAGGCCATACCTGGACATGGAGGTTTTCTCGATAGGTTTGACAGCTTGTTGTTTACCGGTGCAGGAGGGTTGTTGCTAAAGGGCCTTTACGGGTTATTGCTTCATACTTGACGGGGGCGGATGGTTTTGACTTGGAGGAGCGTTTTCCATACAACACTGTGGCTAACCGGCATTTATCTGTTTCTCAAATATGCCATGCCGTATATTTTCCCGTTTGTGCTCGGCGGCTTCTTGGCGTTCCTGCTCGATCCTTTGGTGGTGTTCTTGGTAAGGCGCACCCGGATGACCCGGGCGTGGGCGGCATTCTTGTGCATCCTGGTCTTACTGACTGGGTTAGGGCTGTTTGTTTCGTGGGGCGTGACCAGGGTAGCACAGGAAGTGGCTGACCTCTACGGGTACTTGCCTCAGTATTACGGGGAATTCAACAAGATCCTCGATGATATACTCAAAATGGTAGGCGAGTTTTCCCAGCGGTTGCCTGATCCCGTCGCAAGGCTGGCTCAGGATCAGTGGAACAATCTGTATGCCCTTGTATCAAACGTGGTGACAGGTGCCGGTGAGGTTGTAAGGAGGCTGCCCGGGTTTTCCGTGTCCATGTTTTTCACACTCATGAGTACGTATTTCTTGATCAGGGACCGGAACCTTATCTCAGAGTCCCTGGGGCGGCTGCTTCCGGAACAGAGTTTCTCCAGTTATAAGGATCTGGAAAGCGATATTGTATCAGGCATTGCTGCTGTGGTAAGGGCCCAGCTGGTACTCGTGTTGCTTACTATGCTTGTAAATATTGCCGGGCTCAGCCTGCTCAACATCCGCTACCAAGTCGGCCTTGGAGCGCTGCTCGCAGTGTTGGACATCTTGCCTGTAGTTGGTCCTGGCTTGGTTTACGTACCTTGGGTGATATATCATTTTATCTGGGGCAACCCTTCAGTGGGCATAGGGCTGCTTATTCTATACGGAGGCGTGTCGTTTTTCAGGCAGGTAGTCCAGACCCACTTAATCGGAAAAGAGATGGGGCTTCACCCTCTGGCGACTCTGTTTTCATTGTATATGGGTTACCGGTTGTTCGGGCCCATCGGCATCATCTATGGGCCGCTGGTTGCCATCTTGATTATTGGCTTGTGGACTGCCGGGGTTATACCTAACGAAGGCGGTGGAAGCAGCTGAAAAACGTAGTTATCCTGGGATCAACCGGTTCAGTAGGCGTGCAAGCTGTTGAAGTTGTAAAACGTAGTCCAGGCCTTAGAGTGGTGGGCCTGGCGGCAGGCAGCAATTGGCAAAGGGTGCTTGAGCAAGCTAAGCTTCTGGACGTGCCCAAGATTGCGTTGTGGGACGCCCAAGCTGCCCAGGATGCGGACCGGAACAAGGCTTACATGGGCCTTGAGTACCTGGAGGTTTTGCCGGGGCAAGCAGGGGTGGAGGCACTTGCATGCGACCCTGGCGCCGACCTTGTGCTCCACGCAGTACCGGGATTTAGGGGAGTAAGGCTGTTGCTTAAATCCCTGGAGAACGGCAAACGGCTAGCCCTGGCAGGCAAGGAGGCACTGGTTTCTGCAGGCGAACTCGTCCGTCCTTTTGTCGAGAAGCACTTGATCCTGCCTGTGGATTCTGAACATTCCGCCATCTTCCAATGTTTGCAGGGAGAAGATCCTGAGGCCGTGGATTACATAACATTGACTGCCTCGGGGGGAGCGTTCCGGGACCTGTCAAGACATGAACTCAGCCAGGTTACTCCTACCCAAGCCCTTAACCATCCCACATGGAGGATGGGCCGCAAGATTACCGTGGATTCAGCCACCTTGTTCAACAAAGCCCTTGAGGTGATGGAAGCCCATTACCTGTTCGGCTTGCCCTATGACAAGATACAAGTGGTGATACACAGGGAAAGCATTGTGCACTCAATGGTTACGTTTAGGGACGGAAGTACCAAAGCGCAACTTGCCCCGCCTGATATGAGGCTGCCTATTGCTTACGCTCTGCATTTTCCGGAGCGCAAGCCAAGTGTCCCAGAGAGTATTGGCCCCTTCATGGGTACACTTACTTTTGAACCGCCGGACCTTGAACGGTTCCCTTGTCTTAGCTTAGGATATGAGGCAGGGCGTCTGGGAGGCACTGCCCCGTGCGTGTTGTCTGCTGCAGACGAGATCGCGGTGGAAGCGTTTCTAGCGGGTGAGATTAAGTTCACTGACATATACCCGATACTTAAGGCAGTGCTTGACAATTACCGGCCTAAACCTGCCGATTCAGTGGAAATGCTGGAGCAGGAAGCAAGGTGGGCGGCATCACAGGCAAGAGAACTGATTAACACTTTGACGAGAAGGTGACACCTTGAGCGAAACGATTGTGGCTTTGCTGACTTTGGGAGTGCTGATACTTTTCCATGAATTGGGGCATTTCCTTGCAGGCAAGAAACTGGGGGTTTACATCCATGAGTTTAGCATTGGGTTCGGTCCCAGGCTCTTATCAAGGGCTTCAGGAGAAACCCAGTTTTGCTTGAGGATGATCCCCTTGGGCGGGTTTGTGCGGTTTGCAGGTGAAGAAGGGGAAAAGGAGGACGAAGACTCCCATATTCCCAGGGAAAGGCTGCTGTATTCCCTAAGTCCCGGGAAGAGATCCGCCATCCTGTTTGCTGGGCCACTCATGAACCTGCTCGTGGCAGCTTTGGCGTTCTTTTTGGTGTTTTCCTTTGTGGGGTTTGGCCGGCCCACTACCGAGTTTGGCGAGGTGGTCCCAGGCTATCCTGCCCATGAAAGCGGGATACTCCCAGGGGACAGGGTGGTCCGGGTTGAAGATGTCCCGGTGGCCCAATGGGAAGACATGGTAAGGGTAATCCAGTCCAGGGCAGGCGTACCCACTAAGCTCACAGTTGAGAGGGACGGCCAGGAACTCACGTTTACCGTGGTCCCGATTGAATCGGATGGGGTAGGGATAATAGGTGTGAGGTCCGGCGTTGAGTTTGTGCGCCTGGGCATCTTTGAGGGGCTCAAGGAAGGCATCAAGGAGACCTTCTATGTGTCAGCCATGTGGATTACCGGTATCGTCCAGATGATCGTAGGCAAGGTGGCTCCCGAGGTGACCGGCCCTCTGGGGATAAGCCAACTGCTCGGGGAAGCCGCTAGGCATGGCTTAGGTTCTCTCCTCTATCTTGCAGGGGCTATTTCAGCCAACCTTGCGCTCATAAACTTACTCCCCATACCGGCTCTCGACGGAAGCAGACTGCTGTTTACGGGGATCGAAGCTGTGAGGGGCAAACCCATTGATCCTGAAAAAGAAAGCTTTGTCCACCTTGTGGGGTTCTTCCTTCTCATGATTGTGTTCCTGGTGGTCACGTACAAAGACATTATGAGGTTAATCCAATAGGCTGCGCTTAAGTGACCACGGACCATTAAGGTTTCTATAGGTGATAACATGGCTTATCCTGCATTATTCAATCGGAGAGACACCACGCCTGTAAGGTGTGGCAATGTTATTGTTGGCGGGAAAAACCCTGTATCCATCCAAACCATGACAAAGTGCGATACCAGGGATGTGGCATCCACGGTGGAGGAGATCCGCCGGGCAGTTGACTACGGCGCCCAGCTGGTGAGGGTGGCAGTGGTTGACCAGGAGGCCGCCAGGGCTATCGAGTCCATAAAGCAAAAGGTGGCGTGTCCTATTGTCGCCGACATCCATTTTGACTACAAGTTGGCCCTTGTGTCTTTGGAAGCAGGGGCCGACAAGGTTAGGGTGAACCCAGGCAACCTGGGGGGCAAGGAACCCTTGCTCAAAGTGGCCAAGAAGGCGATGGAAAAGGGGGCAGCAATTAGGCTGGGTATCAACTCGGGCTCTTTGGAAAAGGATATCCTGGAGGCTCACGGTGCCCCCACACCCCAAGCCATGGTGGAAAGCGCCAGGCGCCACCTTAGATACTTGGAAGATGCCGGCGTGGATAATATAGTGCTTTCCCTTAAGTCATCAAGCGTCAAGGATACTATAGAAGCTTACATGCTCATGGCCGAATTTACCAAGTGGCCTTTCCACATAGGTATTACAGAAGCAGGCCCCGGGGAACACGGGATAATCAAGTCTGCCGCCGGAATCGGTACCCTGCTTGCCCTTGGGCTGGGGGATACGGTAAGGGTGTCACTAACAGGGCCTTCATATAAAGAGGTCCAGGTGGCAAAGGAGATCCTCCAGTCGGTGGGTCTGGCTTCATACGGCCCTGATATTATCTCGTGCCCTACCTGCGGGCGGACCCAGGTGGACGTGGTTTCCATTGCGAGGCAAGTAGCAGATGCGTTGCAAGGGATTACCGTGCCCTTGAAGGTGGCTGTGATGGGATGTCCCGTCAACGGCCCAGGGGAAGCCAGGGAAGCAGACATCGGAGTTGCGTGCGGCCGGGATGGAGGGATCTTGTTCGCCCGCGGCAAAGTATTGGGGAGGGTTTCAAGCCAGGAGATCGTGCCGGCCTTGGTAAAACTCGCCAGAGAATATGCACAATCACCGGAGGGAAAAAATTGAGTCTTGTGGTCGTCAAACCGTCCAGTGAAGATTTTCGCCTGAGCCAGCTTGCAAACTCATTGGAAATTGAGGAAGATCCCCTGCTTGAGTGCCTTAAGGTGGTTTCGATAGGGGTTGACATAGATGAAGCTGCGTGGTGCATATGCCTTGACGTAGCTAGCCCTAAATCATGGGATAAACATTGCACCCAATTATCCAGGACCGAGGTTGAACTAAGGCTTACCGAAATCGGACAGGCGCTGAGAAACAGGATTCCCGAGCTTGAAACAGTGCGTTGGGAACTTCCTGAAGAATATCAGAATAAGCTGTGTAACCAAGCTCATATCCGGGACAAGGAGCCCCAGGACGGCGTGCTTCTGGGAAGGCCAATCCGGACCCAGCCCATGCCGGTAGCGGAAATAACAGGCGGGGAACGGGAAAATGTCACCGTGGCAGGCCGGGTGGTAGAGGTAACATGGAGGCAGGCTCAGTCCGGGGATGTCTACGGTTCCTTTATTCTCACCGACAATAAAGATTCAATCACTGTTCGGGTTTTCCCCAAGAAAGGCAAACTCGATGAGCTCCAAGAAGGCGCATGGGTGATGGCGAGGGGCCGTGCCCGGCTAGACCGGCTTGATTCTGAACCTGTACTGCTTTGCAGCGACTTGTGTCTCATCGAACCGCAGGTAAGGGAGGACACTGCTCCTGAAAAGCGGGTTGAACTTCATCTGCATACCAAGATGAGCTCCTTGGATTCGGTGCTGGATCTGGAGGAGGCAGTCGCCCAGGCGAGCAGGTGGGGCCATCCTGCAATTGCAATCACAGACCACGGTGTGGTCCAAGCCTTTCCTGAGGCCTTCAGGCTGGGCAAGAAATACGGGATCAAGATTATCTACGGTATGGAAGGCTACCTTGTAGAAGACGATGACAAAGGACAATCATTCCATATAGTGCTGCTGGCCAAGAACAAACAAGGTTTAAAGAACCTTTATGAACTTGTGACCCTTTCCCATCTTGACCATTTTTACAGGACTCCCCGGATACCCAGGGCAAAACTTGCCGAGAGGAGAGAAGGCCTGTTTGTAGGCTCGGCTTGTGAAGCCGGTGAGGTATACCAGGCCGTGCTCCAAGGCGTAGACGATGAACGGCTTAAGCAGATAGCCGACTTTTACGACTACCTTGAAATCCAGCCTTTGGGCAACAACGGCTTCCTTGTGGACAGCGGCCGGGTTTCAGGGAAAGAAGACCTGATTAAGATAAACACCAAAATCTATGAACTCAGCAAGGACTTAGGCAAGCCCTGCGTGGCTACAAGCGACGTCCATTACCTCAACCCTGAAGATGAGATATTCAGGACGTTGCTGCTGTCTGGTAAGGGCATGAACGACAACGGGGAGAAGGCTGCACCTTTGTACTTGCGCACCACTGATGAATTGCTCCAAGAAGTCTCTGCCTACCTGGGTGAAGATGCAGCGAGGGAAGTAGTGGTGACCAATCCCAGGGCGATTGCGTCCTGTATTGAGGAGCTGGCTCCTATCCCTCAGGGTTCGTATTTTCCCCATCTTCCCAACGCCGACGAGACATTGCGGGAACTTACGGTACAAGGGGCGAACCGCTTATTCGGAGAAGAATGGCCTGAGATCGTCCGCAAGCGGATAGACAAAGAGCTTTCAGCCATAATAGGCGGTAATTTTTCATCTTTGTATTTGATAGCCATAAAAATGGTGGAAAAATCACTGGAAGACGGATATTTGGTAGGTTCCAGGGGTTCGGTCGGTTCATCGCTTGTAGCCATGCTTACAGGAATCACTGAAGTCAACCCGTTGCCACCCCATTACGTTTGCCTCAATTGCCACTGGAACAAATTCGTGTTGGATGGTTCCTACGCTTCAGGGTTTGACTTACCTGCCATGAAATGCCCAAAGTGCGGTACTGAGCTCAAACGGGACGGACAAGATATCCCGTTTGAGACTTTTATGGGATTTACAGGAGAAAAGGTACCTGACATTGACCTCAACTTTTCCGGGGAAGAGCAAGGCAAGATACTCAAGTTCGCTTCAACCCTCTTGGGGAGAGACAACGTATACCGGGCAGGTACCATAGCCACAGTTGCCAAGAAGACCGCGTTTGGCTTTGTGAAGCATTACGAAGAATCCAGAGGCAAGACGTTCAGGCGGGCCGAAGCCACCAGGCTTGCCAGGGGAATCGAGGGGGTGAAGCGTACTACGGGGCAGCATCCAGGCGGGGTAATGGTGATCCCCAAAGGCATGGATGTGCTTGATTTTACGCCCCTCCAATACCCTGCCGATGACAGGAGTTCAGGTGCGATAACCACCCATTTTGACTACGATTCTCTGTCGGGGCACCTGGTCAAAATCGATATCCTTGGCCATGATGACCCCACCGTGCTCAAGATCCTCCGTGAGCTCACGGGGGTTGATCCTACCAAAATTCCTATGGACGATCCGGAGACCCTCAAGCTGTTTTCAGGGGAGAATCCAGACGCTACTGTGGGAATACCTGAGTTTGGCACCAGGTTTGTGAGAAACATGCTCACCGAGACCAAACCCAAGTGTTTTGCCGACCTGGTGAGGATATCAGGGTTGTCCCACGGGACCGATGTATGGGCCAATAACGCCAGAGACCTTATCAGGGACGGGGTTGCTACTTTGGAACAGGTGATCGCCACCCGTGAAGACATATACCTGTACCTTATGAAACAAGGGCTGGATCCGGCAGTAGCATTTGGCATAGCCGAAAAAGTGAGAAAAGGGAAGCCGCTGTCTGAGGCAGATATCCAGCAGATGAAACAAGTGTCAGTGCCCGATTGGTACATAGAATCCTGCAAGAAAATCAGCTATTTGTTCCCCAAAGCCCACGCTGCTGCGTATGTTACCAACTCATTCCGGATTGCCTACTTTAAAGTGCATTATCCTTTGGCATTCTACTCTACCTACTTCTCGTTTACCGGTAATGCCCTCACCACCGAGTTTATGTACCTGGAACCGAGTGAGTGGCGGAAGTATATTGACCAGGTGAACTCTAACCCAGCTTCCACCGCCAGGGAGCAAGATATTGCGTCTGCACTCGAGGTGGCTTTGGAAATGGTAGAACGAGGGTTTTGTTTCGGGCGGCATGACTTGTACCGGTCCCATGCTACCAGGTACATCCCTGAAGGTGATGCGCTGATTCCTCCGTTCACATCGATTCCGGGGCTGGGCAACAGGGCAGCAGGTGCCATCGTTAAAGCCAGGGAACAAGGCAAATTCGAATCTGTTGAAGACTTCAGGCGCAGGACCGGGCTTGGAAAGAAGCTGTGCCAGGTACTCAGGGAGCACGGATTATTTGAGGGCTTGCCTGAAACCGCCCAGCTGGCACTGTTTTGACGAACCAGACATGTTGAGTGCGTAGTATTGATGTCAAAGGTTGAGAAATAAAAAACTGAAAAGCTTGTAAATAAAGGGTTTCCAGACATTTAGCTTTTCTCGAGTCCGATCTGCCGGATGTGGCAATGCCAGGAAACCCTCGTTTTTATTGGTTGCGGGAACATATCAACTACCCTGAAATTTATAGTTGAGTTAACAGATTAGATAACCGCCTTTTTTGCGGGGGGTTGAGGATACAGGATAGACGTTTTAACATTGATTATAATTGGCTTGAATTTTCTTATAAAATGTGAAAATGTGCGTATGTATTACCTCATAGTTATATTATGTTATTTCTTGGGTTCGAGTATAGCACAGTTTTCACTGGTTAGATTAAGGTCAAAACCTATAGCAGTCTGGACTTCTTGTTTAATTGAAGCTTTATCGATATCTGCATAAAAGGGTATTTGGGAAAGATTTATTTTTTAAAGTTCCAGACAAATAAAATTAAAACACCTATACTTAATGAATTAATATCAATTTTTAGAACTTTAGCAATATCCTTTATAACTCGCCAGTATTCTGTGCGAATGTTTGGAAACACTAAGCATACAATAAACGGTTTAATAAGCTTTATATTAATTCCATATCTAGAAACTAATACAGCAATATCATCTAGTATTGCTGCGCATCAGTATTAATAGATGCAATTTTCTGGCAAATTGTGGCCATTTGCTTCTCAGATTCTTTAAGCATTTGCCCAATATGTTTTGCTTTCAACAGGTTCTGAATTTGATTTATATGTAATGAATATGTTTCCTCTGTAAAATCTTCTTTTTCGACTAAATTAATATCAAAATTGACTACTGCACATTTACTTGTTAAATAAATTGCACCTACTGGACATCTAGAAGCACATAAACCGCAATTAATACATTGTTTTTCATTAATTGATGGAGTCAAACTTTCTTTATCCCATGAGATTGCTGAGGTTGGACATACATTATCGTTCACATCCGCAGGGAAAGTATTAAAATACTTGCTTTGTGGTGTTATTTCTTCTGGTAAGTATTTCATACAATAAGGAGTTACACAGCTAATACAGCAAGCACTGCATGATGATTGCGTTCTTTTCAAAATCGAAGGTTTATTGGGTACATGTAATATCTCTAATATTCGTTCATCAGATTTCATTAATAATATAGATTGTTTGTAATTCTTTTGATTAAGAATTTTCGACATTTATTAAACCCTCCATCTTTCTGATTTCTTGTGGGTCGATATATGCGCTACCGCGTAGAGTTTTTATAGCCATTATCAACAGCGATTTAAAATCTATGATTCCGATTTAAATATTTACCTCTGCACGATCATGAAGCATATGATAGCCAACTGCTAAACTAACTGTATCCCAATCCGTATTATAAGTCTTGCTAGATAAGAGGATTATTTTATTTTCTAGTGCCTGGCGCACAGCTTTTATAGAAATATATTCTTCTTCCGAAGGGGATTTTATTTCAATGGGTATTGTAAAGTCATCGTCAATTGCAATTGCGTCCCATCTTTCGTAGTTTATGCCTGCTCTTGTGGCAGTACAATTAAATCCTAATATAAAAAATAAATCAGCAATTAATGGATAAAACACAGGTTGAGTTGCATAGTGCATTTATTTGCCACCGAATGAAAGAAGAAGCATGACTCGAAATGAAGAATTAGGGTATATTTCTAAGCAAATTCGAAGAATGGCAAAACAATATAATTTTATTGCTATTGTGGGTAGCCAGCTCAACTGAAAAGTTGAGGAGCGAGCTGACAAAACTCCAACCTTAGCGGACTTAAGAGATTCGGGCGAATTGGAACAGGATGTGGACTTAATAGGTCTGCTTTGGCTTCACAAAGACATTGATAAACCAGTAAATATTTTGGAAATAAACCTTGCAAAAAATAAAAATGGCTTACAGGACCCACGAAAGTAGCATTTATCCCACGATATTCTCGAATTGTGGACTTGTCTTCTTTTGAATTAATTGAGGAGACAGAGAGACCCAAGCGTTCAAGAGCTTGTTGTTCTCTATCAGATACAACCTGAAGAGTTTGAAGGAATTGGCGTTTTTAACTAAATCAAAAAGGGAGGTAATAGTAATAGGTAAACAAAGTCGGAACAAAGGCAGCGTGGCGAGCGTGGGGTTGTTCAGCTGCTGAAGCAGGCGGGGTTCGAAGCCAGGCGGACGGCGCCGTTGCAGGCTGATCAGGACGCCGTGGATGCGGATGTGTTGCTTGATGAGAGGTTCAGGGTTGAAGTGAAGCGGCGCAAAGATGGTTTTAGGCAGTTGTATGGCTGGCTGCAGGACGCTGATTTTCTCTTTATTCGAGCTGATCGAAAAGATTATATTGTTGCAATGTCTTTATAGACATTTCTTGATTTGTATAAAGAGAGCAAGGAAGGATCAAGTCCATAAGTGTGTGTAAAATCCCTCGGTTAGATGAACTCAGCGTATTGGGGTAACCTTACTTACTTTTTTTGCTTGTTGCTGTTGTTTTTTCCATTCATGGTATTCCGTCATGTCCAGGTATCTTTTGCCGCTGGACCACTTTTCATCCATTTCCATCAATAAGGCACCAATCAATCGGACAACCGATTCCCGG